>CEVE01069386.1_pt1 | contig 74398 bp, 58 predicted proteins | sample 356431 | NCBI WGS metagenome assembly CEVE01 (sample SAMEA2622764, study PRJEB7988) | marine metagenome | isolation source: saline water (ENVO:00002010), including
CACCCCTAAATCCCCTCTCAAGAGGGGACTTTTGATGGGCATTTATAACTAACGAGCTCCAAAATAGCTCCCGTAAGAAATGTGAATGTTGATTATTTCCGTATTGCCCTCCAATCTAAAAACCGGCTTTGGATTTGTGAAGGAAAGGCCCCAGAGCAAATCCCGCCGGGAGCTTTTCGTTCTTTTGGCGGTCCAAAAGGACAAGACAATCTTAGATATGGGTATATTCCACGAGATTGCCGCGGGTTGTGTTCGCTGCGCTCACCGCAATCCTCGCAATGACCGGTCCGCAGTTTTGAGCTGTCCGCTTCGCGGAATTTAAAATTCAAAATTATGAATTAAGAATTGGAGTTTTGGGTCTAATAATTAGTCCTTAGTCATAGGACCTTCCTTACCAGATCATTACATAATTAAAAACAAGATGTTCAATTTACGAGCTACAAAATGAACTTCCGGGAGAAATGCGGGACTACTGGGTTAAAGGAAGGGGTAGTTCAGAGCAGGTAAGGCGATCAACGTATGGTATTAACGCCATCTCCATTTCTTCCGGCGACTTTTGCGCCACTTTTGGTCGCTCAAAAGTGGTAAACAGATTGTTCTATGGAGCAGAGCTCCTGTGGGGGAATTCCGCAGCGGAGCTACGTAACCAGGCATAAATTGGAGCAGTTTCACAGTTTTTAGTGTTTAGTGTTTAGTGTTCAGTTGGAGACCAGATCGATCAATCGGTCTGTCGCACATCGGTCTTTCGTATTTCATAATTACCCAGCACCATCACTCGGTAGATCCTTCTCCGTCATTTTGGGGAGCCGGATGACTTTCTATGGGGAACACATATGATCAAAGAGCTCCTCCCCTTGCGAAGGGGAGGTCGGGAGAGGTCGGAGCTTCGCAGATCATGAGATTGCCGCGGATTGTGTTCGCTTCGCTCACCGCTCTACGGAATTAAGAATTCAAAATTAAAAATTAAGAACTGGAGGCTTGAGCTGGCTCTACAGTTCTCAATAGTAGGACATTCCTTGCCGGATCATCAATATTCCCAAATTGACCATTCTTAATTGAAGTTTGAATCCCTATCTTCAGGTTTTATGAGTTAACCTATAGATTGCCAGAGTTTTGGATACTATTAAATTCTCCGTAGTTGGATTTGGCCGCATCGGGCAGCGACATGCAAAGATCGTCAATGAATTTGAATCAACTGAACTGATCTCCGTTACAGATACGGATCCTGAAAAGTTTAAGAATATTAGTGCACTTGAACTGGATGTACCATCCTTCCAAAGCATTGATGAGTTTCTGGATGAGGATAATGGTAAGAGCGATGTGGTTACGATCGCGACCCCAAATGGTTTCCATGCAGATTATGCGGTTCAGTGCTTACATGCCGGATACCATGTATTGGTGGAAAAGCCCATGGCACTATCTGTGGAAGACAGTAAAAAGATCATTGCGGCAGAAAAGGAATCCGGAAAACTGGTATTCGTAGTTAAACAAAACAGATACAGCCCTCCATCCGAGTGGTTGAAAACTATCGTTTCAGAAAAGATCATCGGGGATGTGCTGATGGTTCAGACTAACTGTTACTGGAACCGGGATGGGCGGTATTATTCGACCAGTGCCTGGAGGGGAACCCGGGATCAGGACGGTGGTGCTCTATTCACTCAGTTCAGCCATTTTGTGGATATCATGTTCTGGGTATTTGGCGACATCAAAGAGCCAAAGGCCATTGTGAAGAATTTCACACATCCGAATCTCAGAGATTTTGATGATTCCGGTTTTGCTCAGTTTGAATTTGAGAATGGAGGAATCGGAAGTATCAATTACTCAACTTCATGCTGGGATAAGAATATGGAAAGCAGTATTACCGTAGTTGGTACTAAAGGAAGTGTGAAAGTAGGTGGCCAGTACATGAATGAGATCGAATACTGCCATATCGAAGATTATGAAATGCCTGAACTACCGGAAACTAATCCACCCAATGACTATGGACCTTACAAAGGGAGCGCGGCTAATCATCATTATGTGTTCGAGAATATCGTTGAAGTATTGAACGGACATAAACCTATTACAGCCACTTCTGAAGACGGCATGAAAGTGGTAAGCATTATTGAGCGGATCTATAAGGTAGCGGGTTTTATTAATTAAAAAGCTGGAATTTTTTTAACAGTAACCATCAACCATCAACCATGTCCATCTTTATTCACGATACAGCGATAGTAGAATCTCCTGAATTGATTGGCAGAGGGACTAAAGTCTGGCATTGGGTTCATATAATGCCCGGCGCAAAGATCGGTGAGCGATGTGTATTTGGTCAGAATGTGTATGTGGGTAGTGATGTACGCATTGGTAATAATGTTCGGGTTCAGAACAATGTTTCTATCTATGATGCGGTGGTTCTGGAAGATGATGTATTTTGCGGTCCCAGTATGGTTTTTACGAATGTGATCAATCCCCGCAGTGCGGTAGAACGTAAAGATGAGTACCTGAAAACTGTAGTGAGAAAAGGGGCTTCTATTGGAGCCAATGCCACGATCGTTTGCGGAAATGAGATCGGAGAATATGCATTTATCGGAGCCGGGGCAGTAGTGACCAAACCGGTACCGCCCTTTGCTCTGATGGTTGGTAATCCTGCCAGGCAGATCGGATGGGTCTCCAGAAGCGGACAGAAACTGGACTTTAATGCTGATGGTTTAGCAAAGTGTCCGGAGACGGATGAACTTTATCGATTAACGGATGGCATTGTGCTTTTATCTGAATCTTAATGATTTGAAATGCTGAATCCTGAGCTTCTTATACTATATTCAGCTAACTAATAGTGAAAAATATTTATGCAAATCCCACTTCTTGATCTTCAGGCCCAATACGATTCAATAAGATCGGAGATCAAACCGGCGATAGAAGAGGTCTTGGAGTCCCAGTATTTTATTATGGGACCAACGGTGAGTTCATTTGAAAAGGCGGTCGCATATTATTGTAATACAACCCATGCTCTTGGTTGTGCTTCAGGCTCAGATGCCTTATTACTAGCTCTCATGGCATTGGATATTGGTCCGGGAGACTTTGTATTAACCACTCCATTTACTTTTTTTGCTACTGCAGGTGCAATTTCCAGAGTAGGAGCAACTCCGGTCTTTATAGATATCCAGCCTGATAGCTTTAATATCGATCCTGAAAAAGTACGTGGTTTTTTATCCGGCAAAGATGGAAGAATGGTGAAAATGGGGATCAAGACCGAGTCGGTAAAGGCGATCATTCCGGTTCATTTGTATGGTCAGATGGCCGAGATGGATACATTAGTGGAACTATCCAATGAATATGGAATTTCGATCATTGAGGATGCAGCTCAGGCGATAGGTTCCGGCTATAAAAATATTCAAGCCGGAAACTGGGGAGATTTCGGTTGTTTCAGCTTCTTCCCCAGTAAAAATCTCGGTGCTTACGGGGATGCCGGTCTGATCACTGTAAAGGACGAAAAACTGGCTGAGAAAACAAGTGTTTTGCGGTTGCATGGTGCAAAACCGAAGTATTTTCATTCGATGGTTGGCATCAACAGCCGACTTGATGCACTACAAGCCGCTATTCTCAAGGTAAAACTGAAACATCTGGATGAGTGGTCGGATCGAAGAAGAGAGATCGCTATGGCCTATAATCATTTATTTACTGAGTCAGGGCTTGTCACTGACTTACCGGTCTGTTCTGATTCTTGCACTTCGGAATGCGAACTTTCTTCGGATAAAATAGTCATCCCCAAAGAAACTACCGGCGCTCCGGTTAATAGTGGCAGACATATTTATCATCAGTATACTATCAGAGTAAAAGACAGAGACGGATTATCTGAACACCTCGATACTGCCGGAATTGGTAATGCCGTCTATTATCCCAAGCCGCTGCATTTGCAGGAATGTTTTGCAGAGCTCGGGTATAAAAAAGGAGATTTCCCGGTTGCTGAATGTGCAACAGAACAGGCTCTGTCGCTTCCGATTTATCCGGAAATGGATGAAGAGCAGATAAGGTATATTGTAGAATCTGTTAAAGAGTTTTTAAATAAATAGTGAAAAATGGCCATCTTTACTATTAAATCACCGGTTACTCAGTTCATTCTCAAGGCGTTGGGGATCTTCATATTGTGGTATGTAGTGTATGAATTGTGGTTATTGCCCGATGGCAGGTTAGACGCCTGGGTAGCGCATAATATCATTGGAGTTTCTGCCGGCATTGTCCGCGCAATGGATTACACGGTGTTCACTTATGACAGAGTGGTTGGTATCTATTACAATGCGGGCATCGAGATCGTTGATGGGTGCACCGGTATTTCTGCCATCGGATTATTTCTCGGCTTCATACTGGCCTATCCCGGCGAGTGGAGATCCAGGATCAGTTTTTCTGTGGCAGGTATTGGCGTGATCTATTTTGTGAATGTTTTACGCATAGTTACGCTGGTGATCACGCAAGAGGAATGGATCGAATTCTTCGATATCACTCATGACTATTCCACAACCACCATCTTTTATATTGTCATATTTGTGATGTGGATGCTGTGGGTGAAATTCAGTGACGGTGATTTTTCCGTCCCAAAGGAGGATACCGATGCTGCATTGGCTTAAGAAAAGCCTGCTGTTGATCGTCCTTATCGGGGTTTATTTTCTTGGACTCCGGGAAATTCGCAAGATAGGTCATAATGCCTTAATGGGTTCATTGCTTCCTGACAACTATGGTGAGATCACAGATGGCTTATTTTTCTTTAGCCAGTCTTCTGTGTCCTTTACGCTGGCTGAATCGATGGAAGCTGATCATGGCTGGCAGTATAAGATGCCTTTTGGTTCCTTCTTTCTCTTCTCCATATTAGGATTGGTTTTTGTTGGTGGAAAGAGTTCCGATTATGGGGTATTGGCACTGATTCATGTTACGGGGTTTGTGCTTTCTACCCTTTTTGTATGGATCGGACTTCGTGCCGGTAACGGCTTTTTTGTAGTACCAGACATGCTTTCAAGATATTTAGTGCCTTTGGCCTCATTAGGTCTTGTAGCTTTAGTATATTTACGGCAGAAAAACACCTTTTTGCATGAAGAATAAGCTAGAGCAACAACAAGAGACCTTAAGAAATTTAATTCCACTCATAAAGAATATCGCCGGATCTGATGATCAGTTGAACGATCTGAATATCCATGGAGACTACTTTATTCTGGGAGCCGGAAAAGCCTCCGTTCAGATGGCTGAAGCTGTGATCGATCAGCTGGGATATGAGCCGGTTGATGGCATCATTATCACCAATCAGGAAGATACTGTGATGGGAAATCTGCAGATCTTCAAAGGAAGTCACCCATTACCCGATGAGTTATCGGTGAGTGCTTCCTACGAACTGATGGAAACCGCCCGTGCAATTCCTGCCGGAAGTTCCGTGATCTTTTGTCTATCGGGAGGAGCTTCTGCTATGCTTACAATACCGCCTGATGGGATCGAAATTGATGAATTGGCAGATACGCATAGCATCTTGCTGAATTCAGGGGCTTCTATCCACGAAATGAACACAGTAAGAAAACACCTTTGTATGTTGAAAGGAGGTCAATTAGCTCAGATCCTGCATCATACAGAACTTACCACCCTGCTTATATCAGATGTGCCGGGCGATGATCCTGAAGTTATCGGTAGCGGACCTACTATTTGTGATTCTTCCACGTTCAAAGATGCTTTTCAGGTTCTGAAACGGTATTCATTATGGGAAAAGGTTCCGCATTCCGTAAGGATCCATATTGCTAAGGGAATGGGTGGTGATATTCCGGATACTCCGAAGCCGGGAGTGAACGAGCATCCAAGTCATACAGTTGAGTTGATCTCTGATGCCGGAAAACTGGCGAATAGGATCGGTGAGGAATTAAAGGAGCAAGGGTACCATGTACAGGTTGCAGATTCCGCTTATAATGATGAATTGAAAGCGGTGTCTAAAAAGATCTGTACGGAGACGATATCTGTATTAAATGGACATGGAAAGCTTGAAAAACCTGCAGCGCTCGTGTTTTTTGGTGAAAGTATGGTGAATGTATCCGGAAGTGGTAAAGGGGGAAGGAATCAGGAAATGGCATTGACCATAGCACTTTCTCTGGAAGGTCAGCATCCTGTTTCTGTGCTAAGTATCGGAACGGATGGTCTGGATGGTCCGACCGATGCTGCCGGTGCAATAGTTACTTCTAATACTACCCTCGAAGCGAGGAAACAGAAAGTAGAACCGGAAAAGTATTTGCAGAATAATGACTCCTACCACTTTCATGAAACAATGGGAACGCTCATAAAAACCAGACCGACCGGAAATAACCTGATGGATCTGCAGGTTTTATTAATTGGTTGAAAATAATCAGCAGACCAACAAGTAACTAAGTAATATTATTATATTCAGATGTAAATAAGCTTAAGGTTACTAGTTACATAATGTACTGATGAAAAGTCATCGGGAATTATAAATTTATCAACAGTCTTATGATTTGGCACTTTCTGTTCATGAAATGTCACTAAAATTGCCAAAATTTGAATTATATGAATAAGGAAGTCAGATAAAACGAACATCTAAAAGTATAAAAGATAATATTGTTGAAGGTTGTGGCAGGCGCAGATACAAACAGGATTTCATTAAATATTTGATATATGCTCAAAGTTCATATGATGAGACAATAAGCCGGTTGAATATGATCTCAGAACTTTACTTCAATGAAAGTGAACTTGATGATTTAAAAAGTCAGTATTCAGTATTAGGAAAAAGAATTTATAATTTCATCAAATATGTATAGCCGAATTGGAATAACAGTACTAATAATGATTAATTTAACCAGCAACCAACACTAAACAAGAATTCTGATCTATGATCTGGGAAAATCCTGAATATCTTTGGTTATTAGCACTCATCCCTTTATTGGTAGTACTTTTATGGTGGAAAGGGAAAAGTGTACGGAAACTTCAGAAGCAGTATTTCAGCGACTCTTTGTTTAATACTTTAAGGACGGGATACTGGTCGATTGGTGCCATGGTTCGCACCATTTTATTCATTTCCGGATTGGTTTTTGTATTGATCGCCTATGCGGGGCCAAAGGTTGGAACGGAAGTCCGCGAGGTTAAACGACGTGGAATTGATATGCTGATCGCTCTGGATCTTTCTGCAAGTATGAATGCGGAGGATGTACGTCCCAGCAGGCTGGAAAAAGCAAAATTTGAGATCAATCGACTCATCCAGCGCTTAAAAGGTGACCGGGTCGGTTTGGTGGTGTTTACGGGTGAAGCGTATCTGCAAAGTCCGATGACTCTTGATTATTCAGCATTGAAGTTATTTCTCGAAATTGTAGATACAGATCAGATGCCAAGTTCAGCCACCGACTTTAAGGCCGCTATGGAAACTGCTTTGGATGCATTTAAATCACTGGAAGAAAGCAATACCGAGGCAGCAAAAGTGTTGCTCATTATTTCGGATGGTGAGGATCATGGTCAGTCGTATGAGGAATCACTACAGGCATTGATCGATCATAATGTATCGGTGTACACATTAGGGATCGGGTCTTCAGAAGGTACCACTATTCCACTGTATGAAGAGAGTACCGGACAGTTGATCGGTTATAAAAGAGATCGGGACGGGAAAGTTGTGACTACCAGTTTAATGAGGGATGTACTTCGAAATATAGCCAATGAAGGAAATGGGGCCTATTATGAGATCACCAGAGGCAATGATGGAATAGATGCCTTTCTGGCCCGTGTGGACGAACTCGAAAAGGGAGAATTTTCCAGTCAGGAGTACGCTGACTTTAAAAATCAATATCAATGGATGGGAGCGCTGGGATTATTATGCTTTATTGCCTACGCATTTTTCCCAGACTATCGTAAAAACAAAGTATGATAAAACTATTCGTTACGGATCTGGATGGTTGTGTTACCGATCCGTTCATCACCCCGGATTGGGAAGCATTTTCAGGAATTAGAGAGCTGAATCTTAAAAGTGAACTTGACCCTTCCATACCAAAACTGAGTATTTGTACAGGCAGGCCCATGCCTTATGCCGAGGCTATGGCTCAGATCCTTGGCATCCGGATCCCATTCGTGTTTGAAAGTGGCGGAGGGATGTATGACGTTACTACAAACACATTAACGTGGACTCCTGTGCTGAACGATGGTGTTCGACGACAGGTGGAAGAAGTAAAACAATGGGCGAAAGAAGTGGTAATGCCCAAGTACCCTAATACCATCCCTGAATTTGCCAAGTTTACGGATATAGGTATTATCAATCAGGATACTCCTATTGTAGATAAGATCTTTGAAGAAAGCATTGATCATGTATCTACTCATTATGATATTTTTGAAGTACACAAAACGGAAGTATCAGTAAATATCATTTTAAAAGGAGCCAATAAAGGTGCCGGTATTAAAATGCTGGCCGAACATTTCGGGTATTCACTGAATGAGATCGCATATATCGGTGATTCCAGTGGTGATATTCCGGGACTGAAGATCGTTAAGCTGCCATTTGCTCCGGTCAATGCGGCGCAGATCACAAAAGATGTGGCTACAGTGATCAACAAAAAGTCGACCAAGGCCGTCTTACAGGCATATCATAACATCATCGAGTATAACCTGAACGAAGGGGCTTAATCAGAGGGCAATTCTGATACTTTACTGAATTTCTTTCTCCTGCACCTGCTTGAGCAGCTCAAAATACTTCTCGATCAGTTTCTGGTAATCCGCTGAATACTTCGTGAAATTTGGATCGTTGAGTCGGTTTCTGATCTGTTTTTCCAGTTCCTCTAGTGTCATTTCAGGTGGAGTTGGCCGGGTGATCTCCGATCCGGTGGTACCTTCCCGCTTTTCTTCTTCGTCTCGTTCCTGCAGGGCATCTTCGGCTTGCAGCATTCTCGAAAGAATATTCTGCTGACGCTCTACAAGCGTAGGATCCACCGAGCCACCACGCAGATCGTTGATGGTCTCTTCCATTTGTTCGATCATGCGTTCGATCTCACTGCCGATCTTGTCACCCCCACCTAATTCACCGTTTTGCTGAAGTTGCTGTAGTTGTTTGCGGATCTCATTTTGTTGTCGCGAGATCTGATCCAGACGCTCCATCTGATCCTGCCCCAGCCGTTCTCCTTGCAGATCGTTGATCATTTCCTGGATCTGCTGGTTGATCTGCTGTTGATCCTGTCCCATTTGCTGCATCTGTTCCATCATCTGCTGCATACTCATTCCGCCGCCACCCGATCCACTCCCATCAGAGTTCTGAAGCTGCTCCAGCAGATTTGCGATAAGAAAAGAGATCTCATTGATCCCACCTAATGCCTGTCGGGTTGCAACTGAGGCTTTACTTTGATTTCTCTCCGCCATTTGAGTGAGGGAAGAGGTGAGGTAGCGCTCTACTTCTGTTTTCTTTTTAGTGATGAGATTTGAGAACTGCATGATCTCTTTCGAAAGCTGACTCAGGGAATCGGAAAGTGACAGGAAAATATCTTCTACATTCTTCTGATCTCTGGCATATTCCACATAGGCAGGACTTCGGTTCTCAGTGACATTGGCATAGGTTACCAGCTCTTCCTGTTCATTGGATAATTCGAGCAACGAATATAAAATATATTGTAATCCCGCGATATTCACGTTCATCTGCTGCTGATTCATCTGCGACATCGTCTGCCGGGTTCTTTCAGCCAGTTTTTTGAGTTGTTGCTGAATGGGTGGTTGCTGTGGTTGAGGGGATTGCCCGTTATTATTACTGGAGTCATCATTTTCACCGGATTCTGAATTCTCTTGTGAATCGTTCTCTGACTGCTCTTCACCTGATTGCTGATTATCCTCGCTCTGAGCTGAACTTTCCCGGAGTTCGCTGAGCATCTTCTCCATCTGTTCTCTGATCTTATTCAATTCCTCGTCAGAATATTCCTGTAGCTCAGAAATCGTTGTTTTGGTTTTATCAGTAGTGTTTTGTGAAAGATTCTCCAGCTGTTCTTTAAGTTGCCGGATCTGCTCCATCATGGATTCGCGTTGAAGTCCTTTTTTTTCATCAGACACTTCTTCGGTGGAGATTTCCTCTTCCTGACGCGCCATATCTTCATAGGCTTGCGCAAGTTTTTCAAGATCGGAGTTCAGCTTTAATTGTTTAAAGAGTTCCAGCGTTCGTTCAAGGCGTTCTTTGTATAACTCTTCATTGAATTCCGCTTCTTCCAGTGCTTTACGAAGTTCATCCGGCGACATGTTGCTCATGTTCTCCTGCAGCTTTTGCAAGGCTTCTTTAAAAGCCGGATCATCAATTTCTTCCATCAGCTTCTGAAGCTCCTGATAAGCCTGCAGGGTTTCTTCAGAGAGCATATTCTTTTCACTGAGTTCTTCTTTGATCTGTTCAAATTTTTCATTCAGCTCTTCCACTCTTTTTTCGATCTCTTCCTGCTGACGTTGAACTTCCTCTAACTGCCTGCGCTGCTCGTAATTGGTCTCAGGATCTTCTTTAAGCTGTTCCTTGAATTCCCGGTATTGATCTTCCATTTGCCGGAAGGATTCAGATACATCTTCCAGATCACTTTTCACGTCCTCTTCCTTTTCTCCCAGATCATCGAAATAATCAAGGAGGGAGGGAACTGTGAGGGTGATCATTTCAGAGGTTCCTGTTTTATAGCCGTTATATCCGTCGTTATCTTTTACTTCAACCCAGAAGGTCAGTTTGTCTTTGGGTTTAAGATCCAGAGCTGTCAGGTCCCAACTATGATTTTGTAATACTCTGTTCTGAGGGCGACTCAGGTTGATCTCAAATTCAATGGGCTCTTCCACGAAGGCTTTCTGCAGCGAGTATTTTAGTACGCCGGATGTGAGACCAAAATCATCAGAAGCCCGGTACAGTAATTCGATTTCAGCCGGTTCTACCGCTTCAAAGGAAGCAGATGGTTCTATCAACTCAACAAAAGGTGATTCATCGGTCTGCGGGAGAAGCGTGAATCTGAAAGGATTATTATTTCGCAATGAATTTTCATCCTCCAGAACAAAATGGACCGTATCCGGACGGGTCATTGTAAAGCTATGCGAAAAGGAATTCAAAGAGTCCTGAGTGATCAGTAAACTATCGGAAGAAGTAAGCAGAAGTAAGGATCGCAGGGATTTATTACTAACTGCGTTTATGCTTAGTTCTGAACCCTGAAGGGCCCGGATCTGAGCGAATGGATACTGATAGCTTGCAGATTCTATCCGGGAGTAGGAGGGAGGATCAACTGTAATGGTAAGTGCAGAGAAACGGGGACGAAGCTGGACATTGGCCTCATACTCCTCACTTTGATAGCCATCCATTTCAATGTAATAGTGAATATTGTTGTTCAGGTCGAACGGGATGCTGGTGAACAGATTTCCGGATCGTTCCAGACTCCGGCTACGAAACTCAGTTTCGACAGGGCTTTTTAAACGAAGGGTGATATTTTCAGGAAGGTCACCTTCAAAATCGACAGAAACAATGAATTCACTACCTTGTTCAACAGTAGTGTTACCGGGATGAACGGTGAAAAGGAAGGGATTTGGTTTTTCATAATTCTGCCAGAAATTGGCTAGCCGAATCGCAGGTTCGGGGTATTTAAGTCCGGTAAAGATCAGACTCATAAGTAGAAATCCGATCAGTATCGTGCTGTTCTTCAGTGTTCGAAAGTATCGGTTGTTTACCAGAAAAGAAGAGAGTTCGGAATCCAGGGTATCCGCATCGATCTCCTCGAGGTTTCTATAAATGGCGGCCTCAACCAATTTAGGATTTGCGTTTGTAGCCTTCTCAAGGTCAAGTGCATAGGAAAGTGGTTCAAGTTTGGAATCCCAGGCAAAATGACGGTAGAAGGTCATGAAATCTTCTTTGCGAAGCGATCTGAGTCCCCGAAACAAAAAGAAGAGGGAAAAAAGTGTGAGAATACTAAGCAATACACTCTTCTCCAGAGAACTCAGATAGAGCCAATCCTCGAGAAATAACAATACCAGTAGCCAACCGATAAATACTATAGAAATATTAGCCAGCACTGAAAGCGTTTTATAGCGCTCGAAACGATGATGCGCTTTCTTCAGGATCCGCTTAAGTTCTTCAGTAGAATATGTGCCTTTAGTTTGACTCAAGGTGGTGTATGATCAAAGCTCGTTCAATGTTAGGGAATCCTTCACCGTATATTTTCTACCGTCTGTAGAGATGGTGATGATCTCTTTTTCAATATCGTGTTCGAGATATAAAAACCATTCTTTTTCTATGGCTTCATTAAGGAACCGGGCCTTTTCATCAAGAGTTTCCAGAGGACGCATATCGTACCCCATTACCCAGGCCAGAGGTAAATGAACATGAGTTGGGAGCAGATCGGCAACGAAGATCAGGGTCTTTGTACCATCCGTAATTCTGGGTAGTTGTTGTGCTGTAGTATGACCGTTTGCCATCACAGTATCCAGTCCGGGTTCAAACTCATAGCCTTCAGGTACTAAATGCAGATTATCAGATTCCTGAAGCGGACCGATATTTTCCGGTAAAAAACTGGCCTTCTCTCTTGCATTCGGTTCAATAGCGGATTTCCAGTGAGCCTCTGCCACATGATAGGTTGCATTAGGGAAGGTATGTTCCAAATCACCTTCCTCTGTATAATAAGTGGTGCCCCCGCAATGATCGAAGTGAAGATGTGTAAAGATCACATCGGTAATATCTGAAACAGTAAAACCATGCTCTGAAAGTGATCGGTGTAGTTCTTTGGAAGAGTTGTCGAGTTGATAGATGTCTTTCATCTTATCATTGAACTTTGAGCCGGCACCGTTATCGATAAGATACATGCGGTCCGTTTTGGTTGATCTGATCAACAGACAACGCATGGTCATGGGGATCCTGTTCTTTTCATCTACCTCGAACGAGCGGGACCAGAGTGTTTTTGGAACCACTCCGAACATGGCACCACCATCCAGTTTAAAATCGCCTGTTTCTATCGTAAATAACTCAAAATCGCCAAACTTGGTTTTACTGAGACTCATACTTTCTTTTTTTCTGAAGTTGCCTATAATCCGACCCAATTTCCAAAGGTTTTACAATATAAAAAAAGCCCCGCTCAGGTTAGAACGGGGCTTTAAATAAAGTCATCTTTCCTTAGAATGAAGGAACTACATCATCACGATACAAGGTATCGAGTAAGGTGACGGAAACCATCAGAATAAAGAATACAACTGCTCCAATTAGCAGCATAGAGTTGAATTTCACATCCCAGTAAAGTCCCATGAAGAAGGCAGCTACCAGAAAAGCTTTAACCAAAGCAATGGATAGTGCTACAATAATGTCTAATGGGGAGGGAATGGGTAAATTTGAAACCACTACCGTTAACAGAGTTAGAATGACCAGGGCGATACCTACAGTCCATAGCTGTTTAGCGGTTGCAATATGATGTGTATGATTGTCTGCGCTCATTTTAAATATCTCCTAATATCATTCAATTAAGTATAACAGTGGGAACAGGAAGATCCAGATAAGGTCAACCAGGTGCCAATAAAGACCGGTGATCTCAACCGGAGTATAGTATTCACTACTAAAATGTCCTTTTCTGGCCCGGATATACAACCAGATCATTAAGCCGATACCAACCAGTACGTGTAATCCGTGAATACCGGTCATTACGTAATAGATACTGAAGAAGATGTTAGCTTTAGGATGAGATAGCTCAGCTAAAATCTCCGGAGTAGGATTCCAGAATGATCCGGGAGCAATACCTAAATGCAGTTTGTGTTCGTATTCGAAATATTTAATTACCAGGAACACACAAGCCAGAATAATGGTGAATAAGAGATTAAGCTCTAATCCACGCTTTTGATTCTTTTGAGCAGAACGGATCGCCATGGCAACCGTTAAACTACTACCAATAAGTACGATGGTGTTAACTCCACCCCAAAGCTTATTAAGTTCCTGAGCTGCCTGTGTAAACAGATCGGGATACCAGGCTCTGAATACGATATAAGCGGTGAAAAGTCCACCGAAGAATAAGATTTCGTTCACCAGAAATACCCACATTCCCATCTTAGCAGATTCGAATTGCTGATCCGAATCTACAAAATGGTGCTGAACATGAGCCGGGTGAGTTGCTGAATGATTCGCCATTATTAATTCTGGTTTATGAGTTTTCTTGTTCAGTTTCTTTTACATCCACATCATGAGCTTCGCCATGGCCATTATGCTCAACTGCCAGTCCTAACTGGAATTCTTCCATTGGGCGGTGGTAGTCGTATGGCTTATTGATCACTACCGGAGTGTGATCGAAGTTATGCAGATCAGGTGGAGAGGTTGACTGCCATTCCAATCCCCGGCTTTCCCATGGGTTCGCAGGAGCTTTTTCATCTGACATCAGAGATTTAACCAGATAATAAAGAATGATCAGGAAGGCAACACCAAGTACATATGAACCAACAGTTGAAGTTTGGTGGAACGGTGTAAACTGATCGATGTAATTGTAATATCGTCTTGGCATACCTTGCGCTCCCATTACAAACTGAGGCAGGAAGGTCATGTTGAATCCGATAAAGATAAGGGTTGCAGCTACCTTACCGAGAGTTTCGTTATACATCTTACCGGTCATTTTTGGCCACCAGTAATGCAGACCAGCAAGTAGTGCCATCAAAGTACCGCCCATCATCACATAATGGAAGTGAGCAACAACATAGTAAGTATCGTGCAGGTGAATATTCACTGATAATGCACCTAACATAATTCCGGTAAATCCACCAATGGAGAACAAGAATAAGAAGATGAATACATATAGCATCGGAGTCTTCATATCAATGGAGCCCTTGTACAGGGTTGCGACCCAGTTGAAGATCTTAATACCGGTTGGAATACCCACAAGAAAGGTCAGGAAAGAGAAAATGGTAGTTGCTACCGGGCTTTGACCTGATGTGAACATATGGTGACCCCAAACCAGGAAACCGATAAATGCAATAGCTAAGGATGAAAGAGCAATGGCCCAGTATCCGAAGATGGTTTTCTTTGAGAAGGTGGTAATCACTTCAGAGATGATCCCAAATCCGGGAACGATCATAATATACACCGCAGGGTGACTGTAGAACCAGAAGAAATGCTGGTAAAGTACAGGATCGCCACCTTTAGCCGGATCAAAGATCCCGATATCCATGATGTTCTCTAATGACAACAAAAGAATGGTGATGGCAAGTACAGGTGTTGCAAGGATCTGAATGATAGAAGTGGCATATAACGCCCAGATATTCAGCGGGAGCTTGTCCCAGGTAATTCCGGGAGCTCTTAACTTATGAATGGTGGTCATGAAGTTTGTAGAGGTAAGGATAGAGGAGAATCCCAGAATAAATACTCCTAATGTTACCCAGATCACGGTTGCTGAATCACCATCGGAACTGTAAGGAGTGTAGAAGGTCCAGCCGGTATCAAATCCACCCATGAACAGTGCTATGAATGTAAACACTGCGCCGATCAGGTAGATATAAAAGCTGGCCAGGTTCAATCGTGGGAATGCTACATCTTTTGCACCAAGCTGCATTGGTAAGATGAAGTTACCAAGAGCAGCCGGTATACTAGGTACCAATACAAAGAAAACCATCATTGCCCCGTGAAGGGTAAATAGTTTGTTGTACGTATCGGCTTCTATGAAGGTCTTTGCCGGAGTCCAGAGTTCAGTTCTAAGTGCAATAGCGAGAAATCCTGCTAATGCGAAAAAGAACGCTACGGCTCCTAAATACATCAATCCGATCTTCTTATGGTCAACGGTGGTTAACCATGCTTTTAAACCACGTTCTTCTGTGAAGAAGTTGGTTGTCGGATTCTCGGATGGTTTAAATCGTTTTACCTGAAGAGTGGTCTTTTCACTTGTTTTTACTGCTTCCATTTGCTCACTCTATAGTTTTTAAGTATTCAATAATATTAGTGATGTCTTCATCGCTTAAAATGCCTTCGTAGGGAGTCATTACATTATCATGGCCGGCTACGATCTTTGCACCCGGATTCAGAATAGATTCCCGAACATAATTCTCATCAACAGTTACGGTGCTTCCGTCTGCCAGTGATTCTTCCTTGCCCCAAATGCCTTTGAAGGATGGGCCGATACCCGGAGTACCATCAACGGAATGACAAGCCTGGCATCCATTGAGGTTAACCAATTCTTTACCTGCTTCTACCGGATCGCCTGATCCGCCGGCGCCACCATTCATCTCCAGCCAGTTTTTAAAGTCATCAGGCTCGTGAACGATCACTTTTGCTAACATATTTGAGTGGCTGGTACCGCAGTATTCGGTACAGAATACCTGAGATTCCCCGACTTCTTCAGCCTGAAACCAAACATAGGTATAACGGTTGGGCAATACATCCTGCTTTACGCGGTAATCCGGTACAAAGAAAGAGTGAAGTACATCGCGGGATTTCATTACCAATTTAACCGGAGTGCCCTGAGGTACGTGAATTTCGTTCAGAGTCTGAGCTCCATTTTCATAACTTACGGCCCAGTTCCATTTAAATCCGGTAACATGAATTTCGTAGGCATCATCAGGAACGGCTTTCAGGTTTAACCAACCTTTGTATCCCCAGCTGAAAATAATGAGAGTAATAAAGAGGGGGATTACAGACCAGGTTATCTCAAGTTTATTATTGTGAGTAATAACCGGTGTTTTATCGTCGGATGATTTTCTACGATAACGGATCGCAAAATATATTAATGCTATAGTGATCCCAACGAGAACGATAGTGCTTGCTTCATTGATGAAGTGAAACAACCCATCGGTATAGTCCGCTGTTAACGGAGACATGTTCTCCGGGAGCATGAAATCGAATAATCTGCCCATTAGAGGAAGTTGTTAATTAGTTGATTGATAATGATTTTTTCTCACGTAGCCAGAGAAGGCCGAGGAAGATACCAAGAATTATCAGTGTAGCCAAGCCTCCAAGCTTCATAATATTAATTGCAACCGGAGCATAGCTGTTAGAATCCGGATCGTATTGATAACAATACATCACCAGTTTGGTAACGGTATTTCCTATCTCACCATCTGCCGACTCAAAGAGAGCGTTTCGTACGTCAAATTCGTTGTATTTAATACCGTATAAATAGCGTGTGATCTTTCCTTCCGGACTCAATAATATGATCGCAGCACTATGAGCAAACTCACCGGTATCTTCAATTTCATTGTATTTAAAACCTGCTGCCTTAACTACCTTGTCAATATTCTGTTGATTTCCTGTCAGGAAATGCCATCCTTCTGCAGCCTTTGGTTTGTTCAGTTTGGATAAATAAAAAGCTTTCTTCTCAGCTGCCAGTGTATGATCCTCGGTCGGGTCTATACTTACTGAGATGGTGATGAACTCATCACCGGGCGACCAGGCCATTTGTTGGGTAACATCCATCACACCATCAATTACTAACCCACATAACATCGGGCATTCGTAGTAAAGTGGATTCAGAATGACAGGTTTACCTTCTACCAATAAAGAACCTATTGTTACCGAATCTCCATTGGAATCAGCGAATTTGGCGTCCAATGGGATGTAATCTCCCAGATGCTCATCTATCCCAACATCGTTAAGTTCTTCGGGTACTTGTCTGTTTAGTTGAGCAAATGTGTGTGAACCGGATGTAAAAATGGCAGTTAAAGTAAAAACTGCCATCAATATATTTCTGGTAAATCGGATGTTAATCAACGGCTATTTGATTGATAGCCTCATCAATGGGAATGTGGTAAATACCTTTTTCGAGATCGACCACACCATAAGAATTTAACGTTGCTGTCTGATCTGCTTTGAGCTTAGTTACCTCAAGATATGAAGTTGTAGATCCAGCGTTCTCCTTCGCATTGTTGAGACTGAATTCAGAGAAATAGATCAGAGAAACAATAAATACCGCAACAATGGATACACCAAGTACTGACCAAAAGATCAGTTTTTTATAGTCGAGATTATCATCATTCACACCATGGGTAACATTATTTGCAAACCCTGAATTATTGGTTTCCAACGTGGCATTTTCGCCACTTTCGTCCAGTGTTACTTTTGCGTTTGATTCTTCAATATGATCAGAAGACATAGTCGATAATCAATTAGTGGTGATAAGTTTTTTCTAAACATGCATCCAGTTTCGGATCATTTTCCGGGATCATGCTGTTTTTCTTGAATTGTCGGAAGAATAATCCAAAGAAGATGCCTCCCAGGCCAATGAAAGTAGTCAGATCCATCCAGCTGAAATGTAATCCGTGTGCCTCTTCAGGGTGCATAGTAGGCATTGCGATCCAGTATAATTCAAGGAAATGCATAACAACTACTACAACAGCCACAAAGATGAGCACGTTCTTACGGTGCTTTTGTTCTCTGTTCAGTAAAACTAAGAATGGTAATGCAAATCTGAATAATAACATTCCATATGCAATGTATTGGAAGCCGCCTTCCAATCGGTCATAGAACCAAAGAGTTTCTTCAGGAAGGTTAGCATAATAGATAAGCAGGAACTGGCTGAATGCGATGTAAGCATAAAATACAGTGAAAGCGAATAACCAGGCACCCAGATCATAAATATGAGCTTGAACAATGGTATTTTTTAAATATCCCTGACTGTGCAGGAAATACGCCATGAGGATCATAACTGCCCAGAAAGCCTGAAAACTGATTGCAAAGTAATAAACACCGAACATGGTTGAGAACCAGTGTGGATCGAGTGACATTAACCAGTCGAAGCCGGCAAAGGTCAATGAAAAAGCAAATAATGGGATAGCAGGAGCACTGATCTTTCTCATCAATGAGGTGATTCCCCAGTCCCCGGTCTTTTCAAGATCAACAGAAGCTTTATATAATTTACGACCAACAAAGCCCCAAATCGCGAAATAAATGAATTGACGAACTATAAAGAATGGAGTATTCAGATAAGCTGATTTAGCTTGAAGAATATGATCTGTTGCAACAGCATCTTCGTGGCTCCAGTGATATAAGTTATGAATACCAAGTATTACCGGTAAGACAAAGATCGTCCAGATCCAGAGGTTGGCTCCTATGGTCTCTGGAATTCTACGAAAAACTACACCCCATTTGGATTTAGTGATATGATGGAACAAAACCATGAATACTGATGCAACAGCAATTCCTGTAAAGAAGGTGAAGCTCACCAGATAAGAGAAAAAGAACTGATCGGTATTCGTGAAATATCCAATAGCACTGAGGATCAGACCAGCCAGTCCGGCTCCGAATAAATACGTAGGGAGCTTGCTATCGGCTGAGAATTGTAAAGAATCGGTTATTGTAGGCTTATGACTCATTTTATAGGTATTTAAGCAAGATCTTAGTTATCGCTCAGTGTTTTAATGTACTCCACAAGAGACTCAAGGTCGTATTTTGATAGTGAACCGTAGGCATCAGCCATTAATGGGTCAAATCCGTCAACGATCTTAGCATATGGATGAGTGATAGACTCAATGATATATTCAGAATCTTTTGTTACAGTGATGGTCTCACCAGCGTCAGTAGTTACTTTGCCGGTACTTCCAAACAGATCTTTCCAGCTTGGTCCGATCACAACGGAACCATCCACAGAGTGGCATGTCTGGCAGGCATATTGAGTAGCCACTTCTTTTCCATGTTCGGCTGTGGCAACCTGCTCGCCCTGTGAAGCTTCTTTAGCAGCCTGCATTTCGGCTAATTTAGCTTGTTCAGCTTCATATTTTGCTTCAAGATCACTCAGATCAACATCATATTGTGTGATCTGGTCTTTTGTAACATTTTGGCTGGCTTGTAACGCTCTTATGTAAGCAACGATCGCCCATCGGTCGTCTACCGGAATCTGATGAGCATAAGAAGGCATGTTACGTACACCGTTATAAATGGCGGAATAGATCTCTCCATCCGGAGCTTCGCGTAAACGATCCTGATGATATGTTGGGGCAGGAACATATCCGTAGCCACCGGTCATGATAATGCCTCTGCCATCTCCGGTGATACCATGGCAAGGAGTACAAAATACTTCGTAACGATCTTTTCCACGGTATAGGAGTGATTTAGTAATATCAACTGGCATTTCAGCCACGAAATCACCGTTTTCTTCAATTCCTTCGTAGTATGCGAGGTCAGCTTTTTCAAAGCCACGGGCAACAGTTCCATCAACAGGTTGACGCATTGAGCGACCATCGGCGAAGTAGTTATTTACTTCCTGGGCCTCTTTTCTGGGTTGTTGATCCATGTTCATGTTTGGATGAACAGGTGGTTTTTCTGACTTCATACCCCGACAACCGTTCAACATCAGGCCGATGGTGAGTATGCCAGCTACTTTAGTATATCGTTTAACGTTCATGAAAGATGAAATTCCGCGTTTATTCTTAGTCATATACTTCTTCAATATGGGTAGCACCAGCTGCTTCCAGTAACTGTTGTACCTGATCAGCATGAAATTTACTGTCACGGGCTTCTATACAAACAAAGAAACCATCATCAGTAGCTTTCTTAAACCGTTCTACATTAAATAATGGATTATGATGCTTTGGTAGTCCATTTAAAAAAAACATACCAAATACAGCTCCAAAAGCAGACAACAATACGGTTAATTCGAAGGTAATTGGTACCCAGGCCGGAGCGTTAAAAAATGGTTTACCACTAATATTTAAGGGATAGTCTACAACGGCCATAAAATACATCATGGAGATCGCAAGGGTAAAGCCTAACAACCCGTGACCTAATACGATCCATCCTAGTTTAGATTTCTCGAGACTCATTGCTTTATCTATTCCGTGAATTGGAAATGGGCTGTAGGTATCGAATTTATCGTACCCTGCTTCAACAATTTTTTTAGAGACGTCTACAAGCTCTTTTGGATTCCTGAACTCAGCTAAAATGCCGTATAACTCAGTATTTTGATCGTTTGAAGTACTCATATTTTAAACTGTTTCACTGTGAGTGTTAGAACCTTCAGTTTTTGGAGCGATATACTCTTTGGTTTCTTCATCATAATTATGCGGATCTGCGATCGGCATAACAGCTTTTAATTCAGCGATCGCGATCATCGGAAGGAAGCGAAGGAATAAAAGGAACATGGTGAAGAATAATCCGAACGTGCCAACATAAGTGAGAACATCCCAGATTGTTGGTGAGTAGTAATCCCAGGAGGATGGCAGATAATCATTGGCCAGCGAGGTTACCGTGATCACAAATCGTTCGAACCACATTCCGATGTTCACTACAATAGAGATCGCAAATGTAAATTTCACGTTAGTTCGTAATTTTTTGAACCAGAATACCTGAGGTGAAACCACATTACAGGTCATCATTGTCCAGTATGCCCAAGCATAAGGTCCGGTGGCTCTGAGTAAGAAAATTGCTTTCTCGTATTCCACACCGCTGTACCAGGCAATAAAGAATTCCATCATATAGGCGAAACCTACCATAGATCCGGTAACGAGGATCACTATGTTCATTTTCTCCATGTGATCATCGGTCATAATATCTTTCATGCCAAAGATCTCTCTGGCTACTAACATAAGCGTTAATACCATGGCAAAACCTGAGAAGATAGCACCGGCAACGAAATAAGGAGGGAAAATGGTTGTATGCCAACCGGGGATCATAGAAACAGCAAAGTCAAAAGATACGATCGTATGTACAGAAAGTACCAGCGGAGTAGCAAGACCAGCTAAGATCATGTACGCTTTTTCATAATTCCACCAGTGGCGGTTGCTTCCTGTCCAGCCGAGAGAGAATAATCCATACGCAACTTGTCTGATCTTGTCACTTGCTTTATCTCTGAGGGTGGCAAGGTCAGGGATGAGACCTACATACCAAAACAGTAAAGATACTGTAAAATAAGTAGATACCGCGAACACGTCCCAAAGTAACGGAGAGTTAAAGTTGGGCCACATCGCCATCTGATTTGGTACCGGGAATACCCAGTAGATCACCCAGATACGACCTACGTGAATCGCCGGGAAGATACCGGCACACATTACCGCGAAGATCGTCATTGCCTCTGCAAATCGGTTAATAGCTGTTCTCCAATCCTGTCTGAACAGGAATAAGATCGCGGAGATCAGGGTTCCGGCGTGACCAATACCAACCCACCAAACGAAGTTGATAATTGCCCAACCCCAACCTACGGGGTTGTTAAGTCCCCAGATCCCGGTTCCCTGCCAAATCAGGTAGCCGATAGAGGCTAAAAGCAACATAAGCAGGGCATTTGCCGGCAACATTGCCAGATACCAGGCTTTTGGAGTAGGTCGTAAGTTTACATCTGTTACCAGTTCTGTTATGCTGGAAAAGCTATGATTGCCTTTAACAAGCGCTGGTTCCGGTACGTATTCGTATTTACTCATTAGTGGGCGTGTTCCTCGTTAATTTCTTCAGCCAAAGCAGGGTTTGGATTGCTTAATTTAGCCATGTAAGATGTACGTGCTCGAACGTTTAATTCCTCAAGCATCAGATAATTACGTTCGTTGTGCTTCATTTTGGCAACAACACTGTTATTATCGGTCAGATCGCCGAAATAAATGGCATCAGCCGGACAAGCCTGCTGGCAGGCAGTTTTTACAGTGCCATCTGCTGGTTTCGGAGAACCGGTTTTGATCTTAGCATCGATCTTAGCCCGGTTTACTCTTTGAACACAGTAAGTACATTTCTCCATAACCCCTCTGAAACGTACAGTTACTTCAGGGTTCATGGCCATTTGAATAATATCCGGATCCTCTCCGGTAGTAAGATATTCTTTAGGATAATTAAAGAAGTTGAAGCGACGAACTTTGAATGGGCAGTTATTTGCACAGTAACGGGTACCAATACAACGGTTATACGTCATTTGGTTCATTCCATCTTCACTGTGAGTGGTCGCTGCAACCGGACAAACTTGTTCACAAGGTGCCAATTCGCAATGCATACATGGAACCGGCTGATGAACAGCTTTCGGATTCTCTTTATCGCCAACGAAGTACCGGTCATTTCTGATCCAGTGCATTTCACGTCCACGACTTACTTCTTTCTTGCCAATTACCGGGATGTTATTCTCGCTCTGGCAAGCAACGATACAAACTCCACAACCGAAACATGCATTCAGATCGATTGCCAGACCCCATTGTGGTTCCGACTCAGGATAAGTTTGCTCATCAAAGAGAGAAATTGGCTGATCTTCGCCTAGCTCTTCAGCTTCTTCCATTCCGGGGACTTCATATCCATGGATGTTTTTAAATGCGGCGAAATCAGGTTTCTCTTTGTAATGCTCCAAGGTTGCCTGTCGGTAAAGATCACGACCTTCAAGACTGTGGTGATCCTGAACACAAGCAATTTTATAAGTATTTCCTGTTCCGGAAACATTTACAGAAGCGAATAGTGGAGTTGATGAATTCATTAACGGGTAAACATTTACCCCGCCTGAATTCTGATCTTCGTCAATATCTGCTACACGGCCAATTCCTGTTCGGCCATATCCAGTATGAACGGTAATAGAATCATCAGCGTGACCCGGTTGAATCCAGGCAGCCATCTCTAATGAAGCTTCATTCACGGTTAACTGAACTAATTCTTCATTATCAACGCCAAGTTTTTCTGCCGTAGCAGGACTCATCAGGGCCACGTTGTCCCATGTGATCTTGGTCATTGGGTCCGGTAATTCCTGTAACCAACCTAAGTTGGCGAATCTACCATCAAATACGGAGGAGTCTGCACGGAAAACGATCTCCATTCCGGCTGCTTCTGAAGTAGAAGCCGGTTTTACGCCGGATCTCAATCTAACGTTAACGGTGCTAAGTGCATCCTTTGATTCAATTCCATCATGTAATATTGATTTCCATTTCTTATCAAAAGAGCCGGAAACAAAACCTTTAAATGTATCTTGTACCAGATCATGACCGGGAGTCATTTCTCCGTTTACAATCACATTGAGTAATTCGATCTCACTCAATGAGTCATAAAGAGGCCGGATCTGAGGCTGAATTACTGATCTGCTGCCATTATATGAGTAACCATCTCCCCACGCTTCAAGATAGTGAGAGCGGCTTACATGCCAGTTAGCTTTAGCTGAGGTCTCATCCACATAGGTTGAAAGATGAATTACCTCAGAAGTGTTATCCATCGCTGTGTTAACATCAAGATCGGCAGGTGCAGTTAATACAGGGTTTGTACCGATAAAAACTACGGCATCGTAAGTGCCTGATTTCATGTCACTGATCAGCGCTTTAAAAGCCTGATTGTTATCCTCAGAACCCAAAAATGGTACTTCAAGATAATTAACCGTCTTACCGTTGTTTGCCAGAGCGGTATTAATTGCCGCTACAACAGCATGAACGTCGGCAGACTGCGAAAGACCAGCCGAAATAGCACTCTTACCTTTATGAGAGGCTAATTCTTCCACTAATACATGTAGGAAGTCTTCGCCTGAAAATTTATTGGATAAACCACTGAAGGCGTCGAGTCCACTAACCTTTTCGGAAAGTGCAGCAGCCAATGCATTAACAAAAGCCGGAATTTCACTGGCTTTAACCTTCAATCGGTGATCAGCATATGCCCCGGTAAGTGTAAACCCATTCTCAACGGCATAAATGCGACTCATTTCATCCGAAGTACTCGTTACTTTACGCTTTGCAGTAACATTATATGCGTACTCTACATTATTAGGATGAGTAGCAGACAGGAAGTCGTCATCAATAGACACAACAATATCTGCTTCGGAATAATTAATGTGTGTTCTCAAACGAGAACCAAATGCCAGTTTGTTACCCTCCAGCATGTTCTCTTCACCAAAAGGCTCATAAGTCACCCATTTGGCGTTTTCAAATTTCTTTAATGCAGCACTTTTAAGAGACGAAAGGGTAGGTGAAGAATTCGCTTCAGATACAAAAGCTACTTTTTTAGAGCTGTCAAAATATTCTTTAGCAAAAGCTACAAAATCGTTAACCGAAGATTTGCTGCCATTTCTTTTTGGATAGTGAGAACGATCCGGATCGTACATCTCAAGCATAGAAGCCTGATGGTAAGCATTGGTTTTACCCATGCTGCCGGGATGCAATTCATTTCCTTCTACCTTGGTTGGCCGGCCTTCGTGGTTCTCGATAACCAAGCCGGTTAAACTACCCATAAAAGGCATTGCGGAGGCATAAAATAAAGGCACTCCCGGTACAATATCTTCAGGTTGTTTAGAGTACGGCAGAATTTTTTGAACCGGACGGCGGCATGCAGCAAACCCTGCAAGCGCAATGGAGGCTCCCATAATTCTTAGGAAGCTTTTTCTGGAAACTCCGTCTTTTAATTCTGTCGCGTTTTCAGGAAACTCGCGGTCTACAAACTCCTGGTATTCCTGATTCTGAGCTAATTGATTTAAGCTTTTCCAGTAGGTATTCTGTGTTACTTCGCTCATCTGGTGATGTATAGGTTCAAAAATCCTTCGTTATTAATAATGGCAACCCTGGCAGTACTGCGGTGGGGTAACATTATTCTTTTTAACTAATTCACTGCCAAGCAATAGCTGATCCTCAGCTACGTACCCCATAGTAGTTACTTCTTCAACCGGGCGTAAATGCTTTTCAGGTGCGCGGTGACAATCAAGACACCAACTCATACTAAGTGGCTCTGCCTGATATACAACTTCCATCTCATCGATGCGGCCGTGGCAACTTTCACAACCAACGCCCACATTAACGTGTGCTGCGTGATTGAAATAAGCGTAATCAGCTAAGTTGTGTACACGTACCCACTCAACAGCTTTACCGGTTTCCCAACTTTCACGAATGGGCTCAAGCTTCTCGCTGTCGGTTAGCACCTGATTATGACAATTCATACAGGTTTGTGTCGGTGGAATATTTGCCTGTTTTGAATCAAATACACTTGAGTGACAGTACTGGCAATCTAATCCCAGTTTTTGCACATGTATCTGATGTGAATACGGAACAGGTTGTGTAGGGGCGTAACCAACGTCGGTATATTTTGGTGAGAAGAAGTACCAAACGCCCAAAATTAAAGCTGTGGCAAAGACAATAAGTCCAATTAATAATTTCTGAGGAACTTGATTTGTCCACTTAGGGAAAATCTGCGCCATAAATATGCTGATTTATAAAAGTTGTTATCCGAGCTCTGCTCCTAAAGGAGATGGGCAAAAGTAGAGATTTTTAAACTCGATTTGTACCACTAACTGCTCAGAACTATTATTTGTATTTGTTCTAAATAACAGGGTTGACTCCTAAAGGAATTCTGGCAAAGATAAAAACATTCACCAAAAGTTCTTGATTCATTTCAGTAAAAATGAATTTAAGATGAAGGAATGCTTAACTTCTTATCGATCAAAACAAGAATATATTAATAGTATAATTTACGATGGCATCTGAATTACCGAAATCAATATCCGGTCTGGAGAATTTTGACACAAAAAAAGCGATCTATTTAATATCCGGAGTGAGTATCGCGGCTTTAATCTTTCTGGTTTGGCTGATCTACTTCAAAGATCCGGCAACCACTTCTATTCCTTGGGTAAAAAACCTGAATGCATTGAATGCTACATTTAATGGATTGAGTACCATTCTGTTACTCCTGGGTTTTTCACAGATTAAAAAGAAGAATTACATACAGCATATGCGTTTTATGCTGGCTGCTTTTGTATCCTCATCACTATTTTTGGTGAGCTATATTGTATATCATCATTTTGTGGGGGATACCAAATTTGGTGGCGAAGGGATAATCAGAGGTATTTACTTTTTTATTCTGGTAAGCCATATAATTCTTTCAGTATTTGTCGTACCTCTGGTTCTATCTAGTTTTTACTTTGCCTTTTCCGGGAAGTATTCTACGCACCGGAAAGTATCTAAGTGGACGTTCCCGATATGGCTTTATGTGTCGGTAACGGGGGTGCTCGTATTCGCTTTTCTTAAATTATTTGGGTAAAAACTCTAAAAATCACCCACACACTTATCAAAATTGATAAAAAGAATTTCATTCTCCTTCCCGTAGTTTAAAGTGCCTTTATTATGGTTTAAAGGCACTTTTATTTAAGACTGACGTAGTATTGTAGTAGTGGTAAAAAAGCGCTTTTCTGATACTGTAGTAATCGTGTTGTGTTCAGTTCCCTTGATAAGGGTGTAAGCAAGAGCAATATTTGTTCAGATCAAAGAAACCTGACCCCAAAGCAGCATTTTTTAGCTTATTGCTGATGTAACGTGAGTTGACAGGAATGAAACATTTTCAATACAGAGTATCCCCATTACTTATCAGAGTAAAAGCGCTTTTAATTTTGGTGTTACTGACAAGTACGGGAATTGCAGAGGCATTTCAGCATGGACCTTTATCCGAAGAATCAGTTCAGAATAAAGCGCATGCTGATGAGTTATACTACGGAGTGCCCAAAGAATTTGTAGAAGATCTGAAGGAAAAGACCTTTAACTATATGTGGGAGGTTGTAGATACAGAGACCTGGCAAACAGATGACCGGTATCCCTCCAGAAATTTCACCAGTGTTGCAGCAACCGGGTTTGCTCTTCCTTCCTATATAATAGGTATACATAATCAATACATCAGCCGCGAAGAAGGAGCTGAACGGACACTTAAAACCTTATCATGGTTATGGAATGCACCTCAAGGTCCCAATGAGCAAGGTGTGACGGGATATAAAGGTCTTTTTTATCACTTTCTGAATTACGGCACCGGCACTCGCTTTAAAACAGTAGAATTATCAACTATTGATACCGGATTGTTAATGGCTGGCGTGTTAACGGCTCAGAGTTATTTTGATAAGGAGAATGACGTAGAGCGTGAGATACGGGCTTTAGCAGATTCTCTCTATTTAAGGGTGGATTGGAATTGGGCGATGAATGATAATGAGACCATGAGTATGGGCTGGCACCCGGAAAAGGGATTTATTGAAGCTCAGTGGACAGGATATAATGAAGCTATGGTACTACTGATTCAGGCTTTGGGTTCACCTACACATCCTATTCCGGATAATTCCTGGGAGGTATGGACTGAGACCTATCTTTGGGATGAGTTTTACGGATACGAACATGTGAATTTCGGGCCGTTATTCGGGCATCAGTATTCACAAATGTTTATTGATTTCAGAGGGATACAGGATGCTTACATGAAAGAGAAAGGCATTGATTATTTTGAGAATTCAAGACGTGCGACTTTATCAAACCGGGCATATTGTATGGAGAATCCCGGTAATTTTGCTGGATATTCCGAAAATATCTGGGGGCTTACTGCGAGTGATGGTCCTGCGAATACCGTAAAAAATATAGATGGTGAGCAAGTCCGGTTCCAAACGTATACAGCCCGGGGCGTAGCCAGCGACTATCACAACGACGACGGAACCATTGTGCCTACTGCTGCCGGCGGATCCATTCCATTCGCTCCGGAAGAAACCTTGATGGCGCTGTATACCATGAAAGAGAAGTTTGGCGACAAATTATACACCAAATATGGTTTTCTGGATGCATTCAACCTCACCTTTGAGGAAGGAGGTTGGTTCAATAAAGATTATATCGGCATTGATCAGGGGCCTATCCTGATCCAGCTAGAGAACCTGGAGTCAGGTTTGATATGGGAAACTTTACGTAAAAACCCCTACATCCAGGCTGGCCTTGAAAAAGCCGGTTTTACCGGTGGCTGGCTGGATTTTTACGGGTCAAACAGAAATTAAACAACCTAACCAGCATATAAATGACAAAGCAAAAGCTGTTTAAAGATCATGCTGCCCGGAGTAGATCAGTACTACTTAACATGAGGATGCTAAGCACACTGTTGATACTTTTGATAGCAAGCACTACCTACATTCAGGCACAAACAGTGCTTACCGGAACTGTGTACGAAGAGGGAACCGATCTGACTTTACCCGGGGTAAATATTCAGGTTAAAGGTACAATGAAAGGTACTGCAACAGATGCTAATGGTGAATTTACTTTACGGTTAGAGGATGGGCAGAATATTCTGATCTTCTCTTATTTAGGATTTGAGACGAAAGAAATTGATGTGACCGGCCTCGAGACCATCACTGTTCAGCTTACCCCAATGATAGATGAATTGGATGAATTGGTGGTGATCGGTTACGGAGCTGTTCGTAAGCGTGATGTAACCGGAGCTGTAGGATCTCTCGGTTCAGAGCAGATTGGTAAGGTTTCTTCATTGAACGCTGAGCAATCTCTGACAGGTAAAGTCAGTGGTGTGCAGATCACGACCACATCAGGTGCACCGGGTGCCTCATCGGCTGTTCGGATCCGTGGTGTTGGTACATTCAATAATTCATCGCCTATTTATGTAGTGGATGGCGTTATTCTGGATGATATTTCTTTTCTGAATTCCTCAGATATCGAATCCATGGAAGTGCTGAAAGATGCCTCAGCAACTGCTATTTATGGTTCTCGTGGAGCTAACGGGGTTATCCTGGTTCAAACTAAATCCGGATCCGGTAATGCAGAAGATGGAGTAAAAGTGAATGTGTCGCTTGAAAGCGGACTTCAGCAACTAGAAAGACAAATTGATCTGTTAAATGGTCGTCAGTTTGCGATCATTGCAAATGAGATCAGATCGGGCTCCTATAATAACGTGGATGCTGTACCTAATACCAATTGGCAGGATCTGATCTTTAATGTTGCTCCGATGCAAAACCATCAGATCTCATTGAGTGGTGGAAGTGAGAAAGGCGATTATTATGTGAGTTTCGGGTACTTCCAGCAGGAAGGTATCATTGATAAATCAAATTATGAGCGATTTAATCTGAAGCTGAATAACACGTACAAACTCAGCCAGAATGTAAAGATCGGGAATAATATTACAATCGCTCCATACAATCAGCAGGTTGCTCCGGGGGTAACATTTGCGGTCTATCGTGCACAGCCTGTATTAGAGCCATATTACGATGATGGCAGCTTTGGAGTTGTGTACAACGTTGGCAATCCGCTGGCCTCCCTCAATTATTCGAATAATTACAACAAAGGTGTTCGGGTAGTTGGTAATGTCTTTGCTGAAGCAATTGTAAAAGATGCCTTATTACTTAAAACCAGTTTTGGTACGGACGCCTCCTTCAATAAAGCAACAAACTTTACACCGGCCTACACTATTTATAATCCGGATGGAACAGCGTCTCAGCAGGACAATGAATTCAGCGATCTGTTCAAAGGCCAGAGTTATAATATGACCTGGATCTGGGAAAACACGGTAAATTACATTCAGGATTTTGATAAGCATTCGGTCAATGCTGTGGGGGGAATCACTCTTCAGCAGACAAGATCTGAATATTTGAATGTGGCCGGCCAGAATATCATTCGTGATGGCGAAGATTTCTGGTATGTGCTTCCTGAATATGTGGTTGATGAGGCTAATAACATCAATATGGTAAGCTCCATTAATAACGGAGTGAATGCTGCCGGTTACTATAATATGGTGTCATTTCTGGGACGTCTGGTATACTCTTACGACGACAGATATACGTTTACTGCAACAACCCGGTATGATGGTTCTTCAAAATTCGCACAGGGTAAACAGTGGGGATTATTCCCGTCCTTTGCATTTGGTTGGAACATTGAGGAAGAAGACTTTATGCAGGATGTGGAACTGTTCGACCAGTTAAAACTTCGTGCCAGCTGGGGTAAGATCGGTAACGAGAAGATCAATTATTCGAACAGATTTTCATTGGTTACTTCAGCAAATGCTGTATTCGGCATTCCTGATGCACTTTATAACGGGCTTACCTATGGTAAATCAGGTAATGAGAACCTGAAATGGGAAACCACTTCCCAGACCGATATTGGGTTGGAATTGCGCATGTTCGAAAGCCGTTTCACTGCAGAGTTCGATTACTATAATCGTGAGACCAACGATATTCTGGTGGATCTTTCTACGCCCGGTCATTTAGGGAACGGACAAGGACAAAAGATCACCTATAACGCAGCAGTGGTTCTTAACGAAGGTTTTGAATTCAACCTGGGTTGGGAAGATCAACTCGGTGAAGTGGGCTACAGTTTAAATGCCGTGGGTAATACGGTACATAACGAAGTAAAAGCTATTGGCGGAAACAGCGGTATTGATTCTGTTCTGGTTGGCGGGTACCTCGCTAATGGTCAGGCAGTAACAAGATCCGAAGTCGGGCGGCCGATCGGTGCATTCTATGGTTATGTAACAGATGGAATTTTCCAGAATCAGGCAGAACTTGATGCCTATCCGCATCTATCCCAGGCCGGAATCGGAGACCTGAGATTTAAAGATGTGAATGGTGATGGTGTTATAAATGGCGACGACCGTACCTATATCGGTTCACCAATTCCGGATTTTGTGTACGGTTTCTCTATGGATCTGAACTGGAAAAATTTTGACATGTCGATCGGGTTTCAGGGTCAGATCGGTAACGAGATCTTTAATGGAAAGAATGTGGTTCGTCCCGATCCTTACAACTTCGAAGCACATGTCTGGGATCGATGGACCGGTGAAGGAACAAGTAATTCAGAACCGCGTCCTTCTTACGGTGGGTATAACTTCCTGCCGTCCGACCGCTTCATCCATGATGGCAGTTATCTGAGACTCCGTAGTTTGATTATAGGATACCGGTTACCGGAAAAGATACTCACTAAGATGAATCTTGATAATGCGCGCTTCTATCTGAAAGCGAATAACCTGTTCACATTTACTGAATACCCTGGTTATACCCCTGAGATCGGCAGTAATAATGTACTGGCTAATGGTATAGATACCGGTATTTATCCGATTCCACGCGTAATTTCTATTGGATTTAACACAACGTTCTAACACTACTATGATGAATACAAAAAAACTTTTTAAAGTATTAATAATCGCGGTGTTAATAACCGGTTGTGAAGATTTTCTGGGTGTTAAACCTCAAAGTGTGTTAACACAGGAAGCCTTTCCCGAATCAGCCGCAGATGCATTACAGGCAACAAATGCTGTGTATTCTACCTTGAGAAACTGGCATTATCATTCCGGTGGATTTCCGCTCGCGGATATTATGTCGGATGATGCACACAAAGGCAGTAATCCGGATGATGCAAGTAATACAGTAGGCCCCTTTGATAATTTTACACATTCTGTGACACAGGATGGATTAGACCGCTGGTGGAATGCATTGTATCAGGGCATACGAAGAGCAAATATAGTGATTGAAAAGATCCCGCAGGTTGAGATGGATGCCTCGTTACAGGAACGATATGTAGCTGAAGCTAAATTCCTGAGAGCTCTGTATTACTTTGATCTGGTTCGTGCATTTGGTGGTGTTCCGCTGGTTACGCAAAGTGAAGCTCCGCTTAAAGTACCGAACTCACCGGCAGCAGACATATACACACTGGTAGAAAATGATCTGATGGATGCAGCCGCGGTTCTCCCCCTCAAAAGTGAGTATGAGGCATCAGATATTGGCCGTGCCACCAAAGGAGCCGCACAGTCATTATTAGCACGTGTCTATATGTTTCAGGGTGATTTTACCAGTGCTGAGCCTCTATTACTGGAGGTGATTAATTCTAATGAATACGATCTGGAACCGAATTTTGAAGATGCCAACGGTGTAAATGGCGAACAAGGCGTAGAATCAGTGTTCGAGGTCGGTGCGGTTGCCGGTAATACCGGAAGTGGTGGAAATCAATATGCCAATACACAAGGTGTACGTGGAACTCCTAACCGTGGTTGGGGTTTTAACCGACCTTCTATTGATCTTCGGGATGCATTCGAGGCCGGTGATCCACGCGAAGATGCAACCATCATTGAATTAGGTGAGACATTGGATGGGATCACTATTGCCGGCGATGGTACTACCCCTGATCAAACAACGGATGAGCAGGGTAATGTGATCGAAATTGAAAGTTATAATCAAAAGGTTTGGTATCCGGGCAACAATACCACCACACAGTTTGGCCACAATCGCAGACTCATCCGATATGCTGATGTTCTGTTGATGGCCGCTGAAACTCTGAATGAGAATAATAAACCAACGCAGGCTTTGCCCTACCTCAATGAAGTGCGCGCAAGAGCACGGGGTGGAAATAATGCAATTCTGCCGGATGTTACCACTACCGATAAGCAGGCTCTGAGTGATGCAATCATGCACGAACGCCGGGTTGAGTTGGCTTTAGAAGGTCACCGGTTCTGGGATCTTGTAAGAACAGGGCGTGCTGCAGATGTACTCGGGCCTCTCGGATTTATTGAAGGAAAGCATGAATTATTGCCAATTCCTCAAAGTGAAATTGACCTTTCTCAGGGGTCATTAAGCCAAAATGATAACTGGAAGTAGAATTTTTCCAAACTAACCAAAAACAAACGATTGACCTATGAAAACTAGAAATACAACTTTTACGATCGTTGCAGTTCTCGCAGCATTTACAGTGTTGTTTCAGGCATGTAAGAGCGATAGCGGTCCTAAAGACTTGAATGTAGAATCTATGATGGTAGGGGAAGCAGACCTGAACGGTGCAACTGCACCTTCTGATGTGCCAACCGATGCAAGCATCGTAGTTACTTTTAATACCGACATCAACGAAGAAACGGCAACCACCTCTAACGTAACCCTGACTCAGGATTATGATGGTGCAGACGTTGAGATCGCACTTGCTGTGGATGGTCCTACCTTAACGATCACTCCTGTAGCAGCATTAGGTTCCGGTACATTGTACTCTCTGGAACTTACAAGCGGATTGCTCAATAACGATGACCAGCCTCTGGCTTCAACAACCAGAACATTTACCACTGCCGGTACTTTCAGTCCTGCAGGTATTGTAGCTCACTGGACATTTGAAAACTCTGCTGACGATGTAGTTGGTTCTTTCGACCCTGCTGCTTCAGGTGTTGTAGACATTACATACACAGCCAGCCGTAACGACGCAGCCGGTACCGCGGCTACTTTTAATGGTAACACCAGTATCATTGAGATCCCTAATGGGGATGATCTGCTAGCTGTAAATGACATGACTCTTTCATTCTGGATGAAAACCGATTCAGACCACCTGAATGCTGATGGAAATCCTACCGGTCACTTTGTGATGGGGCTAGGTGCTTTCTACGGTTTACAGTATGAAGTGTTTGGCGGATATGATGGTTCTAAATTTGCTATTCAATACGAATATGGTCCGTCAGCAGATGCTGAAAGCGGTGCTGAAGATATGTGGTTCCCATCAGAAGCTACTGATAACACCAATGGTGGATGGCAAGGTTGGACCTATGCAAAAAGCTTAACGGCTGATCAGATGATGGGCTACCTGAAAGATACCTGGACTATGGTAACTTTCTCATTCAACAGTTCTACCAAAGTGGGTAAAATGTACTTTAATGGTGAGTTGATGAAGAGCTTCGACTTCAATCTGTGGCCAGACGGTGACAACAAGCAAACAGTTACCGGTCTTTATTATGCCGGTCAGGAGCCTGATGTTGTAAATGAACTTGCTTTCGGATTTATCCAGTCTCGTGCAGGAACCTTGTGGGATTCTGAATCATGGGGTGGATACGATTTCCCGGGTGCAAACCATTTCAAAGGTCAGCTAGATGATATCAAAGTATATCACAAAACACTTACTGACGACGAGATCCGGTTGATGTACGAATCTGAAGAATAAAACAGTTTCCTTCCTAAAGCTAAAAGTGGTAAACAACCACTAAACTGATCAACAACCCGGTGTGATTTCGAGGAATCGAAGTCATGCCGGGTATTTTTTACTAATCGAACGCATACCTATGACCAGCAGGTTACTTTCTTTTTTCTCGGTTTTTGCTGTTTCAGCGCTACTAATTTCCTGCAAACAACCGGGTACCACTCCTGATCCGGATGTATTTCAATTATTGAAGGTTTCTGCCGACGACATTACCCTGAGTACCAATACAGCTAAACAGGGAATTTCACCGGAAGCAACCATCACCGTTTATTTTTCATCCGCAGTCGATTCTACGACCGTTCAGGATGCAGTTACTCTCATAAATTCCACATCTGGTGAGCATATTCCACTCCAATTCAGCTATTCCGGCGAGGCAAAGAATATTGTTATTTCTGTGGATGGAGGACTAGAATACATCACAGATTATACCCTTAGCGTTTCTGAGGCATTGAAGTCGGAACAAGGTGCTGAATTTCCGGGTGTATCCTTCAATTTTACCACGATGAACGGAATTATGGAGATTGTTTCAGCCACCATAAATGGAATTGATCTGACCTCATCTGTTGATATCACCAATATTAAATACGACTCGATGATCGTTGAGATCGTGTTTTCAGAAGCATTGAATTCCAATGATTATCAGGATCATTTTACTATAGGGGCTGCTGATAATCCAACATTTTTACTTCTGGATGAAGGAACGAAAGTAGTAGCAGAGATCTCTGAACCTCTCGATTATTATCGGTTCTACTCAGTAAATGTGAGCGGTAATCTAACAGCTGCAAATGGATTTAGTTTCAGCGGGTTCAGTAAGGCTTTCCAAACGGGGCTAAATCCCGGGTACAAATTTCCGGAGATCACCGACGAAGAGCTCCTCACTACCGTACAGGAAGCTACGTTTAAGTATTTTTGGGATTTTGGCCATCCGGTAAGTGGTCTGGCGAGAGAGCGTAATTCATCCGGTGATGTTGTGACCATTGGAGGAAGTGGCTTTGGATTGATGTCGATACTTGTTGGAATTGAGCGCGGTTTCATCACCCGACAGCAGGGAGTAGAGCGCCTTGAGAAGATCATCAATTTCTTAAATGAAGATGCCGATCGTTTTCATGGAGTTTGGTCGCATTGGTTGAATGGTTCAAGTGGAGACGCCATAGCCTTCAGTACAAAAGATAATGGCGCAGATCTGGTAGAAACAGCGTTCATGGCTCAGGGCCTAATCGCCGTTCGACAATATTTGAATGAAGTGGATCTGGCAGAATCTTTATTGATCACAACCATCAACGAAATGTTGGACGAAATTGAATGGGACTGGTTTACAAAAAATGGTGAGGATGTGTTGTACTGGCACTGGTCCCCAACCTATGACTGGGACATGAATATGCAGATCCGTGGCTACAACGAAGCATTGATCGTGTATGTATTAGCTGCGAGTTCAGAGAATTTTGGTATTGATCCCGATGTGTATCACAATGGTTGGGCACGTTCCGGTGCGATCGGGAACGGCAATACCTTTTACGGGTATGAACTTCCCGTTGGTTACGACAGAGGAGGTCCGTTGTTTTTTGCCCATTATTCTTTCCTTGGACTTGATCCCAGAAATCTGAGTGATACTTATGCTGATTACTGGACACAAAACCGGAATCATACGCTCATAAACCGGGCGTACTGTGTAGAAAATCCCAAGAATTATGTCGGTTATAATGAAGGCAGCTGGGGATTGACCGCCAGCGATGAGCCTAATGGATATTCGGCACATGAGCCTACGTATGCCCGTGATAACGGCACCATCACCCCAACTGCGGCACTTTCATCCATTCCGTATACACCTGAAGAATCGATGGAAGCACTTCGTCATTTTTATTATGTACTGGGCGATAAATTATGGGGTGAGTATGGCTTTTATGATGCTTATAACCCATCACAAGGCTGGTGGGCAAATTCCTATTTAGCGATCGATCAGGGGCCGATCGTGGTGATGATCGAGAATTACAGAACCGGATTGATCTGGGACCTGTTCATGTCGGCACCGGAGGTGCAAAGCGCCCTCGATACCCTGGGATTCACTTATTCAGATTAATTTAACTACGAGATGAAAAAACAGATGAAGAAATTTTACGTCGTATTACTGCTTAGCGTAATTACAGTGTTACAATTAGCTTGCGGAGCTAAACAATACACCCCTGATTCCAGATCTTCCATAGATCAAAAAGTGGATTCGGTACTGGCATTAATGACTGTAGAGGAAAAGATCGGCCAGTTGAATTTGCCTGCAGCCGGAGACATTACCACCGGTTTAGCGTCAAACACAGGTATCATCCCCAAAATAAAAGAAGGAAAAGTAGGCGCATTATTTAATGTGCGGGGATTGGAAAAGATCCATGATCTACAAAGAATTGCTGTGGAAGAAAGTCGCCTGGGAATTCCACTCCTTTTCGGGATGGATGTGATTCACGGCTACAAAACGGTGTTTCCGATCCCGCTGGGACTTTCTACCTCCTGGGATATGGACATGATAGAACAGTCTGCACGTATTGCAGCTCAGGAAGCTACCGCTGATGGTATCTTCTGGACGTATTCACCCATGGTGGATATTTCCCGCGATCCACGTTGGGGTCGGATTGCTGAGGGCGGAGGTGAAGATCCGTATTTAGGAGGCGAAATCGCCAAGGCAATGGTATATGGGTATCAGGGTAAGGATCTGACTGATGACAACACCATGATGGCTACTGTTAAGCATTTTGCGTTGTATGGAGCACCTATTGCAGGTCGTGATTATAATACGGTAGATATGTCCCGGCTCACCATGTTCAACGATTATTTTCCACCATACAGAGCGGCAGTTGAAGCCGGTGCCGGCAGTGTGATGGCTTCGTTTAATGATGTGGATGGTGTTCCTGCAACGGCTAATAAATGGTTGATGACAGAAGTATTGCGTAATCAATGGGGTTTTGATGGTTTTGTGTTTTCTGATTATACCGGTGTAGAAGAAATGGTAGAGCATGGTATTGGCCGGGATCTGCAGGCAGTTACTGCGCTGGCACTTAAAGCCGGTACCGATATGGATATGGTTTCAGAAGGGTTTTTATCCACTTTGAAGAAATCGCTGGATGAAGGCATCATCACCGAAGCTGATATCGATAAAGCCACCCGAAGAATTCTTGAGGCGAAATTCAAACTGGGGCTCTTCGACGATCCCTACAAATATCTCGACAAAGAGCGGTCTGCAACAGAAATTTATACCGAAGAGAACCGAAGAGTAGCCAGGGAGATCGCGGCAAATTCTATGGTGTTACTTAAAAACGATAACAACCTGCTGCCCCTTAGAAAGGAAGGCACCATCGCAGTGATCGGCCCTATGGGAAATAACCGGCTGAATATGCAAGGCACCTGGAGTGTATCGGGTGATTTCGATAAATCCATTGCTCTGCTCAAAGGCATAGAAGATGTTGTGGGCGACAAAGCAGAGGTCTTGTACGCGCGGGGAGCAAATTTTGTAGAAGATCCGGAACTGGAAGCGCGGATCAGTATTTTTGGAAAAGATACCTTCCGTGATGAGCGCTCGGAAGAGGAGATGATCGCTGAGGCATTGGAGGTAGCTGCTAAAGCCGATGTAATTGTTGCTGCAGTTGGTGAATCAGCTGAGATGTCGGGGGAAAGCTCAAGCAGATCTGATATCGAGATCCCGGATACTCAACAACGCTTACTTCAGGCGCTTCTCGACACCGGAAAACCTGTGGTATTGACATTGTTTACAGGTCGCCCATTGGCTCTGAAATGGGAAGACGAACATGTCCCGGCTATTCTGAATGTATGGTTTGGCGGTAGTGAAGCCGGCCACGCCATTGCTGATGTGTTATTTGGTGATGTTAATCCATCCGCAAAATTGACTACCACTTTTCCTCAAAATATCGGTCAGGTACCCTTGTATTATGCTCATAAGAATACGGGAAGACCACTAAAAGGGGAATGGTTCCAGAAATTCCTTACGAACTATCTGGATGTTTCCAACGATCCTGTTTATCCATTCGGGTATGGATTGAGTTACAGCACGTTTGAATATGGAGATCTGAAACTTAGTAAAGAATCTCTGAAAGGTGACGATACTCTTATTGCATCCGTCAATATCACCAATAGCAGTGATGTGGATGGAAAGGAAGTAGTTCAGTTGTACATCAGAGATCTGGTTGGAACGGTAACCCGTCCTGTTAAAGAATTGAAGGATTTCCAGAAAGTGATGATACCGGCTGGCGAAACAGTTACGGTGACCTTTGAGGTAACAACGGATGACCTCAAATTCTATAATTATGATCACAACAAGCTAAATACCATGATACATGATTGGGAGAGTGGTGAGTTTGTGATCATGGTGGGTGGAAATTCCCGCGATGTGATGAGTAAAAAAGTGATGTGGGAAAAGTAAGACCCAACGACAAAGGAATTCAAGGATAGCCATGAAAATGGCTCAGTTCTTGTCAACATAAGATGACCAATAAGTGGCCCGGCCCGAAAGAAGCCGGGTCATTTTTTTGATCAGAAGGTCATGATCAGCTCATTCAGATTGGTATTGGTACTTAAATTCAATCGTTTCCGTAACCGGTAGCGGCGCTCTTCCACTCCTCGCACCGAAATATTTAACAACGGGGCAATTTCTTTAGAGGACAGGTTCATCCTCAGATAAGCACATAATCTAAGATCGCTGGGGGTTAATTGTGGGTATTTTTCCTTCAAACGCTGAAAGAAGTCACCATGAGCCTGATCATACAGCTGTTCAAATACTTCCCACTCATGCTCATCCTCAATACCGGATTCAATCAGCTTATTGATCTTGTTATAGTATTGAGTCGGCATCTTTTTACCGAGTTCTTTTTTCTGTTTATCCAACTCCGATTTAATGGAGCTTAGCAGATTGTTCTTCCGCATGATCGCCATGGTATTGGAGGCCAGCTGAGCAGATTTGTGTTCTACCTCACTTCTCAGTTTGTCGTTTCTGAGTTTTATGATCTCTTTTTCTGCTTTCTCCCGGTCGAGTTGAGTTTTCTTATGTTTTTGTTCGAGTTCTTCACTCAGAATTTTCCATTGCCGGCGCGAGATATATAATCGGATCGTGAACACAAAAGAAGCAATGATCAGAACATACAGAAAATACGCTCCGCTACTCAGGTACCATGGTTTTTTAATAGTGAATCGATAACTCATGGTATCGGTTAGTAGACCATTTGAACCGACCGAGCGTACCTGAAAGGTGTATGAACCGGCCGGTAAACGTTCAAATTCCTGGCTGGTCTGTGTGGTCCACTCACTCCAGTTATTATCAATGCCTTCCAGCTTGTATTGGAAGAAAGCCCGGTTCCCGGCTACCTGAGTGGTAGTCCAGTAAAAATTCAGGGTATTGTCGGTGTTAGCAAACTTATTGTCATTCAATGCAGTCCCGGTAATTTCTTCTTGGGATTCGTCCCGGCTTTTGACTACGATCTTCTGGAGGCTGATCTCAGGGCGCGGATATTTAGACTGATCTGCAAGTTCCAGATTTAAAAGTGCGAATCCTTCATCCAGGCATATCAAATGCAGGTTATCATTGAGCGGAATCACATTTTCATAACTCTCAACAAGCCGGAAGTTGTACATCTCCGGTAACACCCGGTACAGCAGTTTTTTAGTATTAAAATGGACCTCCAGCAGGTTCAGTTCATTCTTTTTAATGATCCAGTATTTTTGATTCCCTGCCGGTTGAATATTTGAGATGGTTCCGCTTTCAGTGAAATACGGGGACAGATCTGTATAAGGTACAAATTGTTCGTCGATGGCATCCCATTGATACAAAGTATCGGCATAGGAGGAGAGGATGCGGTTATCAAGGTTAAAAATACGATTTGTACTGGCAGGCAGTCCCTGTTCTTCGGTGATCTTTTTTACGGATTCAATTTCATCAAACCGGATATTTGGTTGTAATTGATACACTCCACGTACCGTATGTCCCAGCCAGATATTACCCAAATGATCGAATTCCATGAAGCGGGCCGGCGTGGTAAATCCCGAAAGTGTGCCGGTCTGGGTCCAGATATCATTCTGTCTGGTATAAATAGCCAGATCACTGTAGGTACTTTGCAATAATACATTTCGGTTATTGGCAGTGTATTCCTTGAGATTATACCCGCCATAGATCGGACTTACTTTTCTCAGCTTTTTTTCTTGTATCAGATAGGTGCCGTCATTCAGTCCTGCATATAGTTTATCATCAAATTCTTTGATGAACCAAACCTGACCCTGGGATCCGGGTATAAGAGTACGATCATAAAAATTTCCTTCGTCATCCCGTTCATACCAATAGATACCCTGATTGGTACCAATATATAATTCATTTTTGTAGAGAGCCGCCGCATATACACTGCCAATATCTGCATACTCATCGGTGTAAGATTGTATCGGAGAATCGAAAGCGATGTAACTCAATCCTTTATCAAGGCCAACCCAAACATTATCGTACGCATCGGTATATAGCGATAGTACCGTGTTATTCTGAAGCTGACTGTCGGTATTAATGTTCTTAAGCAGGCGGTAATTAAGGTCGTACACAAATAATCCATTCAGGATGGTCCCGATAATGATCTTATTCTGTGTACGGGTCATGGTATTGATGTTACTGCTTATCACAGTCTCACTGTCTTCAGCATTCCAAACGGAGAAGTTTTCACCATCATAAGTATACAGCCCTTCAGTGGTTCCGATGAGCATGGTATTCTGATTGATGGGAATGATGGATTTCACTTCTTCATCAGTGAGAATGTCACTGCCCGGCACCATCACAACGGTATTTCCTTCTATCCGGTAAAGATTCCCTCTTACCCGCTGGGTATAGATCTCATCACCGATCTTATGCAGGAACATGAAAGAGCCGTCCTTATCCACCCGGAAAACCTTCTTACCGTCGTATCCGTAAATGGAACCAAAGCTATGGAAATACACGACACCGTCTTTTTCTGCAATGCTCCAGATCTCATCGTTATTCAGGCCCGATTCGGGCAATCCCTTGGCCAGCGATCGATAGGTTAATTCTCCGTGATCATCTTCTTCCCAATACCCGAAATCTTCGAAAGAACCGGTATAGATGGTACCATTTATAAATTCTACCGACCGGAAAATGGTTCGTTCACTGAATTCCAATAATTCCACATCCGTATTCTGAAGAACCAGCAAGCCGTGGTTATTGGCTACAAAGATGCGCTGGTCTCCATCACCGGAAATATCCCAGTTTTGATTACCTGCTGAGCTTTCAGTGATCTCATAATTACTGATCTGATAACTCAGCTGGGCAAAGATCAACCCGGAGTTCAGGAAGAGCAATAGTAAAACCAGAATCAGTTTTCGCATTGAAAATAAGTGTTTAAGTGCAGACATCACGGTTAAGGAGCATTTAAGATACTAAAAGAATCGACAGACTACATCAATTTCGAGGTGTGAAAAGCTGTGAAAAAATGAGGTGCGAATTCACGTAAGATTCACATTGTGCGGGTATCATCTCAACGCAAAACGCAAGTGCTGTACATGACATCCCGACTATTCACAAAGTATAACAGACCCGGTTCGCGATACACTGTGTATCCAACCATCCCATACTGGGACCCGGATTCGTTTTCAAAGGAAAGTTGGGTGCAAAGTCTCACTCACTCATTGAATGAATATTCAGACGAGGGGATAAGCCTGTACATTCACCTGCCGTTCTGTGACAGTTTGTGTACTTTTTGCGGTTGTAATAAACGCATAACCTTACGCCACGAACAGGAGATGCCCTATATCCGGGCCGTTCTTAAAGAGTGGCATTCGTATCTCAACATTTTCCCAAAGACACCGAGCATAAAAGAGATACACCTGGGCGGAGGTACCCCGACTTTCTTCAGCATGGATAACCTGAAGATTCTGATCGAGGGAATTCTGGAGCCTGTACATTTAGCAGAGAATCCGGAATTCAGCTTCGAAGCACACCCAAAAAGCACAAGCCGTACTCATTTACATGGACTTTATAATCTGGGCTTCCGGCGAATATCGCTGGGAGTCCAGGATTATGATAAATCCATTCAGCTGGCCTTAAACCGGGTACAACCCCTTTGGCTGGTAAAGCGTGTTCATGATTATGCCCGCGAACTTGGTTATACCATAAATCACGATCTGATCTATGGTTTACCCAATCAAACGATCGAACGGAACCGGCCTACACTGGAAATCACTGAAAGTCTGAAGCCCGACCGCATAGCATTTTATAGTTATGCCCATGTACCCTGGCGAAAAGGGGTGGGACAGCGTGCTTTTGATGAACTCGACCTTCCAAAGAATGCAGAAAAGAGAGCTATTTTTGAGGCAGGAAGACAATTCTTCAAAGATCATGGCTATAAAGAGGTAGGGATCGATCACTTTGTTCTTCCCGGTGATGAATTGGCGAAAGCCGCGGAAACCGGCCGGATGAGACGAACGTTAAATGGATATTCCACCACTCAGAATAAGATCCGGCTAGGTTTAGGGATGTCATCGATCAGCGAAAGCGGAGATGGTTTTGCTCAGAATACCTTAGATCTGGAAGAATATCAGCAAAAGGCAGAAACGGGTGAATTACCTTTGATCAGAGGCCACATCAGTACCACAAAAGATCAGCTGCTGGCAAGGCATATCAATGAACTGATGTGTTATTTTGAAACAGATCTTCCCGAAGAGCCAATTCTGAAAGCAGATATTCTGTCCGACCTTAAAGAAATGCAAGAAGATGAGATCCTGATCATTGACCATGATCGTATCACCGTAACAGAAACCGGACGCCCGTTTGTGCGCAATGTGTGCATGGCTTTTGATCAGAGAATGAAAGAAAGCTCCCGGGAAATGATGTTCTCGCAAACAGTGTGATACTCGTTAAAATTTGATACAAAGCCTCCGTGGGTTTCAAATATTTGTATTTTGAGATGAACTCAATACACCATCATGACCAAAAGACTACTCACACTCGCTTTCTTTTTATTTCCAATGCTGCTGTCGGCGCAGATCTTTCGCCAGCAAGCCGAATTTACCAGATATGATACGCTTCGTGGAAGTATCACTCCGGAAAGGGGTTGGTGGGATGTTACCTACTACCACCTGGATGTAAAAGTGGATACGACCGACAGTACCATTTCCGGTACTAATACCATACAATATAAAGTAACAGAACCTTATTCGGTGATGCAGATCGACCTGCAAAAGCCGATGCAGATCACCAAAGTATGGCAGGATGGAGAGTCTTTACGTGTTAAGCAGGATAGTAACTATTATTTTGTGGAATTATCTAAACCGCAGAACCCGGGAGATCTGAATACGGTAACGGTTGAGTTTGGAGGGAAGCCAACGGTTGCAATTCGTCCACCATGGGATGGAGGCATTACCTGGGCCAGGGATTCCAACGGGCTTCCTTTTATTGCAAACTCCAATCAGGGTGACGGAGCCAGTATCTGGTGGCCGAACAAAGATCATCCCAAAGATGAAGTTGACAGCGTATTGATCAGCACTACCTTTCCTGCGAATCTGATGAATGTCTCAAACGGGCGTTTACGTTCGGTAACAGATAATGGCGACGGTACCAAAACCACCCATTGGTTTGTAAGTAATCCGATCAATAATTACGGCATCAATATCAATATCGGGGATTACGTGCACTTTGAGGAAACCTACGATGGAGAAGCCGGACCTTTGGATATGGATTATTGGGTGTTGAGAGAAAATCATGAGAAAGCGATCAGTCAGTTTGCCGATGCTCCAAGAATGATGGAGGCTCTGGAATACTGGTTTGGGCCGTATCCGTTCTACGAAGACAGTTATAAGCTTGTGGAAGCTCCTTATCTGGGAATGGAACATCAAAGTTCAATTACTTACGGTAATAAGTACGAAAACGGGTATCTGGGGCGCGATCTGAGCGGTTCGGGCTGGGGATTGAAATTTGATTTCATCATTATTCACGAATCAGGGCATGAATGGTTTGCCAATAATATTACCTATCAGGATGTGGCTGATATGTGGATCCACGAAAGCTTTACAAACTATTCAGAAAGTCTGTATCTCGAATATCATTTCGGAAAAGAAGCCGGTAACGAATATGTACGGGGAACACGGCTCGGAATTCAGAATCAAACACCGATCATTGGTTCCTATGATGTCTGGATGGAAGGTTCCGGAGATATGTATTCTAAGGGTGGAAATATGCTTCATACACTTCGTCAGGTTGTGAATAACGATTCGCTCTGGAGGGCAACTCTGCGGGGATTGAATAAAGATTTTTACCATCAGACCGTGACTACAGAAATGGTGGAAGGATATTTGTCAGAAAAACTAGGTATGGATCTGCAACCATTCTTTGATCAGTATCTGCGCGATATTCGTATCCCGACGCTGGAATATGCTTTTAAAGAAGGAAGATTACTTTATCGCTGGGCCAATGCTGTTCCAACATTCGATATGCCCGTTGATGTGATGCTGGATGGAAAGAAAGTGCGCCTGGAACCGGTAACTACCTGGAAAGTAATGAACAGCTTTGCTAAAGAATTAATGATAGATCCGGATTTTTATGTAGGCAGAAATCGACTGTTGAAGTAGTTTTAACCAACATTCAACAGTCGATAAAAGAATACTCAGTATTCTTATTCTTCGAAAAGATCACTGCTCAGGTATCGGTCGCCACGATCGCAGACAATGGTTACGATCACACCTGATTCTATCTCCGAGGCAACCTGCAAAGCAGCAGTCATAGCTCCACCACTGCTCATTCCGGCTAATATTCCTTCGTGGGAAGCTAATTTACGGGTAGTGGATACGGCTTCATCCTGGCTGACATCAATAACACGATCGACTCTGTCCGGTTCAAAGATCTTCGGTAAAAATTCAGGGGACCATCTTCTTATTCCGGGGATTCTGGAACCTTCAGTAGGTTGAGTACCCACGATCTGAATGTCTCTGTTTTGTTCTTTTAAATATCTGGAAACTCCCATGATAGTACCGGTGGTTCCCATTGCTGATACAAAATGAGTGATCTTCTGATCGGTATCCCGCCATATTTCGGGGCCGGTGGTCTTGTAGTGCGCACCGTAATTATCAGGGTTGGCAAATTGATTTAGCATAAAGTAATCACCGGAATCTGCCATTTCTTCCGCGAGTTCTCTCGAGTATTCGATGGTTTTATTGGATGGAGTGAGTATCACTTCTGCGCCATAGGCTCTCATGGTCTTTACCCGTTCCGGAGTAGCCCCATCGGGCATGATCAAGGTCATATTAACGCCCAGCGCCTGAGCGATCATAGCCAGGGCTATACCGGTATTTCCACTGGTCGCTTCCACCAGTTTGTCTCCTTGTTTGATGTCTCCCCGTTTAAGCGCACTGCTGATCATATTGAATGCAGCCCTGTCCTTAACACTTCCTCCGGGATTTTGGCCTTCCAGTTTTCCATAAATGGTCACGTTCTTATTCGGATTCAGTGTCCGGATCTCAACTAAGGGGGTATTGCCAATAAGTTGTTCAATGGTCATGATTCTGAGATATAAATGGTTGAATCTTCTGTCCGGGACTCTGTGATCATCTTATTCTGATAATATACTTTGGTGTTTTCCGGTACGCTTTTGGTGATCCATACATTGCCACCGATGGTACAATCATTTCCGATCACTGTTTGTCCGCCCAGAATGGTAGCACCGGCATAAATAACCACGCGGTCTCCGATTGTAGGATGACGTTTGATCTTCGCATCTGCTTTATTCACACTTAAAGCCCCTAGCGTCACTCCCTGATAGATCTTGACGTGATCTCCAATGATCGTGGTTTCTCCGATGACAACGCCCGTACCATGATCGATGCAAAAATGCCGGCCAATCTGTGCATTTGGATGGATGTCTATTCCGGTAAGACTATGGGCATATTCTGTGATGATCCGGGGTATGATACGAATACCGCGAAGTGCCAGAAAATGAGCGAACCGGTAAGCAGAAATTGCACAAAATCCCGGATAGGAACGGATCACCTCAGTGGTGCTCATTGCCGCAGGATCCCCCTCATACATGGCCTGAACATCTTCCTTAAGGCGTTCATGAATGGAAGGGATGGTGTCAAAGAATTCCCCGGCAATCTGAGCTGAATCAATATCCTTGTTGTGATCTCCCGTATCCAGAATACTTACGAGGTCCGTTTTTAGTTGTTTGATGTGTGCTTTGAATTCAGAGGACGAATCGAATCGCGAATTAGAATAATTTGGAAAAAGCAGCCCCAATAGCTGACTGAAGAAGACCCCTACATCTTCTTTTGAGGGACAATGATCACAAGATTTGTGAGCCTGATACAGTTGATCGACGAACTTTTCGTCCATGATGTAATAATTAGAATTCAATGTTATTGGGATAACCAAAAAGAGCCGGAAATCATTGCCCGGCTCTGAAATAAGATAGTGAATAGGTCTAATGAAAGCTTAAAAAGTGGTGACTGGAGAAATTTTACCGGAACATTTCGATACGGAAAAAGCATACTGGAACCATCTCTTGAAAAAGAAGGCGGACTAAATGGCGAAATTGAGATCCCCTATACTTTTGCATTAGGAGCGACCTACCGAAAACAATTTTCGAAATTTCGCGATACCGAGAGGATCGTTTTTAATATGGGGTATCGTGTGATGCTTTTTTATGCCAGATATTGGGGGAGTCGAGCGTTTGATGATCCCAACTATTATACTTATTCCCGCATTGAGGATTTCTCCATAAATATGGGTGGACTAGAATCAGGACTTTATTTCGAATTGGGTAGAAAACCGGCTGCTAAACCGGGAATATTTCTGAATTTTGAACCACTATACGCTAGAATTACAACTGATGGATTCGGAATCGGGATCATAAAGACGAGCCTGAAACTCACACTCTAGAAACTCTAACGCATTTAGTACAAAGAGTGAGGCGAGTCACTCTTCATAAAAAACAATACAAACCGGAGTAGGGATCTCAAGTTCTTTTTTTGTGAAAGTGAGTTTTCCAGTTTCAGTATCCAGATCAAACACCGTAATGTTATCTGAATTCTGATTCGCTACATAAACGATCTCTCCATTTGGGTTGATGGCAAAATTTCTTGGTATTTCTCCCTCAGTAGAAGTGTGATTTAGAAACGTGAGCATCCCGGTTGAAGCATCCACAGAAAAAGCGGCCAGACTGTTATGTCCCCGGTTAGAGCTATACACATACTTGCCATTCGGGTGCACATGGATATCTGCCGTGGAATTCCATTCAGTGAAATCTTCCGGTAGCGTGTTCACCACCTGTTTTTCCTGAAGTGAGCTGCTTGCAGGATCATAATCAAAAACAGAAAGAGTGCTGTTCAACTCGTTGATCACATAAGCGATATTAAGTGTTGGGTGAAAATCCATATGCCGGGGACCGGAGCCGGGTGCTACAGAGGCAAACTCCTGATCGGTCGGACTAACCGTTGCGGATTCAGTATCAACTGCAAAAGTCCAGATCTTGTCACTGCCCAGATCCGGGATGAACAGATACTTTCCATCCGGGCTCACTTTAACCATATGGGTGTGCGAAGCATCCTGATTTTGATGAGGTCCCGAGCCTTCCACATCGATTTGTTGCGTGGCTTCCAGACTTCCATCTTCGTTGCGCTTATACACCATGGCAACTCCACCCAGATAATTTGCGGCGAATACCATGTCGCCGGTTGGATGTACACTTACGTGAGCCGGAGCCTGTCCATTACTCGGGTACTTTCCGATGTATTCCAGACTCAGATCATCGTTGATGTGGAAAGCGACCACAAATCCCGTCTCTTCATCAGGTCGGGCAAGTTCACTAACGGCATATAAATGATTTTTATCCGGAGAAATGGCCAGAAATGAAGGGTTGATCAACGGAGCAGCGGTCTCATCCAAAGAGAGTTCAGTTCCATTACTTCCCAATGAGATCCTGTAAATTCCTTCGGCTTTACCGTTTACCCAGCCTTCATCTCTGGTATAATTTCCGATAAATGCTTTCTCAACAGTCGAAGTGTGCATGTTTTTTTGGGATTCTTTGGTATTACAGCCGGTTAGCATCACGATTAATGCCAGCATAAAAATTGAAACAGATCTCATAGTTGATTTTGAACTTGTTAAAGATCAGAAGATAGAAGGTTCAACGGAAAAACTCTCATTTTCTCAATACGATCAGATCCGGCATTATTTTCAGTTCTGAGAATCCTACCTTTTCTTTGATCCAGCGAAAGGCATCCGCGTGATAAATAAAGGTATGGGTTTCATCATCTTTGTATCTCCATCCGGCAAAGTCGATAGTTGCATCATACAGATCGGTCTTCAGATAAAGTGATCCTCCGGGTCTCAAAAGGTGCTTTAACCGGGTGAATTCTTCTTTTGGTTGATGGAAATGTTCGGCAACCTCACAGCAGGCAATATAATCATAGGTGGAATTCAGGGCGTCTTCATCCGGAGAAAAAAAAGGATCATAGGTAGTGATGGAATACGAACGGTCACGTAACATTTTCGCTATCACCGGGCCGGTTCCTGAGCCAAAATCCAGGCCTTTATGCGAAGGTTCATAGTCTTCGAGTATGCCATTCACAATAGGTGAGACGAATTTTTGATACCCGGGATCATGAACATCATTATTATGGGTGAGGTATCGGGCTTTTTCTTCTTCACGGGTTACGTAAAAATCAGGATGGAGTTGAACTGAACTACAGCCTGAACATTGGTAATATTGCTGCCCAAGGCGTGCCTCATACGTGAAGAATAATTTCGTTTCAGATCCGCAAAGGAGGCACTGCATGTATTATTATTTGATTATCGTGGTTTTATGATGATCCCGGTTTCGACGGTACCATTCAAAGATGAACATCGAAACCGGAATAATTAAACCTATTTCGAGTACCAGTCTTTCAGCCGCACGTCAACTTCAGCGCCGGAGCCATCGATCAGTTCCTTGAATTTTTCAATATCCTGACCTCTGTGATGATACGGATACATCACCTTAGGTTGAAATTGGATCACAGCACTAGCCGCCTGATAAATATCCATGGTGTACGGCAGATTCATACAAACAAAGGCAATGTCCACATTTTCAAGCATTCGCATTTCAGGGATATCTTCTGTATCGCCGGAAAGGTAAAGTTTTGTGTCACCGAACATGATCACATATCCGTTGCCCCGGCCTTTTTTATGTCGGGATGATGCATCATCAGGGAGATTATACATTGGTAAAGCGGTCACATCCAGACCTGCCACCTCTTTGGATTCTCCATTGCTGATTATGACGAGATCGGTTTTGAAGGCTTCATCCAGTTGATCTGCTACCGCCTGAGGCACCACAAAGGTGGTGTTTTCCGTGTCCAGTCCTTGCAATGTTTCAGGGTTCAGATGGTCTCCGTGGATATCAGTGATGAAGATGAGATCCGGTGCGTCAAAATCGGCAAAGCGTTCGGCACCGCCAAATGGATCTACAAAAATGGTGAGATCATTGTAAGTGAAAGCAACCGTGCCGTGATTGATCGGATATACCGTGAGTTCACCTTCTGTAGTTTCGTAAGTGTCGGGAGTGGTAGTTAGTTGTGCGAATCCGGAACTAAACATTAACAACGAAAAAAATAGAAGAGTAAATAGTGATCTCATAGAGCAATAATTAGTTATTGATTTGAACAGACCAACAGCGATAGAGGGTACTTCATTCAAACGGATTGTAAAAAAATCTTAGTAGTTGCCTTTTAAAGGTCATTCAATGAACTTCATGGCAAACTAATCGCTGGAACATTGGACGATCAACCAAATAACGGGCACACAAAAAACTGGTTACAACGGGTAGCTGAACAAAGTTGGGAACCGGAATTACTCATTTCCGGTGTGGCGATTTATGCGACCATTCAGTTACCGGCTTTTGTACGGGAGTTCTATCAGTATTACCGGTATAATTTACAGCTCGATACCGGCTTTATAGATGAATTGATGCCGATCATTGTGGTTGGAGTTGCTTTGACTGCCCTGAAAGTACTCAGCTTTGCTTTCATATTTCATTTTGTGGTACGGGCTTTTTGGGTTGGATTGATGGGGCTGCGTTCGGTATTCAAAGATGGGATTAATTATGATGAGCTGGAATACAGTGAACTATACCGGTCGGAAATGAAAAAATGGCTGGGTGATCAGGATTCTTTTCTCCTTGCTGCCGACAGACTGGCCAGTATGGTCTTTTCTATGGCCTTTCTGTTTGTGTTGTATATGTTAGGGGTAGGATTTCTGTATCTGGTATTTTTTCTGCTGATGAATGGAGTGAAATTGATGATTTCTGAAGAAATTTTCGATCTTTATTCCACGGTCATACTCATTTTGGCTGGGATCACCCTGTTAAGCATCTCTACAGCATCACTCGTTTTAAACATGAAGAAATACCGGGATAAAGAGAAGTTTGCCAGGCTCCATTTTAAATTGAACTGGTATGTGGGATGGATATTCTATCCTTTCATTTACAAGCCGATCCAATACCTTGGGCTCATTTATAAATCCAACGCGCCCAAAAACAAAGGTCAGGTGCAGGGTATCGTTGTCTTTTCTGTGTTTATGGTGATATTTATGGGGTCTACCTTCGAATTAATGGAAGTAGATCTGATCCAACCAAGAGATTTTTACACTGCCAGATCCAGTGCAAATACTTTTGATCCTGAAAATTATGAATCGGAATATGAAGGCAGATTTTTTGAAAAACCAACCATTGCTTCCCCCTATTTAAAACAAGGAGAGTATCTGTCCCTTTTTATTCCATACTCAAAAATGCTGGATAGAAAACTGGGTTCATTTTGTGATGAAGCCACTCCACCCGACTCACTGGGAAGGTTTGAACGCAGAAAGATGGCCAGTACCCAAAATATTGATTGTGCCAATCGCTTTTTTACCATCACCTTAAATGAACAGGATACTCTGAGTACCGACTTCATGTTTTATGATCATGAAAGAACGAATCAGGCGGGTTACCGAAGTTTATTATCTCTGCCGGATACGTTGAACCGGGGAAAATATATGCTGGGGGTTTACCGTCCGGTACTTGATAAAGCCGATGTCAAGAGAGATTCAACCGGACGTCTGCTTACCTACGAAGACGAGATCCCATTCTGGATAGAGTAGATTATTCAGAGGTCAGAATGTCGGTTTGAGTCAAAATTGGTCTCTTTCCTTCTCTTGTTTTTAATAACGTTCACAAAAAGAAATAAACCAAGAACAGTCAGTATCACCCTGATCATATTTTTTAGTGTAAACAGGTAGGTCAGCAGAGTAACGGATTGAGGATATGTATGATCCAGCAATTCTATTTCATTTACCAGTTTGTTTTTTGTTGAATCAGAATTTGCCACGATGGATCTTAAAGAGGATGCGGTAAACAATCGGTAGGTAGGTAATTCAATATCTTCTAAATAAGTTATCCGGTTTCCGGATATGATCTCTTCAAGTCTGCTTTTATCTTTAATGGCATACACCAGATACGTGAAATCCTCAGGATCATTTTTTGTGATCAGCTCATACCATTCATCCGGTCAGCAAAAATGATCCAGATATATGGTTACATGCTTTAAGTGATTTCCCTTCCATTTCTTTATTACATTAAATTCAAGCTTATAATAAGCCCAGTTATTATCAAATAATACGTTCTCCTCTTTGATCTCCTTTGCTCTGACCAGTCTACCGAGAAAGATCTCATCTGCTTCGATTGAGGTCTCCTCAAATGGCAAGGCTCGTCCGCAATCGTGCGCGTATGCCGGCCATGGAACTAGTGTAGTAAGAAATACAATTGATATGGCAAGAAGGGAATGATAATGCATAACATAATTTAAGAGAGATGAGCTCAACTCAAAAAGATGAATTCTGTTATCTTTAGCGGGAATAAAATCTGATATGAAGAAAGAACTACAATTAAGAGTACTACCAGAAGTTGCAGGTCAACCTGATCAACTTCGTTCATACATTTCAAAGAACGAAGGTATTTCATTTGATGAGATCCGTCATGTAGAAATTATGAAACGGTCCATAGATGCCCGCCAGAAACAGGTGATCATAAACCTGAAAGTACAGGTGTATGTAAATGAGCATTTTGAAGAGAGCCCGGTACAATTGCCTGACTATCCGGACGTGAGTAATGCAGAGGAAGTGATCGTGATCGGTGCCGGACCGGCGGGATTATTTGCTGCCCTGCGACTGATGGAGGCCGGGATGAAGCCGGTGATACTTGAGCGGGGTAAGGATGTACGGGAACGCATCAAGGATCTGAAAGGCATTAATGTAGATCATATCGTTAATGAAGATTCCAATTATTGTTTTGGAGAAGGCGGTGCGGGAACCTATTCGGATGGAAAGCTTTATACACGATCCAAAAAAAGGGGGGATGTTAACCGCATTCTTGAATTGCTGGTAGGTTTCGGTGCGGTTAAAGAGATCATGGTTGATGCCCATCCTCACATCGGTACCAATAAGTTGCCAAAGATCGTCGCAAATATTCGGGAGACGATCAAAGAACACGGTGGGGAGATCCATTTCAATACCCGTGTTACCGATCTGATCTTAGATGGAGATTCGGTAAAAGGAGCAAAAACACTGAATGGTGAAACATATCGCGCAAATAAAGTGATCCTGGCAACCGGTCACTCCGCCAGAGATATTTTTGAGCTTCTCCTTCAGAAAGGAATCGAGATCGAATTAAAACCTTTGGCAGTAGGCGTTCGGGTGGAGCATCCGCAGGCACTGATCGATTCTATTCAGTACAGTTGTGACGTTCGGGGCCCTTATTTACCTCCATCACCGTACAATATTGTTAAACAAGTGAGGGATCGTGGGGTATATTCATTTTGTATGTGTCCTGGCGGAGTGATAGCACCCTGTGCAACGAGTCCGGGTGAAGTGGTGACCAATGGGTGGTCTTCTTCACGCAGAGCGCGTTCAACGGCAAATTCAGGAATTGTGGTGGAGTTGAATGATGAAGATTTCAAACCATTCAAAGAATTTGGACCACTGGCCGCGGTTGAATTTCAGAAATCCATTGAACAACGTGCATGGATAGCCGGAGGGAAAAAACAAACGGCTCCGGCACAACGTCTGGATGATTTTACTAAGGGAAAATTATCCAATGATCTGCCGGATACTTCTTACGCTCCGGGAATCCGTTCCGTAGAATTAAATGAAGTCCTCCCTGATTTTATCTATCGAAGATTACAGGACGGATTCAAAGCCTTCGACAGATCCATGAAAGGTTATCTGACCAATGAAGCGGTGGTGTTGGCTCCTGAAACCCGGACGTCTTCTCCTGTCCGCATTCCACGAGATCGTTCAACCTTTGAGCACATCCGGATAAAAGGGCTATACCCATGCGGGGAAGGGGCCGGATATGCCGGTGGAATTATTTCAGCTGCAATTGACGGGGAAAAAGTGGCAACAGCCATCACTATCTTAAATAGTTAATAATATTCATCCAAAAACCGATAATAATACTATCACACAACTTCCGAAAAAGATCATTCTTCTTGAACCTTTTTATTCCGGTTCCCACCAACTATGGGCAGAGGGGCTCAAAAAGTATTCTGCTCATAACATTGAAATACTAAGTCTGCCCGGGCGGCATTGGAAATGGCGCATGCATGGCGGTGCCGTTTCGCTTGCAAAGCAATTTAACGAGCTGAGCTACACTCCGGACCTGATCCTTGCTTCGTCGATGTTGGATCTGACTACTTTTCTTGCCCTGACAAGAGAAAGATCCACACGAATTCCGGTGGCGATGTATTTTCACGAGAATCAGCTTACGTACCCGTGGTCGCCGGAAGATCAGGACGTTGCCGAAAAACGGGATAATCATTATTCATTTATTAATTACACATCGGCACTTTCTGCAGATGAGTTGTGGTTCAACTCAGCCTATCACAAAGATTCATTGTTGAAGGCATTACCGAAATTTCTTCAGCAATTTCCCGATAAGCAAGGGACTGAAAATGTGGAGATCATTCGGGACAAGAGTAAGGTCGTACCGTTGGGATTGGATCTGGCACGGTTTGAAACATACAGAGATTCGGAAAAGCAAAAGTATTCCAATCCGCTAATAGTCTGGAATCATCGGTGGGAGTATGACAAAAACCCACAGGAATTTTTTGAGACGCTATTTACTCTCAGGGAAAGAGTGATCGATTTCAATCTGGTTGTTTTAGGAGAAAGGACCGGGAAATATCCCGCAATTTTCGATCAGGCAGCATCTTTGTTGAAAGAACAAATAGTGCATTGGGGATATGCAGAGTCTTTTGAAGAGTATGCCCGGTGGCTCTGGAAAGCCGATATTTTGCCGGTTACCTCCAATCAGGATTTTTTTGGAGGAAGCGTTGTAGAAGCGATCTACTGCGATTGCTTCCCGATCCTGCCCAATCGGCTGGCCTATCCTGAACATATTCCCAAAGAGATCAGACGCGATTATTTGTATGAGGAAGGTGAGCTGGAATTCCGACTGGAAGCCGCCATTGAAAATGTGATGATGTTGCGACAGGTGGATTATCAGTCAATGGTGAAAAAATATGACTGGGACGAACAAATTGATCAATACGATTCTAACTTCATCAGACTAATAGGATCATAGCAGAATAATGGCGTATCAGGAATCCTGAATGCGTCCGGATACTAGGGCATGATGTTATGTAAGTTCTGCCTTATTTAACCAATTGTTTTAACAGATCCTCAATATTTCCCGGGGTCGACATAATTCTGCTGAAGGTTCTCATCTTCAGATCCGGAAATGAAAGAGCAATTCTGTAGCGACCATGAAGCATATGAACTTCATTTCCCATCACCAGAATTTCGTAGGGCAGGAAGGCAGTATGTTTGGGGTTGCCAAAATCAATGATCGGAAGAAACTGTTCTTCACCTTTTTCGCCGGAAAGGGCAAACCCATATAGTGTGAGTTCCTGATCTGGAATATCGAGTTTGTAAACCAGGTCTACATTTGGAACGCCGTTTTCGATAGAAGATCCGATCTTGTCGTTGGCGGCCTGGTAACTGTCGAATTCAGCAAGCCGGATGGTATCATCAAAACGAGGCATCCCGATCATATATCGGTACCCGGATAACTTTTTAGCGGCTATTCCTTTTTCGGAACCAAATGGGGAGCCTTTAAAAGTTCCGATAGCCGTTACAGCTTTCTCCAGTTTGTTTGTTACAGTCTCATAAAATGCTGATACCTGCTTAAAATCGTCTCTGAAATAGGCATTTCCCCAATATTCCGGAGTGGTATAAGAAACGACCGTTTTTCCGTTTTCTTCTGTGATCCCAATTCGTAATGCAGCTGCAAACCCGGTCAGGTCACCCGCTTTTTGTACCGCACTTATCAGTTCATCGGAACTGAAGATCATTACCCAACGGCTGGAATCGGCGGCAGGTTGATACTGACCGATCAGATGTAATCCGTTCATTTCGAGTTGTTCGGCCAGCAGCACTTTTACATCAGTGATACTTTCAGTTGTTTCTGCTCCAAGGATATATGGTTTTAAGTTCTGGGCTGAAACAGCATTTAAAGTGAAAAGCGCCAACAGAATAACTACGAAATTCTTCATAATACATAGGATTTATTGAAGTTCATCAGGTGATGAAGCGATGCCTGAGATCCTTGTACAATTACCTTAATTTTATGAACTTGGGATGAAGAAAAAGAGGGGTGAACCGGGTGTGGAAAGCTCTAAACGGGAGTGTGGCTTGTTCTGATCCTTGCCCGGCTCAGGTCAATGTGAGATAGAGATCATAGGAACGAATTCAGGTGTTACTTTTCCTGCATCGGCCAGATTACTTCAATCCAGAGATCTTCCACTTCTTTGCGAGCCCAATCATGCCTGCGCAAAAATTTAAGGCTGGATTTAACACTCGGATCCTTCTTAAAGCAATTAATATTGACATGATAACTTAACTGCTCCCATCCGTAATATTGCTGCAGATCTTCTACAACCTGTTGCAGTTTTATGCCATGAAGTGGATTGTTTGGCTGTTGTTGACTCACCCTTCTTCCGCGATCTCTTTAAGCTTAGGCAATGCTACTTTCCAGCCTTTTTGGGTGTCGATGTATCGTTGCAGGCCATTGTCAACGTATTTATATCCTTTTTGTGTGATGGTGAGATCGGTGGTGTTTTCGTCTACTTCCTCCATTTCGTAGAGGATCACAATATAATTTTCGAGGGTGTCTTCCAGATCTGAATTGGCCGGAAACAAGGTATGTTCTAATAATTTTTGTGGAATGCTACGGATCACTTCTCCTTTAACTACCGTGATATTCTTATCGTCCTGTTCCACGAAAAAGTTGGCTTTACTGCCCGGTTTCCAATCACTTTCGCAACGTGATCCAAACATATATTGCTCAATTTTATCAGGATTGGTAATGGTGTCCCACACAGATTCCGTATTCGCTGATATCGTCGTTTTTAAGACAATTGAGTTTTCCATTATGGTGAATTGTTTTCGATTCTCTTTTTATTTGATAGTACTGATTTTAACAGTTAAGAGTGAGTCTTATTCCACGGTTCCCGCATTGTACACCTATCGATACAGGGGCTGATGTTACTTCTTTTTAAGCCGTTCATCAATCAATATTTCAATTATTTTGTTCACTCCTTTATGTCGGGTAAATTACTAAGTAAACCGTAAATATTTCTACCTGAAGGTGTAAGAATTGTTACAGTATTACAACCGCAAACAGTTCAGGTTTATAAAAAGTATATGCACTCAAAATTTAGGTTAACCCATTATTTTGGCCCCGGTACGTTAGTGACCGCTGCTTTTATTGGTCCCGGAACTGTAACCGTCTGTTCTTTGGCCGGAGCACAAAACGGGTATGTGCTACTTTGGGCTTTACTTTTTTCGGTAATTGCCACTATCACCCTGCAGGAAATGTCGGCCAGGTTGGGGATAGTTACCCGAAAAGGCTTCGGGGAAACGATCAGAACAGAATTAAAACAACCTCTTCTCAAATGGGTGGGCATAGCCTTGGTTTTTTCCGCCATTGTGATCGGAAATGCAGCATATGAAAGTGGTAATATTTCAGGAGCGGTACTTGGTACTGAGACCATATTTAAAGAATTGACTGTAACGATCGGCACTACATCGTGGTCGATGCTTCCAATCCTCATCGGACTAATTGCAGGTATGTTACTTTATAGTGGCAATTTTAAATGGATCAGACGTTTTTTAACCGGCATGGTATTACTGATGAGTGTGGTATTTCTAACCACAGCGATCGTGGTGATGGATGATATTCCTGCTCTGCTTCAGGGGCTGTTCATTCCGTCCATGCATTCCGATCAGTTATTAATGGTGATCGCGTTGATCGGAACAACCGTGGTTCCATATAATCTATTTCTGCATGCTTCTGTGGTTCAGCAAACATATAAGCATACGGAAGACCTCCCGAAGATGAGAAAAGAAAATGCCGTAGCAATACTATTAGGCGGCATCATTTCGATGAGTATCGTGGTGACAAGTGCTGCATTGCAAGGGAATGAGGATATCATCAATGCGGCGGACATGGCAGTACAATTAAGACCGGTATTGGGAGACTGGGCTGTCTATTTTCTGAGTACAGGATTATTTGCTGCCGGGATCTCTTCAGCAATAACAGCCCCGCTGGCGGCGGCCTACGCAGTAAAAGGGATCTTTGGGTGGGAAGGTGATCTTAAGTCAATAAGATTTAAACTGGTTTGGATGCTCATTCTTTTGATCGGAGTTTTCTTTTCAATGACCAGTTGGAGTCCGGTGGTGATCATTCAATTTGCACAGGTCACCAATGGTATTCTTTTGCCTCTTGTTGGTGGATTTTTGGTCTATATTGTAAACCAACGGTCAGTGATGGGAGAGTTCACAAATAAACGTTGGCAAAATCTACTTTCTATTGGGATTATTGCGATCACAGTTTTACTATCCGTACGGAGTTTAAATGCGGTGTTCAATTTCCTAAATGCGTGAAGAAAATTGATCTGAATAGTGATCTTGGAGAATGGAGTAATGAAAAAGAGGCAGCCCGGGATGTGGCGATCATGCCTTTTATTTCATCGTGTAATATAGCCTGTGGCGGCCATTCGGGAGATAAAAATACGCTCAAAGCAACCTTTGCCTTGTGCAAAGAGTTTGGAGTTGCGGCCGGCGCTCACCCTTCCTTTCCTGACAGAGAAAATTTTGGTCGAAAAGTGATGAATTTATCACCACACGAATTGGAAGCTTCCATCAGAACGCAGCTAGATCTTTTTCTGGAGTTGGCATCAGCAACAGGAGTGGAGATGCATCACATAAAACCGCATGGTGCATTGTATAACGAGGCAGCCCGAAATGAAGAAATAGCTTCGATCATGGCCGATCTGATTAAAGCGGAATATCCGGGTATTCCCGTGTATCTTCCGCCGGAATCCGTGTCTATTCATGTATTCAAAAATCGTGATATTCCAGTTGTGAATGAGGTGTTTTCGGACCGGAGGTATGAAGATAATTATGAGTTACGAAGTCGATCGTTCGATGATGCTTTGATCAAAGATGAGGAGGAAGTGTTAGAACAAATAGCCGGTTTTGTATTTCATCAAAAGGTGAAAACGGTTACAGAAAAGCACTTGCCTATTTCCGCAGAAACAATTTGTTTACACAGCGACACTCCGGGGTCAATGTTGTTGGCAAAATCAATCAATGAATTCCTAACCAATCATGATATTACGATCACTGCACCGTAAAGGGCTAAGCTGGAAGTGCGTCTCTTTAGGGGAAAATGCACTGCTCATGCAACCTCAGCATGCAGAAAATGACCTTTTGTATTTAAAAGAGATGCAGTTTCTGATCGAACAGACCGGTATTCAGGGAATCACAGATATTGTGCCGTCCTATGATGCGCTGACCATACTTTTTGATCGCTCACAATTATCCCACGATATGTTGATGCGAAATATTGAATTAGCCCCGGCTCCTGAAAGCGAACTAAATTGGCAACCAAAACATATTGAGATCCCCGTCTGTTACGAGTTTGGTCTGGATTGGGAACGTATTATGGATCGGTCCGGGCTGGATCTTAAAACGGCGTTACAGTTGCATTCCGAGACGGAATACAGAGTAGCCATGATCGGTTTTTTACCCGGGTTTATTTTTCTGGATGGATTAAATGAACAGTTGAATTGTCCCAGACTGGATGCCCCTCGAACATCTATCCCAAAAGGGGCTGTCGGGATCGGAGGCTCTCAAACCGGTTTGTATTCGATGGAGAGTCCCGGTGGATGGAATATTATCGGAAGAACTCCGGTATCTTTGTTCGATATAGAAAAAGACCCTCCGATCGAGGTGCAACCGGGAGACATTCTCACATTTAAACGAATAAGTAAAGCAGAGTTCGGGGACTTAAATGGGAATTCTTGAGATCTTAGATGCCGGTTTTTTTACTTCGATTCAGGATGCAGGCAGAATCGGATACCGTGCGTATGGCGTTCCACTTTCCGGTGCGGCTGATCAGCTCTCTTATGATCAGGCCAATCACATTGTTGGAAATGAACGTGGAACTGCTATTCTGGAACTTACACTCAGAGGCGGTTTATACCGGTTCCAGTCTAATGCGATCATTGCGTTGACCGGAGCAAAGATGTCTGCAGTGATAAATAAACTGGAAGTGCCATTCTACCAGCAAATTGCGGTAAAAGCCGGAGATGTGCTGGAACTCGGATTTACAAACCGGGGATGCCGAACGTATCTGGCCATTGTCGGTGAGCTGGATTGTGATGAGGTGATGGGATCGAAATCTACCTTTACGACCGGGAAATTCGGGGGGTACGAAGGCCGTCCATTACGAAAAGGGGATGTCATCTACTGGGAACCATCGGATTCTCATGAAACTATTGAGCTTGATCCTGAAGAGATCCCTTACTTTTCGTCAAGAATTACACTGAAAATTACAAAAGGACCGGAATGGGATTGGATCCCCGGTGAAGAGCAGAATCAGCTGTTAGCCGCAACTTTCAGAGTTGCTCAGGATTCGAACAGGATGGGAGTACGACTGATGGGGAATCCACTTAGAACCAGTGATAGGGAAATGCGTTCTTCAGCCGTTATTCCGGGGATCATTCAGCTTCCACCAAATGGCAATCCGATCATATTAATGCAGGATAGTCAGACCATAGGAGGTTATCCGCGCATTGCCAAAGTGATCGAAAACGATATGTGGAGGCTGGGTCAGGCCAAACCGGGCGATACTATCACATTCAGCCTTACCTATTAACATTTAAGACCTTTTTGATTCCCGGACATAAAAAAACCGGCCCTTCACTCAATGAAGGACCGGTTGAGGGATAAAACAAAAGGTTTGGATTAATTTCCACCATCTCGGTTTGGAGAACGGGGAGTTGGCCAGGTTCTCTGTTCGCCATTTCTCGGGTTGATCGGAAGCACAGCTCTTTCCCGGGATGTTGTTTCCGGATCTTCACTGGCCATATAAGTTAAGATGGCGGTAAGGATCACATTATTCCTGACATCATCAAAAACGATCTTATCGTAAGTGTCCAGATTTGTATGCCAGGTATAATTCCAGTAGCTCCAGCTCAATGAACTGAGTGAAAATGCGGGAGCTCCGGCAGCTACAAACGATGCATAATCGGAGCCTCCACCACCGGGCACACCAGGAAAAGTGGTCTCGATGTGCTGTGTGATATCTCCGGGCACGGCCTCTAGCCAGCTACCCAGATAATCGTAAGAATGAAGGAAACCCTGTCCCGAAATATTAACAACGCGCCCGGTTCCATTGTCCTGATTGAACAGGGCCTGCACATTATCCACGATCTCCGGATGATCTTCAACATAAGCACGGGAGCCGTTTAGTCCTTGTTCCTCACTTCCCCAAAGCCCAACGATGATGGTTCTCTTGGGATTTGGATACACTTCTTTAAGAATGCGTGCAGTTTCCATCATGGTGATCGTGCCGGTTCCGTTATCGGTGGCTCCGGTTCCACCATCCCAGGAGTCAAAATGGGCAGAGAGGATAATATATTCATCTGGTTTTTCTGTTCCGGGAATTGTTGCGATGGTATTGAAGGTGCCAACCTTACCCAGCTTTTTTGATTCGGCTACTAACTTAATCACCGGTTTGTCGCCGTATTCTGCGAGCCTCCAAAGTAACCCATAATCTTCAAGGGAAAGATCGATCATCGGAATATTCTCAGTTCGTGCACTAAATATTTTATTAGCTCCGAATCCCCGGCTCCAGTATGACTGAATGATACCGACGGCCCCGGCTTTTTCCAGTTCGGAGATGATGGTACGACTGTTGAATCCGGTTTTGTCCAGATTGTCATTCCATGCTTCCCGTTGATCACTTCTTTCCTGTTTCATCTTTTCAAAAGATTCTTCAGTAGCAAATTCTTCCCAGTTATAATCGGGGCGGCCGGTAACTTGCGGTTGGGAGACTAATACGATCTTGCCTTTAACTGATGGTAACCATGCATTAAAATCAGCTTCATCCTCCCACATAGGTATGTGTACAACTTCAGCTTTTACACCACCGTTTTTTGTGGATGGACTCCATGCCAGTTGCATTCCACTCAGCGATACCACTCGAGGTTCGATAAGATCAACATGAGTGATGCCTCGTTCCCAGCCTTCCCATTGGCCCCATTTTTCGTTTTCAGCCTCAATACCCCATTCATTGAAAGTGTCCACAGCCCACTCATGTGCTTTCATTTGTTGTGGGGTTCCTACCAGACGAGGGCCAATAACATCCATTAATTCATGGGCCAGAACTTCAAGTTGGGAATTATCGTTGGCTTCGGTAACGATCTTTTCAACGATCTCTTCGGTTGTTTGCGCATAGGTTGTACCCAATAACAATCCCATGGCTAAAATTAGCAGGCTTATTTTTTTCAAGACGCAATTCGTTAATTAGTGTTGATCGTTGAATATAGAACGCATTGGGAAAAGTGGCTGATGCATAACGTTTTTTTACGCTTGTTAAAGCCTTTAAAAAAGTGCTTGAAGAAATGATAGCAGGATAGTAAGGGAGCCTTTGCAGACAATTTATGATCCGGAAAGAAGAAGAGGGAAGCTCATTTTAGTGAAAGGATCTGAGCAAATATCTGCAGTCATATTCACACTGATATGTGCCGGAAGATGTGACGGACCTATAAAAAAAAGCCATCACCGGGGTTCCGGTCATGGCTTTATAATCTTTATGATATTGAAGGATTACTTCAATGTTTCCTCCAGCCATTTATAGAATTCGGTATGCCAGATAATGGCATTCTGACCATTCAGTACCCAATGATTCTCATCCGGGAAATAGAGTAATTTCGATTTAATTCCTTTCAACTGTAAAGCCTGAAATGCAGCCAGCGTCTGATCTTCAGGAACACGATAATCACGGCCACCCTGAATTACCAGCATCGGGGTATCCCATTTATCCACCATATTTACAGGATTGAATTCTGCATAGGATTTCTGAGCCGCTTTATTGTCTTTGTTCCAGTAAGCACCGCCAATATCCCAGTTAGCGAAAAAGAGTTCTTCCGTAACACCATAGAATGTTCTGAGATCGAAGATCCCGTCATGAGAGATGAATGATTTAAATCTCCCGTCATGAATTCCGGCAAGATAGTACACGGAATATCCTCCGTAACTGGCTCCCACCGCACCGAGTCGGTCATTGTCAACAAATGGTTCTTTAGCCATTTCATCGATAGCGGTCAGATAATCATCCATTACCTGTCCACCCCAATCCTTGGATATTTCCTCATTCCATTCCACGCCATGGCCCGGCATTCCACGACGGTTTGGGGCCACCACAATGTAGCCGTTAGCGGCCATTAACTGGAAATTCCAGCGGTAGGAGTAGAACTGTGAAAGGGCGCCTTGAGGGCCTCCCTGAGCATATAAAAGCGTTGGATATTTCTTATCAGGATCAAAATTAGGAGGATAGATCACCCAGGTAAGCATCTCTTTTCCATCGGTAGTGGTCATCATTCTCTTCTCGATCTTACTGAGAGTGATGGAATCGTATACCTCATCATTTACATGAGACAATTGAGTGAATTCCGGATCACTCCCCAAAGTAACGGAATAGATCTCGGTAGCATGATTCATATCCCGTCGGGTAACGATCAGTTTATCACCCAGATCAGCTACTACACTTGTTACATCAAAAACACCTTCAGTGAGTTGTTTCACTACCGGCATTTTTTTTGTTTTACCGGGATAATCCACTTCAAATACCTGAACGGTTCCATCTACAGGAGCAGTGAAATAGATCTTTTTGCCATCATCAGCCCACAGAAAACCATTCACTGTGCCGTCCCATTGTGCAGTGAGATTTACTTTATGATCACCGCTCATAACTACAATGTCATTCTTATCTGATTCGTAGCCATCCCGTTTCATGCTTAAATATGCAAGAGTCTTACCGTCGGGTGCATATTGTGGTGCAGTGTCGTAACCCTCATTTTCATCAGTTAGATTTACTGTTTCACCGGTTTCAATGTTATACTGAAAGAGATCTGTATTAGTGCTCACCACGTACTCTGTACCGGTGAGTTGTTTGGTTACATACACCACGTATTTGCCATCCGGACGAATGATATAATCTTCATCACCGCCAAAAGGAATAGTAGGTGTGAAAAAAGGCTGGCCTTCCATTATATCGATCACTTCCTCAGAACCATTACTCATTTTATGAAGCATCACATGGTTGAAAGAGCCATCCAGCCAGGTATCCCAGTGACGGTAATGCAGGGATTCCACGATATATACATTTGACTCGTCATATTCAGGGTACAGTTCCTTACCGGTTACTTTTTCAAGTTTTACCGATTTGTGCGACACTTTTAAGGTTCCGTCTGCCGACATTTTTGCATCGGGCAGTAATCCTTCAATTGAATCAAGAACTTTTGATTCACCCCCATCAACAGATACAGAGTAATACTTTCTGGTGGAGGTATTATTTTTTACGTCCGGAAAACTGGCAGTGTAGATCAGGGTCTGGCCATTTTCAGTTACTCCAAGGGCGCTTACACGACCCAGTTTCCATAATAATTCGGGAGTCATTCGATCCTGTGCCTGAACCAGAGTAAGTGGGATCAGGAAAAGCAGGAGCAGAAAGGGAAGCTTTTTCATAATAATGATTTCGGTTAGGTTAAAAACTGATACAAGGTAACAGTTTGTGAGATCAATGTAAGCAGAGCAGATGCATGAATTCTTCTCAATCCATTTATAAAGAGGTGGATATATTCCTAACTAAGTGTAATTTCCTGTTCACTTACGGAAGAAGTAGATCTAATTAATTGGAGTTTGGTATGCGGTTTAATTTCATTGGGGCAATAATACTATTGCTGGGTTCAACAGTGGTGGCACAGGAACCTGCTTATTTAAACACGAAGTTAAGTTTCGAAGAGCGTGCAGAGGATCTGATAAGCAGGATGACATTGGAAGAAAAAGTGTCGCAAATGCTTGATCAGGCTCCCGCGATCGAGAGGCTGGGAATTCATGAGTATAACTGGTGGAATGAGGCACTTCATGGGGTAGCCCGTTCAGGGTTGGCTACTTCATATCCCCAAGCTATCGGGTTGGCCGCTACCTGGAACGAAGATCTGATCTTTGAAATGGCAACGGCTATATCGGACGAAGCGAGGGCGAAACATCATGAGTATGCACGAAATGGTACGTATCACCGGTACCAGGGACTCACAATTTGGTCTCCGAATATCAATATTTTTAGAGATCCGAGGTGGGGTCGCGGGCAAGAAACCTATGGGGAAGATCCATTTTTAACAGGCCGCATTGCGTATAATTTCATCCAGGGTCTGCAGGGGGATGATCCTGAATATCTTAAAACAGTGGCTACTGTAAAGCATTTTGCAGTACACAGCGGACCTGAACCCGAAAGACATGAATTCAATGCAGTGGTTGGAGAAAGAGATTTCTGGGAAACTTACATGCCCATGTTTGAGACCGGAATAGTAGACGGTGGTGCCTATTCGTTAATGTGTGCCTATAACAGAGTGAACGGAGAAGCAGCTTGTGCAAGTGATGAGTTACTGATGGATATTCTGCGGGACCGTTGGAATTTCGATGGCTTTGTTGTTTCTGATTGCTGGGCGTTAAACGATATCCATAACGATCATGCCCTGGCTAAAGATGCAGTAGAGGCATCTGCAATGGCCCTTAGATCCGGGACAGATCTGGAGTGCGGAACTTCGGTGTACACCCGGCTGGCAGAAGCTGTTGAGGAAGGCTATATCACCGAAAAGCAGATCGACGTCTCTTTGAAAAGATTATTTACAGCGCGATTTAAACTTGGTATGTTCGATTCTCCCGAAGAAGTTGCCTATCAGAGTATTCCATATAGTGTGGTAGATAGTGATGAACACAAGGAGCTTGCACTGAAAGTAGCCCGTGAATCAATAGTATTACTTAAAAATGAAGGTGTTTTACCACTCCGAAAGGATCTTAAGAAGATTGCCGTGATAGGACCGAATGCCGATCAGGAGTTGATCATGCTGGGAAATTACAATGGTATGCCATCAGAGATCGTAACACCTTTGGAGGGGATAAAAGAGGCTGTTTCAAAGCAAACAGAAGTACTTTATTCTCTGGGGTCGGAGCTGGTTGATGAATATCCGGTCGTTGAACCGGTGAATTCCTCTGTATTCAGAACACTAAATGGGAATGAGGGACTTACCTTTACCCTTTCCTCTACGGTAGATTCTAAGCTGGTTACAGTCCGGACAGTGACCTCAGTTGCAGAGGATTGGGGTGAGAATGCTCCACATCCGGAACTAGATGAGGATTCATTTATAGCCCGATGGACCGGAAAATTACTACCGGAAGCTACCGGGGAGTATAAATTTCAGGTTTCATCCACACTGAAGTTTGAAGTGCTGATCGATGGAGAAGTGATCGTTAATTCTGAGAATAATTGGGGAAATGAGCATGATTTTCCTGCTCCGGAAACTTCAGAATTTATCTATCTGGAAAAGGGAAAAACATACGATTTTAAGATCGAAGCAGAGGATTCGAAGGGCGATGCACAATTATTTCTGGAGTGGGCTCGTCCGGCCAATCAGCTTCGGGATCAGGCCTTGGAAATGGCCAAAGACGCAGATGCGGTGATTTTTGTGATGGGGCTGACACCACGCCTTGAAGGGGAAGAAATGGCTGTAGATCTGGATGGTTTCAGGGGTGGAGACCGGACGGATATTAAATTACCGGAAGCTCAGATGAATTTGATGAAGGAGATCCATGCATTCGGGAAACCTACTGTTCTGGTATTGCTGAATGGCAGTGCATTGGCATTGCCATGGGCAAAAGATCATATCCCGGCCATTGTGGAAGGATGGTATGGAGGTCAGGCCGGTGGCGAAGCGATCGCTGATGTATTGTTCGGCGACTACAATCCTGCCGGACGATTACCGGTTACCTTCTATAATAGTGTTGAGGATCTGCCTCCTTTCGAAGAGTATGCAATGGCCAACCGGACTTACCGCTATTTTGAAGGTGACCCTCAATATCCATTTGGGCATGGACTTAGTTTTACTTCGTTTAGCTATGGAGAGTTAAAAGTGAGTAATTACTCACTTATAAAAGCTGATTCAGTGAAGGTCTCCGTGGAGATCAAAAATACAGGAGAATTTGATGGAGATGAAGTTGTTCAGTTATACGTGAGTTTTCCTGGATCGAAGGTGAAACGGCCCATCAAAGATCTGCGCGGTTTCAGACGAATTCATCTTAAGAAAGGGGAATCAAAACACATAGAGTTTTTAGTTTACTCTAAAGATCTCAGATATTGGGATCCTGATAAGGATAAATGGATCTTTGAGGTCGGTCCGGTAGAGATACTGGTTGGAAGTTCTTCAGAAGATATCCGCCAAAGAATACTCATTGAGGCAAAATAATCCGGAGTTGGCGTGAGGAAAAAACGTTACTCAGTTTGTATCGGGTATACTAATCTTTTGGCTTTTGCATCTCAAAGATCTGTTTAAGCAGTAATTTTGTTGGAAGCAGAGGAGCAAGTTTCAGCGATATTTTTTGTGAAAAAGATACTCCGGTAATGCAATTCAGTTCTCCTTTCAGCATTGCCTGATATCCGTCTTTCGCAACAACATCAGCACTGTACGGATCGCTGAATAGACTGGTTTTATCCATGCCTGATGTTCTTCCAAATTCTGTTTCAGTAGCTCCCGGCATCAGTGAGGTCACAGTGATATCCGTTTGGGATAGTTCCTGAGCCAATGCATTACTAAACGAAGTAACAAATGCCTTGGTGGCATAATAAACAGCCTGTAAAGGACCGGGAATAAGTGCTGCTGTTGAGGATACATTTAGAATTCTGCCGGAGTTTCGTTCAATCATATCCGGTAGAAAGTACCGGGTAAGTGCAGTTAGGGCGATTATATTCAAATAGATCATTGCCAGATCATCTTCCCAGTTTCGTTCGTAAAAGTATCCTACTCCTCCAAAACCCGCATTATTGATCAGGTATTCGATAACTATTCCGGCAGACGAAACTTCATCATAGATTTCTTTCGGAGCCTCAGGCAATGTCAGATCCTTAACAATAATATGCACTGAAATGTTATAGGCAGATTTAAGCTCTTCTGACAGAGCTTGTAGTTTATCTTCGGAACGGGCAACAATCACCAGGTCTCCACCATTTGAAGCATGGATCTTAGCTAATTCTTTGCCGATTCCGGATGATGCTCCGGTAATAAGTGCTGTTTTAGTATTCATAATAAAAGATTATAAAGTGAGTAATCACTCACTATGAGTTAAAAATTATCAGAGCCCGTATTTCTTTAATGTAAGTGCCTTAATTTTATCCGGATCAGCAAACTGACCTTTAAGAAGCGCCGCTCCGAATCCTTCGATCAGCTGAATCAAAAAGTCCGCTTCAGTGGCAGGATCTTCATATCCCAGCTGACTAAAAGCTTCTTCCAAACTGAAGTATAAGGGCTGCATCTTATCTTGGGGCTGCTCTTTCAATTCCCATTTCAGCTTATATTGTAATTTCCAAAACTCATATTCTTCAGCACTTATACTAAATGGAAGTTCAATGGTTTTGCGCAATACTTCTTTTGGATCCGTTTGCATGATCACAAAAGCATAGGCTAATTTTATTCGTTTCTCACCATCTTGTAAAATGGCATCGAGTAAGCCGGCCTTGTTTCCGAAGTGCTTAAAGATCAGGCCTTCTGAGACCCCCGCTTTTTTCGCGACCTTACTGGTAGCTGTAGCATAATAACCTTCAGTAGCGAAGAGCTCTCCAGCAGCTTGTAATATGTTTTGTTGTTTTTCTGTCATAAAAAGTGAGTAATCACTTACTAAGGTAAGCGCCAGTCAGATAACATCAAAGGATCCGGTGCAGACAAAACCGTAAAAAATCACAATTGTAAAGTGCCGAATGATTTTTTACTCTTTCACGGAGTCACAATTCGGATAAAATGATTAAAAAAACTGCTCTTCTTCTAATACTGTTTGGAATTTCTACTTGTCTGGTCGCTCAGGATGCTACTTACAAAGAGCAATATCGTCCGCAGTTCCATTTTTCTCCGGCCATTAACTGGATGAATGATCCCAACGGTATGGTCTATTATGATGGTGAGTATCATTTATTTTACCAGTACAATCCATTTGGTGATAAATGGGGTCATATGAGTTGGGGGCATGCTGTGAGTACGGATCTGGTGCACTGGGAACACTTGCCAGTTGCTTTGTACGAAGAGAATAATGTGATGATCTTTTCGGGAAGTGCCGTTGTAGATCACCAGAATACCACAGGATTTGGGACGATCGATAATCCGCCCATGGTAGCTATCTATACCGGTCATCATACTGATCAGAAAAGGCAGGATCAGCGATTGGCCTATAGTCTGGATAAAGGCAGAACATGGAAGAAGTACGAAGGTAACCCGGTATTGGATGAACAAATGGCTGATTTCAGAGACCCGAAAGTGATATGGCATGAAGAAAGCGAGCAGTGGATCATGGTGCTGGCCATCCCATTGGAGTTTAAAGTCGCTTTTTATGGATCTGATGATCTGAAGAACTGGAATAAGCTTAGTGAATTCGGACCTTCAGGCGCTGTTGGCGGAATCTGGGAATGTCCGCTGCTTTTTGAAGTCCCTGTGGATGGAACCGACGAGACAAAATGGGTCTTACAAGTTGATCTGAATCCGGGAGGGCCGGCAGGAGGTTCAGGCAGTCAGTATTTTGTTGGTGATTTTGACGGAATCACTTTTGTGCAGGATCCAACTTCGGCAGGAAGAACACTCTGGGCGGATCATGGTCCTGATTTTTATGCAGTACATTCGTTTGAGAATGTAACAACGGATGATGGAAACCATATTTGGATGGCATGGATGAATAACTGGGATTATGCGCAGGATATCCCGACCTCACCCTGGAGAAGCTCGATGACCATTCCCCGGGAGGTTGGACTAAAACAGTATGCTGATGGCATTTATTTAACTCAGCAGCCCATTAAAGAGCTTAGGAAATTGAGGAGTGCTCACCGGGTATTCTCTCCATTTACAATTAGTAAGAATGACCGCTGGAAACCGGACGAATGGAGACAAAGTCTGTCATTCGAAATGATCATTGAACTTGATGTTAATGAAGCCACAGAAACAGGTCTGACCTTCAAAAATAGTTCCGGCGAGGAGATTCAGATAACCTATCTTTCAGCGACCAAAGAGTTGCAGTTCGACCGGTCCGACTCGGGAGAAACTGATTTCAATGAGAAGTTCAGTAAGCGTCATAGCGTATCGGTTATCCCGGAAAACGGATCGCTTAAGCTTCATCTATTTATTGATGCATCATCTATCGAGATCTTTGCGAATGAAGGGCGAATTTCGATCACAGAGCGAGTGTTTCCGGAAGCAAAACCCTTTGATCTTTCAATTTTCAGTAAAGGTGGCGAAAGTATGGTTACGAGGCTGGAAGTATGGAATTTAGCGTCTATTTGGTAGTACAATAAACAAGGAATAATCAATGAATAATAAACGATCGTTAGTATTTGCCTCCATAGTGGCGGCTTTGGCCGGTTTCCTGTTCGGGTTCGACACGGCAGTAATTTCCGGGGCAGATAAACCAATTCAACAGTTGTGGCAAACCAGTGCTCTGTTCCATGGCACTTTTATTATGTCGATGGCCTTGTGGGGAACAGTGATAGGGGCTTTATTTGGTGGTATTCCCTGCGATCGTTATGGTCGTAAGAATACACTGATCGCCATAGGCGTGCTGTATTTTATCTCTGCGGTTGGTTCGGCCCTGGCTCCTGAACCGTTTAGTTTTTCATTTTTCCGGTTTATTGGCGGACTGGGAGTTGGCGCATCATCCGTAGCAGCACCTACTTATATTTCTGAGATCGCCCCTGCATCTCGTCGTGGTCGTTTGGTGATCCTTTATCAGTTCATGATCGTTTTGGGGATCTTGGTTGCGTTTATTTCTAACTGGCTGGTAGGTAGCGAACTAGGCGATAATGCCTGGAGATGGATGATCGGTATCGAAGCTTTCCCGGCATTTATTTATCTGATACTTGTTTTCAGGATCCCGAATAGCCCGCGTTGGTTGGTATTGCACAGAAATGATCAGGAAACTGCACTTGAATTGATAAAAGCGCTGGATCCTAATCAGGATGCTGAAGAAGAATTAAGGTTGATCAATACCACAGAGAAGATCGATTCCGGTAATGGTTTCTTTTCAGGTAAGTATAACTTTCCCATTATTCTTGCTTTTCTGGTGGCATTCTTTAATCAGTTATCAGGGATCAACTTTGTGATCTATTATGCTCCCCGGATCTTTGAATCGGCAGGATTAGCTTCCAGTACTGCGCTGTTATCTTCTGTGGGAATCGGGGTGGTGAATCTTGTTTTTACCATGTTGGGTATTGTACTCATCGACAGAGCGGGGAGAAAAACTTTAATGCTTATTGGTTCGGTTGGATATATAGTAACGCTTGCGGTAGTCTCGTGGGCCTTTTACACAGGCGCAGGTGGTACCATTGTGGTGATTTTCTTATTTGGTTTCATTGCCTCGCATGCGGTTGGACAAGGGGCGATCATCTGGGTATTTATATCAGAGATCTTTCCTAATCATGTTCGCGCAGCCGGACAGGCCTTTGGCACCGGAGTTCATTGGGTCTTTGCGGCTTTGATCACACTTTTTACTTTGTTTTTTATGGATATACTAGGGGATAACCCCGCGCCACTATTTGCGTTTTTCTCATTTATGATGGTTCTACAATTGCTATTCACCATTAAAATGATGCCTGAAACGAAAGGGCGTTCACTCGAAGAGCTGGCCCTGGAGTTAACCGGATCAAAAGAGGAAGCGAAGAAAATGTTGGATTCGGAAGTATGAATGGAAAAGTAGTTTGTATCGGAGAAATTTTATGGGACGCACTTCCTAAAGGGATCTTTTTAGGCGGGGCTCCTATGAATGTAGCGGTAAATTTGAATAATCTTGGTGTTAAGAGCTCGATCATTAGCGCGGTAGGAGATGATCAATTGGGGAATCTGGCACTCAATCATCTAACCCGGCTGGGTGCTGATATCTCTCTGGTTCAACATAATTCTTATCCAACCGGATTGGTTGAGGTAAAGGTTAATGATCGGGGAATTCCTGCCTACGAATTTCAGAAAGATTCTGCCTGGGATCATATTCTGGCACCTGATGAAGCTGTACAAGCTGTGAAAGACGTTGATTATATCGTAGTTGGAAGTCTTGCATGGCGTGAAAAGCAAAGTGCCGATAGCATACGGTCACTCATCACAGATCACAAAGGCTCTGCTAAAGTGATCGTGGATGTAAATTTCAGAAAATCATTCTATACCAAAGATCTGATCCTTGACCTGCTAACATTAGGTGATATTGCCAAATTGAATGATGATGAGCTGGAGGAAATTGAACATTGGATGGGATGGGAACACCATTATGAAACTTCCATCAAAAGACTGGCCAAAGAGTTTGATCTGGAAGCTATACTCTACACGATGGGTGAAGATGGATCTGCATTATACAAAGACGGAGAGTTTACCGTAAAAGGCAGATTTTCAGTCGATGTTCAGGATACGGTGGGGGCAGGGGATGCTTTTCTATCAGGTGCTATTTTTAGTCTGCTCAACGAATATTCTTCCGAAGAAACCCTCACATTTGCGAATGCGATGGGAGCATTTGTAGCGGGTAAGGACGGTGCAACCCCAGCCTTAACTTTTGATGAAATATCAGCTTTTATAGCCGTAAAACAAGCATAAAAAAATCCCGGTCAGTACACTAACCGGGATCTTATCATACAAAGTTGGTATCAATCAATTCCCCAGAGCTTATTCATATCTTCAAGTTCAAGGCCTTTCGTCTCTTTCACCATTTTGATCACAAAGAGAACAGACAGTGCGGCAAAGAACGCATAAATACCGTAGGCACCGGTTAAGCCGATAGAAGAAAGCATGATCGGGAAGGTCATGGTGATTCCAAAATTAGCAAACCATTGGGAGAGCCCGCTTACTGCAAGACCGGAACCTCGCTGTTGATTCGGGAACATCTCGCCTAATAGAACCCACATTACAGGTCCCCAGGATCCGTTAAAGAACATTACATAGGCATTGGCAGCTATGAGTGCAACGATTCCCATATTTTCAGAGAGTTGCAGGTTGTTATTTGCATCCAGCGAGCCAGTAGAGAAGGCGATAGATACGATAGCTAAGGTGATGGCCATCCCGACAGAGCCCCAAAGAAGAAGTGGCTTCCGGCCAAGTTTGTCGATCAAAACCATGGAGATCAACACCGCAGCTATACTTACAGCTCCTGAGATCACATTGATCAATAAAGAATCGGCTTCAGAGTACCCGACTGATTGCCATAGAACTGCGCCATAATAGAATACCACGTTTATACCCACCAATTGCTGGAAAACGGCCAGACCAATTCCAACCCAAACAATGGGGTGAACTTTTCCGGTAACTTTGTTGAGCAGGTCAGAGAATTTTGGCTTTGTGTGTGAGCCCAGAGAAGCATTGATCTCAACCATTTTCTTTTCAGCAGATTCTTTACCAAATAGCAGGCTAAGCACATCCAGTGCTTTATCAGGCTGATTTTTTACTGCAAAGAAACGAGGGCTTTCCGGAATGAAAAGTAGAGAAATAAAGAAAATACCTGCAGGGATAAGTTCGATCCAGAACATCCAGCGCCAAGCCTGATAGCCTAACCAAAATTCTGATAATGCAGAACCCGCTGCATTTGCCACAATATAATTACTTACAAATGCAAGGAATAAGCCGGTAATAATGGCCACTTGTTGAATACTTGAGAGCCGTCCTCTTAAATGAGCCGGGGCAATCTCACTGATGTAAGCCGGCGACATAACGCTGGCAGCACCTACAGCAAGTCCTCCTATTACACGAAATACTACGAAAAATGAGGATGTATTTGCGATACCCGATCCCCATGCAGAAATAATGAAGAAAAGTGCAGCTACGATCAATAGTGTCCGGCGCCCGAATTGATCAGCCAGACGACCGGCAAAGAAAGCTCCGACCGCGCAACCCAATAGCATTGAGGCCACGTTGAATCCGGTACCTACACTATCAGAGTTAAAAGCTACCTGAAGTCCGTCTACGGTACCGTTTATCACCCCGCTATCGAACCCGAATAGGAGTCCGCCAAGCGTAGCTACAATGGTAATGAGAGCTATATATAGATTATTCTGTTGGTTAGATTGCGACATGAGTGTGTAAGGTTAGGTTGGTTAAAGATGGCAGAACTTAAAAAACCGAACAGACTAAACCTATTGATAAAAATTTTCAGTAAGTGGGCGGGAAATAAAAAAAGCCGATCACAATGAAGTAACCGGCTTAGAAATTGTTATTAAAA
>CEVE01026101.1_pt1 | contig 61796 bp, 70 predicted proteins | sample 356431 | NCBI WGS metagenome assembly CEVE01 (sample SAMEA2622764, study PRJEB7988) | marine metagenome | isolation source: saline water (ENVO:00002010), including
TTCACCGTATCTACTCAGGCAACGTCAGTATCGAGAGCGCAAGACTCTTGACCCACGCCTAAGTCCACCACGAAGACGCTACTCACTAGCAGGTTACGTTTGGTTCCCACGTACACAGAGGGTCTAACCAATGGCTAACTGTATCATTTGCAACTCATCATTCCCGACAGCACGCAAGCAGTTGGGCATGGACACTTGCCTTGAGTGCGGGGAGCGCGCAGCCAAGCAGGTTAAGCATACTATCGCACCACTAAACAAGAGCAACTACATGCTGCTTATGCCAGAGGAGTTAAAGCAGCTCAACCCTAAACGCACAATCTAACAACCAGATATCTACAGATATCTAAGGAGAACGACAATGGATAAAACTACACCGATACATCAGCATGACTGTGACAACTGTAAGTATCTCATCACCACCAACAAGATGGACATGTACTACTGTGACCAAGGTGGTACTGGCGACACCATAGTAAGACGGTTCGGTAGTGAACCAGAGGAGTACGGTTCATCGGGCCTGAGACTAGACTCCATCAACCCCGAAGTCGCACTGGGTATGCTAGTAGCAGTACATGAAGGTTACCTGACATTTGGTGACATCATGGAGCATAGTTTCGATAGCAAGCTACCCGAAGGCGAGACCATCAACCTACGTCAGTGGGCCGAACCACTGGAACGCAACAGGACTAACATAATCATAGACAGCATATATGACGTGGCTAATACCGTGGATGCCATCTCCAGTATTGCCTTGTTCTCTGACGGTAAGTGGCTTGAGGACGACCATGATTACAACCCCAAGACCTACCAATTCCACTACGAAGCAGGGAGAGACACTTTAGCACTAGCGCATAGTCAATTCCTACTGGCCGACCACTGGTATAAGAAGGAGAAGAAAAATGGATAACAACATGATTGTCCTACTAATTAGATACAACACTTATTACCGACCTGTTGATGACCCTGATACCGGACTGACTACCAATGAGTCCTATGGAGAATGGTCAGTACTGAATGGAGGATTCTGGGAGCTTTCTGAGCTAGAGCAAAAAATTGAGGGCATGTCTGATGTTGTATCACACCAGTATGTCAACAGGGACTTTGACGGCCCACGAGATGTAGCAGAGGAGTTTGTAAAGCAATACTACCCCGATATGCAAGTGCTTGGCGTTGGGCGTTTGCCTGACTCTCGGCATTGGGTAGCAGCACTAGAGCCAAAAAAGGAGAACAACAATGGATAACAACTTTGAAAAGCTAAACATCCATGACCCACACAATGAGTACGTGTGGGCAGACACTACCCCTGCTTGGGTAACACTACTCAAGGTAGCAGGGTTTATCGCAGGTGGCATTGGACTGTTCATCGTGGTCAGTCTGACAGCCATCATTCTCATGCAACTATAACAACCAGATATCTACAGATATCTAAGGAGAACGACAATGTACGGCGGAATGACAGATATGCCAGTGTTACGCTCGTATGAGCAAGCACTGGGGCATTACGAAGGTATTAAACCTATCAGGGGCAGCGATAACCTACGCCCCCTCTGTGCTACCACCAATGGTAGACGCAAGAAGCACATGCAGATCATCAAGCGTGATGATGCGATAGCGTGTCGGCTATACAATACCGACGTGCTGACTTTCCACAAGAATGGCGTAGTTGAGTACTACTCAGGGGGTTACATCAGTAACAGTACTCACGCATTTGCAAGCTCTATCTTCAACCATGTGCATTTCTGTACGAAGCAAAGTGTTACGGAAGTAACTATAGGATATCGTAAAACCTACCATGTTGACCCTAATCAAACCTTCAAGATGAAACGCGAGGGTGACATATGGGTCGCCATTGACCCACCAAAAAACTTTGAGTACTACCTCAAGCGCAAGGAGTACAACGCCCACCGTAAACCACTCGAAGAGTTTGAAGCCCATTGCATACGCATGGCTAAACTGTGTGACCCCAAAGAAAAACAATCAGATCGCTACTCGGTATGGGAAGGGTTTAGTAACTCACCTAATGAACGTGGGTGGTTTCAACGCGAACGCTACAAGGAACTCACTAGCAAAGACACGGAATCGTGGGGCGAACTCGTACCCCTGATATTGGAGAATGCGCGATCCACACATGTGGAGTATTGGCATGGTCACCACGTCACACATTTTTTCGATAAGCGAAAGATTAAGGAGGCTATCAGCGACATTGTGAAGTATGCGTTCGCTGATGAACTCTTTGAACAAAGGGAAGTAAACAAAAGGACTTTTAACGGTAATGAAAAATTTGTCTGGGACAAATACAAAGGAGGACGAGAATGAAAACTTTAATGCACGCTAAATCCAAGCAACCTGTGGATACTGGAGAAGTACTAAGGGATGGCCGTGGTCGTCGCTACTACTTACGTGGTGTTCACAATAACAAGGTACTGGTGACTTCAATGGATGAACAGAAGTTAATGGTCACCGCTAAACCCGAAGTATTCAACTGCTTCTTAATCAACTAACCATCAGATATCTACAGATATCTCAGGAGAACAACAATGAGTGAAGAAATCGTAAGCGAATTACGTACCGTTACACTAACGCAAGCAGTACAACTAACCTTGCTAAACCCTGATGTCATCTACATGTGGCGAGGAGAGCCGGGGGTTGGCAAGTCTAGTGCTGCTCAAGAACTGGCAAGGCAGACAGGTTATCCACTAGCCATGATTGATGTACCCAACCTTGATCTGGGTGACGTGGCTATGCCAGTGATCGACCATGAGAGCAAGGTCACTCGGTATTACCCCAACGCACGGTTTGCTTTGGAACGAGGTGAACCTGTAGTCCTCTGTCTTGACGAGTTTACCAAGGGTGCTGAACCAGTGAAGAACATGCTGCATCCCATGTTGGAGGTATTCAAACCTAGACTCGGTGACATCGAGCTGCATCCGCAAACCATACGCTACATGACAGGTAATCTTGATACCGATGGCGTGGGTGATGGACTGGCGCAACACACAAGGCAGCGTGTGGTGGAGCTTATCATACGCAAGTCTGATGCAAACGATTGGAACGCATGGGCTTTGCACAATGGTATTGATCCTATCGTGATGGCATGGGTAGACAGATACCCACAATGTCTCGCTTCCTATCTCGATGGGGAGAAGAACGAGTTTATCTTCAACCCTGCTGAACCACAGGATAACGTGGTGTCACCTCGTACGCTAGAAATAGCAAGCAGACAGATCGCTAAACGAGATCAGATTGACGAGGAGACTATGCTGACCGCACTGACAGGTACATTGGGTGCGTCGGGTGCGGAGTCCATTATGTCCTTCATTCGGTTTCAGGACTCACTACCTAGTTTCAATTCAATCTTTAATTCACCGGATACCGCACGTATTCCCACCGAACAGGGTGCTAGAGCAGTCCTAACATTCGGACTGCTGGAGAGAGTGGAGAAGGATACTCTCACAAATATTCTCAAGTATCTCAAGCGCATGGAGGAGGAGTGGCAGGTAATCTTTGGTGTGGCACTCGCCAAGCACAAGACCAAGAGTGCGATTGCGTTTGCTAACAGAGAGTTTGCTAAGTGGGCTGCTGACAATGAGGACTTACTGTGATGGATAGACAACGAAAGTTTAAAGCTATTCGCATAGGGATAATGCGCTCTGATGAGTTTGGTTTGCTCAAGGGGATTATGATGATCGGTGAACGCAAGCTCACCACCATTGTACCCACTGCTGCAACTAATGGCAGGGATGAAATCTACAATCCTGACTTCCTGTTTGAGACGATCAGCAACGGAGACAAGGGTATCGGCTTCATCATTGTTCACGAGAACATGCACAAGGCAGCGCGACACATGATTGTCTATCAGGCACTTCATCGCAAGAACGCACGGCTTACGAACATGGCGTGTGACTATTGGATAAATGATCGCATTATGAAAGCTGACCCCGACAAAAGAATCGTGGAGATGCCCACCGACTCGGAAGGTAAGTACATTGGACTGTACGACAAGAAGTACGAGGGGTGGACTGTCAAAGCTATCTTCTACGACCTACTCAAGGAGCAGGAAGAGCAAGGAGGTGACGGGGAAGGCGAAGGTCCACAAGGTGAGGGACAAGGCCAAGGTTCGGGACAAGGCCAAGGTGATGGTGGGTTTGATGACCATGACTGGGAAGGGGCGCAGGATATGCCCAAGGAAGAACAGGACAAACTCACTAACGATGTCAAAGAAGCCATAAGGCAGGGACAACATGCTGCCCGCAAAGCAGGTACAGGTGGACTGCAAGATGCACTGGGTCTGGGTGAACTTGTCCGACCCAAGGTGGATTGGCGTGTACAGTTGCGTGAGTTTCTCAATGCGACGTGCCGTAAGAAGGAACGCTCCACATGGCGCAGACCTAATCGCAGATTCTTACATCAAGACATCATTATGCCTACGCTAGAAGGTGAAAGTATCAAGGTCATGGTGCAAGCCAGAGACGCATCGGGTTCCATGTGGTACGAGGACCGCCTTGGTACGGTGACAGGTGAGATGGTCTCAATCGCCAAGATGCTAGACGTTGATGAGATTCATGTCATTGATTGGGATGGCAAAGCTGTGTATCGAGGGTGTTACAACAGTGACCAGATCAAGAACGCACCGCCTATCAAGGAAGTAGTGGGAGGGGGTGGCACTAATCCGGTGTGTGTCTCTGACTACTTGGATAAGCACAACATCAAACCAGACTGCATCGTGGTGCTGACTGATGGTGAAGTCTATGGCTCGTGGGGTAATTGGAAAGCCCCTGTACTTTGGGCCATTGCAAACACACGCAAGATAACTGCCCCTGTGGGTAAAACAATTAACATTGATTAAACCTAGATGTTCTAGGTTGGAGAACGATATGAGTGCAATAGCAAATAGTGCAGTATTGGTACGTCTAAATATTAGCGTATGGGGAGCAAGTAAACGCAACAAGGAATTGGAGCATGAGGTGGCACGTAACAAAAAAGCTGACCCTCAAGCGATGCGTATGTATGACAACCTGATGGTAGGTTCAACAGGTCATCGAGATGTCCAGAGACATGCAGCACAGTCTCGCCTATGGCATACCGGACTGACCTTGCCGTGGGATGAACGAGGCTATCGGCTTTGTCCTACTAGTCTATTCATAGACTACAAATCCCAGCACAATGTGAAACGTGCTACGTTTGACAGACTAGTGGATATCTTTCGGGTTAAGTATCTTGGCTATCGTGAGACTGCTAAAGAATACCGAGGGGACATATTCAACGAGCTTGACTACCCACCATTGGCCGAGGTGATGGAGAAGTTTTGTTGGAACTTCACGGTAGCACCTGTCCCACAAAGCGGTCACTTGTACGTAGACCTGCCAGAGCAGGAGCTAGAGGAGGTGCGTACCTCATGTGACCAAGAAGTAGAACGCAAGATAGCTGAAGCGAGTAAGGAGAACGAGAAGCGTCTACTCAAAGAACTGCAAGGCATCAGTGAGAAGTGTACCGACATTGGAGATGATGAGGAGTCAGATAAGCGGTGGCATGACTCATTTATTTCTAATCCTTTGCGTCTCTGTCAATTACTCAAGCACACGAACCTGACCAGTGACCCCAAGGTAGAGGAAGCACGACAACGTCTCGAAGATGTTATGCGAGGTAAGGACAAGGATATGTTCAAGGAAGACCCGCACGTGCGAGAAAAGGTGAAGGAAGAAGTGGACTCAATCATTAAATCTTACGATTGGTAACTGAGATATCTATAGATATTTGGAGACAAAAATGACTTACAAAGTATTTGATAGCAGCCAAGCTGATGGCTATGTAGAACGGATGAAAACTGGAAAGGGTCTAGGCCATTACATCAACTTTCCATCGAACGTGTATTACATAGGACAGAAACGAGACTTTGACTACAACGACAAGAGGCATCCTGATGCACGGCCCCCAAGGGAACTGGTAGGGCCGTCAGTAGAGACTACCTACGAGGACCAGATAACTAACATACTCTTGAAACTTCTTGAGCACGTAGCGTTTCAGTTTACTGACCACAAGTTTTGTGTTGTCAATGAGTATGTGCGCTCACGTGGTGATATAGATCAACATAAACCTACGCGGGTATTTGTCTTTGAGGGCAAACAACCCATTGGTACATTCTGGAGTGATTATATATACGAGCGAAGCTCTTACATGTTGTGCTTTGAAAACTCTCGCATTAGCTCAGAACTTTACAGAGATATATGCAAGAAAACTACTGTGTACAACACCGCTAAGAATATCTACCACAGGTATTTCTATGGTAGCAGTAATCAAGAGGAGGCTTCAGAAGTACATTCGGAATTGCGTAGTAACGTGCGTATGGCAGAAAACGATAAGCATCGGATTTACTCATCCAAGGTTCAACGTGTGAAAGACGTGTTTGCGAATCAGCTAGAGCAAAAACTCAAGGGTCTGGATGCTCCTGAACTGATGGCATTTATCCAAGCGATGAACAGGACACAGTTATTGGATGAAGCCCAAGAAGCAGGGGGAGAATTGTACACAGTCCAGAGCGTATCAAACGCTAAGACTTGCATGACCATCCGCTTGCTACCCGATGACAAGGTGCTTGTGTACGAGGAACACAAAGAAGCACTAACAAAACCTAAAAGTGAATTGGGTAAAAAAGTTTTACAGGTGTTGGCCCTACTCAAGCTGACAGAACCCAAAACATTTATCGAGAACGCAGGTTACAAACTAAACGATACAGATTACTTGATACTAAAGGAGGCCGATCTTGAATTCGACAACTAAAAGATTACGAGGCAAAGGTGTTAAACCTGCCATGCTACATGTAAACGTGCGACTACCTCAGTATGTACTAGACTACTTCAAAGAGTTTCCTAGTTACACCAAGGAGATGCGAAGAGTGCTTGAGGAACACGTCAACAAAGCAGACAAGGAAGGGGCTACGCAAGTAGCCCTAGACCAACCACGCTGGCAAGACATTCTTGCTGATGATAAGAACTGGCCCGACGATGGAGGCATTGTCGGAATAAAGGAGAACGATGATGAAGATTACAGTTAGATTAGATAACGTTAATCCTGATGGTGAAGAGTTACAGTTGGGTGTAGACGAAGCACTTCTCGAAATGAAGAAGCGTTGTCAGTTAGGACAAATAACTCAAAAGGAATACAAAGCTTGGCTAAAGCACCTCAAGGAATCTTTTGATTATGTTGATAATGTTTGGACATCATTAGGAAATGAGGAGAGCTTACAATGAGTGAAATGTTTTTTGTAGATATAGATGGGGACAAATGGCAGTACGAACTGAGTACTGACCCCCCACAAGCTGTGTACTGGGATACCTATAAAGTAAAACTAAGAGACATAAAGATCATAACTAAATGCTCACCCGAAGAACGTAAAAGGTTGAAAGGTGAGATTCTTAAAGACATAAAGGAGAACGAAAAATGAGTAACTTAAAAACTATAGTACGTGGAGCATACGACATCCAGAAGAACCGCATCCAAACTGGCAACCGTATTGTCGGTAACTTCAAAGCCAAGCTAGGTCTTGCTCCTAGCCAGAAGGAAGATAAGTTAGACAAGGCGGGACAGATGGTTCTGCAAAACCTGCGAAGGTCACATAAACTTTTGACCGACGGAGTTGCTTCCTTCCCAAGACAAGCCACATTCAAAGGTGACGAGGTGATTAGTGATTACACCGAGTTGTGTCTGGTAGATAACTACTTGGAGTTAGAACAGCAGGAGAAGTCTCACTTCCGAAGGTTGGGTAACATCTTGAAAGACTACCCTATCTACACCGAGTTTCTCGCTGGGGTTACAGGCGTTGGTCCTGCTATGGCAGGGGTAATCATTAGTGAGATTGATATTACTCAAGCCGAGTATCCTTCTAGCCTACACAAGTATGCAGGGTTGGATGTAGCAGGTGACGGACAAGGACGCAGCAGAAGAAAGGAACACCTTGAGGACAGTGAGTACACCGATAAGGATGGTAAGGTGCAATCCAAGAAAGGTATCACGTTTAATCCTTTTCTTAAAACTAAACTCACAGGCGTATTGGGTAGTAGTTTTATCAAACAGTCGCCAGACAAGTGTAAGTATCGTAAAATATATGACGATTACAAACACCGTATTGAGAACATGGATGCCCATAAGGAGAAGTCCAAACTGCACAGGCATAACATGGCTAATCGTTACATGATTAAAATGTTCTTGATTGATCTGTACAACGAGTGGCGCAAGTTAGAAGGTTTACCTGTTGCACCTACTTACACAGAAGCAAAGCTAGGCAAAGTACATGGCAAAGCTGCCTAAGTAATTGGGTCATCAGTGAGTAGACAACCATATCCGACAAACGAGTCAGAAACTCAAAGACAACCATGCAGAATGAACGAGTCAGGATGCTGTAGACAACCAAGCGGGCGGAACGAGTCAGAAACTCAAAGACAACCATCAACGCTTAACGAGTCAGAAATCAAAAGACAACCATGTGAAATGAACGAGTCATTAAAGAAGAGACAACCACTGGAAGGAAACGAGTCAGTAGATTGGAGACAACCATGCTTTCTCAACGAGTCAGAGAACAAAAGACAACCAGTGCCGACAAACGAGTCAGGCAAAGAGGAGACAACCATATTCAGTGAACGAGTCAGGAATTCTGAGACAACCAAATAAAATAAACGAGTCATTTTGGGGTAGACAACCACTGGAATTAACGAGTCATATGAATCAAGACAACCACACTGGGTAAACGAGTCAAGAAAAATCAGGTCACTTTTGGCAAAACAACCATGCAGTACGAGCGAGTCAGAAATGCGCAGACAACCAAAGACGCTGAACGAGTCATGATGAGGCAGACAACCAGACACTCTGAACGAGTCAACCCTAATTAGACAACCAAGAACAGAGAACGAGTCAGAGGGTAAAATACACCCAGAAAAGCGCAACGAGTCACAAGCGAACAGACAACCAGAAGAGCAAAACGAGGCAACGAGTGTGAGACAACCACCGACCAAAAACGAGTGCCACTAACCAAAGCACAACCAATAGCTCAGAGCGAGTCATTTAAGGCACGACAACCAACTTGGTCTAACGAGTCAGAACGTGCGAGACAACCATTTAGCTTGTACGAGTCAAAGTAGGGGAGACAACCAGTTAGCCTAAACGAGTCACACCATTCGAGACAACCAGTGGTTAAGAGCGAGTCAATAGTGTTAGACACCCACACTTTTAAACGCTTAACTTCAGATATCTATAGATATCTCGTTGCAACTTGACCCCGCCCTGTGCGGGGTTTTTTTGTGCCTTTACAAAGTCCAACAGTTGCGCTATCCTACCCTATGGCTTTAACTCCAGAAAAGAAAGTTAAGAACAAAGTAGTAGATATACTAAAGCAACATAAAGCCTACTACTTCTTTCCGGCTACGTATGGCATGGGTCGAAGTGGAGTGCCGGACATTGTGTGTTGTTATCATGGGCACTTTGTTGGCATAGAATGTAAGGCAGGTACAAACAAACCGACTGCGCTGCAACAAAGAGAACTTGCAGCTATTAAAGGAGCAGGAGGTTCGTCTTGTGTAATCAACGAGGACAATATGCCCTCACTAGTAACTCTTTTGAATAACATAAACGAAGCGCATAATGGAAATTCTGACCCTTGATTTTGAGACCTATTACTCCAAAGATTACAGCTTAAGCAAACTGACTACCGAAGAATACGTTAGAGATTCTCGTTTTGAAGTCATCGGTGTGGCTGTTAAAAAGTCTAGCTTTGCCAAGGGCAGGAACTATCATCATCGAGATGCTGCTGGGCCAATGTGGTGTACTGGCAGTAAAAAACAAATCGCAAAGTTTTTGTCTCAGTTTGATTGGTCAAACTCTGTGGCTGTCGCCCACAACGCTATGTTCGACATGGCTATCCTTAACTGGCACTTTGGAATCAAACCCAAAAAGATTGCCGATACCCTTTCCATGTCTCGTGCTTTGCACGCTATCGAAGTCAGTCATGGATTGGCTGCGCTCTCGGAATACTATGCGCTAGGTAAAAAAGGAACTGAGGTGCATGACGCAATAGGCAAGAAGCGTTTAGATTTCACACCGGAAGAAATAGAAGCCTATGGTGGATACTGCATACAAGACGTTGAACTTACTTTCAAACTATTCCAAGAATTTTTGAACCGTGGTTTTTCGGTGACCGAACTTAACCTGATTGACCTGACTATACGCATGTTCACTGAACCTGCTTTAGAACTGGATATCGAGGTACTCACCGGGCACTTGGAAGGCGTTCTAGCTACTAAAGCAGAACTAATGGACAAGGTTAGCCACGAAAAAACTAAACTAACCAGTAATCCGCAGTTTGCCGAGCTGCTTCAGGAGTACGGTGTCAAACCCCCTGTAAAAATAAGTCTCACCACAGGCAAGGAGACGTTTGCCTTTGCCAAAAGTGACGAAGGCTTTAAGGCTCTACAGGACCACGAAAATCCGTCGGTACAAGCTCTTGTGGCTGCTAGACTAGGTGTAAGGTCTACCATCGAAGAAAAACGCACGGAGCGATTTATATCCATAGGGAAAAGAGGGAAGCTACCCATACCTTTGCGTTATTACGCAGCCCACACAGGCAGATGGGGCGGGGATGACAAGATTAATATGCAAAACTTACCACGAGGCAGTGCGCTTAAAAAAGCTATGTGCGCTCCAGAAGGGTACAAGTTTGTAGACTGTGACCTGTCTCAGATAGAGGCACGGACTCTGGCGTGGTTGGCCGAGGAAGAGGAATTGGTCCAAGCGTTCGACAGGGGTGATGATGTGTACAAGATAATGGCCTCTGCTATCTACGATAAACCTGAAGAGGATATATCAAAAGAAGAACGGTTCGTGGGTAAGACTACTATATTAGGTGCAGGATATGGCATGGGGGCCGTTAAATTTAGAAATCAACTTAAAACATTCGGTGTAGAACTGGAACAAGAGGAATGTGACCGCATCATAAATGTATACAGAACCACTTATAAGAACATACCGAAGCTCTGGCGCAGTGCAGGAAAGTCGCTGAAACAGATAATGAACGACAAATGTACTAAGTTTGGTCGCCCTGATGTGATTACAGTAGAGGGAGACAAGGGGATTTTGCTACCTAATGGGTTGCATGTGAAGTACCCTAACTTACGTACTGTGACTGATGAACTGGGTGATACAGAGACTCTGTATGACACCCGGAGAGGTAAGGCTATTGTGTCTACTAGAATATATGGAGGTAAGGTCATCGAGAACGTGTGTCAGGCGTTGGCGAGAATTGTCATTGGAGAACAACTACTTAGGGTAGCTAAACGGTACAAAGTAGTGATGACGGTGCATGATGCAATAGGTTGTATTGTGCCTGAAAAAGAAGTAGAACAAGGGTTAAAATACGTTGAAGATTGTATGAAGACAAGACCTGTTTGGGCATCTGATCTACCTTTAGATTGCGAGGGTGGGTACGGTGATTCTTACGGAGCTTGTTGAAAAGTATGAGGTTTTTTAGGTTATTTTTCCTCATACGGCCCTAGCAGGGGGTGGGTCAAAACCTCCCGCAATATGTGACCAGTTTCATTCACTCTCCATAGTGCGCTTCGTTCTCTCTATGGCGTTCTCCGATACTGGTGTGCATATCGGTTAAACCACGCTACGGTTAGTCGTGCCTTAAGGGTTTTTCCTTTTCTCCTCAGAGGCACGCATTGAATTTGAGGTTAATATGAAAATAAATATAGAACTTGATGACCACGATACCGCAGACAAATACATCGAACGTTTGCTCACTGTGTTAGAGCGTATAGCTGATGCGCTAGAAGATGAAGCGGAGGGTAGTGATGACGGATGATTTGCGTACCAACACTTGCCCAAAGTGTAAAGCTACCTCAGACCAAGTTTTAAATATGGAAACAGGTAAGCGAGTTGGATGGTATTGTCTGAAGTGTCACTATTTTGAAGAAGCTATACTACGTGAAACAGTCATAACAGAAGCTGACATAAAGAAAGTACGTATATAAGGAGAGGACCATGCTCTATGAATACAACTGTATTATTCGATCTATTACAGACGGTGATGGACTACGTGTGGACATCGACTTGGGTTTTGGGGTTACTCTTAGGGGCGATGATGGCAGGGGGGTTAACATTCGTTTGCATGGAATTGACGCACCCGAATCTAGGACTCGAAATAAACAGGAGAAAGCACATGGCCTTCTTGCAAAGAAGTTCGTCCAAGAACATTGCCAAGTCGGGGAGAGGTACATCCTCCGAACAAAAGAGAAAGGAAAATTTGGAAGATGGTTGGGCGAGATTAAAACGAGAAAGGGACTTATTACAAAACTACTTATCAAGAACAAACTCGCAGTTGAGTATCATGGGCAGAATAAAAAAGAAATTAAAGCAGCTCACGAGACGAATCGTAAAGCGTTAGTTGAAGCCGGGTTGTTATGACCGCTTGGAGCTACAGTAGTATAAGTACGTTTAAGCAATGCCCTAAGAAGTATTATCACTTAAAGGTAGCTAGAGACGTGAAGGATGTAGGCAGCTCTGCAATGCTTTACGGTAACGAACTTCATAGTGCTGCTGAAGAATACATAAGAGATGGAAACTCACTACCTGATAAATTTAGTTTTATTCAAAAGAGTTTAGATTCTCTGAATAAGATAGAAGGAGATAAACATTGCGAGATACGGATGGGTATTACCAAGGATGGCACTAATTATTCACCATCAAAGTTTTTTGGGAAGAATGTATGGTGGCGTGGGATAGCAGACTTACTAATAACTAACGGTGATAAGGCGTATTTAATAGATTACAAAACAGGAAAGAGCGCTAGGTATGCAGATACTAAGCAACTTGATCTATTAGCGGCAGCTACTTTTACACACTTTCCTGAGATCAAACACATAAAGTCTGCTTTACTATATGTAGTAAGTAATGAGTTTGTAAGCAAAGAACATAAAGCGGAACTCTACAAATCTTACTTCACAGTTTTTGATGACGAGTTGGAAAGACTAGAGGTGGCTATGGAGAAAGAAGTATGGAACGCAGTGGATGGTCCTTTGTGTGCATACTGTCCGGTCACTAGTTGTGAACACAACAGGAGGTAACATGCCTAAGAAACGAAATTACAAAAGAGAGTACGAGAATTATCAAGGCACGGAAGAGCAGAAAAAGAATCGTGCTAAACGTAACGCAGCCAGACGCAAAGCCGTACGAAAAGGAAAAGTAACAAAGGGCGATGGTAAAGATGTAGCGCACAAGAAGGCTATATCAAAAGGCGGTAAGAATTCAGGTAATACTAAAGTAGAGTCAGCCGCAAAAAATCGGTCCTTCAAACGAAACTCTAGCGGTAAATTGGTGTCTGAAAGAAGTACAAGAGAAAGGAAAAGTAATGCACGTAATAAACGATAGGGCAATTGTACTTAAAACAAAGCGTCCACACTTAGTTACTGAACAGATAAAGAACCATAAGATACTGCAAGAAACCGATGGCGTTTACAAATTAGCAATTCGGTGGGACTTACACGAAGCGCAAGTACTGGCATCTTTGAAAGTAAAAGATATTCGTTCTCCCATAGATAGAGACTATGGGTGGACAGGTAAGTACACTCCCTTTGACCACCAAAAAGAAACTTCTAATTTTCTTACGCTACATAAGAAAGCGTTTTGTTTCAACGAACAGGGTACAGGCAAGACTGCTTCTGTTATATGGGCAGCAGATTACTTGATGAACATGGGTCAAGTGAACCGTGTACTGGTTATATGTCCTCTGTCTATTATGAAATCTGCATGGCAACAAGACTTGTTTAAGTTTGCTATGCACCGTAGTTGTTCAGTTGCACATGGTACATCGACGCAACGTAAGAAAATACTGGACGCGGGAGCTGAGTTTGTCATTATAAATTATGACGGTGTGGCTGTAGTCATGGATGAAATAATGAAAGGTGGGTTTGATATGGTAGTCATAGACGAAGCCAACGCCTACAAAAATGCACAGACTAATCGTTGGAAAACACTCAAAGCAATAGTTGAGGATGTCCCGTGGCTTTGGATGCTTACAGGTACTCCAGCAGCTCAATCGCCTGTCGATGCGTTTGGTCTTGCAAAGCTGATTAACCCTGACGGTGTGCCTAAATACTTTGGGCAATTCAGAGACAAGGTGATGTACAAGGTCACTCAGTTTACTTGGCGACCTAAATCAGATTCAGATAAAACAGTACACGAAGCACTGCAACCCGCCATTCGTTTTGAGAAAGATCAATGTCTGGACTTACCTCCTGTTACTTACGTGGAGAGAAACGCTCCGCTAACCAAACAACAAGAGACTTACTACAAACTTCTTAAAGACCAGATGGTGATGGAAGCAGATGGAGAGCAGGTTACCTCTGTCAATGCAGCTACGAACTTAAACAAACTACTTCAAATTTCAGGTGGTGCGGTTTACTCAGACGAAAAAGAAGTCATAGAGTTTGATGTAAAGAACCGTTTGAAAGTAGTTAAAGAGGTAATAGAAGAATCCTCTCACAAGGTGCTGGTGTTCGTACCTTTTACACATACCATAGAATTACTAAAAGACTTTTTGACCAAGGCTAACATTAGCTGTGACATCATTTCAGGTAAGGTGTCAGTTAATAAACGTACTCAGATAATTAAGGACTTTCAAGAAAAGACTGATCCGCATGTCCTTATAATACAGCCACAAGCAGCTTCGCATGGTTTAACGCTTACTGCTGCTAACACTGTTATTTGGTACGCTCCTGTTACTAGCGTAGAGACATACCTACAAGCTAACGCAAGGATAGATAGGCCGGGCCAACACAATCCGATGACTGTGGTGCATATAGAAGGTAGCCCAGTTGAGAACAGGTTGTACAGGATGCTGCAAAACAACATCACTAATCACAATAAGATTATAGATTTGTATAGACAAGAGTTAGGTGCTTGACAATGTAAAGGAGACTGGTAAACTACTCGTCCCTACTTTTACAGGAGGAGCGATGAAAAAGTTACCAGTAGATCAAATGGTCGGTGCGTTTATGAATTTACGCGAGGCCATTCAGAAAAGGGAAGATGAAATAAAGGAACTCAAAGAGAAGCAAGAGAAGATCAATGAGAAACTTCTTGCTCTTTGTGAGAAGGAGAACGTAGACAGTCTTAAGACACCGATGGGTACAGTCTCACGGCGAGTATCCTCAACGTTTTGGACTAGCGATTGGGAAAAGATGCACAACTTTGTGTTAAAGCATAAAGCACCGCATCTGCTAGAAAGAAGGCTTCACAATAAAAACGTGAAAGAATTTCTTGAAGATAATCCTAAATTATCTCCTCCCGGTTTGCAGACTAATCGTAAGTACGTAGTTTCGATTCGCAAGCCAGCTAAGAAGCCTACGAAGAAATGACTAGGCTTAATGTTCAGGACGGGTATTTTATACATCCGTCCACGTATGAACCTCTTACTAGTATTCAAGCAGTGATTGTAGATAGAGGTACTTTGTCTCGAAATTACTACGAGGATGACAAACTACTATGTTGGTCGTTCGATGCAGATTTTCCTGATGATGAAGTGCCTTCTACTACACAGCAGTCAACACGTTGTATTGATTGCGTTAGGAATATTAAACAAGGGGGGTACAGGCGCGGGACAGCTTGTAAGTTTTTTACAGTTATTAAACTAGTAATACCCTACGAGCCAGAAGTATACGAACTTAGAATAGGTGCGCTCAGTTTGTTTTCAAGAGACACCAACAGGTTCAACTTAAATAAGTACATTGACTACTTACAGAGTAACAACGAAGAAGTAGAAAATGTTTTAACAGAAATATATTTTGGAGAGAAAAGCGGGATTTCTAAAATATATTTCAAACCATCTCGTCCGTTGGCGGAAGATGAGTTGGTAGAGGTGCAGCAGTTAGTTGAAGATGCTGCTATTCCAAGAAACCCGTTTGAAACCATGAAGGAAGAAAACTTTATGAGCAATGATAAATATATTATTAACAACGTAAAAGCACTATACCCAAGGTTAGATCAACCTTATAGGTTTGATAAGAAGGCGGGACCGAAAGGTAAAAGTGTGCCTTGCGAAGCTACCGATGATGGTGCTTGTTATGAACTTGATTTTGTTATGACCAAGGCACAGGCAAAAGAACTGTATCAGCCAATGGCTGCTGCGTACGAGAAGGCACGTAAGGATTCGTGGCCTGAGAAACTGGAGCTACCGTTTAAGAAGGATGATGATGGGAACTTTGTCGGGTCGGCTAAAATTAAGGCTTCTTACAACAACAAAGTAACTAAGGCTCCTCCTCAGTATGACTCTCAAAACGCCGAGCTTCCTGAAGGGTTTTTACTTACCACAGGTAGCATAGTATGTATAGCTGTGGAATTTGTGCCGTATGACATGAATGGTCACAGTGTCAGTTTACGTTTAAAGGGAATACAAGTCATAGACTACATTCCTTACCAAGCACCTTCTCCTTTTGAAAAGACTGATGGTTTCTCAGCTAGTGATGCACCCAGTCCTTTCGAGCAAGTAGAAGAGAAAGAATCTTCTGACAACATGTTTGAGGATGATACACCCAAGAAAGAAACATCTTCTGATCCTTTTGATGATGACGATGACGAGGTTACTGAACCTACTAAACGTCCAAAGAAGAAAGAGAAACCACCAAAAGATGATGACGATGACCTCTCTAATATCATTGATGAGTGGGGGAGTGACGATAGCTAATGAGCTACGGATATACAACGCGGCTCGTTAGTCTAAATAAACAGGCTAACCGATCTTCATTGGGAGTCAAACTAGGCAAGGTTTGTATTAAGCAAGAGATACCTGTTGCCGAAGTTGCCTCCCAGTTGGGGGTTAGCAGACAAACTGTTTATAACTGGTTTATAGGCACACATGAACCGCACCCTGATCTCAACGCAACTATTGAAGAGTTATTAGACTCTTACTCTGAATAGTTTGATATTAATTTAACCGAGAGGAATTGGGGGGTAACTGCCCCCTAAAAATAATATGAATGACTTTGACCTCATATCCCATGTTGTGCCTGAAGGCGGATGGTATTGTGCGGTCGGTATAGATGCTAACAAAAATATACACACTAAGTTTACGAAAGATAAAGAGGAGCTTACCACTTACTTTGAACACATGAAGGCAGCAAACCAAAATGTTTTCTTTGGTTGTGGTAAGTATAAAGAAGATGCTAGTAAACCGTTACCTGAAGGTGGCAGGAAAGCAGTCCATGTAGAATCATTACAAGCTCTATGGTTAGACATAGATTGTGGGGAGGGTAAATCTGAAAAGATCGAACCTTCCACGGGGCTACCAGAAGGTTACGAAACACAAACAGAAGGACTCAAGGCACTTAATAAATTTATCTCTGTCGTAGGTTTAGAGCCACCTACCCTAGTCAGTTCAGGGTACGGATGGCACGCATACTGGTCGTTTACTGAGGAAATACCCAAGCAAAAATGGATTCCTGTTGCTGACCGTTTTAAAGAAGTGTGTATTAAACAAGGTCTCTGTGCTGACCCACGAGTTTTTGAACCTGCTCGTATTCTGCGTGTACCTAAAACTTTTAACCATAAGCGTGCTACTCCTGCTGAAGTAACAGTACGGCACGAAGCTACGCGCTATTCTTTTGACGAGATAAGAGAGCTGTTGGGTGTAGAAGAAGATGCTATTGAAGTAGAACCTTCAAGACGTGAATTAAGCGTCCTTGAAAAATTATTATCTGAGAATGAGACGAGTAGTTTCTCTAGGATAATGCAACTCGGTAACGATGGGTGCAGACAACTCATAGACTGCTACCGAAACCGCAAGACCTTATCTGAACCTCGATGGTTCAATGCACTCTCTATCGCATGGCACTGTAAAGACAAGCACACAGCTATACACAAGTTATCCAAGGGGCATCCAGACTATGACCCTGAAGCAGTTGAACGGAAAGTATCTACTATAAAAGGACCGCACTCGTGCGAACAGTTCCAAAAGAATAACCCCAAAGGTTGTGAAGGTTGCCCACACTTAGGCACTGAGATGGATAACCCTATAAAGCTAGGGTCAGAAGTTGAGAGAGACAACACCTCGACCACCAAATACCCCGAACCTTACTTTAGAGGGGCTAACGGTGGCATTTATATACAAGGAGATGGGGAAGATACGTTAGTTTACGAACACGATTTATATGTAAAGAAAAGGATGTGTGACCCTGAACTGGGTGACGTTGCGGTATTCGTACTTAAGACTCCGCAAGACGGTGTAAAAACCTTTGTAATACAGAACAAGATTATAACCGAGAGTCGCGCACTCAAAGGAGAACTTGCCAAGCATGGTGTAGTAGCTCACGAGTCGCAAGCTAAGTTAATAACACAGTTTATTATTAAATCAATCAAGGAGTTACAGGTAAAAAGAAAGGCAGATATTATGAGAGTACAATTTGGATGGCATGAAAACGATACAAAATTTGTAGTAGGAGAGAGGGAAATAACTGTAGACGGTGTATATCACACTCCTGCATCTAGTGTTACTGAGGCTATCGCTCCCTACATGGACTCGGCAGGGACTTTAGAAAAATGGAAAGAGGTGATGAACCTGTATGACCGTCCGGGCCTTGAGGTGCAAGCCTTTGCTGCACTAACCGGATTCGGCGCACCCTTACTCAAGTTTACAGGACAGAAAGGGGCACTTATCAACCTTATACATAGCAGCGCAGGTACAGGTAAGACAACTGTATTGCGGATGGCTAACAGTGTATGTGGTCACCCTGAATTGTTATTAGGTAACCCAGAGGACACCGCAGTAGCTAAGATTACTAAGCTAGGGCTACTTAACAACGTGGTAAACACAATGGACGAGCTTACCAACATGAAACCAGAAGTGCTTTCTCAGTTTGCTTACCTAGCATCACAAGGAAAGGGTAAAGACAAGGGCGACCCGTACGAAAACAAATTACGTGTAAATAAAATTACTTGGAATACTATTTCATTAACCACATCTAACGCATCGTTTTATCAGAAGCTAGAGATAGAAAAGAACTCTCCTGATGGAGAGATGATGCGTATTATTGAGTTTAGCATCCCTTACACAAATCAAAACATTATTTCTACCGAGGAAGGTAAGACTATGTTTGACCATCAGTTAAACGAAAACTATGGTCATGCGATTGTTGATTACATGCAGTACATTATCTCTGACATGGATGAAGTAAAGAAGTTACTAAAACAGGTACAGCAGAAGATAGACAAGGAACTTAAACTTACCAGTAGAGAACGAAACTGGTCAGCCATTATAGCTGCTAACATAACAGGTGGCATAATCGCACGGAAGCTAAAGTTAATTGACTACGATATGGGTCGCATCTACAAAGAAGTAGTGCCAGTTCTCGCAGAAATGAAGAAGGACACTCAAGCACCTGTCAACAATGGGGGTGCTATTGTTGGAGATTTTATTAACAGACATATCCACAACATGTTGGTAGTTAACGATGACATAGATAAGCGCAGCCAGAAGCCTAAAGCACCGGACGTTGAACCACGAGGCGAACTTATCATACGTTATGAACCGGATACGAGGCTCATGTTTATCCCTGTGTCTAACTTCAAGAAAGACTGCATGGATTACCAAGTGGATTACAGGTCGTTTATCAAGCAGGAAACAGCATCAGGTATGTGCAAAGGCACAGACAACAAACGTTTGTCTAAAGGTATGTCTATTACGTCATCAGCCGTACGCTGTGTGATTTTTGACTGCACCCACTCGGACTTTGTAGATGTAAATAAAATGGTAGAGGAGCAGAAAGAAGGTGGAAGTGGAGAAGGTGACGTATCAGATAAACTGGAAGAAGTTTAAGAAGGGGTGGTCTTTTTTCATCCCTTGCTTAGACCCCAAGAAGTCGCGTTCTATAATTGTTAATGAAACCCGGAAGTTTAAGTATAATGTGACTACTAAAGTAGTTATAGAAGATGATGTCCGGGGGATTCGTGTGTGGCGGGTTTAAAGAGAAGGCTCTAAACGGTCAAAGTATTTTTGTCCATAAGGTAAAAAGTTTTTATCAAAACGTAACGCATACTTGTACTCTCTAAGAGCAGAAGCTCTTGATTTAAAAGAACTTTCTAACGTGCGTGGGTTAATCAAACGAGGGTATATGCTTGCAAACTGATTTATACGTTGGTCTATTCGATTTACTTCCGTAAAATCTCTCGCCGTTAAAGCATTAAAACGTGCTTCCAATAGCGCTTGTCTGCGGTTCATTACCTTATTTTCGTAATCTTTAACAAGACCACGAGTTTCATAGATACTAGATAGGTTAGCAGGACTAAACCCAAGAAATTGTTTTGCTAAAAGCCATCCATCTAGGTCTTCCATAATAGGTAGTCCATCTGAACTAACGACACCTTCGTCCATGTACCGATACGTTTTAAAAGCATTACGCAGAAAGCTAGGGGAGAACTGTTCTACCCCTCGTGCAATTTCTCCTCTTGCCATTAAGTCAAAACCGTAAGGCACGTTACGAGCAAAATTACCTAGTGGTCCAAAGGCTTGCATCATTGCCGCGCCTACATACCCAAACTTTTCAATCTCATAGGGGTCTTCTCTAAATAGTAAACCATTTGCTACACTGGCACGGTTGGAAAATTCTATGTTACTCAGATAGTTAGTTGGGCCTTTAGTAACCCATTCAGGATACATATCCATTACAGCACGGCGTAAATTAAAAGGTTCTTCCTCTTCATCATCTAACGCATTTTCCATAGCCATTATCATATTAGCCATCGTAGCCGCAGCGCCAAAGAAAGGCATACCAAATACACCTGCTACACCAAAACTCATTCCGTATATAAACATTAACTGTCTGAACGCAGCTAGTTTTACAGCAGGTGTTTCCCCTTTAACAGATTGGTAAAAAGCCCTCGCCGTTACATAAGCACTTTGCCATATAAAAGATTTAAAGGTAAACGTTGCTCGTCCAAGACCCCCCGCAAAATCTCCTTGCATCAACCTTGGACCCGTTGCTGCCATACCAGATGTGTTTACATCCTTAACAACTTTAAGTGCGTACTCTAAAGCTCCCTCTTCTCCACGATACTGTTCAGGTAAACGATCTGGGTTTTGTTTGGCTAGGTTATAAGCAGCTATACCTATCGTTGCACGGTTATATTTCTCCGTTGCAGAAAAAGGTATAGATAAAATATTCATTACTTTCATAGTAAGAGTATTAAACTCTTCAGTGCTTTGTTGAGTACCTTCTTGTATTTCCCTGTTCATCGTGTGCCGCAGTTGGGCGTGGTCCATAAGTTTCTTATACAACGCTTTGTAATCTTTGCTTGTTTGCCATTTATTGTTAATCGCTAGACCCATCGCTTTACTTAAAGCAGCTACTTCTCGCCCACCAAAATCACGGTTAAGTAGGGGTTGTCCTAGTAACGGTATTGACGTTAAGTTAATTAATGCAGAAGATATATTACCTGCAAGAAATAAAGTAAAACTTCCTGTTGAGGCTAGTCTAATAGGAGTAGAGTATTGCGGGTTTACTGTAAAGTTTTGACGAGAATCAATTTCATTACCTAATGCTTGTATGGTTAAGGGATCAGGTACATTGGCTTTATCGCCATAGCGTCTTTCATAATTAGCTGTCTCTGCTCTTACTCTATCAAACGCATTTAATAGTTCTCCATTGTATACAGTATTAGCCATTTTTCGAGCAAACCTAACAGAGGTTTCTCCATAAGCACGGGCTAAATCATTTGACATCCCCGGAACATTACGCGCTTTTCTAAAACCTTTCACCAAAGAGTTTTCAGGAAACATATCTAAATAAGTTTCGTACATAGCTTGCTTTTGTGTATCTAAACCTTTGATTGCTTCCTTTATTTCTTCTTGTGTTTTATTTTGCGCTCGTAGTTCGTCTGTTAAATTTTTGTCCATGTTTTGGTAAACTTTTGCAAGAAAATGTTCAGTCCCTGCAATGGGTTTAAAACTAGTGTTTTGCACACTGTTTGTTATTATATATTGGTTTAACGGATTTTCTTTTGTAAGTTCGCTTCCTTCTTCAACAGACTTCTTCAAACCCAACCGTTGAATAGCTCTTCTTCGATCACTGTAAGATTCAAATGCTTCTACCGTGTAGTTACCATCAGCATCCATGTACTGAAGAATGAACTCTCCAAACCTTCTGAAAGGGACATACCCCGCTACAGGTTCATTAGCAATAAAATCTTGTCTTACTTTATCGCGTAAGTCTTCATTTTTTATGGTTCCTAATACAAACTTTTTGTACTCTTTAAACATCCCATCGTATTCAGTTCTTAACTTCTTATATACTTTACTAGCAAGCCCATTTGTTTGTTTATCGAGTCGTTGTAAAGTTTCTTTGTGTTTTTTAATGGCTTCTTTCTTAGTTTCTATGTCTGCCTGTGAAGGAGGTTTATTGTCTTCGCTTCGTTTCTTTACTTGGTCTATGTACTTGGTAATAAAATTAGGGTCAAGTATGTCTACTTCATCTAAACGAATTTGATTTGCTAGATCACCTAACTGTTCACTTTGCCTTTGAAACCTTCTGGCAAAAGCTACTAACCCTTTGTAGACCTCTTGACTCTCTTCAATTTTGTTTTCTTGGTAACCTTGTTTTTTCTCTACAGCATCTGTAATAAATTTTAAACTGGGTATGTATTTCCCATATAACTCTACAAAGTTATCCATACGTAAGGCTTTAAATATAGCTCTTGTAAGAGGACGGCTTTCACTAACCGCTTCAGTCATTTTGTTTATTTTTGTTTTGTTCAAAGGTGGTAGCTTTGCAGCTTCTTCACCTACTACATCAGGAGTAACATTGGAAAAGAATACTCTTTCGATAGGGGGTGCTTCACTTTCTGCACCAAGGTTTACAATTTCTTCAATAAACTCAAACCCTTTGTCGTATGCGGTTTGCCTTTCACGAATACCAAAAAATTCAAGTATTGCGTCTATGACTCGTTTATAAAAGCTATCACTTCTTGGTGCTTTTAAGTCTTTAAGTAAAGCGCGAAAATTTTCATTACCCATAAACTCAGACACGAACTCGTGTAAATCCTTACCGCCATAGAAGCCACTCATCTGTAATTGTATTTGGCTGAAAAACTTAAAAAATACTTCTGCTTCTTTTGAATCAGGATTGTCTAACCTACGGGACAAAGCAGCGTGTGCTAACTCATGGAAAAATACTTTTTTGTTTAACCCTCTCTCTGGGTCCAATACAATTTCATTTGCACCCTCATCAAACATTCCTCCTCTGGGCGATTCAGGAAGAGGTGCTATACGTATCTTAGTATTAGCAGCCATCTTTCTCATATTCCGTAATAAAATCTGTATTTCTTTTGGTTCGTCTTTTAACAATTGCTCTATGGTTTGATTTAAGTTACCCCGTTCTGCTACTTCTCTTACTTCATTAGGAATGTCTTGAGGGAAAGTGATACCTTGGCGTTTCACCTGTGCCGCGATATCTTCACTAGTTATACCTTGTTGTGCTTCAGCAAATTCTTCGTCTATCTTTGTTTTAGCTTCTCTTTTTAGCCGATTGAATTCTTTTTTACGCGCTTCGCTGCGAGGCTGTTGTTTAAGCCCCATCTGTTGAAGAGCTTCTGCTTCAGCCTGTTGATCTGTTGTTCGTCCTGTATCAACTGGAGGGACTTCTGCACTTCTAACCGTTCCAAAATCCTCTCCTTTAGGTATCCCTGCGCGTAGGACACCAGTATTAGCCTGTGTTTCTGTAATTTTTTTAGAGCGTCTAAGTGCTCTAGCTAACCCTAATATGGATTGCTTTCGTTCTGTTTTAAATGCGTCCAAGGCTTCATTAAGCTGTGTTGCAGGAGTGCCCTGCAAGTTATCTTCTATCCATTGCCTTGCAAGTACTGCGTCTTTTTGTTTTGTAGGAGCTAATCTACCTTGGCGTTTTTCACCTATAAAATCATTAAACGCATCGTCAATTAACTCATCACTAGGGATATTGGGTTGTTGTTCTCTGCTTTGCTTAATTTCGTCAACTGTAGCATCTCCCTCTGCTACATCGGCAGCTATACTTAACAGTGCTACTTCTCGTCCGTCTTTAGGTATACCTTTCTTACTAAAGTATCGCCTGACTGCACGCTCTTGTCGGGTCAAATCTTCCGCTTTAGTGTCTAATAGTCTTTGTATTTTAGCGGCGTTATCTGTGTTAAACCTTCTTATATTACGTTCTGCTTCAGCATAGGATTCCTGCTCCGCTTCTAACGCTGCTTTTTGAGCGTTCTTATAGGAAGCATCTAGTGGTTCCTTTCCTGTTAGTTGCATAACAAATTCGTTAAATGAAGCAGCATTTTTTTTAGCCGCTTCTAACTCGACAAGTAATTGCTCTCCTGTTAGGTTTTTATCTTGTAATGCTTTTCTTTTTGCATCAGCATCTTGTATAGCTTCAATCTTTTCTAACTCATTAACCAAGTCAATCGAGCGTGACATACCCCTACCAAGGGCATTCATTTTGTTTCTAGCTTCTAACACACGCTCTATACGTTCAGTTAAATCTTCCTCTGTCAGACTTCCAACATTTCCCATGTCTTGTGGGACAAAATACTTACCCACACGCACGTAATTTTTACGGGTGACTTCCTCCCCTGCATCTAAAGCTGCTAGTTCTTCTTCTTCAAGTCTATCTACCCTGTCTATCTCTGCGTCTTCTGCTTTTTCGTACGCAGTATATAATTCAAAAGTTTCTTCCTCAGTTAACTCATTTGGGTCTATTATCTCTATCTCTTCAGTGGTGTCTTCTTCTACCGCTGTATCCGCATCGTCAGCAAGTAAGTTACGTAGGGCCGCAGTATCTTGGTTGTAAATACTGGCTTCACGCACCCCTGCCAAAGCACCTATTGGAGTGCCTACTATACCTTCTAGCGTAGCTCCACCAGTCACGCCTCGAAAAGACGGCACATCAAACCCTTGGCGTTGCAGTGCTATATTACGTGTAAACTGTTCCTGTCCACCTTGTAGAGCTTCAGGGATTGCCTCTTCTAAAGCTGTGCGTGTTGCCGTGGGGATAACTCCTTTTTTAAGTAGCTTATCTAGCCCTTCTTCTGTAACTTCCCCAGCTAACTTTTTCCCAATATTGGTAGTAAATACAGCTCGTTCTAAACCAAACCTTGCAGCAAGTGCGCCCAACGCACCCCCTAAAAGAATATTGTCTATATTCTCTCCACCATATTCCTGTGCTTCTTGTGCTGCACTTTTAGCTTCTGCTTCTGATACACCTGAGTTAGTTAGTTCTTGGAAGACAGCATCGTAGGTAGCATCTTTAGTAATACCCAAGCCTGTTAACGTACCTACTCCAGTAGCTACACCAGCACCTATCCTAGCTTTTTGAGCAGCAGTTAATGCACGGCCTGTTAAAGCGGCAGCACTTCCGGGGGCAAGCAATCCAGCAACCAAAGTAGGAACAGAAGTACCGAAAGCGTTAGATATTAAGTCTACTGGAGCAGTAGCAAAAGCCTCTAGGCCCGCTAAGATTTGCTCCTTCATCCCCTTATCTTCTGCTTCCTGCATAATACGGGATATCTCTTGTTGATCCTGTTTAGCCTGTGCAGAAAGGAGGTCATCAAAAAAGTCTTCTGCGCCACTTAAAGAGCGAGATAAGGTGTTATCTGCACCGAATGCGTCAGTAATATACTTTAGTCCTGTAGTTGTTCCCTTTAGGAATTGAACAGGGATATCTGCGGTCTGCCTTAAAAAACCAGAACCAGAACCAGTGCTTGGGTATGTTTGTAACACCGATCCTACAATATCATCTACACTAGTAAATTGTGTTTGTTGTGTTGGTTGAGATGTAAATGAAGGTGTACTGGGGCGATTAACTTTATTTAATACATAGTCTAAAATAGCAGACTCTTCAAAGCCCTCGGCTTGAGCACCCGCAAGATCAAAGCCTGTTTTTTCCGACAAATACTTTACGATATCTGCTTCAGAAAAACCTGCTGCCAATGCTCCTTTTGTATCAAAAGCCACCTCTTAACTCCGCATCTAACTGTTGTGCTTTTACAGCCAGTGCCCTATTTAAAGCACTTTGATATTGGTCTTGGTTACGCGCTGGGTCTATACCTCGTTGCCTAAATGCCTCCTGTACTTCACTTACCACTTGGTTATAAGCTGGTGCGTTATTAAAGGGACTTAACTGCTCTCTTACTTCCTCACTTACATCAAGCCCAAACCCCGCAGAAAATTGTCGTTGGCGTTCTAAGTTAGTATTTATTGACGCAAGAAGATCGTATAGATTACCAGAACGTATAGCGTCGATTTGCTCCCGTTTAACTGCTAGTTCTTCCTGCGCTATTCTCATCTGAGCATCAGTAATATCAGCAGCTTGGATTAGTCTTTCTAGTGCAGTTATTTGCGTATCAAGTTTATTCTCAGCAGCGTCTAGTACTTCGCCTCCCAGTTGTAGTCCTTGGAATGGTGTATTACCTTTACCAAAAGCTCTTCCAAAATCGAGAGCTATACGCACTGGGTCTTCTTCTCTGTCTATAATACGTTTTACTTGGTCTCTTAAACCTGCACCACTACCCTCTCCGCTTAACTCAAGTGCGCCAAGAGCATTGACAGCACTTTCTGTTCCAGTTCCTGTTCCTGTTCCTGTCCCTGTAGATACATCACTGTCAAAAGCAGCAAGACCTGCTTGTACCTGTTCAGCCGTTTCCGTTCCCTTCTTCACTGACGGCGCAACGTCCCCAACTTGAATACCTTCTTCTTCTATTGAAGGTGCTTCAAGATTTACCTGTCCAGTAGGAGTCCCACCTTCTGCAATTATATTTTTAGCTGCTTCCGTTTCGTCTTGCGCTTGTTCCCTACGGCCAAGACCTAAGAACCCTCTTGCCGTTGGTTCCACACTTTCTGCGATTCCTCCAAGAGTAGCAGTACCTAACCTTTCGTTTTCAGGGTTGGGGTACAATATAGTATTTAAATAACTAGGTACAAAAGTAAGCATTTCTCTACCAACAGCACCTCTTTCATACTCGTCTAAGTCTAGCAGACCACGCCCCTCTCTAAAGGCTTGCATTCTAGTTGGCATAGTTCTGTCTAATAGTTCCTCTGCTGAATATCCACCCATAAACAAGTCTTGAGCTAAATCTTTTGCCGCACCAGCTACAGAGTCTCTTAGGTCAGCACCCGGCAACCTTACTGGTAACCTTAAATTATCATCTGTTTGAGCTGGTAGAGTTTGTTCACGATCCGCAGATGCCAGTTCTTCTGGAGAGGCTTCATATAAATAAGCTGGTATTTCAGGGAAATCAGTTGTGGTCACTTTATCAGCTCTAGCTTGTGGAGTGCCTCTTGATCCCGGTGCATCCCCCATATCTGCCATTAGAGTAGAACCCGGTTCTCGTTTAATATTATCAAGGAGTCCTAATACTCCTCCTCTTAAAACTTGTTCTAAATTACCCATTTGTTCTACAGGAGGTCTACCAGTAGATACCGCTTCACGCTCTACAACTTCTGCAATTTCAGGTCTAGCTTGTGGAGTACCTCTTGATCCCGGTGCATCTCCCATATCTGCTAATTCAGCACGGGCATCCCCTGCTGCTTTCTGTTCTTCAAACTCTCTTGTTAGATTCTCAATAGCACTGGAGGATAAATCACTTATGTTTTCTATACCCTTACTAAGCAAAAAATCAGTGAAGTCATATATCGCTGGTCCAAATATACCCACTTGAGGAATAACAGAACCGCCGTTATCAAAACCAACAATGCCGCCCTGTGCTTTATCCACTACACCACGACCCATAAGAATATCTTTTTGCGTAACTTTTCCATCTCCACTTAGGTCTGGAAAGCCACCTTCCTTGAGTGCAACGATACCGCCGTCTGCCATTTTAGAACCTCTTTGGGGTCTTCTAATGGCGTTTAATGGGGTAGGGATAGGAGCCATAGGAGACAAACCCATTCCCGCCTCTTCACTAATATCTAAGGGACCACTTTGAGCTTGGTTTATATCCTCTAACATGTCAGAAAAGTCTGATATAAAGAGAGCTTCTTTATTATTAAAAGCATCTCTATACTCAGGCGCTACAGACTTACTTTCTTCTTTTAATTCTTTTTGTCTGTCAAAAAATTCCATTACCCTTTTACTACCATACTTTTGCATAAGCATAGGTATAGGTTGATTACTACCTACTGGCATAGCAGCATCTGGTCCATACTTTTCTACAGCAGCTCGTTTCTTTCTCCTGTTCATAAAGTCTTCGTTTAGCCCACCACCAAAGTCATACATTGGGCCTATCCCTAGTTTCCTGAGTATTGGACCATACATAAATTCATGCCGACTAAAATTATTGCCTTCAACTTTATCTCCTTCTTCAAACCCAACAATCCCACCGTCAGCCATACGCATGTTGGGGGCAGGTTGACCGCCTAGACCTAGCATTTTTTGCATTTGCGCTTTTTGTATCTGGTTGTTCCGTAGTTGCATTCCGGGGGCAAGTGTCTGCACAAGCTGATTAATACCCTGTGTATTACTGTCTTTGATACTGGGCTTATCAGTCATTTTAACTGCTTCATCTCTATCCGCAGCGGCGACTAGCTCCATTGCTTCCATTGTTACCCTGTCATCAATTAGCTCTTTCAATGCACCTGCAATACCACTGCTTGCCAACCCTTCTGCCATTTGCACACGAGGATTCTGTCGAGCTTGTTGAAGCGCACGGGGATCAATTATACCTGCTTGTTGCATTACCATTTTTTATCCTCTTAAGAAGGGAGAAAGTTTAACCTATCCAAAAGGTTTAATACTTCACTAGCTCCGCCAACAAATCTGTTCGTATCACTTGGTGCAGCATATTGATAAGACTGCGTTGAAATAGGTAGACCCTGCAATAGAGATTGCATGTACTGCGTTTGCTTGTAAGGAAAATCACGTTCTTGCTCAAACTGCGCTATATCAGCCATTATCCCTTGTTGGTCTATTTGTCTTTGAGTATCACCACCAACTTGTTGAGCACGTAACGCTTGGAGTCCATAATCTCTATCCCTACCAAACATATTTTGTGCATCAGTGTAGGCTTGCTGGTAACCTTGTCCTGTTATACCTGCTAGTCTATCCAGAAGCCCTCTGCCTAATTCTGCTTCTGCAACAGCTTGTCTACCCCCTCCAAATGCACCTGCTCTGCTGTATTGAGATTGCAAGGCTTGTTGCGCCATTTCAGCGTCACGTATGGCTGCATCATATTGAGGTTGAAGCACGCTTTGTAGGTAAGGTGTCATGTACTGTTGTACTACATTGTCACTTGCAGGAGTAAAACTGGGTTGTGCTCCCTCAGTTAACTGAGTAGGAGTAAGAGGAGTGTACCCTGCACCTGAAAACGACCCAGCGGCTGACGCTTGTGGCATTCCTAACGAGGCAAGTCCTTGAAATGCTTGACTTTGTAAGGAAGAAGGTCCGGCTGTTAACGGTCCTTGGTAGGCGGTATACGGCAAATTAGCTAGTGCCGCGCCCCTTCCCAACATCTCTGACACATAAGGGCCAGCGTAGGGAGATAATGAAGTTTCTAATCCTGTTGCTGTTGGTGTTGTCATTTTAGTACCTCAAGCTGGCATCATTTTCATAGGGTCTATTTCCGTACCTTGCTTAGTTGTCCCTGTACGAGCATTACGCACCCTATCCATCATTGACATTAATTGGTTCGCTCCTGCATCTGAGTTGCCATTACCTAAATGACTAACGACATCAGCAGGTATTACAAATTCCCCATCGCTTAACGCGGCGGGTTGTGTTCCATCTATACTAGCAGGTATAAGGTCGGCCATACCGTCTGTAGGTCCACCTAAATAATAGTTATTTAAAGAGCCACCTTGAGCATATTTATTACTGTTAGTAATAAAATTATAAGCATCTGCTATCTCTTTCTCGGTATAGTCTTCATTTTGTGCTGCTAAAAGCGCAGGTGTAGTTTTATCTTGCAGTAATAATTGCACAGCTAAATCTGTTGGGCTTTGTATTGTTGATACTTGTTTTGTAACTTCTTCTAGCGTCATGTCTCCGTTATTAACCAAATCAGCTACTACATCTACAACATCCACATTAAAATTTGTAGCTACGTCACCGATGGTAGCTTTTTTGTCTTTTATAAGATCAACTAAATCATTTCTTTCTGTATCTTGAATTCCATCGGTTGCATCTACTGAACTAAACGTATTCGCAACAGTTTCTCTATTCTGTGCTCCCGTAATAGCTGCTTGTAAATTGTCTGCGCTTAAAGTGGGGAACTTACCTGCTAATTCGGTAGTAGAAAAATCACTGCCCGCTATTTCTAATAAATCAGCATCTGTTAAATTTTTATTTGCGAACTTTGATGCAAACTGAGTAAGTGCGTCAACAGCATTATCGTCAGTGGTAGCAGCAGCGTCATCAGTAGTTGCATTTAATGCTGCACTTAAATTTTGAGCGTTTGCTATGGCTTTAGCCAGAACATCTGGGTCTATGCCCAGAGCTGTGCCTATTTGATTAACGTTGTAAACTTCTTGACCACCTAGATTTAAAAGATCGTCGTTAGTAAGTGTTTTACCGTAGAAAGGAGTTAAAAAAGTATTAAACTTTTGTAAGTCTGTAGGCTCAACTTGAGTTGTAACATCAGCACCAGTACCAGCAACAGCCGCACCAGCAACAGGTGTAACAGCTCCAATCCCTGTATCGACAGCACCCGCACCACCAAACGCACCTTCTGTAGTATCTACATCAGATACAGGGGTATAGGTAAAACCCGGAGGTAAACCTGTAGTTGTCGTAGCAGTAGTATCAGTTTCTACAAGAGAGGGAAGCCCCACGCCTTGCATAGTGCCTGTCCCAGTAAAAAGCTCATCTCCGTAGTCAAAGTAAGACCTGCCCATGCTTCCGGGCCTACGCATAGTGCTAGTTTCTGTGGCGGCTAACGGGTTAATTCTATTACCTTGTGCATCTAATACATTGCTAAACGCATCGTCTTTTAGTGTTCTATTAAATCTGTAATCAGGGATACCGCCTTGGTAACCTACAGGACCACTTCCCCCGCTGTCGTCACTAAGCCCTAGTAAACCCCCTACCAAACCACCTGCAATAGTCTTTGCGTTCTGGTCAATAAAATCTCGGAAGCTGAATTTACCTCCGGTTTTCATTGTTCCACCGTCTTCTTCGGGTATTAAACTTTGAGGGGGATAAGCACTTACTTGAGTCCCAGTATTAAATCTTTTCACGTGTCCACCACCTTTCGCGTAAACTTTAAGGTCTTCCTCGTCTTCATCTTCTGTACTTAAAAAAGGTTGAGCTAAACTTCCTGCCATATCATATAGATAGTCTATATCGACTAGCGGGCCGGGACCACCAGAAATTGTCCCTGTCCCACCGCCACCTGCGGGCATCCCACTGCCACCACTAGCAGCTCCACCACCAGCAGTAGAAGTTTTTACAGGTTCACTAGTTTTAACAGGGGAAATAAGACCTACATCTGTCCCTGCGTTAGTACGTATGATGTCAGCTACTTCTAAGTCCTCGGAAGATAGGTCTCCCGTGTTCAATGCGATACTTCCCGTTTTTATTTTGTCTTTTTCGCTTAGATCACTACCAATATCAACACCCAACGCACCAGTTTTTACGGCATCGCCTTTTGATGTCATATCTCCTGCAATATCAACAGCTTTAACAGTGTCTGCCGATGTTGCACCGCCCGCAGGTGGTGTTGTGGTTGTAGTTTTATCTTTATCATCTCCTGCATTTGCCGCTGCCAATACACTGGCGGCTGAAGTTCCCACTCCACTAGCAGGATCAGCTTTATCATCAGTAAAGGATGCAGCTCCAGCCATTGTACCTAACGTACCTAGACCACCAAGCAATCCCGGTAATCCACCTTCAAAAATGTAACGGGGGTCTGGTATGGAAAGGCCAACTTGTTGTCCTGTGCCGGGTTGAGTACCAAGTATTAACGGTGTAGTTGAGCCACTTTCCCCGTAGTTAATAGTTCCACCAAGACCACCCGTAAGAATAGAGATAGGGTTAAGTAAAGTTTGAGCAACTTCTGGGCCTTGTCCTAGCGTTATAATATCGGAAAACTTTTGACCTCCAGTGGCTATAAGGTCTATGAGTTCTTGACCCGCATCTTGGGTAAAATCACCAGCTTTATCTAAAAGATTCCCTTCTACAACTCGTGGGGATATTACTTCTCTGCCTTGATCTTTATTAAAACTTTCTATTTCATCTCTCGTAATCCCTAAAGTTTCAACTTCTTTACGAGCATCAGTAACAGCCTGTTGTTTTTGTTCTGTAGTTAGTCCTGAAGCGCCTTTATCAAAAGCTCTGGCATCAGCTATAGCGTTACTTAAATTATTTAATGCTTTTTTAACTGCGCCTTTTCTAATATTGTATTGTTCTTTTTCAGTTGGAACAGTAGCTTGCCCCGGACTAACATACGAGCCACCACCCCCAGTCATACCACTAGACCCTGCACCTAAACCGCCTACAGTGAGCGACCCAAACCCTGCACCTTGAGCACCTAACCCTCCGCGTGGCGCAAAACTTGTACTCGTACCCGCAAAATTAGACACAGGGATAAAATTCCCCGGACTAACTTGGATCATAGAGTTTGCGCCTAATTTTCGTGCAGTACCCATATCCTACCTACGGTAAAGTTTCTGGAAGTGCTGAAATCAAAAATGCACTCACAATCGCTGATGGCACTACAGGTCTTGGGCTTGAAGCGGCCTGATGGTTAAGGCTTACGTCTGTATCACTAGTTGCCCACATAATCTCTATGTATTGCCCTGCTTGCACATCAATCGTAAAGTTATAGTTAATTGCATCTATACTACCTGACCCAGACAACACATGCTGTTTGGCAGTATTAGTAACATCTGTACCACTTCTTTTTACCCAAACGTCAACTGTTTTAGCAGCGGCTGAATTACTGGTTAACTGAGCCGACACTTCAAAGTTGTAAACCCCTGAATAGGTTGGGGTTATTCGGGTATTAGACGCTACGCTCATGGCTTCGCCAAGATACGTGTTTTCAAACTGTATGGCGTATGCAGTACCCGTAGACCCTGCATTTTGGTCAACTGTGGAGAAGAACTTACCATTTGGGGTGCTGATAAAACGACCCCCGTAATCTCCAGACAACAAGTTTACAGTATTTGTTAGGCCATTGAAAAACAAACGTAAAATGTTGTTTAAATCATCTAGGTAAGTGCTTAGAGAGGTTTCCCTTGGAGCAACGGGGAGAGCTGGGTTAGTAACCTGATTTATAAGGTCGTTAGCCACTAGCCCCTCCTGCCGTCAGGACGCATCTGTAAACGCGGTACGCCTAGCTTCCAAGTAACCCCAGCCGCTGTAGACTCTAGCTTGAACGACATTTGCCTACCTCGTACCCGCGTATCCACTATGCCAGTAAAAGCCTCTATCGGTGTTGTAGCTGTACGAGTAACAGCCGCACTGTCGCTACCTCCTACTGAAGCAGGGCTATAATAACCAGACCCAGAATCCTGTAACGGCAGTAAACTAACCGTAGCACTGGGAGAACCTGCGGTAGAACCTTCAAAGGTCAAGTCAGGTAACATCTTGTTTATTAACATAAATCTGTCACCGTCATCCAAATCAAACTGAGAAGAAGTAATACTGGCTGTTATGGCTGCTGGAGTACCTGTTTCGTTATCATCCACGCCTTTCTCTTGATTAATTAATTTGCCATCAAACGTAGCAGCTATTGGGAAATCCCGTAAGTCAGAGTCTATCCATGCTGAACGTGATAACGTGCCGTAATACCAGATGTTTTCCACATAGTTATACACAACATAACGGTCATTACGAGTCACCCCAGAGGAACAGTAAAACCACCATATTTCGTCAAACTCTTCGTTTGACCCACAAATAACCTGTTGGGCTTGGTCACTGTTAAAATCGTCAAATACGTAGCTACGTACCGAACAAGGTAGTGTTTTTACTGTACCATCGTAATAGTAAAACTTGCTTGTACCCATCCAGTAGGCAATGTTGTTGGAGTAGACGGCTGCATTAGGACTAGCTATGGTGATGTTAGACCCCAATAACGTTGCACCCCATACTAAGGGAGCACCTAGATACTGTAAGCCGTACATAGCCGAGTCAGTCCACACCAATACTTCTTGACGTGCCTGTATAGCTTGTACTATTTCTGTGCCTTCAGAAAGACTAAGACTTCCTGCTTGATTAGTAGCGGTGGGGTTCCAATCAGTAATGTCTTCTTGGTCAGACCATCGTAAAAGCATAGGGTCTAAAGCTGAAGCACCTACGGCATTTACACCAAAGCAAAAAGCAAACCTAAATATGTCTGATACAAAAGCAATATTAGCTACGGTAGGTACTTGCGATGCGCCCCCTAAAGAACTTACTAACACTCCTCTTGTGGTAACGCCACTACTTGCATCCCAGTAGTACAGAGCACCGTTTCTATGTACAAAAAACAGGTCTTCTCCAAAATTTGATTGGCTCCAGAGACGCATTCCCGCAAGAGTAGTACCACCGTTGCCCCAAGTACTTTGCCCCCACTTACCTGCACCCCACCCCGTAAACGGAACTTCAATCTCGTTTCCTATATTAATCTGGTAAGTACCTACAGTGCTAGAACCTCCATTACCTGAGTCTCCCGCAGAAGCAGTAACTGTGCTACCAGAGGTATCTTTAGCTTCTACCGTGTAGGAATCCGTATTTACTATTGTCGCTATCTGATATTCTTGATTTAGAACAGCAGCCGTAATATTTCCGCCCAGAGAAGCAGCACCGCTAAAAGTAACAAAATCGTTAACAGTCGCTCCATGTGAAGTATCCGTAACAATAAGAGTTGCATCGCCGTTTACAGCTGCGAAAGTAACATCTCCCGCTGCTGTAGTAGCTCTAATAGGGGTAATGTCGTTATAAGCACCGCCTTTCTCAATATAGTATTTGAGGTTAGTACCTACAGAAACAAGATTCTGAAGACTCAAAGTAGCCCAGTTATGCAGGGAACGTGCTACTCCTAGATAAGTATTAGCAGACAGTCGCTCCCAACCACCTATCTTTTGAGGCAATCCCCTTCTAAACCGCACCTTTTCAGTTTCGTACCAAGAACCTTCAGCCGCATAACGAGTGTTTTCTCGGTCTACTCCTGATTTAAACTGTATTTTCTTGTAAGGCATTACTCTACATACTCGCCTGTTTTAATTAAGTCAGTAAGTTCTAACGCTCTACCACCTACTTGTTTAGCCCAACGTGAGTCTAGGAACTCGGTAGCAGCTACCTTATAGTCTCCTTCTTCCATAGCAGCCAGAGCACGTTTAAAACCTCTCAATCTTGTTGCTCCAAGATTAAAGCTAATATCAATCATTGCATCTTTACGCACATCATCTAACGAGTTAAACCAAGCGTACTCTTCTGCTAACTCCTTGATAACACGTTCAATATCGTTCTCAAGCAAGTATTCTACTTCATCTTCGGACAGCCCCATGCCGCCCCGTTGGTCGATATTCCTACCCACCCCAACAGTAATCTTTCCTTCAGAACACTCATAAGCATGAGTCTCCACGCCTTCATGGCGCTTTAACATTTCAATTAGCTTCTTCATCTTATTTTTTTGCATTAGACCCGCCATAGAAGAAAGCCGCGCAAGTACCTAATATTCCTGATAATTGCCCCAATACCAACGAGATAATAGTCTCGTCATTAGAGTCGTGTGGCATAAGTGTAACCGTCATTACATACGCACCATAAAGTAGGAGAGCTAGTATAGAAAAGGCTTTGGGAGTTATATCCGAACCAAAGGCTTCCCGTGCTGATTTCCTGTCCTCTACTTCAGTCTTAAACGACTCCAGATCAATTTCCATTTCTCGGATACGGTCTTTAAAATCCCTGTCTGCTTCCTTGAGAAGCACCGCTTTCTCTGGCTCTCGCTCGATAATATCCTCTATCTCATTAGCCGTAGCATCCGGTACACCTAGTTTTTGTGCGGCCATCTTGACAGCCATACCCGCCATTGGCCCACCTGCTGCACTGGCTATAGTAGGGGCAAGAGACTTGAGTAATCCACCTAATTTCATTGCAGTAACAAATACACTTTTATAAGTGCCTCTAGTTCGTTAATTACTTTCCCGTGGAGTCTTCCTCCACGATTTCGTCAATCGTATCACAAACGTCTGGGATTCGGATGCCTGTCGTAACCTCAGTGGTCACGCGGCCTACAGCTCGTATGCCTTTGTAGACACCAGAGCAGTACAGTTCCTTGTTGGCTATCATTTCCTCGGATACAGAGCATCCCGCCATTAGTACACACAGCGCAGCGATTCTAAGCATTTTCAACCTCGTCAATCATTTTGTTGAGTTCTTTAAGTTCTTCTGGATTAAGTATCTTGTCTTGAGCATCCAAAAATATTTCTAGGCGCTCTTTATACCCTTCCATAAAATGGTCAGAGATAGCATCTTTCAGGCTTCTGTCTTCCTTCCTAACTTCTTTTGGAGGGTTTATGTAATCTTGCAGGGAGTTAGCAAAGTACAACATGGTCTGCGACCTAGAAGGGCCATAGCAAAGGCGCGGTATGCGTGCCACCATATCTGAACCTTGCACACAAGAAATTTGGTTATCCAACTCCATAGGACGCTTGAACCCTTTGAAGAACACATTAGGTTTACCAAAGGTTACCAGATTGATGTTAGGGTGTTTTTTCCACAGTTTAGCTGCGCTTAATTCTGCTAACGCTCCACCAAGACTGTGCCCGCATATTAAAGTACGCTTCTTCATGTCTAAGTGCTTCTTTACTTTACCCCAAACAGAAGCATGAGCTGCGGTAAACCCACCGTGGCACAACCTGCCTACGTAAGGTACTGGGACTACTAGCGCATCGGTAAGCCAATCACGCCCCTGTTGCGTCCCACGAAACGCTATGATGTCTATGGATTTGCGTTTTGCTACGTAAACTGTAGTAGAGGTAAGTTTACTTTCTATTTTTATAGAGTCTTTATTTTCATCGTTATAGGCTTTCATCGCCCAACTACACGCCATATTAAGTAAAACGGGGTCTAGTTTCATTACTCACCACCTAATCCAAAAATTAAAAATACCGCACCAAAGATAAAAATAACTGTACCTACAAGCCATGCAAACATTACAGCTAAGTCACGTATCAAGGCATCCTCTGCTTTTTCTGCGGCTGCTTTTTGTTTTCTTTTAACTTCGCGTTTCTTTTCAATCTTGGCTGCTTCAGCTTTGATCTTGCCCCATCTGTGTGTCTTTCCTTGACGCATATAATGGTCACGGATTTTTTCCATCATCTTTTCAATCCGTTCTTCTTGCTGGTCTATAGTAATAGCTTCCTCTAACGCGGAGCCTACCAACAGATCATCATTTCCAGCCTGACGAGCTTTTGCCATGTGCTCTTCGACTTTTTTCTTAGCAGTAAAAAAGCGGCCAACTTCACCGGCCATGTCTTCGACTTCTTTTTTCTTGGCAATAGCTGTCTGTACAACGACAAAAGCGCTGTCTAAGGCTTTTATTGCAAGTAGAGCTTCACCGATCATTTGTACCACCTGCTGTCTTCATCTGCATTTATTGGCTGACAATATGCGTTAATATCAGGGGTGTCAGGCTGTTGTTTTATTTTTTCAGCAAAATATAGACATCTATTAATATCCTTAAAGCACAACGCCTGTTCACAAGAACGCGATACATCTTGCCCTCCGATACTTACTATTAGTATGAAAAGCACCATGACGCATCTTTACAACGCTTTAATGCGATCTATTTCAGCCTGTACTGCATCGGTAAAAGTAGAGCTGTAGGTTGCATTAGCGGCATAGCGAACCTTGTCCTGCTCTAACATTCCTGCTGCCGGATCAACCCATCCTGCTACATCACCCCAAGAACTGCCGTCATAGGTGTGCTTGCCGCCAACCCAACCGTCAGGAGCAGTAACTCCGGTGTGCAGAGTTGCATTACTGGCATTGAGGTCACCGATGTCAAAATCGTTACCACCGTTATTTCTAACAGTCGCGTTAGGTGTTGCTGATAAATCGACATTAACGCTGTCGTCAAATAGATAAACGCTTACGTTGCCGTCATTTTTTGTAATAGTCTGGCTCATTATGAGTCTCCATTCAAAAGTAAAGATGTTGTTGAAATTGCTATTCCCGCATTGACGCTAGGGCTATCTGCTGAACTCGAAAACCCACCGGAGGTGGTGACGTAGTATTTGGTTCCCGTGGTAAAAGTAGTGGTGGCTAATGTACTTACTACGGCAACTCCGTTCCCTGCGTTAGCAGAACCGACAAATGCAAATTTATTAGAGGAAGTGTCGTAGGCAGCTCCAATACCTGTTTGAGAAGAACCTAAAGAACTTGAAAACCACGTTGACTTTGTGCCCCAAGTGCTCGTAGTCCCTGAAATACTTCCATAAAACGCTGATCCTTGGTAACTCGTACCACTGGTATGGTCATCACGAAAGGCAAGACCTATTTTCCCTAAATCTGGATCGTAAGCTAGAGCAGTTCCGTACAAAGCCCCATTACCCTGCGAACTAATTGTTACTGGGGTATTAATAGTGACACTCGATCCACTCATGCTTATGACAGAAAAATATAAGGGGTAGTTACCGCTTGAATCACCATAGATAATGCCTGTTTTAGAATTCCCTGAATCGTATATTGTTTCAGGATTCCAAATATAAGGACTACCCGACCCGTATGTGCTTACCGTACCAACCGTACCAGAACCAGAAGAAATGCTTAAATTCATTGCTTTTAATACCCCGCTTACAGTGTAAGTTACTAAAAACTTACCTTGTGAAGTATCAAAAGCAATATTTCTTGCATTGTAATCCATTACATCGGAGCCGTTGAGAGTAGCTGCGGTATTAAAAGAAATAGCATCTGGCCCTGTTGTTACAGTACCGATGATGTAAGTAGCATAGTTGGAATTGCCGTTGTCACGATAAGTCAACAATACTTTGTTTTCAACGGGATCAAATCCTGCGCCAATATAAAAACTGTTAGCACTTTCAAACACTGTAGCTGAACCGAAAGCTATGGTGCTTCCTGAACCACTTCCGCTAACTGCCCCCACAATCGCCGTACCATAATCAGAGTTGCCACCATCACGGTAAGCAATAACGACACGATTGACGTTAGTATCAAAAGTTAAAGCTAAACCACTATCCCCACTTGCAGTGCTGCTAAAAACTACAGGCGTACCCCAAGTTATAGAAGTACCTGACAATTCGCCTACGACTGCTGTACCATAATCAGAATTGCTACCGTCTTTGTAAGCAACGACTAATCGGTTATTAGTCGAATCATAAACCATCCCGTAATTTTCTGCTCCGGCAGACGTATAACCAGTTACAGGAGTTCCGTAAGTCGGAGTGACCGTACCAAACGGATCAGTTAGCCCGCTTACCGTACCCCCCTGCACGATCACGCTACCCGCAGCACTGGCTGATATTGCGCTGTCGGCTACGCCTACGAAATTGGCCGTTGTTAGGTTAGTCGCTCCGGGTTCAACTGCATTATTTCTAGTCGAGTCGTTTGAGTTAAATGTATAACTAACAATGACACGCTTGCCTGTTGCATCATAAACACTAGCAAACTGCCTGACAGGTGTTCCACTTGAACCATCTAAATAGATAGGAGTTGTTACAGTAACGGCTGTACCACTTACGGTTGCGAAGACTACTTTTCCATTATCGCTGTCATCATCGTCTGCATACACAATAACTACTTTTTGAGCGTTGGCATCATAAGCTACACCAAAAGCATTGGAATCAGAGTGGACTTGATTGCCGTCACCAAACTCTACGTCAGTGCCATAAGTAATACTGGAGGCTCCTGTTGTTCCTGCAACAACGTACCCTTTATTACTGCTATCTCTAAAAGCTACTACTTGTGCGTTTTGGTTAGAGTCATAAGTAGCAGTAGGGTCTGTGGTATACCCAGAATGAAAAGCCGTATTTGCACTGAAACTTAATGACGTTCCAGAAACCGATATAATTTTAGAGAATGCGTTGCCTAAAGTATTACAGAAATGAATAACTGTTTTAGAGACACTAGGGTCGTAAACCATAGAGGCACGACCAAGAAAAGTCCATGACCCACTACCCTCCGCATCTGAATTGCCATGAAGAGTCGGAGGGTTATAAGCGGAAGAAGGTTGAACCAACCTTACTTGACCACCTGCGTAAAAAAAGCTAGACCCATCATCATAACTATAGTCATAAGCCAGAAATGTCATCTGCTGTGTAGGGTCATACTCTAAATCAGTACGGTTAACTTGATAAGGGTAGGAACTAAGCGAAGACGCTGAATACACAGTAGGGGTAGTTCCAGACACCGACACACACCGACACTCACCCACAAAATTACTACCGCTATTAGTATACGCGATAACGTAATAACCACTTTGTATATCATACGCACAAGAAAAACCGCCAGTGCTTGAACTTAAAAAAGTCACGGGAGTTCCGTAAGTAATACTTCCTCCGGGCGTGGCGTAATTAACAACTTGCACTGTACCGTAACCGTTATTGGCTCTATACGCATAAAGAATTTCTCCGCTGCCGTTAGAGGCCATACCTCCTTGTGTTTTTGAAGCAGAACTGCCGCTAAAAAAAACAGGAGTCCCTGCGGAATCAGCACCAATCGTAATAGGAGAAACTGTACCATCGCTATTAAGTACTACTGGCGCTTTTGAAGAGATACCGCTACCACTGTCAGTAAAGGTCAGTTGTTTGGCTGCCGCTCCCGCAGGAAGTAGATCAGATAAATTGCTCACGATGTATACTCCAGATTTAAAACGGTGGCTGACAAGGCTTTACCCGCTTTGACGCTGCTGCTGACAGTCGATATTGTCCCGTCATCCTGAACGTAATAATCGCTTGCAGGAGTTAACGAACTCAAACCTGTAGCCGCTATGCCGCCTTTGATTGTTATGTTTCCACTGGCTGCGCTTGAGATGGCTTCGTCTGATATGCCGAGGAAGTTAGATGCGGTGACATTTGTCATAGGCATAGTGTAAGTTTGTGCATACCCATCCCAAAGAACAAAGTTGCCACTTGTTTGACTACCGTATACGGCTATATAAGTTCTACCTGTCCCTGTTGGGCCTTCTGTTAAGTCCTGAAACGTATTCGTGGTGTCAGTGTATAAATCAGTGGGGCTGACACTAATGGTAGGGGTAGTTCCAGAAAGAACGAGGTACTGAGAAGGAGTGCTAGTGCTTGAAAAAGAAAGAGTAACAAGTGTTTGAGCTGCATCACTATTATATTGAGATTTTAAAGAATAAAGTTGATTGGCAATAGTCGCGCTTTTTAAGACAACAGCCGACCCTACCTGAGTAACAGCGTTATTTGTCCCTGTAAATGTGCAAGCCTGAACGGTTGGATAAGTACTCCCATTTTCCGCAAAAACCATAATTGTTTCAGCGCTTGCATCATAAGCGATACTTTTTGCTTCTGAACGAGTAAGATTAGTTATATTGGTATTTGATTGAACTGTTGGATTAGTTCCTGCGTTGTCTTCTATTACGCTACAAACTACACCCCCTGAAGAGTTAAAAGTTTGTACTAAATATCGGCTTTTCTCTGCAACATAAATAGCGGGGTAGTTGGACGAATAATAACCGCTGTTAGAATTAATAGCATTCCTACTTTCGTAAGTAACAGTCGAACCAGATATAGTCCCTTTTGTAACATTTGCTTCGTTAAACGGGTAGTATTCCCAAAAAACCATAAAAGTGCCGTTGTTGTCAGATGCAACAGATGGCCCCAAAGAATAATAGTTAATTTGAGTACCGCTATCTACCCAAGTAACCGTACCCGATGAAAAAGTTAAAAGAGCAGCACGTACAGAACGAGAGGCATATCCAGTTCCATCTTCCCAAACAATAATGCCTTTCTGTTCAGAGCTGTCATAAGCTACGTCAATATTTAAACCTACGGCGGTGGAACAGGCTACCGTAGAATTTACAGCAGAGGTAAAGCTCCAAGACGTGCCATTGTAAGTGCCTGAAGAATACCAAATTTGCGAGCCATAATGCCAAAAAAAGTAAACCCTATCTTGATCCGGATTGTATACGGCTCTTACAGAAGAGGTGTCGCTAGTAGCAGAAGTGCTTGAACTATAGTCATTAAACTCACCCTCAACTGAATCAAGTGCAGCGGCGCTCAAACCTACCTCACTCACTGTCCCATCACTGTTCAAGATAACAGGCTTACCAGACGAGGTGACGTTACCGCTGGCTGTAAAACTAACTTGCTTCCCCGCTCCCGCAGGAAAAAGATCGCTAAGATTCGTCATCCCGTATAATCCTTGATATTAATCTGGTTTGTCTTGATCGCGTTGCCGATTAGCTGACCGCCTGTATCGGTGGATAAAGTGCCGTCTGTCTGAACGTAGTAATCGCTACCTATCGTCAGACTTGACTGCGCTTCGTTTCTACTACCCCAAGTGTTTATCGTGCCTGTCGCTGTGTCGCTGATGGCTGATGGGGCAAGACCTAAGAGGTTGGTTGCGGTGAGGTTACTTGATGTAGGACTAAAAACATTTACCTCTGCTGCATCGCTGTTTGACCCATCCATATAAAGCACAATAGATTTTTTTACGGACTGATCTGTAGTCACACCCCAATTACTATAGTTTTTATAACCTACTGTGGTAATTGAGCCTTCAGTAATAGTGGTTCCTGAATAGTTCAACTCGACCACTTTTCCGTCACTAGAAGAGGAATTACTACGATAATAATACACGGCTTGTGTAGCAGAACCACCCCAACCCATTGCCGGCTCGTTGTAATCGGGGTCAGCCGTTAAAGAAGTTGTAGCCCCTAGAGTAAGTGTTGTTCCTGAAACTGTGATTACACGAGCTAGCGATGTACCTCCCGAAGCTCCGGGATCGTGATAAGCCGCAATATAAGTAGACTCTGGAGAGGTATACCCATTCCAAAAACCACTAGCTATGTCATTATATTGTGAAGTGCCACCAGATATGTCAGTTGCTGTTCCCGCCGTTATTGTCGTACCACTCACCGTACAAGCAACAAAACTCATCTTACTTGTACTTCCACCTGCACAAACAAATTCCCCTTTTTTGCCACTTGCCATACGCAAAGGAATAGTATTACCACCGAATACACTTACTGCTGTATTCATAGTTAAGCTCGTCCCTGAAATACTAACTACTTGTGCAGATGAACCTGATACATTCCCCCAACAAATAACCACCTTTGAATCGTCTAAATTAGATATATCGCCTTCGTTGGCATCACCATAACTAGAACCAGAAAAAGCAGATGCTTCACTACCAAAAGAAAAAGTACTTCCAGAAACTGTAGCAGCTTTACATTTTATCGAAGAGCCACCCCTAAGTTTATAATAAAAAACCACTACGTTTTGCGTTTGGTCATACACACATCTACAAAAACTCGTGCCACTTGAAGTAATTACTGTCGGAGAGTTCATCGTCATAGTTGTACCACTTATAGTGGCTACGGCAGCAGTAGGGTAATAATTAGAAGCTCCTGCGGGCCAACATAAAATAATACTATTATTGGTAATGTGATAAGCCGCACCAGAAGTACCACTTACTTGGTAAGAGGTTCCTTGGTCGTCAGGAGTTCCCATACTCCCCGCAGTTTCTGAAATCCCACTTACTTTCCCATCACTCGTAAGAATAACAGGCGCACCCGCGCTGATATTGCCATCGGCTACAAAGTCTGTGTTGTTTTGCCCTCCCCCTTGAGGAAGAAGATCAGATAAATTAGCCATTTACACACTCCAGCCAATAGTCCCGTTTATATAGGTCATGGTTATCTGAGCAAAGTCTTTGTCAAACGTTAAATCAGTGCCACTTGACGCTATATTGCTACCGTTTCTGGCAACTGTAAAACTACTTGAAGAGGCGGTATAACCTGCTTTAATAGTTATCGCATCTCCTGCCGAAGGGCCACTGGGTAGTGTTATAGTTATACCTCCAGTAGTTACAACTATGAAATCTCTATTAACCGCTGAATATCCTGTGCCTTTTAATAAAGGAACAACTGCACCGCTACCACCATTAGCAAATGGTAATACGCCTGATACAGCAGCCGTTAAGCTAACTCCCGAAAGTGTGCCGCCTAACGTTAAGTTTCCTGTACTAGTTACTGTACCTGTCAGAGTCAGTCCGTTAACGGTTCCAGTTCCAGCTACCGAAGTCACTCCATCAGCTGCAACATTAGCATTGGCATCTACAACAGCAGCTCCTGATCCTGCGCCATCTAAGTAGAGAACTTTAGTTTGCCCTGTAGGTATATTTACAGTAGCTCCTGACCCCTGCTTTATGGTTATGGTCTGACTGCCTGTTGTAGCATTCTCTATCCACATAACCCGCGAAACAGTGTTTGGCGCTATCGTAAGTTCCCTAGTCGTAGAAAGAGTTGCTGTAGAAGTGACTTTAAAATACAGCGCACGAGCAGGATCAGCAGAACCATCCGCTATGGTGGTCGTTTGGTTACCGTCTGAACCAAAACAATCTTGAGTGTTATACCCAAGTGAGTCAGCAATAAGTTCTAAATTAGTATTAGTACTAGTACCCCAAGTACCGTCCTCATCGCCTGTAGTAATTTCTTTAAGTCTTAAATTATTTACATAAGTAGCCATAATATATTCCTATGCTGCTTTGTTTATATCTACCCAACTAGGTGTTTGAGAATCATCTATCGTAGTCCAACCACCTCTACTTATTGTTCCTACCGCGCCCGTACCACTTACACCTGTAGCTACTATAGAGCCACCAAATGCGATAATAACAGGCTCAACTCCACCTGTCCCCGCCACTCCAGTTATCGCAGGTAGCACTAAATCAGTAGGTGCTCCAACAGCACTTGTGCCAACTACCCCTGTAACAGATACGATTCTATCGTAAGCTGGAGTAACCGTACCGACAGCACCCGTACCACTTACGCCTGTAGGTACAAATAAATCTCCTACTACAAGCGCAACCGCACCTATAGCACCCGTACCACTTACGCCTGTAGGAGTTACGGAATCTACTACACTTATTGAAGTAGTTCCTACTGCACCCGTACCACTTACGCCTGTCGGTGTTTGCACGCTGCTGTATGCAGTAGTTACGTCCCCTACACTACCTGTTCCTTCTACACCCGTTGGGATTATAAGCCCAGTACGGTTTATAACAACGCTACCTACCGCGCTAGTCCCCTGTACCCCAGTGGGTATTACAGACCCTCCTATGGAGAATCCTACAGTGCCTATTGCTCCTGTAGCTGATACGGAAATATTGACATTATTTCCCCACGAGCCTTGGCCCCACGTACCTGCGCCCCATGTAGCTCCAAGCCCTACAACTTTATCAGTCATTCAAGACCTCTAGGCGATACGTATAATCGCAGTAGAAGCACCCGCAGCTGGGAACTGGATTTGAAAATCCCCTGAACTTACTGTTTGATCTCCACCAAAAGCCAATACCGCACACGCTGAATTACTGTTGCTAGTGTTATAGATCATTGCCCCACATGTTGTAAAAGAAGCACTTGACCAAGTAGTGTCAGAAAAATCACAAACAGCCGTAGTACCAGAAGCAACCGGAGTTACGTTAGTAAGAGTGTTACCACCTGCACTGTAACCTGAACCACTTGCCTCATCAGAATTACCTGTGATGTTAGAGTAGTTAGTGCTTGCAGCTCCGTAAGTTCCTGAACCTGCTGATACTGACTTAAGTAGTGCAATCTTCAACGTATCCGCACCGTTTTGTAAGTCATGTAGCCCCTTAAGTAGTTCTACTTTAAAACTTGTGGGCATTGCTGTTGATACTGTTATTGCCATGTTATATCTCCAATAGTTTTACAAGTTCCGAATGCCCAGCATCGCGGAATTGGTTTGCCAAAGTTGTGCGGTCTGAACGAATAGCTTGTTTCATATACTCAACCAGTACCCCACGGATTTGATTTTTAAACGCTTCTGCCTGTTCTACAATCAAAGGATGACTATTGCCACCCACATAAATTATTTTATCTAGCGCCTGTTCAGCTAACTCTTCGGGAGTAAACCCTCGCTTAGATATAGTAGTAACCTTTACGTTACCTAGTTCCACAACGCTTTCAGAACTTATCATCAAGCCGTCTCCACTTTAACTTGACCACCTCGGTATGTATCCTCGCGCAATTTACCGTCACCCAAGTTTTTAAGTAACGCTAACGACTGTGCATACATATTATCGTAAAGAGCCACCATATCTGGTTCTCCTTTTTGAAATCTAATTGCTTCTACTAAAGTACCGTTTAACAATGCTGAATCAAACTCTGTGCCTAACCATGAAGTACCAGTAGTTACTATAGACTCTGGATAATAAGCAAAGTGTATTTCTGCATCGAAATTAGCGTTAGGAGTTGGCCCTACTATAAAGCTAGTTTCGTCAAAAATAGCATAATGCACAGGCACTCCTGTTGTAGCAGGGTTAGGATAGGCTTCACGCATAAAGTTTACATCTTTATCTAATAGATAAATGTAATCACTACCACTTATTATGGCTAAAGAGTAAGCATACAAAAAACCAGAAGGCATTGTTAAATATTTATTACCGTTAGTTAATGACCCTGTTTGATTCTTTCGCAGTGCAGGTAAAGAAACAGTAGTGTATATTTTTTGCTCTGCTTGTTTAGTAAACATAGCAAGCTGGTCATCCGTGAACGTTTGCTCACAAATGTCATTAACATTGGTTTTAAGCTCTGTGTAGTTCACTACGCCATCGGACCTCTTGCTTTAGTACCCTTAGTAGCCGCACCATTACCACGAGTTTCTATACCGCTTGTCTTCATGTTAATAGGTTGATTGACCTGTGTGCCGGGGCTATAAACTGTAGGCTCGTTTGGAAGCTCTATAATCTTAGGTGCTTTTTTACTTTCTTTTTTCATTCTAAATACCTCTTACGGTGTGTTAGCTTGACCACCCATTCCACTATGAGCAGAACAATAATAATATAAAGTAGGTGCTGGATCGGGCACTGTTATTTGTGTGTAAGCCCCTGCATTTCCGGGGACTCCTACTTTAGTTACTCCTGTTGTATATTCTGACCCTCCACCCCATGTTCCATTGGGCGTAGTTGAAAGCCGTAATGGATGCGTTCCGTTTGTACCATCTGATTGGTCAAACTTGTAAGTTAGTCCTTCTGTTAAATCTATTGTAGGACTCACCACGCCTCCTAAATAAAATTTATTACCCGTTCCATACGAGTTTGTGCCTGTTGCAACTGTTACTATAAAAGTATTAGTCACTATTCCTGATATAGTTACAACGCCAACTTTACCAAACCCAACAACTATAGAAGGGTCAATTGGTTCTATATGTGCCCTACTCGCAGCTAGTTCTGCAAAGTCAGGTCTAGGGTTTCTAAGAGCTTGCGGGTCATCTACCGGAAACTCCCCTAATTTATTTTGCGGTTGGTCTGGATTCCAACACTCAGGACAGGCTTTTACTTGTGTTGTTACACCTCTAACAACTAAACTTCTCAACTGCCCTAGTCTGTACTGAAAACCACACACATCACAAATAGCTAATGCGTTATGACCCGCTGCAAACCTTTGCCCCATTGTTTAATTTGTCCCGAATAAACGTGGTATTAAACTAATAGTAGCTTTTTCTCTATCCTCTCCTGCGGCTAACTCAAATGCTTCTTCGTAAGCTGCTTTTAATATAGGGAGACGTGTAACCAATTCTGGGTCTTTCATTGCTACGTAATAAGCTAACCCCGCTACTAAACAAGGTAGAAACCTAAAATTAACATCCGCAGTTTGTATACCTGCCCCTGCGTCTTGTATACGCCGCATCCTGTAATACTTTAATACGTACGTAGGGGAATCAGCAGTGCCTTGGTCGGGAACAGGCCACACCGTAGCTGTAGGATTATCCCGCGCTCTATCTATATAGATTTGTATGGGACGACCCTGACTTAGTTTGTTAGGAATAGTTGCATACGTAGCCACACTAATACGCGATAAAGTAAGATCAGATTGTGTACTAACATTACCACTGTTAGTTCTAATAACCTGCTCTAACAAATCTATTGTATCAGCAGGTAAATCGTAAGTAGCTGTACCGCTTACTAAATTTATAGTTCCAGAATCTATGGTCCACATATTGATCCCACGATTTTGCCACTCAATAGTAAGCAAATTCATAGACCGCCTTGCGGTGCGTAGGTCGTAGCCAGAACGCATTTCGCGCCCAGCTCGTTCCCACGCCTCTTCAGCGATTTCAGTGAAATCCATGTTAAACGCAGTAGTACCGGAAGTAGCCATAGTTTACTTCTTCTTCTTTTTAGTCTTCTTAGTCTTTCTTTTAACTGGGCCTTTCTTTTTAGCGCCCGCTTTACCCCCACCTTTCATACCCATGACTTTCTTACCTGCCATACCACCGCCACGCATACGTCTAACTGGTCCTGCTTTCTTTGCTCCGGGCATTTTGTAGCCTCCTATAAAATTTAGTACGTAGTTTGTACATTGCTTCTGTATCATATTCTTGGAAACTTCTATCGTAGTACCCAAGAGGTCTTAACTTCTCGGCAGCTTTCTCTAACTTAGATAATCGCTGCACAAATAACAAAGCGTATTCAGTATCTGTTTCTGGTTCAAACGCTTCACTATCTAATAATTCTTGCTCTCCATCATCAGGATGAAAGCCCATTACCCACATATCTCTATCTCTAAAAACATTGTCTGCAATGGCTTTGTTTACGTTATCTACAAACTGATGAAACTCGTCATTGTCTCTTATAAATTCTGTATCAACTATAATTGTTAAGTCCTTTAAATCACTCCAATTATGAAGTGCCATGTATAACTGCTTGTAATCTTCTTTCTCAAACTTAAAAACTATTTTTACTTTATGCTCTTGCCACGCTGCTTTTGCATAAGGGCAAGCTGGTAAATCGTTAAACTCTGGATTACTTGGTTCTAGTACCTGTTCAGACCAATCTTTTATTTCCTTGATTATTCCTGTTCGTTCGTCCCAAGTAATCATTTCTTTTTCTTAGCAGGTTTCTTCCGTCTAACCGCTTGAACTCTTCTTGGCTTACCTGCTGGTTGTCCTAACCTTTTTTTCTGTGCAACTCTTTTTCTTTTCTCTGAAGTAGTCATTTCAGAAGAAGTCTTAGGTGTTTTACTTGACACCCTTTTTGTCGGTCTACAGTAAGGAGTACCTCTTTTCTCTCCTTTCTGTCGTCCACAAGCCTTGCCCGTTCGCACATCCTTCCAGTCTTCCTTGAACCAACGTTTTAACGCAGCTCCCTTTTTTGTTTTACGAACAGCCACTAAGACTTATTTCCCCAGTTCTTAGCCCCTACCTTACGACACTTGGCAATAGCTCCAGAAGCGTAAGCAGATGGAAATACTTTGTACCGAGACTTTACTTTGTGATAACAGGCATCTTTAGTAGAACCACCTTTCTTTAACGCTACAGGTTTTATTCTACCCATACCTCTACACTTCATCATAACGACTAACCCATCTTAACCATTTTAGCAGGGCGTACACCGCGTGAAGCAATTCCAGCTCCGCGCACTATGCCACCTTTATTCATTCCCATGTCACGCAAGGTTTGTCCTTCTTCATCTCTGATGCGTTTCATTTCTTGCTTTTTGTCCATTCTTTCTTTTGCGTCTCTTGGACGACGTTTTTTAACACGTTCCGTTTCTTCTACTTCTTCTTCAATTGCTTCCATCCGTTTACTAGTCACTGTCTTACCCCTTGAAAAGGTTTTACCTTTATCAGCTTTTTCGTATTCACGTCCTACACTTTGTGGGACACCCACTTCTTTTGCAAACTCAGGATTATTTGCTACTGCTTTCATAAACCTATGTTGCTTTTTAGATTTACTAGGCACTAGCACTTCCACCGTTTTCTTGCTTGACGCAGCCTAGAATTAGGGTTCTTAGCTGCTTTTGGAAACTTTTTCATCTGACCAGCAGAACGCGCACAGAACGACTTACGCCGCTTTGCTGCCTTGCTGCCTTTCTTTACTTTACCAGTAACGGCTGTCTTGAGCTTAGAGCCGGGATTGTCTCTACGGTATTTAGCCACACCCTTCTTGGTCATACCTGCGCCAGATTTAGTCGGACGCTTATGACCACCTTTAATGGTGTGGCCTTTCATAGTTCCCTTTCTGCCCGCTTGTTTAGCCACAAAACACCGTTACATTAGTAATGTTGCTTAGAGTCAGTATTGTAAAGTCACTACTACTATTACTGCGCTGAGTAAGAATACCCTCGTCAGGTATAGTTACACTGTCAGCAAATGAGGAAGCAGACGCGGGAGTATCAACTTGTAGAAGAAGAGTTCCGCTGACGCTGTTAAGGTTAAACTTTAATGACCCCGCAGAACCTGCACCTACATAATAGACACTCTTAATCCTAGTGCGACCAAACGCTAACGAACCTGTAGTACCAATACTTACGTTACCCGCAGAAGCACCACTAGCTACTACACTAGTTACCACCGTATAGAAATTAGTAGAAGAAGCAGTGCCAGCGTTAGCTCCTGTTACTACTTCAGTAGTAGCTTCACCAGTAAGACTACCCACTTTAATTCCTGTTATGGTAAATGTAATACCAGTATCGTTACCCGCAGAAGTAAACAACAGTTTATAACCAGTACCACTAGGACTAACATCATTAGTAAGCAACGTAACAGCTCCAGCACCACTAATACCTGCCGCTGCTTTTAACAACGTAGCACTAGTGGAGGGAGTTATGGCGAAAATATCACCTTTGGACATAACTTACTCCTTAATTTCACCCCGCAATACAGCGGCTTTATACTCAGCAGTGCCGGGTACAAGGCCACCTTTTGCAGCTTTTTTAGGGGCCGCTTTCTTTTTAGCGGGTGCTTTTTTCTTAGCCGTAGCCATAATTACCCCCTATTAACGAGTTCTAGCGCCCATTAAATAATCAATAGTAGTTACACGAGTACCTGATGCACTACCAGATAAACTCATGGCTGCTATAGCCAAGTTTTCATCATCAGGGATATTTGTACTGTGCGTAGCAACGAGTTTGTCATTGATAAAAAACTCAACTTTGCCAGTTCCAGAACAAGCGATACCTAGTTTGATGTAAGTATCATCAACCATATCAATGCCCGAATCAGTAGAAGTTTCAGTGCCATCTTTTTCTGTCTTACACAGAATAGAAGCATCTCCATCGTCTACTTGGAACACGATACGATCTGTTGCAGTTAGCATGTTTTCTGGATTAGTAGCAAAATTAACGGTAAAACCAACACATATATCTGTTTGATCTACATCGTTATTTTTAATACGTGTCTGAAAAAACATGTTCTTATCTGCTGCAACAGCAAAAATTTCATTGCCTTGTACAGAACCACCGTCATTATCGGTAGTAGCTGCGGAAGTAATTCCAAGCTCTCCACCTACAGTGTCAGCTACGATAGCTACAGTTGCACCGGAATCTTTTACGGTGGTCCAACCAGTATCTAGCTCATAGACAAAATCGTCTTCTATGCAAAAGTAATCAGGGTTAATTGACATTGGCATTTCACGGAGGTCTTTATAACCAGCCGCATAGCCGCTGTACAACACGGGGGTATTGTGATGAGTAGCCATATATTTCTCCTGTCGTGGCTAAAGTCTGCCGCCTCCCCAATGGAGCGCAGTCAGGATGGATTTATAGTATACCAAAGAAAAAGGGGCAACAAGTGCCCCTCTCTCAACTAGCTTTAACTAGCTCCGGGCGAACCGAAGATACCTAGTGGGTCAGATACGCCAAAGCTATAACGCTCACGAGCTTTATATCGACTGTTACCAGTATCGAAATCAGCATCCATTGAGGTTTGCATCGGTGTACGCACGAAGTGCTTAAGACCGTTTGGAACGTCAGTCAACAAGAACCAAGCATTGGTATCAGTCAGATAATGGTTAACTGTGTAACCTTCTGGGATTGAACCGTTATGCCGTAGGGCGTTGATGTCGTTGTCAGATGTGTTCACACGTAGTTCAGTATCTAGCAAACGAGTCGCTACAAACTGAAGGTCCGAGGGAACTACCAACTTACGAGGCTTGGCTGCTATTAACAGGCCACGCTCGTCAGTCCAACCAGCAATCTGAATGACCGCAGCTTCCAAAGAAGTCTCGTTCAAATCAGCGCCAGTTGCTGGCTCATTAGAGTTAGTACCACCAGACACCAGAGGGTGTGCAGTAGAACAAAGCTCTACACCGTCGCCATAAGTAAAGTTGCTATCAAACGCATTGTTTAATATTGCAGCTCCCTTAACTTGCTTGGTATAAGCCATTGCGCGTGCTAGTGCTTTAGTATATCTAGCAGACAAGGAATCATACAGGTTGTCCTCAATAGCTTCTTCAGTTACTGAGAATCCCATAGAAATTGTCTCGTGGTTATACCGAGCAGTGTACGCTTCTTGGGCATTATCATAAGCAATCGCAGCGCCTTCGTTTTTAACTGGGGCAGCTCCGAAGCCTGACAACTTAGTTTCTTCTTCAAAGGAACGGTCAGAACTCTCTGTTTCAAAGATTTCTGCGGCTTCCTCACCATATTTTGCATACTCAAGACCAAACAGGGCGTTCAGGCCCGGAAGAAGCTCTTTGAGTAATTGCGCTCTTGAAATAGCCATATCTCAATAACTCCTTATATTCCAGTCTTGTTAGTGTATGAATGCGAATCTGGATTAAATTTAACCAACAAATCCGTATACGCATCGCCAATGGTAGACCCCGGTGCGTCAACAAAATCAACGATTCTGAAAGCAAAACCAGAGGTTACAGCAGTTGTAGCCGATACAGCACTAGTAGAATTACCAGTAGTAGTATCTCCAGTGTTAGTAGACTGAACTGCTGCCAAATGGCAATTTTGACCCAAATCCGCCTGAGTGACAGCGCCATCGGCCTGTACTTGGAAGACCACATCAGGGTCATCAACAATATAAGCCATAGCGTCAGACGCTACAGTGCTGGCAGGCCAATTTTGCTTAAAAGTGATGTTTCCTGTGTTTGGATCAGTATAGGTACAACCGACAAATACACCGATAGTACCTGCTGGAAATGGAGTTGAGTTATCTCCATTTGTCGTCACGATTTCAATAGTACCGCCAGCTACAATGGCTACAATAGACCCATTGAAGATATTAGTACCATAACCGGACGCTATCTTTATCTGACGGGTGGAACCAGCGTAAGGCTGTCCTCCTATCAGATTTACGGCTTTTAAACCGTAAGGGGTAGCGGATGATGCCATGATAGACTCCTAATTATCCTTTACCAAAAGTAACCGTCGATTTCCTATCGTTAAATATAGGCATACGAGGATCACTTTCACGCATTAAGTTATTGTCAACTGAACGCATTTGGGCAGCGGTTTGCTGCTTGTAATAATCATTACGTTCCTTGACAAGCTCTTCGGGAGCTTTACAAAGCATTAAACCACCTACGACAACATTATCTTTAAACCGATCATCTATAATAGAATCAGTAAAGATTTCTGGGTGGTCTTGAGCTTTTACTGGCTCCCAACCTTCTCGTAGCTTTGCGGAAACATTGGTGGCATCAGGAGTGCCACGAGTGCTTATACGTATCCAGCGATACTCATAACCGTCCTGCTTTTCAGGTCTAGGCAATACTTCTGGCCTTTCCCAAGAACGCTTTCTGGTTTTTGTAACTCTGGTATCTAACTCTCGATCTACTCTACTAGTATCACCCATTTTGTTTCCTCGCTAAATCAGCAACCTCTTTGGCGTATTGTTCCAGTGGAACCCCAAGTCTTTTCGCAACAGCTATTTGTGATTGCTTTAATCGAACCTTTTTAGGTCCAGTGCTCCGCGTAGCGGGTGCAACCACATTGCTTGATCTTTTCTTGGGAGCCTCCTCTGGCTCGTCGTCTATCCCGTCATCAAACTGATCGGGGAATACTTGTCGCATACGAGAATTAATCCTCTCGTAGTATTCTTCCGATTGAGGACTTACGCCCTCTTTCGTCAATTTCGTATGCAAACCTAGTGCAAGCGCAGTCATTTCGTCGTCAGAACCAAACCAAGGATTTTTACTTCTCCATGCTTCAGCCTTCTCGTCTCGTGGTGCAGCTTGCGGTTTAGTCGCAAGTTCTTGTGATTGAACATTATTTTGTGCTGGTTGTAAAGCTCCTTCTTGAGTAGCAGCACGGGGTTTTAGTCCGTTAACCTTATCCATGCGGATTTGTGCTTGGTTTAAATCCTGTTGAGCTTTTAATATATTATTAGAATCACCTGTGTCATACGCTTCCTTGTATTGTCTTTGAGCAAAAGCAAGCTCGGACTCGACTTGTTTCTTGGCAGACTCAATCAAAGCATTATGGCTTTCATCTCCCTTTGCCTTAAGTTTTTGATTTTCCTCAACAAGTTTTTGAGCATACGCTATTGCTTCTTCTCTTTCACGGGTAGCTTGTTCTTTAGCCCTTCGCTCATCATGGTAGCCTTTGCTAAAGTGTTGTATGCGTTTCTTAACTTTTTCTGAATAGTTTTCTAATTCTTCATTAGTTACTTCTTCAGGAGGTTCAGAAGGCGTACGCCCTCTGTCAGCAGGGGGTGTATCATCCTCTACTTCTATTTCAACCTCACTCTTTTCGGCTGCTTCCTTTTTATCGGGCTTCCCTATAGTTTCACGCCCTACCGCACCCTCTACCTCTATATTGGTATCTATTACTTCTTCTTCCTTTATTTCTACTTCCTGTAGTTTTTCATCCTTATCTGGGTCAGGAAACTCATACTCCACTTGTTGCATTGGCATAATTTACTCCTCACGCACGAGTCAGTTTACTCGGATCATCAATTACGGCTTCAATCGAATCATCATTCATAATGCGATACTCGACATCACCCACTCTAATTCTTGTACCTGTATTAGCCCGAAAGACCACATAATCTCCTTCCTTGCACCACGGGCCATTAGGGAAACGCTCTTTATCCTTATAGGCTTCATCCCCCATATCGCAGACAACACCTGTCATCTGGAGAATGTTTTCTTCCCTTATGGTTTGAGTAGCTTTTGCAATACCACCCTCAAACTTGTCGTCTACATTCGCAAGAGCCACCATCACACGATACCCAACAGGTTTCGGTATGTGCTTGTCTAGCACCACTTCCTTTTGTCGTTCAAGCTCCTGTTCTTCTATCTTCTTCTTTCGCTTGGCCTCGATAGCCGTCATTTCAACTGCTGGTTCAGTCATCATCGTCTTCCATATAGTTACGCGAGAGGTCTTGTATTTCTCTGCGTGCGGCAGCTAGACCCCGGATTACCCCGCACGATTCTTTGTATTCGGCGTAGTCTTGAGCACTACCGCCGTTCATCCATTCTTCTTGCTGTTTTTGCAAGTCCGTTAACTTTTCCTCAAGCACCTGAAAGACTGTTTTAGCCATTATCTATCCTCTCGGTCATCGCGTAGAGCTTCATCCCTATCCCTTTCCGACTCAGCTCTAGTCCGTCGTTCTTCTCCTACAGTCTTAGCCATGTCAATAATGACCTTGGCTTCTTCCAAGTCCTTCTTAGCTTCGCTTTGCTCGTTCTGCGAGGCTATGCGGTTTGCTTCCAATGTAGCAGTAGTGGCTGCTTTCTCTTTGTCGAGGTTCAACCTTTCCTGCTCAAGCGCACCATCCATAGCGTCTTTAGCCGCTTTGCGCTGTAGTTCACCTTGTTTAATCTGTAGCTCCGCTTGCTTCATCTGGAACACAGGGTCTTGTGCCTGTTGCTGTGCAGCCGCTTGTGCCGCATTAGCTTGTTTCTCTTGCGTAAGCTGTTGTCCTGCTTTAGCCAGTAGTCTTGCGAGGCGTTTCTCCAGTGCTTGTGGCAGTTCCTCATCAGGCGCAGGTAACGGCGCACCCAACTCAGCTTCCATCTGCTCTCTATAAAGAAAGGCCATGTGCTCCCCTATATGTGCTTTAAGAGCAGCTACAATCTGTTGTCCTGCTGGAGTTTGGCCTAGATACGCGGCTATCTGAGGATCGGCAAGGAACGCTTCGTGTACAGCAATATGCGCTCTATGGTCTTGATAAATAAACGCTTTTATCGGTTTACCCACCAACACGTTCATATTCTCACTTACTGGGTCAATAGGATTAATATCGTCTTTAGTAGGCACTAGCTTGTCTGCGTTCTTTATGCCCAGCACCTCGATCATTTGCCTGTGTAACTGAGGCAGGTCGTATATCTGTGGGGCTGTCTGTGACATTTGCAGCACAGCCTGATACTGCACCACCCGTTGGGCCATCGTACTGCTGTTAGGGTCACTAACAGGGATGACTTCAACCATCGCGTAGTCTTCACGTCTTGCACGGGGTTCACCACGATCTGGTACATATACATAAGTTTCAGGGGCGTGCTCAGAAATAATTGCACGGAGCAGTTTGAACTCCTGCTTCATTGCATAATGCACCCGCGCCTGTACCGCAGCCATTGGTTTTAACGTACGTTCCAATAAAGCTAGTGTGGTTCCAACCGGAGCATTAGCACTCATGTCCGATATGTTCATATCAGAGATAGCGCCAAGTCGCCTACCTTCTTCCGTGATCTGCTTAAGTAGCGCAAGCAATGTTTGACTTGGCTCCTTATAAGGAAGGGTCATTATGTTTTCTTTTATGCTGCCACTTGGCACGTCTACGTCTTTAAACTCGCCCGGCCCTATGGGTCCATCATCACCCAACACACGAAGGCCACGGGTTTTTAGACCGCCCGGTAGGTTACTTAGCGTACCAGCGTCAACTAATTGACGGATAAGAGAAGTACCTGCTTTAGCATATCCACCAATAATGTGAATTAAACCAAGACCATAGAAGCCAAATCCCGGTACGTAAGCGTAATGGACAAAATGTTGACGCTTAAGTGTCAAAGGATCGTCAGGGTTCCAGTTGCGTCTTACCGCCAATACTTCACCCGTGCCACGCTCTACAGTGATAACGTAGGGTTTAGCTATCTGTAACTCTTCATCATCTTGATCTATATCATCAATAACCATATCAACGTGAAACTCGCAGATGGTATAGCGGTCATCAGCATTTAGTGTGTAACCACCTTGCTCTGCTTTAGCTTCTTCAATATCGGTATGGAACGTTTCAGGGTCACCTAAGTCTATCTGCCGATAGAAACCCAGTGCCTGTAACTTGATGAGTTCATTCTTGGTCTTACGCATTACGTGTGTAACACGCTCTGCTGTCTCCAGATTAGAAGCGCCATACGGCACAACCACATCTTCCGCAGGTATAAACATAGCTACCTGCCGACCAAGGTTGGGATCGTAATACACTTTCTTAAAGGCTGATCCTGCAAGACCGAGACTATAGAGTAGTCTTTCGTGTTCGGGTCGGTACTCGACCATGACCTCGGTAAGTTCGTAGTTCATGTCGGTACGAACACGTAGAGCAGCGTCTTCCTTCTCCTGACTAATTTCACCTAGAATCTTAGTCTTGACAGGACCAGCGGCGGGAAACGTTTCGCTCATCGCTTCAGCTTGGAAACGAATAGCGGCTTCAGCTAGTACGTTACTGTACACCCCACAGGCATCTTCCCACGGGTCTGTACGTTCTTCGTACTTAAATCCAATAACATCAAGTCCCTTAACAAAGGTATCAGCCCAGTCCTTACGGCTTGACTTATCAGATTCAAAATCTTCAATTAATTCAGAGGCTATAGTAGTTAGAAGCTGGTCATCCATATAGTCGGCAAGGTTGGCATCAAACGGCGCTCCCGCAGTTTCTTCCATACCTTCTTCAGGAACGAGCGTAAACTCAACACTTCCATCATCCATAGTCACCATGTCAGGATTAACAATCCCAATCTCTAAAGTTTCTTCTTCTACACTTATACCTTCTGGTGTTGCATATAACCCTTTCTCAATAGCCATTAGTAGTACCCGCCTCTACGTTGCTTAAAGTATTGCACTTCTTCTGCTTCATCCGAAGGCAACCTTATGAATCCACCTTTCCTGTATCGCATCATTGCTAATGATACAGAGTCCACATAGTCATCATGCTCTCCTGATGGGAAGGAGGCAACCTCGTCTATTACTTCTTCAGCCCAACTTGTATTCGGTGCCCATACTAAACCTGAAGCAAACAAGTCAGACACTGCGTTCAATCTTGTTATTTTGTCGTTACCTCGCGTCGGAGTAAACTCCTGCACGGGTATTCCCATCGCCCGAAGCTCGTAAATTAGCGGTGCTCCTGACGCTTTTTTCTCTACAAGTAGCGAATCTGGTTGCCACTCGTCGTACTGTTCTATAGATATGCGCTTTAACTTGGGAAACTCCATCCTTTCCCTGAACGCATTAAGCAATATCACGTTTGCTTGCTCTACTCCGTTGTCATCTGGGTGGTAAAACACCCCCCATGTCGTACAAGCCGAGTAGTCAGCCCGATTATTCTTCTCAAACGCCGTATCCCACGCCATTAACACGAAATCACACGGGGGAGGGTTCTCTTCTTCCCACGTTTGCCACCATTCGCGCTTCACAATAGCCGATGTTTCCGATGTCGGCTGCTGTTGGTACTGCGCCATCCACTTTGCGTTAGGTAATTCCTCTTTTAACGCGCTTAATTCCGTTTTTGACCAGAATTCAGGCCACAGTGGAGTGCCGCTTGGCATAAGTGCAGGAAATTCAATGACTTCCCACTCATCTCCACCCCTTTGTGCGGAAGATTTGATAACTTTTGCCGTCAAATCCCGCAAACTCCAGCGTGTCATCACTATGACGATGGCTCCACCCGGCTGTAGACGCTGCCTTGGCCCTGATGTGTACCACTCGTACGTCTTATCGTAGACATCTGGGTTGATTTCGGCCAGTGCTGCCTCTTGTTCCGAGTGCGGATCGTCAATTATCAGCAAATCCGCGCCCTTACCAGTAACCGCACCACCCACACCTATCGCAAAATAGTCACCACCCTTGCTCGTGTTCCATCTTCCTGCCGCTTTACTGTCTGCTGACAGGTGTAAATCAGGAAATATCTCTTTATAGGACTCCTGATCCACTAAATTTCTTACCTTACGACCAAATCCCACGGCTAACTCCGCCGTGTGAGAGGTTTGAATCACCTTTTTATGGGGATATTGCCCCAAAAACCACGCAGGTAACAGGTAACTTGCAAACTCACTCTTGGTATGACGGGGTGGCATGTTAATAATGAGGCGTTTACTCTCACCTTTTGCCACTCTTTCAAACGCCGCCGCCATTCTTGCGTGATGTTTCCCACTAATAAACGTAGGCCACATCTGTTTCACGAAATCTATAAACTTAGTCTGTGCTCTTTTCTTCTTCTTGAGCTTGTTCAACTGCTCTAGTTCTGCCAGCAGCTTCTCCTGCTCTAGCTGCGAGAGTAGTGGTAAGATAGAGGGAATATCCTTGAGAGTAATATTATCGAACGGTGATGCAGTATTACTCATCGGCGGTTTCCAAGTCCTCCAACTCCAACGCCGTACCCAGTTCTTCTTCGAGACACTGGCTCAGTGGCGTAACATCTACTACTTGAGCATTAAGCAGGTTCTTCACTCTGTCCTTGATAGCCTTTTCAAGGTCTTCAGGACTTTTATAATTGACGGTAATCTCACTTCGCTCTGTGAAAATGCCAATATCGCTGTGTTTACCCAACAGCTCCAGAGCTTTTAGCTCAAACCGGGGGTCGCCGCAATCAGCTATTTCCATAAGTTTGTTAGTTATCGCAGACCTAGCCTGTGCTGCATCCATCGCTAGTTGAGCACCGTAGGTCCGAAGAAACGCAGCCGCAGCAAATGCCGTGGTCTGGTTTGTCAGGTTTGATGGTTTCTTTGCTTCCGCTACAGCGCGGAGTAATTCTTTCTCTCGCTCAACATCCCCTTCGGTAACATCGAGCGCCGCACCCAAAGATTCCTGTAGTTCCGCCGTATTCCCTGCTACTGCCATCTCTTCAATCAGGGTCGCAGGTTTCTCCTCGTCGAGGTCATAGGGAACAGCATGATCTTTTGTGGGTTCTATCTGTACCACAGACATATCGCAGGTATCCAGTACCGTGTTTTGCGGAGTGTAACACAGGTATACCCCCTGTATTCAAGAGGAGGTATGGGACTCCAAAGGGGGTATTTTCGTAACAATAGGGGGTGGGTGCGGGTCAGACAGGTATAGGAAAAAAGGGGGTGGGGGTAAGTTATTGATTTACTTAGGTTTTATCTAGTGGGATTGTGAAAGTGTGTGATTCAATGTGGAAATTATTATGTATATAGGCTGCATGGAACCATCTAAGCTACTGGGGCTATAGGGGTAGGGTAGGGGTCTATATGTTGCACATACTATAATATGAGGTAGACTAAAAACAAGTCGAGAGATTACTAACTCATTTCGGAGTCAAGTCCTTTCGACTATAACGAGATATCTATAGATATCTCAGGAGTTTTAAAAATGTCTAAATCTAAATTAACCGAGGCAATCAAGAATACAATGTCTGAGCAGCTTGCAGCATCTAACGCTACTGTTATGCTCGAAGTCAAGGATGGCAAGAAGGTATCAATGGAAGAGACGCCTATCACTCTTGATCTGATTAAGGACCAACTAGAGGATTGCGCCGCAGGTGAGAAACAAGTAGCGAAAGCTACTGAGACCGCTAAAGCTAGAAATGCTAAAGTAGGGACAACTATAGATCATTTCACTAAAGCTTTAAATATATTTCCTATAGCGCGAATGAGTAACGGCTCTAGTGTTAAAACGTTACTTGAGAAAAATCCAGAGTATACTAAAGCACAGCTAGAAGCAGCTATGCCATACTTTTTGTTTTTCATGGAAACCTGTAGGGAACTAAAAATTAGTCCTCAACAAATCAAGAAGAGCAGCGCGTATTATCAAGGCGCAGGTAAAACTGACGACGCGGTGAGACGCGGTGAAGAGTTAGGTGTGATTGAGGAAGGCACGCTAGACGCTATCAAGGAAGAGCGCGATAGCAAGAAGGATAAAGCTAAAGCTCAACGTGCGCAGCGCATAGCCGACGAGGAAGTCCGCGATACCGAGCCAGCTCGGTGGCAGATAGGACAGCTCAACGAGTATATAACTATGTGGAGAACGAAAGAAATATCTAACGCGTCTATTCAGGCAAGTGTAGATTCAGTAATTTCTATCTTACTTCATGCTGCTAAAGAGCTAGACGAGCTAGACAGCTAGATATCTATAGATATCTGAGTATCACTAAGCCCCATCGGAGTAATCCGGTGGGGCTTTTTTTGTGCCTGTAAAAAATACCCTTGTTTTATCATCATCGAGATATCTAGGGATATCTCATCGCCTCCGGCTGATGATAGTTAGCCATGCTGTTGCGGCTCCTCTTGCTCCTTGTGATGATAGTTAGCCGTGCTGTTGCGGCTCCACTTGGCTTTGAAATATCTGTAGATATCTCAGTGTACCACAGTGTTACATAATAAACGTAATGTTATGTTTAATGTTATGCTGTAAGCTGTTGATACTACTAGAGAATCACCTAATGTTATATTGTTACGCCAAAATATAGCATATCCCCATGTTCGAGCGAGGCCCCTCGCAGATGCAAACCAAGAGAGAAAATAAAAACACATTGGTTCTCTTTTATATTTCTCATAACAATATAACATTACATTACATTACTACTACTCATACCGCGCATTTACTGGGCTTCACCCCTGTACCACGTTGTTACATCCATATCCCATTTTCGTAACATTATTTATAACATTACCCCGCAAATATAACGATGTCGCAGCGACAAACTAATTGTACCACGGACATTGACATATGTACCACAATGTGATATAATGG
>CEVE01082595.1_pt1 | contig 54210 bp, 34 predicted proteins | sample 356431 | NCBI WGS metagenome assembly CEVE01 (sample SAMEA2622764, study PRJEB7988) | marine metagenome | isolation source: saline water (ENVO:00002010), including
AGCTCTGGAAGCCGCGTTGCAGCATCTGCTCGCGCCAGTGCAGGGTGTCTGCCGTCCACACGCTGAGTTGGGCTCCGATGCCCTGCGTATTGCCTTCCAGGCCTTCCAAACGCACCTGCAGCCAGCCCCCGCGGCCTTGTTCGTTGGCACGGTTGCGGTACACAAAGGCCGGCATATTCACATTGTTGATCACCAGATCCAGATCCCCGTCATTGTCCAGGTCCCCGTAGGCCGAACCGTTCGAAAACCCCGGCTCGCCCAATCCCCATTCCTGCGCTCGGTTCTCGAAGCGTAACTCCCCTTCGTTCGAATAGGCGTAGTTTGCAACCGGTACTGAAGGAATGGATTCAAACAGGATATCAACCGGCTTATCATCCCTTAACACCGTCTGAAATAATTCGGGATTGGAATAATAGTTTATGTAATCCATATCAGTCAGGTCCTGATAGATCCCATTGGCAATGAACAGATCGGTATTTCCATTCTGATCCAGATCCGCCATCAAAGCTGCCCAGCTCCAGTCGGTGGCTTCCACTCCAGCCATACGACCGATCTCTATGAATTCACCATTTCCAATATTTAATTGAAGTGCGTTTCTGGTGAATTGAAAGTGATATCCATTTCGCACTTTCTCTATATATCTGTCCCAGGATTCAAATTGCGTCTTAGTTTTATAGCGTTCTTCCGGTTCCGGCAACATATCGGTTACATAGATCTCAGGATATCCATCATGATTCAGGTCTCCAATATCCGCACCCATGGCATTCATACTCGTTGAGGCGATCTTACCATCCAGTACCTCAGTGAAGGTGCCATCCTGATTATTCAGATAGAAATAATCCCGCTCAAAAAAATCATTTGAAACATAGATATCCGGCCAGGAATCTCTGTTCAGATCACCGATACTCACGCCTAATCCAAACCCAACTTTGCTACTGTAAATACCGGCTTCAGCAGTAACATCCGTAAAATGCCCCCCATCATTACGATACAGTTTATTTCCACCATCCGGATCGGGAATCTGTCGGAGGTCGGGTATCATATCAAATTTACCGATCGGGGAAAAGGAATTGTTCAGTAGATACAGATCCAGGTCGTTGTCTTTATCAAAATCGAAAAAGACAGAATGATTTGAAAGACCGGTGTCATCAATGCCATACTCTTCAGCCATTTCAGTGAACGTCAGGTCTCCGTTATTGATGAATAATTCATTATGCCGATTCTCACCTCCCGGAGTGCCGGATTTTGAGACATAGATATCAAGCCAGCCATCCCCATTTACATCGGCCATGCTCACCCCGGTTGACCAAACATTTTCAGAAGCGATCTGAGCAGTTTCAGTAATATCAGTAAAGGTCAGATCTCCATTATTCAGATATAATTTGTTATCAACAATATTACCGGCAAAGAAGACATCCAGGTAGCCATCGTTGTTGATATCTCCCAGTCCTACGCCACCTCCGTTATAAAAATTTCGATACGTATATGGGTTGAGTTCTTTTGAAAAAGTGAGTTCGTTTGTAAAGTCGATCCCTGTTTTGGCTGAGATATTCTCGAAGAGTGGTTCCTGTTTGTTGGTACAGGAAATAAGTAACAGGAAAAGAAAAAGGTTAGGTAAGGTTTTTCTCATAACAAAAAAGGGCTGCCACTTTTCTACAGTGGCAACCCTTCAATATAGCATTATTCTATATTAGTAATCAGTATGTTGAGTCAATGAACCATCAGTAGTTGCATTGATCTGATCCAGTGGGATCGGCATAACATTTTTATATGCATTGTTATGCGCACTTTTTTCCCACCATGCATCACCCCAACGATCGAAACGGATCAGGTCGGTACGTCGGAGAGATTCCTGGAAGAATTCACGGCCACGCTCAGCTATGAATTCATCTTCAGTTAGTGTGGTATAAGCACTGGCACCCGCTCTTGCTCGAACCATATTCATTAGAGAAATAGTTGTTGGATGACTCCAGTTGTCATTTAAGCGAGCTGTTGCTTCAGCCTTATTCATTAATACTTCAGCATAACGAAGTAACGTGTAATCGTTATCCATGTCATTCTGCTGACGTAATTTGAATGAGAACTTACCTAAACGAACACCAGCCTGACGAGAACCATTAGGTGCTAATTCGTTGATCTCAGGAGTATAGTTGATCGGTGCTCCATCAGGGTCAGCTTTATCAAAAGCCACATCAAGAATCGGGTTACCAGATCCGTCCGGTTGATCAGTCTGAGGACCTGCGATGAAGAATGCTTCTTTTCGAAGATCGTTATCATCGTAAGAATTATAGAATTCTTCCAGAGAAGAATATCCATTCCATGGCTGCTCAGCAAGATCCCAGGTTAACTGAGATGGATAGTGAAGAGTCATTTGAGCGAAGTTCATTCCACCACCGGTTTTCTCATCAAACGGTGCCACGAAGATATGCTCAATACTTTCTACGTTCTTAGGACCGAATACATCATCGAAATTATCAGCCAGATCATATACACCTGAGTTAATGATAATGTCGGCATGATCGATCGCTAATTGATAGTAATTGTCTCCATTTGGATCTGTTGCATTACCGGTACCAGCTACGTATGGGTAAGGTCTGGTATATACTTCTGCATTCAGATACAGACGGGAAAGAAGTGCATGAGCTACATACACGTTCACACGGCTATAGCCATTACTTGTAGCAAGATCAGGAATAGATGCATTGATCTCATCCACGATCCACTGGAATACAACCGGTCTATCTACCTGAGGTGCATCCACGCCCGGAGTAGTAACGATCTTGATGCGACCAAACAGGTCCATCAGCTTCCAATAGAAGAAAGCACGTAATACTCTTAACTGAGCAGTCTGGTTTGCATCAAGTGTACCACTTGCCAATAAAGTATTGGCTTCAGTTACACCACCGTATGTATCATTCCATGCGCCATTCAAACCCGGGTTTGTCGGCAGGAAGTCATGACGATGCATATTTAACCAGATACCACCATCAAACCAGTCACCACCCTTCTGGGTAATAACTGCTTCATCGGTAGAGATCTCACTTACGGAAAAGTAGCTACCGTGCCATGCTGTACCAGACAGTACACGAGAATAGGCAGCGTTCAATCCGTCATTGGGAATAGACCCATTAACATTTTCGCTGATACCGAAACCGGGATTATTTGGGGCTCCCGGATCCTCAGCCAAATCACCTCTTAAATTCTCATCCAGATCGGTACAAGAAACACCGACCAGAAGGGATAATAGAGTTATTCTTAATAAATACTTCATGTGTTTACCCTGTTTGTAAATTAAAATTCTAGATTAATACCGAAAGTGAAAGTACGGGCAGTAAAGTAGTTATACCTTCTGTCGATACCTGGTGACAATACATCCGGAGTTGCTGCCGGACGACCACCGTTATCGATCGGTCCATAATCCTGGAATACAGGTTCAGGATCGATACCTGAATAATTTGTTAATGTAAAAGCATTCTGGATGTTACCATAAACCCTGATGTTCTTGAATGGGTTATTTTCATTCACATCAAAGGTGTAAGATAAAGTAACGTTATCCAGTTTTACGAAATCAGCTTTTTCAACATACAGTGAACTGAACTGTGCTACGGTGAGACCGTCTACAGATTTGTCAGATTTTACACGGTTGTATGAGTTGATCGCACCCGGATCGATCGGCTCGTAGAATGCACGGAATGTGTTCACTAAGCTGTGACCGAATGCGCCTCGGAAGAATGCATCCAGACTCCAGTTCTGATAGTTGAAGGTGTTGGTCCATCCTAATTCGAAATCAGGAATACCATTACCTAACTGAGTGAAGTCACCATCATCGGCAAGCGCATCACCCTGACCTACGATCAGTTGACCATCGCCATTGATATCTTTCATGATCGGGCTTCCATCCGTATCAACTGATTCGAATACTGGGCCCCAGATCTGTCCGATCTCTTCACCTTCCGCAACACGGATCATACTGGTTGAGTTCTGCCCCGGAGAACCAAGGTTAGCTCTCATTTGCTCGGCTGCGATAAATTTCTCGAGAGTGGTTTTATAGGTACTGAAGGTCAGCCCTGTATTCCACTGCATATCTTCATTCTGAAGAGCCAGGTAGTTCAAAGAAATTTCAAGACCGTTTGTCTTTAACTCCCCTACGTTCTGGTACTGAGAAGTTGCTCCGGAAACAGACTCGGTTGCAGGAATTGCAACAGACAGGATAAAGTCAGTGATGTTTCTTGTATACACATCCACAGAACCTGTGAGTTTGTCGTCCATCAGACCGAAATCGATACCAAGGTTGGTCTCAGCTTTTTCTTCCCATTTCAGATCAGGATTTGCTTCAGAAACGGCATCGAAGCTACCGGTACCTGAGAATGAATACCCGTAAATAGTTTTAGATAAACCGGAAGAACTTGGTAATGCACCGGTAACACCGTAACCCAGACGAACTTTCAACTGAGTGAAAAGGTCATTGCCGATAAATGAAGTTACATCTGTACCTAAACCAAGAGCAGGAAACAGACCCCATTTGTTATCTTCCCCTAACTTAGTAGAACCTTCCTGACGAAGAGAGGCGTTGAAGAAGACAGCGTCTTTCCAGTTTAAGTTAACACGTCCAAAATAAGCGATGATACGCTCTTGAGGAGAGGCATAGCTACCAACCCGTACGTTCGCAGTACCACCAACGTTAATATCACCTGAATTACGAATACCATGGTATCCTAATAAGTCTGTTGGCAAGTTACCCATAGTCAGGTTGAAACCTTCATTCTCTTCTTCCTGAAACGAATAACCGGCAGTTCCGGTAATGTCAAAATCACCAAAATCAGTACGGTAAGTTGTATAGGTCTCGAACAATGTGAATTTATCTTCACCGGTTGAACGAGCAGCTAAACCGTTCTCATTCAAACCACGGAAGAAAGAAGTACTAGGGTAGAATTCACCATTCAGGAAGGAATTGAACTGCTGACCGAAGTTAGCATTCACACTCCATTGATCAGTAATAGAGAAATCACCCTGAATATTGAAGTTCATGTTTTTGCTGGTACCATCGTTGATGTTCTGCTCAACGATTGCAACCGGGTTGAAGTTATCAAACAAGATCGCCTGATAATAATCACCATTGTCGAAATAGATAGGTGCTGTTGGGTTATACAGTACCGCATATCTTAAAGCTTCAGCAAATGAGTAACTGCTCTCTCTTTTGGTAGCAGATAAGTTCAGTGTTACATTCAAACGGTTATCAAATGCTCTGTGAGAGATGTTTGCACGGGCGTTGATCTGATTGAATCCTGAATTTTGCAGAATACCATTGATCTCACGAACGTTTGTAGAAACACGGTAGATAGTAGACTGAGTACCACCGGCTACAGAGATATTGTGAACGTTAGACATTCCGGTTCTTGTAACTTCATCCTGCCAGTCGGTTCTAGATCCCAGGTCGTTACCACCAGCCTGAATGTATTCATCAGCTGTCATTACATTAGGGCGATTCTGAACAGTAGCCGCTGAAACGTAACCATTATAAGTCACTTCAATATTTTCAGAAGCATTTTGTCCGGCAGCGTACTCCCCTTTTTTGGTAGTAACAAGAATTACACCAGAAGAACCACGTGAACCGTAGATCGCTGCTGCAGAACCATCCTTAAGTACGTTGATAGATGCGATATCACTTGGATCCACATTATCAAGTGAGGCACCGATAACACCGTCGATCACAACGAGAGGCTCTGTGTTGTCCCCTACTGTTGAAATACCACGAAGTCGGATAGTTGGTGTGCTGTTAGGGTCGCCCCCTTTATTATAGATACTTAAACCAGGTACTTTACCTTGTAAAAGTTCAGATGCGTTGTTTACGTTTCCTTTATTGAAATCGGCTTCGCCAATAGTGGCTACAGAAGAGGTAATTTCTTTCTCATCCTGAGCACCATAACCTACTACTACGATATCTTCCAGAAACTCTACACTTGGTTGCAACATAATATCGATCATTGATCGACCGTCAATGGCAACTGTTTGAGTGACATAACCTAGAAATGAAAATTGGAGTGAGTCAGCATCAGATGGTACTGATAATGAATAAGTACCGTCTATACTGGTAGCGGTACCAACTGTTGTTCCCTTTACTACAACGTTTACCGCCGGTAATGGTGAACCATCAGAAGCGTCAGTAACAGTACCAGTAATGGTAGATCTGTTTTGCGCTGAACTTAGTGTTGAGGATAATGCAACAATGACAAATCCCAGCAACAGTTTAAAACTGTATGAGCGTAGGTTTGAAATGCCGCATTGAGTGATCCGTTTGCTGTGCATATCAACAATGATTAATTAATGTTAGAAATATTAGTGAGACTACTTAAATAAGTAATGCACACGAGTCGTCTCAGAAGTGGTACTCCCATTACATATACACCTCTGAAGGCTTTTGATTCCCTGACTCCGTGATAGCGCTTACAATTACCCACATTTATATAAAAAGGCAAGGTTCTGCCGGGTCCTTTTTTACATTTCTTCACAGATTCTTCATACTTACTTAATGAGCAATTTTTGCTCACAACTCCTCACTCCTTTGCGCAATAATCAATTTTTTGTCAGCGTGTCAATATTACACTGTAAACCTATTTATATGCATCACATTTAGCTTTTATCTGGTATAATTAATATTGAATTCCAAGGGGAGGCGAATTCCTTTGACTTTTCTGTTTGCGCAAATCATAAAATATATTTTAAGAAATTCATATAAAATTTATAATTGTAATAGATAAAATCGACTAATTTTTTATGCTGAAATGGGTTCGATTCTGTGCGTGAAGGGAAGCGCTTCTACTGTGTATTTTATACACTTTATAAATATATAGTGGTTTTAGGCTTTATACTATATTTGCCTAATTTTTTAAACTAAAAGATCCCGATGAATACCATTCAGTTTACATCGGGATCTTCAGGGACAAGGCCTTAATTGTTAAAAATATTTACGCAGAAAGCTTATTTGGATAGGATAAGGTTGTCGGCTACGAATTTACCTACCCCCTCACCTTGTGTGATGCCATGAGTCGCCGCCATGGGATAATGAATACCTCCATAAATCCTGCTTATTGCGGCTTCATCAGAAGCTTCGATAAATGAATTGAACGACCGCACCGGCAAACCGTAATCCAATTCGGTCGTGTCTTCAAAATAAACTTCCGGTCCGTAGATCTTTGTTAAGACTTCAGCTGCTGCACGTGATATGGTACTGTGACCACTTGTATACTCCGGAAATGGGGGCGTTTGTAAAAGCGGAGCCCAATCTGCATCGATATATTTATTAATTACCGTTTCCGGGCGGATCAGATTACTTCTGAACTTTTCGTCCCATGAACTTATGAATGCGTCGAATAATGCAATGGATGTTTCTGCATAGGCTGCAGCTGTCTTGGCGAAATCATCCTCATTATCACGAGTTACTATGCTTGTAATACCCATCCAGTGCCCGCCGGGGGTAATTTTCTTGATCGCAAACATAAAATGGCCCTTAACCCGTGTTGCAAATGGATTACAATCCCAGAATTTTGCTATTGCGATATGTTCAGACTCTGCCTTTTCAACGGCATCATACACCGCCATTACCTGCTTATAAAATTCTGATCCCTTTTCCATACTAAATGGTACCGGGGGAACCGGTTTAAACTGATCGGGTGATTCGAGTACCATAGTTCGGATCTTATCCCAGTTCGGCTCGATCGCATCCATATACTGTGGAGGAGTCGGAACCCAACGTCCGGGTTCATCCGTAACAACATATTTTTGAGTACCACGGGTTTCTTTGTAATTATCTTTATTAGCCCATGAAATGATATGGTCCGCCACCTGTTGACCATATTCCTTTGAAGCGTTGAGTACCTTCTTAGACAATCCTTTATCCAAAAAGTCCTGATAAAGTGAATCGCGGTACATACTGATCTCATCAGTAGTAAAGATCAGTTCCTCACCCGTGGTTAGAAAAGCATGTAGTCCGGCAATCTCAAGATTTACATTTTCACCTGCTTTGGGGCCTTCCGTCAATTCATGTACCTGACCTGCCAGTGAATTGTAATCATCATTATTCAATGCAACCGCCTCGTAAGCTGCTACAGAGGAATATACATACACTCTGCTGGCAACGGGGGGAGAAAAAATATCATTGACCATAACTTCGGTTAAAACTTTCACCGATTCCCTCAATAATTCCGGGTCGGTTGCTCCAACCTCTTCCGGGCTTTTAGGTGGTGCACAGGCTGTCATCAATCCAAGGCTGATGATGAGTACTGTTAGCAGTTTAATTCCAAAGGTTTTTGATATTTTCTTATTTGTAGATTTCATGATCAATCTTCAATTGTATTAAGGTCAAGGAATAATAATGGTTCGTCATTTCGCGAGACGATCACTAACGGAGCACCCGAAGCCGATCGTATAAGCTGCAGTTCTCTTATCTGTCCGGTAATCAGAACGCCCTGTTCATTTAAGGGAAGAGCTGAGAATGTAGAATCTCTGGCTAGTAAGGTGGTACCAAAACTTGCATCATACCTTCCCATACTCGGTTTTAACCCAAAGAAATTGCCACCGCTTAAGATATCTTTTCTGCCATCCTCATTAAAATCGTAGACTATAAAGGAGAACGTAGGCGAAAGTTGTGTTTCAACAGGTAGTTTCTGTTTGCTGTATGTTCCGTCTCCATTGTTTAGAAAAAGGGATGTTTCGAAGGTGAAGACTTTTTTTATGAATGCATCCTCCACTTTTTCAGGATCGAAGATCTCATCCAGTTCCCTTGCACCAAATGAATTATAGGTATTGAACTGCTTTTTTAATGAATTTACCTGATCGAACAACTCATCCCTGCTCACGATTGGATAATACCTTCCTTGTTTGAAGTGAGTAATAATCGGATCCAGTCGTTCATCGTCATTAAAATCGTTCATGTACAATAATAGTGGATTATTCTCTGAGGCCGTCAACACGGAATTTAGCCCGAGGTTTCCTGCCAATATATCCTCCAGACCGTCATTATTTACATCCGTAGAGAGCATTGTATTCCACCAGCCATTGGTTCCGCTCAGTGCGGCAGCTTCAGTCATATTTATGAATGCGGCCTCATCCTCATTCAATCTGTTTTCGAAAAGGGTGACCGGCATCCACTCTCCCACCACCAGCAGATCCAAATCTTCATCATTATCAAAATCGGTCCATGCAGCATCGGTGACCATACCCAATCTGTCTAACCCGGGAATAAGCTCTTTTGTGACATCTGTAAATTTTCCTGTTCCATCGTTCCGGAATAAGAAATTGCGACCATCCATCCCATAGATGCCGGGAATTGATCGTTCCCCGGTCATCAGATCATTGTCGCCATCGCCGTCAAAATCGCCCGGTGCAACCACCGAGGTATTTCTATACACTTTGGGTAGTACATCTGCCCGATGCATCACTCCCTTTCCATTGTTCAGATAGAGGCGGTCCATCAACCCAAATTGCCGGGCTCCCACCTCATTGCCTCCACTTCCTACAATCAGATCCGGACTGCCATCTCCATTCGCATCAAAAAATTCAGCATCGGTATCCTCACTGAACTTATCCACTTCAAAACCGGGTTGAGTGCTCTTTCTGAAGGTTCCATCCACATTTTGAAGCCATAATTCTCCGGCCTGTCCCAACGCCCCTCCTACATAAAAATCCTCCAAACCATCTCCGTTAACATCAGCAACTGTTACAGGAGGTCCCTGTGTGGAGAGATAATGCGGGATCAAAGGCTCCATGTTGAAATCAACATAGTTATTCTCATTATGCCTGAAAACGACTCCAACTTCATCAGTCACATCCGAAAAGAGTCCCTGATCAATCTTCTTTGATGTATAAGTGTAGGAAGATGTTGATTGACGTTGATACACCGGTAGGCGCTTATTAATGCTTACCTCTACTAATTTCATCATGGAGTCATCCGGCCAGATGATCAATACAGAATCTACTTCGGTCTCGGCTCCTAATCCGATATGTGGAATTCTGGTCACCGATGATTGAAATCCCCGCGTCGGATATTGCTCTATGGTTCGTATTTCACCTGGAGTATACACTTTGATCTTAGTTCCAAAAGCTAACGGATTTCCCGGGTTGCCGTGTAGTTCGAACTGCAAATAATTACCGGCGTTTTCCTTATCCGAAGTGGAATTCCTGTAAACAAATGCTTCCTGATTCACATTATTTACCACCAGATCCAGATCACCGTCATTATCCAGATCGGAATATACCGTTCCGTTCGAATGACTGGGATCCCCTAATCCCCATTCATTAGAAAGATCCGTAAATGTGAGGTCTCCGTTATTGTGAAAGATCACATTTGGGATCTTAAGCTGAGGCATTTTCTGGATCAATTGTAAATTTTCCGGGTTAATACCCTCCTCCAAAGATCGTTGCACTTCCTGATTGGAGATATACCGGATATAATCCATATCGTTTGGTCGACGGTAGATCCCATTCGATATAAACAGATCGCGATATCCATCGTTATCAAGATCGGCCAGAAGCCCGGACCAACTCCAGTCAGTTGCTTCGATCCCTGACAGATATCCAATTTCGCTGTACACAGGATCCCCATTTTCGGTGTCCGCTACTTTTAACTGTAGCATATTTCTTGAATACTGAGGATAGTATCCATAATCCTGTTTAATTCGGGCCACTTTATAGGTATCTCCCCCGCCTGAAATTTTCAGGATCTCTTCGTCTTCCGGAAGCATATCGGTAGCCGCAATATCCGGTTCACCGTCATTATTGATATCAGCAATATCAACTCCCATAGTAAACTGAGAGGTATGTTGTGTAGCCGATCGAATAGATTCTCTGAACGTCCCGTCCTGTTGGTTAATGTAGAGGTAATCATCTTCGTGAAAATCGTTACCAACATAAATGTCGGGCCAACCGTCGTTGTTGATATCGCTTACCACCACACCCAGGCCAAAACCCAATGCACTGCTGTAAATTCCGGCTGATTCTGTCACGTCAGTAAAATAGCCGTTATCATTTCTAAAAAGCCGGTCTCCTGATTTGGGATCAAATTTTTCCCGGTCATCTACCGGCCGGTACGAATCAACCGAATGCACCGAGTGATTGAGCAGAAACATATCCAGATCCCCGTCTTTGTCATAATCCAGAAATGCGGATTGCACGGAATATCCCTTAAAATCTAACCCAAAATCTTTCCCTCTTTCTGTAAAGGTATTATCTCCATTGTTGATGAATAACTCATTTCTCCCGGTCCGGCTCAGATAATTCACATTGCAGACATAAATATCTGCAAGCCCGTCCGCATTTACGTCAGCCATTGTTACTCCGGTAGACCAACTCCCGGTTTGCCCCTCTATGCCGGACGACTCACTTACATCTTCAAATTTCAGATCTCCTTTATTCAGGTAAAGTTTATTCTTCTGTTGATTGGAGGTAAAAAACAGATCTTCCAGTCCATCATTGTTGATATCGCCGGCAGCAACACCTCCCCCATTGTAAAAATAGAGGTAGTTGAGAAAATTGAAGGTGGTATCTTCAACGAGTTCATTCACAAAATCTATACCGGTTTGTGAGCTGCTTAAACGCTCGAAACGGGTTTCTTTTGTACATGAAATTAAGGTAAGAAGCAGGAGAAAGGTCAGTAAATACTGTTTACTCATATTATAGTGATCCCAACATTTTCGTGGGTGTAAACTAGCCTTCCTCAATGTTTTATGCCAATGATAAAATGATAGCGATTTTAATGCTCCCGTATTCCTGTAATAGATATCTATGTGGCCTTTAACTCTCTAAAATACCCTAAATAGGTTATACAATGCTCGTTGTTGATTTTGGATATTGCGAGCTAACACTAATCACTAATAGGTATTATGAAGAAAGCTATTGTAGTATGGGTTTTTAGTTTATTGGTAATGAGTAGCTCATTTGCTCAAACCGGGGTAACAAAACTTCCGTCTCTGAACGGAGGAAATTTTCAAAATGTGGTTGAATTCAGAGATACGGTGTACACCACATCGTTTGGGGGTGACGTATTTTTTTCTGTGGATGGGGGCGTAAATTGGGCAAAGGATTCCAGATTTGCCGCAGACGGAGCTCCCGCTTTTGCATTCATGAACTATGCATTTCTTGTGGCAGATGAGGTGAACGATCAATTATATCTCGCCGGAAGATCCGGATTAACAATTCATAGTACCGGAGCAACACAAACTCCAACAACCATGCCGGAATTCTTTGGCAGTCGCGGAGTTGTGGGGGACATCATTGTAAGTGATACGGCCTTATATGCCAGTTACTTTTACACTCCGATGAATTTAGGTGGTATCATCAAATCAACAGATAAGGGAGTCAACTGGGAAATATTAACCGAAGAAAATGCTTTCTTCTCGGATCTCGTTGCTTTACCGGGTGGTAAATTATTTGGGGTAAAAGGATTTTCTTTCGGGAACAGTATTTTTATCTCTGATGAAACTGCGAGTAATTTCACCGAACTAACCGATCCGGTAGAATTTCTGGGCTCTATCACTGATGCAGATTATACTTCGGATGGAAAACTGGTTCTTAGCACCAATACCAATGGCGTCTTCACCTCTGATGATCTGGGCGAAAACTGGACGGCCCTGATCGATACCAATGCATTTGAATTCCATGAACTAAGCAATGGGGACTGGCTCATCAGTACCACCAGTGGCAAAGTGATGGTTAGTTCGGATAAAGGCAGCAGTTGGTCAACTTTTGATCTGGAAGTGGATAGTACACCGTTTAATGAGCAGGGAGTAAAATCTTTTGTCGAATTAGGTGACGGCACCCTTTTGGGATCTATGGTCTGGGGCGATCTTCCTAATTATTCGTTCACGAACACCTCGGCCGGAATGATACGATCAACTGATGGTGGTTTGAGCTGGACAGTATCTAATGAAGGATTATCATCACTCAATACAGCTCAGCTATTTTATTTCAGAGCGGATAATGAATTGTATTCTTACGTGATCGGAACCGGTGTATTGAAATGGAATGCCACCACCGAAGAGTGGGAAGTACAGGGAAGCGAAGACGGTCCTGATCTATCCGAACTGCAAAGCTACATTAACGCTGTACCGGGATGGCAGGCAGTGTCTGAAATACTCACATTCAGCAAAAACACAGAGACCGGTGAAGTCTGGGTAGTTACAAACGGATTAACGATCAAGAATTCATCCTCTACCGGTGAGTGGGGAGTGTATGAACAAGCGCCTAATCCATTCCTTGGCCCCACATCTTTACACATCATGGACAACGGAACCGGTTACGTGCATGAAACGCTGGGAATCGGACAGGGAATATATACCAGTACGGACGGTGTGAACTGGTCTTTGGTTTCCGGATCACCGCTCGGGTATAATATCACCAGATTTGAAGCGATCGACAGCTACCTTATCATCCATGACGGTTATGCTTTAGATGGTGAAGCAGGAATTCTTATCTCTGATGATGACGGAGCTTCCTTCACAAATATCAGCCTTGACGAGCCTGCCTACTACCAGGTTACCGGAATGTTCGCTGTTGAATATGATAACGAGCTATTACTTACCGTGAACAGATTGGAGCCTTCTATTGAGCGATACGATCTGGATGCGGAAACCACTTCGGTTATTGATTTCGATACCGACGTGGAATTAAGCGATTATCGGTTTGGTGAGATCATCCAGACACCGAATGGCGGAATATTGGTTGATGTACGAACTCTGAATTCGTTCTCGGGTCAGTACGATCATTACGGCTATTTCCATCTGAACGAAGACACCGGAAAATGGATCATGTTCGATCCTGATCTGTTCCCGGCCGGAGATGCTACGGAAATTGTGATCGCCTCCGAGAATCAGGTTGCTATGAGATTCGACAATGAGATCTATACAGTTTCAGTACAAGGTGTAAGTACTGCATCAGAAGAACTTTCGGGCTCGGAAATACCTTCAGAATTTAAAGTACTCCAGAATTATCCAAATCCGTTCAACCCAAGTACTACCTTAAGATTTCAACTGAATGAAGCTGCCGTTACTTCGCTGAAAGTGTATGCGATAAATGGGGCTCAGGTTGCTTCCATGAAACTGGGCAATCTGTCTGCCGGCATTCATGAAGTACCATTTAATGCCTCTGCCCTGCCAAGTGGATTATATCTCTATTCCATTGAGGCGAATGGAATTTCAAAAACCGGTAGAATGACTCTGATCAAATAGATTCCGTTAAGAGATTGACCTGTTGAAAACCCGGATTTTTACGAATTCCGGGTTTTTTTATTTGTATTTAAAAAAAGTATCAGCGTATATTCATCGTAAATTTACGATAAACGATAATGGCGCTAAATAAAAAATCAGAATTCGAAGACCGGCAACAAAAACTCGCTGAGTTATTTAAAGCTTTGGGCCATCCGGCAAGGGTGGCCATCCTGGAATTACTCAACAACAGTCAGAGCTGTATGTGTGGAGATATCACAGAGCAACTTCCACTTGCCCAGTCCACCGTTTCGCAACATTTAAAAGCGTTAAAACAAGCCGGGTTAATAAAAGGTGAGATCGATGGTGTTCGAACCTGTTACTGCATCGACGAATCCGGCCTCGAATTAATTCAGGGCATGATGTCTGATTTTCTAACCAACTTACAACATCCAAATCTTACCAGCTGCTGCTAACATGAATACAACCACACCTACTCCCGAAGAATTAAAAGAAACCGTACGCAAAAAATATGCTCAGATCAGTGCTCAGGGTGCCGATTATAATGCAAGAAGCTGCTGTGGAGCTACCGGTAGTTCTACAAAAGTGTATAACATCATGAGTGATGATTACACTGAACTTGAAGGCTATAATAAAGATGCAGATCTGGGGTTAGGTTGTGGCCTTCCTACTCAATTTGCACAAATAAAAGCAGGCGATACAGTAATCGACCTCGGATCGGGAGCAGGAAATGACTGCTTCGTAGCCCGACACGAAACCGGAGCTGAAGGAAAAGTGATCGGTATCGATTTTACTACCGAAATGATCGATCAAGCCCGTAAAAATGCGGATAGCCTTGGCTACAATAATGTGGAATTCCGATTTGGCGATATCGATAATATGCCGGTGAATGACAATACAGCTGATGTGATCGTGAGTAACTGTGTATTAAATCTGGTACCAAATAAGGAAAAGGTGTTCAGCGAGATCTACCGGGTATTGAAACCGGGTGGCCATTTCAGCATTTCTGATATTGTCCTGATCGGTGAGCTTCCTGAAGCTTTGAAAAATGATGCAGAAATGTATGCCGGTTGCGTGGCCGGAGCAATTCAGAAAGATGACTACATCGGCCATATTCAGGACTTGGGATTCGAAGACATCACCCTTCAAAAAGAAAAACCCATTGAATTGCCAATGGATGTATTAACCCAGTATTTATCTCAGGAAGAAGCGGATGCATTCAATTCAAGTGGTATCGGGATCTTCAGCATTACTGTTTTTGCTACAAAACCAGGTGGAACTGTAGAATCATCGTCTGATAATAATGCTGTTGCACAAAAACCCTGCTGTGGTCCCTCCTGTTGCTAAACAATGAACAATACCTTAGAAAAGTATATCAGCGAAAGGATCAGCGAGTTCAATTCAGTTTCTGAACAAAGGAATCGGGAATTGGACTCCATCGCTGATTATTGCAGATCGAAGCATGAAAATTCTGAAGTACCCAAACTGAATTTCATTTGTACCCATAATAGCAGAAGGAGTCAGCTGGCACAGGTCTGGGCAGCCGTTGCTTCCGGTTACTACCACCTGGAGAATATAAAATGCTATTCCGGAGGAACCGAAGTTACTGCCTTTAATCCTCGGGCAGTGGGCACATTAGAGCGCGCCGGACTTAATATTTCTAAACATGGAAATGAGAACCCCGTGTATACGATCACAGTATCGGAAGTTGAATTGATCACTTGTTTTTCGAAGGTATATGATGATCCTGTGAATCCTGCCAAGGATTTTGCCGCTGTCATGACCTGTTCAGATGCTGATCAGAATTGTCCCATTATTCCGGGCTGTGAGCTTCGTATCCCTCTCACTTATGTCGACCCCAAAGTATCCGATGACACCTCTGAAGAAGTGGCCACCTATGATGATCGGTGTCGCCAGATATCCAGAGAGATGTTGCTTCTGATGAAGAAGATCTCAGATCAACGGTTAGCTGTTCCTATTTAAGAAGAATCATCTTTCTTGATTGAACTGCCCTTCCATTTATAGTGAGCCGATACCAGTATATACCACTTGAAAGTCCCCGCGCATCGAACGTTCGGGTATGAATTCCTGCATTCTGCACTTCATTCACCAACCGGGATACTTCCCTGCCAAGCAGATCAAAAACTACCAGATGTACTTCACTGGCATCGGGTAATTGATATTTGATCGTTGTCTCCGGATTGAATGGGTTCGGATAATTCTGAAATAGCCGGAATTCCTCAACCAATGAAACAGATTCACTCATAGATGTTGAAACCGTTTTATTCAGATAATCCATGATCGCCTGATATTTAGGCGCCGGAATAACAGACGTATCCTGATCGATCGCTTCCAGGATCCCCCAGCTTCCATATCTGGCTGTTCTTGGGGCAATGAATGAGAAATTCATAAATAATGACTGCTTACCATCATCCACTAACGTTTCTAACGAATCGAACCAGCTGCTGTACAATTGATACATCAACGGATCACGTTGTATATCCAGCAAGGCCTGTGCATAGGTAGGTTCTTCCCCAAATGGATGAGGTGTAAGATGCTGCCCTCCTTCATAATAGATCATCGGAATATTTAATGAATCAGCAATCAATTCTTTGATCATTCTAAGTCCGGTAAGTTCATCACGAGCTCTCGAAACCACTACTTCATCGTAGATATCCTGTGGGGTTACCACTGTTCCCATTGTATCAAAACGGGCATCAGCATCTCCGGGCAAACCGAAATAGGCCGTCGGGGAAACGGCGTCAAAACTACCGGGAGACATATTCATTACCACCCGATTAGCCACATCAAAATAACCACCTTGTACTCCCACTACCCGTACAATTCGGTCCATTTCACCGGCAAAAACCTCGGTAAAGATATCCATTGTATTTTGAATAAACGGCACATTACATTCTGGCCAGGTGTTAGTTACTTCATCACAAAACCAGGTGTAGATCCATTGGGTCTGACCGAACATCCAGTTCCATATCTCATTGCTGTATTCCACATAAATTGTGAGTTCCGGATCCAGGTCGTTTTTAAATAAAGTGGCCATTTGCCGGATATAATCGTCACCGGCACTATGCGGAACATTGATCCAGATATCTTTTCCCGTTTCATTGGCAAACTGTATCATTACTTCATACGGCACGCCTTTATTGGTATTATAGGTGAAATGATCCGGTTCAGCCCGTTCATTCCAACCAACTCTGACCGTGTCTCCACCCTGTTCAGGAAATACATCCCAGGCATTATCAAGTCCCCAGTTGTTGGTTTCGCCCCAATCCATAAACCGGATCGTTGAAAAAGGTTCCAGTTTATCGATCCACTGATTGTTAAAGATCTGATCCTGGTATGAATCTTCATATCCCGGCATGATGAATCTGATATTCCGAACATGATCCTCCGGATTCGATCTTAAGATCTGAATCTCGATCAATCCCGTACCTTCCGTATTTCTCTGAACATCTACCACCATACGGTTTGGCTCGCTCGAAACGATGCTTAGCTCACCAACCAAATTAAAGTCTCCATCTCCTTCCCACAAAAGTGTATACTCGCCTTCCGGAAAGGCATCGATCCCATACCAGCCCGTAAATACCATTTGTGTGGTATCGGCACCATGTACATGCTGAGGAATTTCCAATGGATAACCGACTTCATCATAATGAATGGAATCGGTCAATCCGGAATTCCAGGTTGTTCCTTCCAGCCAAACAATATTTCGTGTGTACCATGGGCGGGCATATTTCATGATATCTACAAACGGTACTTCTCGGGTTTCAGAATTAATACCCGCAATATTGGTCCCCATGTTAATTTTCCGGGGTGCTTGCGCCATTGATACTTCAGGTATGAGAAACAGTAGTAGAAATATTACTTTTACAGAGCGGAGCATATTGACCATTCTCTTTTGGCTTAATAGTTACATCTTAAAAAAGAGTATAATAATCCGTGTTGTTACACTCGTTTTACCATCAGTAGTATCGGCTTAGCGCTATTTTTTCTTTAAAGGTTGTCCGAATTTAGTATCTATTCTGATACCCGTATCCTGCAGAAATTTTGTCGGAAGAATACCGCCTGCAAAAATGAATAAACCGGTGTTAGGCAATTCTCTTTCCGAGCCATCTTCCATAGCTAATGTAACCGAATCTTCGGCATTCCTGACCACATTGGTGTTTAAGAACAGCTCAATTTTACCTTGGTCTACCGCCTCGTTCAGGTTATTTAAATTCGCCGGCTTCAACCGACTAAAGGTATCCTTTCGATAAGAAAGTCTGACTTTATTTCCTGGTTGTTCACTTAATGCTAAGGCTGCTTCAATCGCAGAATCTCCACCTCCAACTACCGTTATTATCTCGTTTTGATAATGATCAGGTTCGAGTAAACTGTAGGCTACATTCGGTAAATCTTCACCGGGAATTCCCAGCTTTCTAGGTGTTCCCCGGCGACCTATTGCTAGCACGATTCTTCGGGTTTTATATGTTCCGGTACTGGTTCTGAGTTCAAATCCCTCATTCAGTCTAATTACTTCCTCGACATTCTGATCAGTGAGAATTTTATTTTGAAGATCGTTCTTATCGATGATCTCTTCCCAAAGATCGATCAATTCCTCTTTCAGGATCTCCTTCTTATGTATCTTCCCAACACCGGGTACTTTCAATGGATTGGTCATAACCAATTTCTTGCGGGGATAATATCTGACAGTACCGCCTATATTTTCCCGTTCCAGAGTTACAAATCTGAGCCCCACTCTTTTGGCTTGAATAGTAGCGGAAAGACCGGCCGGGCCACAGCCTACAATGATCAGATCCAGCATATTTTCATCATTGGGCCTCTTCTCCTTACTGATCTCTTCTTCCATATACCGAAGACATTGCAGCCCCTGTTCAAAAGCATTCCTTATCAACCCCATTCCGCCCAGTTCTCCGACAATGTAAATTCCCGGAATATTCGTCTCAAAGTTTTCCTGAATTCTGGGCAGGTCGACCCCTCTCTTTTCCGTACCAAATACCAATGTAATTGCATCTACCGGACAAGAACGTTCGCATAATCCGTGGCCTACACAATACGCCCGATTTATTGCAATCCCCTGACCATTTCTTATACCTAGAACATCCTCTTCGGGACAGGCAGCTATACATCCTCCGGAACCGATACAAATACTTGGGTCCACTCTTGGGTATAAACTAACAGGTTCTTTAAAACCATAACGTTCTGCCCGTTGATCCTGAAGATTTGAATGCTTTTCTATCTTTCTTTTTCTCAACCAATAGGGCAGTCCGAAGATGAGTATCAATAGAAGGGTAATTAACCAGATGATGAGCGTATCGTGCTGTACTAAAAACTCTTCCATAAAGAAATTGAGATTGAATTTCTGTTCATCAATTCACCATAACTTGTTTGCAAGCGTACATTCGCATTAAAACTCTGAGAGAATCGTTTTGATGCATTCAACGAGAGATTCCCGGAATATTGATCACTGTCCAGAAGTTGAGTCCGGTATACTCCCAAACCGGCGGATAAATTGACCCCTTGTAAGGATCGGCTCGCATATACACCGACATTCCAATTTCTTCCGATGTCGGAACTCCAGTAGGTACCATAGGCACTCCAGTCAAGCTCCCAAACCGGAGAATTAAACCAGTTTACTCTGGAATTGAAGGAATAGGAAGAACTTGCATCTCTGTCGTTGATACGGATACTGTTAGATACGCCCCAATTACCAAATCTAAGTCCAAATCCCCCGCTGTACCTATACCGGGTATCTAGAAACCAACTTCCTTCAGGATAAAACAAATAGGGGCTTCTTTTATAATAACTTCCATTAAGTTCCAGCCAATCGGTTACATCATAATTTACCCTCAGACGAACTCTGCTCAGTTTCATCGTTGCGGTAGGTTGATCAAGATCTGTTCTGATATCTGAACTCATGGATATCCGGCCGAAATCAAGGCGTTGATCCAGACCGGCATACATCCAACCATTTCCCGATGTTGGATACACTGTTGCGGCATTTGCTTTGACATACCATCTGAAATTCTTTGATCGTAAGCGATAGTGAATGAAAGCTCCTGTTTTAGGTACATCTGTCTGGATGCCTTCATTTGATCTGGATGGTTCTAATCCGGTACTAATACCTGCTCCCCAATTTCTTTTATTCAAATGAAGCATGAGACCATCCCAGTAGGAGTAGGTACTTTCATACCGATTGTAAAAACGTCCGATCTGTAACGTGAGAGGCATTTTGTCGAAGGTTTTCTCTGCATTTAAATTATAAATGCTAAACATTGAGGGATGGTTTATGCTGGAATTTGTTTGAAATCTGTAGCTGTATCTACCCTGAATATTCACATTCCAATTCCCGGGCAGATGAGCAGCCGATAATGTCAAACTGGAATATGGAACCGAACTCCATCTCACATCATGATAATTCTGAACTCTGCTCCAGTAGGTACTACTCCTGGTAAGGTTAACGCCCGAATAGACCCTACCTGAAACCATCATCTGTTCTTTCTTTATGGTTGAGGGAGTTGGTGTTTTTCTTTTAGAAAGGATTGACCTTATAGCCGGATCTTCATCAGGAATACTAGTTTCATTGGATTCAATTTGCCCATCTGTGTTGGTATGAAGACTCCATTTTATCAGAAAGATCTCTCCCCTTGTTATGGCAAAAGGTTCGGTTAAAAAACGGGTTAAGATCCTCGGAAAATTAACTCCATCCACTTTTAAGATCCCAATAAAGTCATCTTGTCGGTATAGATATAATGTATCTCCTTTAATAGGTTGAATATCCTCAGCTATTGTAGAAGATGCTTGTAGGAAAACCTGATCGGAGGCGAGCTGGATAACCTGAAATTCCCCGGATTGACTACGCTGTGCAAACACCATGTTAGTGCAAAGCAATAGTAGCAGAAAGGGAAATATGATTAATGAATAATTCCTCAGATATTTAATGGGATCAGTCATCGTCTTCCCTCCCATCGGGGTGACACGAATAACAAGCCGTACTTTCGTAAACGAAATTTCTTACCTCATCGTGTTCGTTTCTCATCTCTGTTTCATTATGCTCGTGGCAATCGGTACAGGTAAACAATGAAAAATCTGAAGCTACGGTATGGCAAGTCTGACAATTATTGCCCCATTCACCTCGATGAGCTCCCGAGTAGATGGGGAAGTACTGCGTATCGTGATCTTCAAAATCTGCATCATCGAATGAACTTGTATTGTGGCAGATCAAACAATCGGTAGGAAATCCACTACCGGCATGTTCCTGCTGGTAGTCCGCTTCGTGGCAGGTATAACAATCGTTCTGATCGCCTGGTGCAGGGCTGAAGACCAAACTGTAATCTGCATTGTGGCAACTTTCGCAAGCTGTGGTGTTATGGGCTCCCAGCAATTCAAAACCGTTTGCAACGGTCTCGTGATCGAATTCGGCATCCTCAAAACTCGTGGTATTGTGACAAGTGGAACAATCTGTAGGGAATCCACTTCCGGCATGTTCCTGCTGGTAGTCCGCTTCGTGGCAGGTATAACAATCGTTCTGATCGCCTGGTGCAGGGCTGAAGACCAAACTGTAATCTGCATTGTGGCAACTTTCGCAATCGGTGGTGTTATGGGCTCCCAGCAACTCAAAACCGTTTGCAACGGTCTCGTGATCGAATGCAGAATCATCAAAATTATCTGTGGAATGACATGTAGTGCAATCTGTTGAAAATCCAGATCCTGCGTGTTCTCTGTCATAGTCCTCCTGATGGCAGTTTATACAATCATTCTGATTAGTCGGTGCAGTCGCAAATACCAGATCAAAATCAGGGGTGTGGCAACTCTCACAACTTGAGGTATTATGAGCACCAACTAATTCAAAACCATTAGAAACCGAAGAATGATCAAAATCAGCGTCTCCGAAGTTATTGGTGGTATGGCAGGTCAGGCAATCGGTTGGGAAGCCTGTCCCGCTGTGTTCCTGTACATATTCCGCCTGATGACAACTGTAACAATCATCCTGATCGCTTGGATGAGAAAGGAAAACCAAACTGAGATCCGGATTGTGACAATCATCACACGTAATAGTGTTATGTGCACCAACGAGTTCAAAACCACCGGAAGCTTTATCATGATCAAAATCTTCAGCATCATCCCAGTCATTCACATTATGACACACATCACATTCGGTGGGAAATCCACTTCCGGCGTGTTCTTTTTGATAATCCGATGCATGACAAGAAAAACAATCGGTCTGATCAGCAGGTGGTGGACTAAAAACCAGATCATAATTAGAAGTATGACAATCGCTGCAATCTGCTTTTGAATGGGCTCCCAAAAGTTCAAATCCACCAGAGGCTAATGTATGATCAAAATCTGCCCCATCCCAGCTATTCACATTATGACAGGCTATACATTCGGTCGGGAATCCCGAACCTCCATGTTCTTCCTGATAATCGGCCTGATGGCAGGAGTAACAGTCTTCATTATTCTGAGCATCAAATATCGTTTCCATGGATGGTATTTGATGACATGACTGACAAGCTACCATCGTATGAGCGCCGAGTAAGGCAAAGCCACCAGAAGCTTGCTCATGTTCAAAAAAAGCCGGCTGCCATGCAAGGGTGGTATGGCAGTCTTCACAAGTCAAAGGGAAGCCACTGCTTATATGATCTACGGTTATAGCTTCATTATAATCTTGTTGGTGACAATCCATGCAGTCGGTCTCAAAGAGGGTAAAATGTCCATTAGACTGATCTAAATGGCAGGATGAACATTCGATCTGTTGATGAGCCCCGGTAAGTGGAAACATGGTTTGATTATGCACAAAAATCCCATCTACATCCGTAAATGTTTCAAAATTATGACAGCTGGTACAATCACCGACCATATTTCCCTGATGAACATCCACATGGCAGGATTCGCATCCATCCCCTACAATTACCGGCTCGGTGAAATCAAGACCTAGATGGCAGGATTCACAATCAGCTAGCCCATGCTTTCCAAGTAGAGGAAATTTAGTTTGTGCACCATGATCAAAAGTCATCGTATCTTTTACCGGAACCCATGCTTTATCGGTATGGCAATTTTCGCAGGTCACATCCACAGATATATTTCCATGCGGACTTTGAGTCTGAGCCTGCTGAGCTATAAGATCATTCGGACACAGTACGGCTATAACCACAATTAATAGTGGCCACCAGATTAGTGATATATATCTCTTACTGATCATCATGGCAGGATGAACATTCTCCGGATAATGGGAAAAACCTCACGAATTCCTTCCCTTCAGCATTAGTTTCTGTTGTATGACAATCCACACAAGCCACATTTATATGAGCTCCATCCAATAAAAATGAGGTCAGGTTATGATCAAAAGATGGTAAAGTAAAAGAGTCAGTGTTGTGGCAATTGTCACAGGAAGGCCCTATCACAGATTCTGCAAACTGATCTTCATGTATACTTTCGTCCAGATGGCACGAGACACATTCTGTTGACTCAAGGGCAAAATTCTTTTTGGAAGTGAGTCCATCCATGATATCACCTGTAAAATGACAAGATGAACAACTTTCATTCAGGTGACTTCCGGTTAAAGCGTATCCGGTCTCAGCTTCATGATCAAAAATAATATCTGAATTCCAGGCCGATTCATTATGACATCCATCACAGTCGGAAGCATCTGCATCAGTGAAATCACCAATTACCAAATCATCATGTGGGTTATCTTTCTGATGGCAACTCAAACAACTCGTATCTTCAAATCTGAATTCAGGATGGGGTAATTCATTTGAAGCAAAAGTAAGTTCTACTGAACCGGTATGGCAGCTAAAACATGGAGTGACCTGATGCGCCCCTGCCAGCTTAAAGGTACTTTGAGTATTGTGTTCTTCCAGACCAAAAGTAGAAGGATACCATGCTTCAACGGTATGACAGCTTTCACAATCTTTCAAGTCTCCGTTCTCGACAAAATCTCCCTCATGAAAATCAGTATGGCAGCTAAAACAGTTCGATTTTTCGGGCTCAGGATATGTATAGTGGTAGGTTCCGGCCACCCATTTATTGTTGATATCTTCATCATTTCTGGAACTGTGGCAGCTGCTGCATTCCAATGATTCATGAGCTCCCAGAAGAGTAAATCCGGTGGTTTTGTGAGGAAATAATTTTTCAGGAAAGGAAGCAGTAAATTGATGCCAACCATCAGTAATATGACAACTCTCGCACGTTTGTGCGGCGAATTCTCCATTAGTAAGCTCTCCATTATGCTCGTCTTCGTGGCAAGAGGTACATTCCCCGAACTCAAATCCGGAATACCTGACGATCAGTGTGTCCTCAAATTTGACTGATTCATGGCAATCGGCACAAGTCACGTCAATATGCCTACCGGTGAGCTGAAACGCCGAATTGTTATGATCAAATCCTTCAGCTCCCTCCCATTGTACCGTAGTATGGCAACTCTCACAGTTTTGATCGGAAAACTGATCGCCATGAACATTATCTGTGAAATGGCAACTCCGGCAACTGTTTTCAAGACCAAGAAAAGTAGACGTTGCACCTATAAGCTCATATTCCTCCCTGTAGGCGATCACCGTAGCATCGCTAAGATAATCGGCATCCCCGTGACAGTTTTTACAACTTACATCTGCATGAGCATTCTCCAGCTTAAAGCCGGTTTCTTTGAAGTGATCAAAATCGGTTGAATCGAAATGTAATATATCAAAATTAGCACCAAGGTGATCTTTATGGCACCCAGAGCAACTCTGGTCGATCACTTCTCTTTTGCCGTGAATACCTTTCAATTCCTCCATGGATTCCCGGATCGGAGTATGACAATTCAAACATTTTTCCACACTTATCTCCGGCTTCCTTAACTCATGACAACTGGTGCATTTACTTATCCCTTCCAGAAATGAATGCGGTTGCGACAGTTTACCCGGTGAAATCAATTGAGCATGTACACCATTTCCGGGAACCAAAAATAGTATCAACATACTCAGGATAAGAATGTATTCATATGTGTACTTCAGGGTTCTCACATATTTTTCAGCTTATTTAATGCGCTTTGCGATAAAGAACGAATATGGGCATCCTCACTATTCGCCATTATTTGTTGCCATAGCTGTTTAGCTTCATCCAGTTCATTACGATTTGCCAGAATGGCTGCTTTGTTATACAGGGCCTTATCATTGTTCTCATCAAGCTCGAGAAGTTCATTAGTTACAGAAAGAGCCTTATCCCAATTACCTGATTCTCCATACGTATTGGCAAGATCGAGTAATACCTGAATATTATTAGGGTTTGCCGCCTTGTATTTTTCATACCATTCAGAAGCTTTTACCGACTGATGCCCTTCCTGATAAAGCCGTGCAAGTCGAATCATATGTGTGGTATCATCTGGATGAGTGGCCAGAAATGACTCCAGCTGTTCTACTTTATCGAAATAACTCTGAGAAACGTTTTCCGAACTTGGTTCAGTTTCTACGAGCCCTTCAGCCGGATTTTGTGCATTATTTCCCCAGGTAATTTCAACTCCTGCATCAGACAAAGTACTATCATCTCCCAGATCAATAAAGCCCTGAGAAATCAACACAGCTACCGCAATGAATGCTATGATAAGGACACCAAGAATGAATTGTTTTTTCATAGTTTACAGAGTGATTAAAAGATCCAGGTATATCCAAATGTAATTGCGACTCCAACATGGACCGCTAAAATGATGAACATGATAATGGCCAGTGGAATATGAAAAACATGCCAGTAGCCGAATAATTTCTGCATGGGCTCTATTAAGAACTGCTGCCGGTTTCTCCATCGGTAATCTTTAACTGCACTGATCAGTGTTTGACAGATCTCATCATCCATATCCAGCGATTCCAAATATTTACGGTCCCTTTGCCTTCGGAATAGTCCGGTCAAATCATATTTCAAAGCGTTAAACAAGGCGGCCCACGGAGTATTAAATTTATCCGGGGCATCGTGTAAGCCAAGCACATTTACTGTTTCTGTACTTAATTCAAGATGTTCACTAATACGATTCTTCAGCGTTAACTTTTCTTTTAGAATGAATTCAATATTCTGAAAAAAACCATCCTCTGTCTTTGGAATTCGGTTATATACATATCTTCCAAACACTCCACTTGCTACCACTATTACCATGCTCCAAAAACTAATAGAGACTAAACCGTGGAATTTAAATGTGGTGTGCCATATCACCAGTGCCGGTCCCGTTGTACACAAAAAGATGTGGAAATGAAGCCAGGATTTTAATTTTCCCCAATTCTGCATAAATGAGAGCCGCTTACGCATCATGTAAGTTGCTACTCCAATGACCATAAACACAGTTCCTATTATCCCATATCCATGGCCAATTATTCCGGTAGGTTTAAGCAGACCGTGAATTTCGGTGAATACCCGATCATGAGGTTTCGATGTATAGTAATCCCACCCGAAGTAGCCCGGTAAGAGTATTATTGCAAGCCATAAAAGGAGCAACACAACAGATCCAATTTTGCGGATCATATAAGTAGTTGGTTAAGGTCGTACAATCTGTAAACTTGTTACATAATGTAAATACAGCTAGATTACGATAGATTCAATCTATTTAGTCAACGCTAAAAAATTAAGCTGTAAGCACTTAACCGTCTTTGTTTAGCTATACTAAGTAGTTTGAATCAATAATACTTACCTGACTGTACCAAGTAGTAATTATATGATCGCATTAACCGGAAAGATCTTATTGGTTCTCGCATTTCTAGGCGGAATCATTTCATTACCAGCCTATTTTTTTTCAGCAAAAAATGAAGAATCCGGTTTTTTAAAGGTGGCGAATGTTCTATTTACCATTAAGGGATTATTGGTCGCAGGAGCTTCTGCTATACTCATATTTCTGATCCTCAATCATCGTTTCGACTTTTATTACGTATATAACTACACGAGCCGGGATCTTGAACTACGTTACCTGATCTCTGCTTTTTGGGGCGGACAGGAAGGTAGTTTTTTGCTGTGGATCACATTTGGGGAATTAGTAGGACTAGGATTGATGAAATGGATTCGCCCTTCTTACCGGCCTCATGTGCTCTTCTTCCTAACATTGAATCAGGTTTTATTGCTCTCGATGGTATTAGGAATTCATCTTGGTGATATTCAGATCGGAGCATCCCCGTTCAGAAGTATCGCTGAAGCATTTCCAAATGCACCGTTTCTTCAAACCAATCCTGAATTTATCCCTGCAGATGGCCGTGGACTTAACGACTTATTAAAAAGTCCCTGGATGGTGATTCACCCACCAATTCTGTTTTTTGGTTTTGCTTTAATGGCTGTTCCATATTGTCTGGCAATGGCTGCGCTCTGGAAAAATGAAATGGGGAGCTGGATCAAACATGCCCTGCCATGGACACTGGGGGCGAATCTTAGTTTGTTCATTGCAATATTTCTTGGTGGTTACTGGGCCTATGTCACCCTCTCTTTCGGTGGATACTGGGCCTGGGATCCTGTAGAAAATGCATCCATTATACCATGGTTTATCGGCGTTGCCGGCATTCACAGTATGCTTCTCAACAAGAATAAGGCATCCGCTCAAAAGTACCCGATCATATTTGCTATACTTGCATATGCGGCAGTTGTTTATGAAGCCTTCCTTACCAGGTCCGGAATCCTCGGTAGTTCCTCTGTTCACAGTTTCACTGACCTTGGTCTGTACAATCAGCTTTTGATCTTTCTGGTCATAATTATTGGAAGTGGCTTCGTATTATTCATTCTCCGTTACAGGGAGTTTCCCAAAAAGGATGAACCAACTACCGTTCTCAGCCGTGAATTTCTGATCCTGGCAGGATCAATTGTACTTTTCGTGATCGCTCTGGTGATCACACTTGGAACAAGTTCCCCACTATTGGGTCGTTTATTTGTTGACAATCCTACCCCTCCCGATATTTCATTCTATAATCAATGGTCTATACCCCTGGCCATTTTAACTGCTTTGTTGACCGTTCCTGCTCAATACATATTCTGGCGAAAGCTTAACGCTGAAGCACTAAGTGGTAAAATGATCGCCCCTAGTATTGGAGCTATTCTCATTACCATTCTATTAGTATTTGAATATAAATTCACTTCACTTACCTATATAATTTTTGTCTTTTCAGCAGTTTTCGCTCTGATCGGAAATGGTCTTATTCTTCTTGATCTTATTCGAAAAAATGTAGCCGTAATTGGCGGAACCCTGAGTCACGTCGGATTCAGCATCTTGTTAATTGGATTTCTTACCTCTTCTGCTTTTCAGAAAGATCTTCTGGATCTTCGAACGAATAAATACAATGCAGCAATTGAAAAAGGTGAGGTACTCGATGAACAGGGATTTCCGCTATCTGAGAAGATCGGTTTTCTTGAGCTCCGGTTAAATCAACCCAAAAGCGTGAATAACAAATATCAGATCACTTACCTGGGGCACTTTGACAGTAATCAGCTATCACGCCCCGGACAGCAAACGTATGAAATTCGTGTCGATCGGGTTAAGGGTTCTGAGATCCTCTCCTCTTACTTTTTATACCCCGAAGTATATCCGATGAAGAAAAGATCAGATGTAAGCTGGTCGGTGGATGTGGATGTTAAAGCCGGTTTATCGAACGATATTTACATGTATGTGGCCGGAAGTTCGTATGTAGAAGAAATGAATTCATTCTATAAAACCTCAGCAAACGGAGCTCATTCCGGCCTCACAGTTTCCGTTGATGAAGATCCGGCAAAAGCATGGATATTATTAAAGGCTGTAGAAAAACCGATGGTATCATTAGTTTGGATTGGGATATTCCTAATCATGACCGGATTCAGTATTTCAATTTTAAGACGTAGAAAACAGACTCAGGATATTACGATCTCAGGATAGGATCGGCTTAAACACGGTGCTATCTCCATTCTCGATCTTTTCATTGTACTTTTCTTTATCGAACGTGTAAAGAAAAGCTCCTTTTTTTGAATATTTCTTCAGTTTCTCATCAGTCTTGATCAATACATCCATCGAGAGCATTCTTCGGCGGAAATTTCTCTTATCCAATTCTGTATCGTAGATGCATTCATACAACTTTTGTAATTCAGGTAGGGTGAATTTTTCAGGAAGCAATTCAAATCCTACCGGTTGATGAGAAGCTTTATATCGCAACCGTTTTAAAGCCGCATCCACCATGTGGTTATGGTCAAAGATCAGATCCGGCATATCATGGATAGAAAACCACGAAGCTCCATGTGCTTTCATCAATTCCTTGTCATGAGTATGGATATCGATCAAAGCATAATAAGCCACAGATACTGTACGCTCAACCGGGTCACGATCAACCTCTCCAAACGCGTGAAGCTGTTCCAGGTAAATATTTTTCAAACCCGTTAGTGAGATCAAAATTCTGTTGGCAGCCTCATCCAGGCTCTCTGTTCGCCGAAGAAAGCCTCCCATTAACGACCAATTCCCTTTTTCCGGTTCGAAATCCCTTTTAATTGCCAGTAGTTTTAATTCATTTTGATCAAAGCCGAATATTATACAATCCAAAGCAACTAGCATTTGCTCTGCTTCGGTATATCTGTGTGGTGCCATTTTTAGCGTTCTGTAGTTAATCCGTTTTTAACGGGCTCATAGTATCCAATTCTAGAAAACAAGCAGTATTACCCGATTAAGCCTGTAAATTCGGTGTTTTATTCCCTGTTTTCAACTGAATTACCACGTAGAAAGAGAACGATCAATCCTTCATACCTTATTGACTCTTAAGTCATTTAGAAATAACAAAAAAGAGTATACAAGGTGCGTACAAGAAACAGTTCTGAACCTTTAATTATCCGTTATTAATAATTCTCACGAAGGCTTTTTTGCGCACTATTTAAGCCAATCCGGTTTTTCCAGTTCAGTTTCATAGATATAAATGGCAATAGCTCTGATCTCCGCTTCGGAATACCCCAATGGATCCATCACCCCAAACTCCTCTACATCACTATGAAGTTGTGCTTTTTCCTTTGAGGGCGCGATCACAAATTTGGTAACGCTATTTACGAAATCGGCTTTATCATCACTGATGGCAAGATAATTCCGTTTAGCGATCTCCAACGGAGGAGCAAGCCGGTCGTCGGGCGAGGCCGTAGGATGGTGACAATTCTCACACATTGTACCAACCATTTGTTTGGCTTTCAGGCGTTGTGCTTCTGAGATTTCCAAAAATTGAGGTGAAGTACTTTGTTCCGATCTCGTGTTCTTATTGCACCCGAAACCGATAATTACAAATATGAATAGAGGTAATAGGAATAATTTTTTCATCGATGCTCCCTGTCATATAAAATAATGTTGATCTATTGTACAGTATAGAATCCTGAAGATTCCCGCAGCTGATGAGTGAGTATTTATATATACTAAATTTGAACGAAATATGGGTATTAATTTTAGCAGAATCTGATTTGATACTATCCAATTTCTATCGGGTGAAACTATCGATAAAACCGTATCATTCAGCTCACTATCTGGTCAGCAATACTATTCATCATGAAGCTCATTATCCGATTCTTCAGCATCATCCTGCTATTATTATTTATCCCCATTAAAAGCTCATGGGGTCAGACACATCTCGACTGGAGCTATAACCTCAGTATTTATGAAGTGAATACCCGACAATTTACTTCTGATGGAACTTTTGATGCCTTTTCAACTCATCTTGATCGATTACAGGATATGGGGGTTGGAATCCTTTGGTTCATGCCTGTACATCCGATCGGCGAACAGAACAGACTGGGCTCTATGGGTAGTTTTTATTCAGTAAAAGATTATCTGGATGTAAGTTCCGACTATGGTACACTTTCAGATTTCAAAGATCTGGTCGATGAAATTCATGCCAGAGATATGTACGTGATCATTGATTGGGTCCCGAATCACACCTCCTGGGATAATGTGTTAACCACTGAGCATCCCGAATGGTACACCAAAGACTCTGATGGAAATTTTGTTCCGCCTGCCGGTACGAACTGGACGGATGTGATCGACCTGGATTATGAGCAGCAAGGACTGCGTGAATATATGATCGATGCACTAAAATTTTGGGTAGACAGTGCCGGAGTGGATGGATTCCGTTTTGATGCCGTAGATTATCTCCCCGACGACTTTATGGCTCAAATGACAGATTCCCTGAAAAAGCATAAACCCGATATCCTCTTGTTGGCAGAAGGAGCAGATGAAAAATATCATGATCTGGGTTTTGATATGAATTATGCCTGGGACCTGTATGGTTTTGGAGGAGGAATTCTAAAGAATATCGCCGACAGAACGGCTAATGCTTCAATACTTGCCAGTTATGCTGCCGGTGAAAAAACCGCGTACGAAAGTGACGAGTTAAGGATGTACTTCATTTCAAATCATGATGAGAACTCATGGCATGGAACTACCTTTGAACTATTCGGAACAGCTTCTGATGCCTTTACCATATTAACGAATACCATTCATGGTATGCCACTGGTTTATAACGGAGAGGAGGCTAATCTTAATAAACGACTGGAGTTTTTCGAAAAAGATCTCATCCCCTGGGGAAGCTATTCGAAATCGATATTATTTGAACGTCTGTTCAAATTACGTAAAGAAAATCCCGCGTTGTGGAGTGGTGATCCTGAAAATTATTACAGCAGGATACTAACCTCCGACAACTCCAATATCTTTGCCTATTACCGTTCAAAAAATGAGGACGCGGTTTTGGTATTGTTAAACTTATCTACTTCTCAGAAAACATTTACCATGCTTGGGAATGCTTATTTCGGATCTTGGAAAAATATCTTCACCAACGATACAACCAGCTATCAGGAAACCACAGAGTTTACCTTGCCTGCCTGGGGATATCGTGTGTTCGAATCGGTGGAAACTACCGGAACTTACTTAGAAAATGAGAGGATCACTGATTTTGTTTTAGAGCAAAATTATCCAAACCCGTTTAACCCTACTACCACCATCAAGTATCAGGTACCTTCTTTTAGTAAAGTGAAGCTGAGTGTATACGATATGCTGGGCAGAAATGTAGCCACCTTGGTTGATCAGAATCAGAATGCGGGTCATTATCAGATCAATTTCAATGCTGAAGCACTTCCATCAGGCATATATATGTACCAACTGAATTTCGGGGAGCAATCACTTACCAGAAAAATGATGTTAGTTAAATAACACAAACCGATCTCTTTTTTTCCTTTTATCCCGGATATTTATATCCACTCATAAGCCCGTTTATTCTCTTAGAAAAGGGCTTTTTATTTGCTAATAATTGAAGAATAATTTATTATAAGTGTAAATTATACATCTTATATTATTTAACCGAGTTTACTCGGCTTTATACCTTCCACCAGTCTTATTAGCATGAAAAAAATAGTTCTCAGTGCATTCCTGATCATCATACTCTCAGTTACGCAAACTGTAAGTGCCCAATACCGCGACATCATAGTTCACGATCCCGTTATGATTGAACATGATGGCATGTATTACATATTCAATACTGATTTTGGTCTGAAAATGTGGTCTTCTCCGGATCTGGATAACTGGACCGATGAAGGGGCTATTTTTCCTGAAGCACCTGAATGGACCTTTGATGTAAATCCGGATTTCAAAAACCATATGTGGGCACCCGATATCACATATCATAACGGAAAGTTTTATCTCTTCTATTCTGTCTCCGCATTTGGCAGAAATACATCGGCAATAGCAGTGGCTACGAATACAACCCTGGATACTGACAGTCCGGATTACAAGTGGGTAGATCATGGCCCGGTCATTCGGTCGGTTCCCGGTCGTGACATGTGGAATGCCATTGATCCGAATCTGGCATTCGACGATGAAGGCCATCCCTGGTTAACATTTGGTTCTTTCTGGATGGGTATCAAGATTGTTCGGTTGGATGATTCATTGACTAAGGTATATGAACCCCAAACATGGAGAACCATTGCTGCACGTCATCGCGACTGGAAAGTAGATGAAAGAGATGCAGGTGATGCTGCAAACCCCGAACTTAATTATGCCGAGCTGTATTCTGAGGATCAACTGGAAGCCAATCAAACTATGCAGAATGGCGCCATAGAGGCCCCATTCATTTTCAAAAAGAATGGGTATTATTATCTCTTATTCTCATGGGATCGTTGCTGTAAGGGATTGGAAAGCAGTTACAAAACTGTAGTTGGAAGAGCTAAAAACGTAATGGGTCCCTATGTAGATAAAGCAGGAAATAAGCTCATCCATGGCGGGGGCACTGTGATCGCGTCAGAAACAGATAGATGGGCTGCAGTAGGACATCCTGCGGCATACACATTCGATGGTGTGGATTTTTTAGTTGCCCATGCCTATGACAAGAATGATGATGGTAAACCAAAATTAATACTGGCCGAAATAACCTGGGATGAAAATGGGTGGCCAAGTGTGGAATTAAATTAGATTTTCATAGTTCATCATTACAAGTTGGTTAGAGGCGTCTGTGGGAACAGGCGCCTTTTTTATTTCCAAAAAACCGTATTTACATCAGACATAAAAAAAGGATATCAGGTCTCCCTGATATCCTTAAGGATGAACAATTCTACAAATAGAATATTTTTCTAGCGAATTCCTCTCATTGAACTGTAATACACTTCATTAGAGCGCATTTCGCTTTTAAAGGCATGTAATTCAGTATTCTCATCAATCACCAGACATTCAACGCCCAGCATTTCTGCCAGATCGCGCAGGTGATCTATGGTAAGTGCCTGACTAAACGCTGTATGGTGAGCGCCCCCGGCTAATATCCAACAACCTGCCGCTGTTTTCAGAGAAGGCTGCGCATTCCAGAGAACACGGGCAACGGGTAGATTAGGTAATGCAGGGTTATCAACAGCTTCAACTTTATTAACAAGCATGCGATATCGATTTCCCATATCCATCAATGCTACATTAAACCCATCTCCGGGTGTTCCGTTAAACACTAATCGGGCCGGATCTGCTTTTCCGCCAATTCCAAGTGGGTGAACCTCAAGTGATGGTTTATCCCCTGCAATAGTTGGGCAAATTTCGAGCATATGTGCTCCAAGAACCTGCATTTTACCAGGATTGAAATGGTAGGTGTAGTCCTCCATAAAAGAGGTGCCCCCTTCCAGCCCTTCTGCCATTACTTTCGTAACACGAACCAAAGCAGCTGTTTTCCAATCTCCCTCGCCGGCAAATCCGTAACCCTGAGCCATCAAACGCTGTACTCCTAAGCCCGGAAGCTGAACCATTCCGTGGAGGTCTTCGAAGGTAGTAGTGAAAGCTTTAAAACCACCTTCATCTAAAAATGCCTTTATTCCCAGTTCTATCCGTGCCGCTTCTTTAACGGAATTTTTAAAATCGTCTGAGCCTGCATCTTTATCACTGATGGTATATTCCTGATGATAAGTATCAAGTAGTGCTGAAAGGTCTTCTTCTGTCACGGCATTAATATATTCAACAAGATCTCCCACTCCGAAACCGTGTACCTGTACTCCCATCAGTATCTCAGCGGTAACCTTATTTCCTTCCGTTACCGCTACACTTCTCATATTGTCGCCAAACCGGGCAACTTTCAAGTGCTGAAGTTCATCACGACCTAACGCAGCTCGTGCCCAGGTATCCAGCTCGGCCACGACTTCCGGATCTTCCCAATGTCCTACGATCACTTTTCGGTCGATGCCCATCATGGCATTAATGAATCCAAACTCACGTCCACCATGGGCCGATTGATTCAGATTCATAAAATCCATATCGATCTCATCCCATGGGATATCTCTGTTGAACTGAGTGTGTAAATGAACGAATGGTTTATCCAGTACTTTCAGACCGGTGATCCACATCTTAGCGGGTGAGAACGTATGCATCCAGGTAACCAGACCTATACAATTATCATCACTATTTGCTTCCAGACATACTTTTCTGATGTCTTCTGAAGACGTAAGTAGTGCTTTGTATTTGATGGTTACCGGTGCCCCGACTTTATCAGCCAGCCCCTTCGCTACTTCTTTTGAATGTTCTTCAACTTGTTTAAGTGTTTCGTCGCCGTACAGATGCTGACTGCCGGTTACGAACCATATCTCTTTATTATTACTCATTTTTTTATCCTATTAAATCAAAATTCTACCAGAAATACGCATAGAAGCCAACAGTAATGGCTAATATGATACCTGTGTGGATCACATCCCATTTATCCCAACTTGCTGCCGTTGCTGCCGTTTGCTCAGCTGTGGCTGATCCGTATGTTAATCCTACCAATTGTTCGGGAGGTGCCGGAGTTGTAAACCTGCTCACGATCATGATCACCAGAATACTAACCACTAACATGCCGCCACTGAAGAACAGCCAGTTCACATCATAGAACAAGGTGTAGAAAAAGTTATCCACTCCATTTGCAGCTGCCCACATTTTAACATTTTCGTAACCGGCATTACCAGCGGCCTGAGTATAGAATACTTTAGCCCCAAGCCGGAAAACACCGATAATGAATCCAACGATCATTCCCCACATACCGCCTTTCGGTGTTGGTTTTTTGGAAGCGATCCCTAAAAGGAAAGCTGCTGCGATACCCGGTGCGAGTACCGATTGCACATCCTGCAAGTAGGTGTATAAGACATCCCCGATGCTACGCATAATAGGTATCCAGAGAATACCAAGGATCACCACTACTACGGTAGCGATACGACCAACGGTCAGTAATTTCTTTTCTGATGCTTCTGGATGATATTTCTTATAAAAGTCGATTGTAAACAGCATAGAAGATGAGTTAAACAATGAAGCAAGAGAACTCATCAACGCTGCCAGAATCCCCGATACTACTAATCCCTTCACTCCTGCAGGTAAAAGGGTAGCTACCAGTGTTGGAAATGCTGCATCGGCATTGGTTAATGTAAATACCTGACCATCGATGATCACTTCTTTCTGGGCAAGTGCAAATGCGATCATACCAGGAATCATAAATAAAAATACCGGTGTCAATTTCAGGTATGCTCCGAAAATTGTACCTCTTCGTGCTTCTTTCTCATCTTTACCGGATAGCACACGCTGCACAATAAACTGATCGGTACACCAGTACCAGAATCCGATCACCGAAGACCCGATCAGGACGCCTAACCATGGGAAATCGGCATCTCTGTTACTGCGAATCAGGTTTGTCATACTATCACCGTAATCGTTCACTTCTACTGCAGAGGCGATGCGGATCATTTCATCCCAGCCGCCTAATGCTCTTAAACCAAGCACGAGAATGATCAACGATCCGAGCAGAAGAATAGGCGTTTGTAGTACAGATGTGTAAAGTACCGATTTCATCCCACCAACTACCGTGTAAATTGCCGTGATCAATACCAGGCCTATAGCAGAGATCCAGAAAAAGTCGATACCCCACATGGTTTCAATACCAAATACCTCTTTGAACACAAGTCCACCGGCATATACTGTAACCGCTACTTTGGTAAGCACATAACTAACCAGTGAAATGATGGATAAGATGGTGCGTGATTCAGAATTATATCGCCTTTCTAAAAACTCCGGCATAGTGTACACCATACTTCGGCTATAAAAGGGTACAAAAACCCAACCGAGAATAAGGATCATCCATCCCTGAATTTCCCAGTGCGCCATTGCCATACCACTTGAAGCACCGGCCCCTGCCAAACCGATCAAATGTTCTGAACCGATATTAGAAGCAAAAATTGAAGCACCAATAGCGACCCAGGTGGCATCCCGTCCGGCCAGAAAATAATCGCCCGAACTTTTCTGTTTCTGCATAAATACCCATACGATAATTCCTATGAGTCCGAGGGCGAACAGCCCGATTACAATCCAGTCTAACGTTGCCATATATTGTTTCCTTTAGTTTTATTCCTGTCCGTAATATGAGCCATCGCCATGCTTACGCTCGTAATGTTTTCTAATCAGGCTGTCTTTCAATCGTGGTGCATCAGGATTGATCTGTAGTGCCAGATAGGCCATTTTTGCAACTTCTTCCAAAACAGCACTATGATACACTGCCTTTTTTACATCCTTTCCCCAGGTAAATGGGGCGTGATTTCCAACCAATACCATCGGCACTTCTTCATAAGAAATACCTTTCTCAGCAAAAATATCCATGATCTGGAACCCGGTCTGATGCTCATAATCTCCACGGATCATTTCATCCGACATAGGCGGTGCACATGGCACGTCTTCAGTTAGATGGTCGGCGTGTGTAGTTCCCATGATCGGGATATCCATCTGAGATTGGGCCCATGCCGTAGCATAGGTAGAATGTGTATGAACGATACCACCTATCTGCTCCCAATGCTTGTAGAGTACCGCATGAGTTTTAGTATCAGAAGACGGACGCATGGAGCCTTCGATCACGTTGTTTTCAAAATCTAACACAACAATATCCTCTGGTTTGAGGATATTGTAAGGTACACCGCTTGGTTTGATCGCAAATACTCCCTGTTCGCGATCGACAGCGCTGGCATTTCCAAACGTGAAGAGTACCAGCCCCAATTCGGGCAATTGCATGTTTGCTTCGTATACTTCTTTCTTCAGTTCGTCAAATTTACCCATTGTTTCTATGCGTTTTTCATGATTCGTTCTTCCATTACCCCGGCAAAAGATTTATAGCGATCATATACCGCTTTGTAGGCTTCTACCTGCTCAGGTTGGGGTTTATACTCTGATTCGAACCCGGAAGCCATACTTTCCCGGGCTGCGTCTACCGATTCAAACATACCGGCAGCAGTAGCTGCAAACACGGAAGCTCCTAATGCACATGTTTGTAAAGATTCTGATACCTGAATGGGCATATCCAACACATTGGCTAGCGTCTGCATCATAAAAGGACTTTTCTTTGCAACGCCCCCCATTCCGATCACTCCGTCAATGCGAACTCCTTCTTCTCTGAATCTGTCTACGATCAGTTTTGACCCGAAGCAAATTCCTTCAACCAAAGCTTTAAATATTCGGGGAGCATCACTTCCCAGGTCCATACCTTCTATAGCAGCTTTAAGCATTTGGTTAGCATCCGGGGTTCTACGACCGTTCACCCAATCCAGTGCCGTTATGCCGGTATCTCCTTCAATAGCCATAGCCTGCTCAGATAGCCGGGCAAGCATTGAATCTTCGGCCTCCTCAATGAGCGCTGCTTTTTTATCATCGCTGATAACGTTGCTGGCCATAACCGCATCTTTGAATGGTCCCATCAAAACATTTTTGAACCAGGCTAATACATCCCCGAAGCCAGACTGACCTGCCTCCAGACCGATGTATCCCGGAATGATCGAACCATCTACTTGTCCACAAATACCTTTTACCAGGTTATCTCCCACTTCATCTTCGGGTGAGATGATCATATCACAAGTTGAAGTACCCATCACCCGCACCAGATAATTTGGTTTGATGTTTCCACCAACGGCACCCATATGCGCATCGAATGCCCCAACACCAATTACTACCTCTTCGGTAAGGCCAAGCTTTTCGGCCCATTCTTTTGAAAGTGTACCGGCTGCTACATCAGAGGTATAGGTGTCTTCGTAAAGTCTTTCTCTAACCCCGGCTAATAACGGGTCTAATTTTGTTAGAAATTCTTCGGATGGAAGCCCGCCGAATTCTTCGTGCCACATGGCTTTATGACCAGCCGCACACCGACTTCGCTTCATTTTGGTAACATCCTTTTCACCGGTAAGTGCGTATGGGATCCAGTCGCAGGCTTCGGCCCAGCTGTACGCGGCTTCCTGAATGGATTCATCATCCCGCAACACATGAAGCATTTTAGCCCAGAACCACTCAGATGAATAAATCCCGCCAACATATTTGGTGTAATCCGGTCCTCCCCAACTGCGGGCAAGGTCGTTAATTTCGTTTGCTTCTTTGATCGCAGTATGATCTTTCCAGAGAACAAACATCGCATTAGGATTTTCCTCAAAACCTGGAGTTAAAGCCAATGGAGTACCTTCCGCGTTCACAGCAACAGGGGTTGATCCCGTTGTGTCAACAGAAATAGCTTTTACATTTGCTCTTTCCTCTGCAGGAAGTTCATCAACTACCGCTTTCAATGTTGATTCGAGTCCTTCGAGGTAGTCCAGCGGATGCTGACGAAATTGCTGTTTGGCAGGATTGCAATATTTACCCTCTTTCCAACGCTGATAATAATGTACTGAGGATGCAATTTCTTCTCCTTCTTCGCTTACTAATACTGAGCGAACAGAATCTGATCCGTAGTCAACTCCGATTACATATTTCATTCCGGTCCAGGTTAAGTTTTTCTTTATTCCTAACTGCGAACAGCAGAGCTTTTATACACTCTGGAATCGCTTTTTATTATAAGTGTTACATTAACACTTTTATTTTTACAATACAACTAAAACCAACAAAAAAATTAATTACAATCACCTTTTACTGAACTGATATTTTTATTGTTATGGCTTAAGCGTTTTAAATATTAAACTATCTCCATTATTAACTTTTCTTGAGTATTTTTTCGGATCAAACCGATACAGAAATGCCCCTTTTCTGCTATTGGTTTTTTGCTTCTCCTCGGTTTTTTCCAATACATCCATTGAGAGGATCCTTCTTCTGAAATTTCTTTTATCCAGATTTGTATCGTAAATAGATTCGTACAATTTCTGGAGTTCCGGTAGAGTGAACTTCTCGGGCAGGAGCTCAAAACCTACAGGCTGGTGAGAGGCTTTTCTCCGTAATCGTTTTAATGCAGAAAGCACCATTTCCTCGTGATCGAAAATGAGTTCTGGTACAGAGTGGATCGGGAACCAACTGGCGCTGTGTTGTTTTAATAGTTCCTTATCATGTGTCTCAACATCGATCAGCGCGTAGTAGGCTACTGAAATGGTACGTTCAACCGGATCACGGTCTACATCCCCGAAAGAATGAAGTTGATCGAGATATATGTCATGTAATCCGGTTAAGGTTTTCAGAATCCTCTGGGCGGCTTCATCCAGACTTTCATCATCATCCAGGAAGCCCCCCATCAGCGACCATTTTCCTTTTTCGGGCTCGAAATCACGTTTGATCAATAACAGTTTCAGTTCATTCTTGTGGAAACCGAAAATTATGCAATCAACTGCTACCAGTATGTGTTCGTACTCTTTATAACGTTCCGGTGCCATGATCTTGCCCTGATCTCTTATTTCAAGCTCAATGCTACAATACTATGTTTTGGCAGTTTTATGGTTAATACCCCATTCTTTAATTTTGCATTATCGAATGAACTGATAATTACATTATCCGGATCATCATAGGTATTGATGGCATCAAAACTATCTGCGGTCAGTATTTCTGCAGATCCTTTAACGATCGATTTCACCTTCATTCCTCTGATATCGATCTTAACTTCCTGTGCTTCTTCCGGGTGCAGGTTGCTTATTGTAAGCCGTACAACTCCGTCTTTTTCAGATACAGTGGTTGAGATCACATCAAATTCTTCTCCAATATCCTTTCGATCGCTGCTTTCATCTTCAAACTTGTACGTATTTGATGTGAGATGAACCGGTAACAGATGAGCATTCTGATGTTCTTTATACATCTCGAATACATAGTAAGTGGGTGTTTTTACCATTTTCGGGCCATCAGTAAGTATCATTGCCTGCAGCACATTCACCATCTGAGCAATATTAGCAATACGTACACGGTCGGCATGTGAGTTGAGTATATCTAACGAAAGTGAAGCGATCAGGGCATCCCGCATAGAATTCTGTTGCTCGAGAAATCCTCCTGTGGTGTTTGGTAGTTCTTCCGTCCAAATTCCCCATTCGTCTACAGCCAGAGCAACTCGTTTATTTGGATCGTATTTATCCATTCTATTTGAATGCTTGGTAACGAATTCATCCATGCGATAAGCCGCTAGAATTCCACCAAAATACCAATCTGTTCCAAAATTCATGGAAGGACCTTTGTCGAACCAACCATCATCACCTGCTATGGTGTAATAATGCAACGAGATACCGTCCATCATCCTCCCTGCTTTCTCCATAAGGGTTTCAGTCCAGCCATATTGACTATCCGACCAACCGCTTGCGATCTTGAACAACTTATTTCCGCTATAATTTTTTGCATAGGTCTGGAATTGACGATACAGATCTGCATAGTAATCCGCGGTCATGTTTCCACCGCATCCCCAGCTTTCGTTACCAATACCAAAGAATTTGATCTTCCATGGTTCTTCACGACCATTTGCTCTTCGTTCTTCGGCTAAGGTAGATTCAGAATCTGAAGTCATATATTCGATCCAGTCCTGCATCTCTGCCGGAGTTCCACTACCAACGTTTGCGGAGATGTAAGGTTCTGCATCCAGTAATTCAGCTAGTCTTAGAAACTCATGCGTACCAAAACTGTTATCCTCGATCACACCCCCCCAGTGAGTATTCAATCGTTTGGGGCGCTCAGCTCTTGGGCCAATTCCATCGCGCCAGTCATATTCATCAGCAAAACAACCGCCCGGCCAGCGAACGTTTGGAATATCAAGCTCCTGAAGTGCGGTAAGCACATCCGTGCGATATCCTTCGGTGTTTGGAATTTCTGAATCCGGGCCAACCCAGATACCACCATAGATTCCGCGACCTAAATGCTCAGCGAACTGACCGTAAATATGCTCGTTGATCACTACTTCCGATTGATCTGCATTAACTATGATCGTATTGGTCTGAGCCCATACCGGGCTTCCTGCCAGAATCAGGATCGCAAATAACTGCGTTATAAATTTTTTCATGATTACTACATTTATAGGTTAGGTATAAAACTCTTATTTGGTTGAAAACCGATAGATCGTACTCGTTGAATAAGTTTCTCCGGGATTCAGGATCGTAGATGGAAATTCAGGTTTATTGGGAGAATCCGGGAAGTGTTGAGTTTCGAGACAGAGGGCAGCATGTTTGTTATAAACGGAGCCATCTGATCCGGTGAGTGTACCGTCCAGGAAATTTCCTGAATAGAATTGAAGCCCCGGTTCGGTAGTTAGTACTTCCATAAACCGCCCTGTTTGTGGATCGTGAAGAGTGGCGACCACCGGCATTTCTTCGGCTGACTCATTTAATACCCAGTTATGATCGTATCCGCCTTCAACATCATCAATTCTTGCTCCGATCTCATAAGGTTCAGTGAAATCGAAAGGAGTACCTTCTACCTCGGCAATTTCACCCGTTGGTATCAAACCGGCATCCACGGGAGTATAACCGTCGGCATCCATCATCAACTCATGATCTAAGATCAGACTTTCAGGATCACCGGATAGATTGAAGTAACTGTGGTTGGTCAAATTAACGGGTGTTGCTTTATCAGTTACCGCCTCATAATCGATTTTAAGTTCGTTGGCATCTGTAAGTGTATAAACAACGGTGATGTCCAGATTACCGGGGTACCCTTCTTCTCCGTCCTCACTTAAATAACTAAAGGTGATGGTATTATTATCACCGATCTCAGCATTCCATAATACTTTATCAAATCCGACATTCCCACCATGTAAATGATTATCACCATCATTTGCATTCAGTTCGTAAGTTTCTCCGTCCAGAGAGAATGTCGCCTTTCCAATCCGATTTCCATACCGGCCGATAATGGCACCGAAATACGGAGTTCCGGCGAGATAGTCATCCAGATTATCAAATCCGAGTACCACATTTTCCATTATTCCTTCCTTATCCGGAACTACAATTGAGGTTACCGTACCCCCATAATTAGTGATACTCACCTGCATACCACTTGCATTTTCTAACGTATACAGTTGTACCGGGGTACCATCCGGCATTTTACCGAATTCCTCTACAGTAGCTTTCCGGTTTACCTCAGTGTTTTTATTCTGGCAAGCTGATACCAGCATAACCGCTGAAAGTAAGATCAGCAACATGCTGTTTATTTTAATTCTGTTAGCGAACATTTTTTTCATAGTTGGTGAAACTTTGATGTTTAATTTCTTATTCAAAATGGATGACAAACCCACCGTTACCGGATAATTGCACCGTCAACTCATTTTGGTCAGTTGAAATAGTTTTATGTGAATATGAATACTGATCCTTTCCATCTCCGATAAAGGTTCCGTTCAGACCATCAGGAATAAACGATAAATCAATCGAAATTTCTTTTTCAATATTTTCGCCATTAAGACCGGCAATAAACCATTCATCTCCGGTACGTCGGGCAAATACAACTAATTTACCGGGGTACCCTTGCAGAAATCGGGTTTCATCCCAGCTTACAGGAATATTAGAAGCGTACTCCTGAACATATTCGGGAAGTGAATACATACCTTCTGCCGTTTCAGCAACATGCAACACCCCGGATGTAAAGATAATCGGTTGAGCGAGCTCAAATGAGCTGGTAGTAATCCGGTCAATATTTGGAATGGGTGTCGGACTCATCGGGGTGTAATCCATCGGGCTGAACACATTTCTCGTAAACGGAAGCGTTGTTGAATGTACAGCAACCTGATCTGCATTCCGCTGATCAAACGTGGTGAATTCAAACCCTTTAACCGATTCCATGGTTACCAGATTTGGCCATGTTCGGTGCCAGCCTCTTGGCAATGTGGTACCGTGCGTATTAACCAGTAAATGATGATCGGCGGCATCCTCAAAAATATCCAGATAGTAGGACATCATAGACTGACCATCACCGGCAAAGAAATCCACCTTCACTCCTTTAATGCCAATATCTTCGATTCGGGAAAACTCTTTTACACGATCCTCATGGGTAAGTAATTTACTTTTAGGAGTGTACTCAGTGGTGTTCCAGCTTCCAGATGAATTGTACCACAGTATTAAGCCCACATCTTTTCCGGCAGCGTAATCAGCTAATTCCTGCATGCGATCATACCCTATGGTTTGATCCCAGTTTACATCCACCAAAACATATTCCCATCCCATTTTGGCTGCATAATCTATGAACTCAATTTGTGTATCATAGTTCACGGAATTGTCTTTCAGTTTTGCCCAGCTCCAGGCGGCTCTGCCCGGTTTTATCCAGCTGGGATCATCAATTTGCGAAGAATCTGCCAGGTCCGTTCCCAATGTTGATTCAGCTATGGTCTCCAGATCCCCTATTGCGATCAATCTCCATGGAGTACTCCATGGTAAAGCAGATTCCGGGTTTAGAGCCCGGCCCGGGAATTGTTCTTCAGCTTGAGGAAAGCGGATCTGATATTCACCATCCGGAGCATGTTGGTGCAATCGTGTGGCCGGATAACTGCCATCCATCCCTGTTTCAGAGATCAGCACAAAGGTGTTCTGAATCTGAAATAAAGCCGGAAATGCCCATCCTGCGGAATCAGGAGCAGGTATACCGGCTTTTTCACCAACATAATAATATTCTTCGTAGGATGGATTGGTTTGAGACCACCCGGTATTAACATTAGCCAGTGGTTCGAGCCAGAATCTGGCTCCTTCAGTCACATTAAAAGAAGTGAACTCCCTGTGGATATAATGAAGTTTATCCGCCTTCCCATCTATGAAATATCTGAACGCAACACCATCATCCGACACTCTGAAAATGATATCATACTTCTGTCCGGAAGTATGCTCAAGGGTAACTGTTCGCTCATTGGCGATATAGGTGATCTCTTTCTGTTTTCCGTGCAGAAGTTCGTAGGATTCTTTGTGTTCTTTTAACTCAGTTACTGAAGAGATCTCGACATTCTTCGACAAATCTGTTTTATCCAGTAACAGACCAAGTTGTGACGTCTGTTGAACGGCAGTTCCGTCTCTGGAAATATGATATTGAGGCACTCCTTCAATTACCTCAAATACCAGATTAATGTCACCATCCGGACTACTAACTGATACCGTATCCGGAACCGTACAACCAAGCAGACCAACTATTAGAAGAAAAGTGAGGGGGATTCGATGTATCATTATTGATTTTCTGATTTTGCCCTGATTATTTGATCTTCCCTTTTATTAAAGTGAAAGAGTGTGCAGGAAATGCGTATTCAAAAGAATCACCCTTCAGCTTCAGATCCTTTTTGCGCTGAGTTTCGACTTCCGTCTTACCGAAATCATTTTGCGACTTAATGGATTCGCCATTAACCTCGTACACTTCAAAAGTGCCATTAAACATACCGGTCTGACTGATGATCTCTGCAGTGATGGGCTTATCCAAATGCCTGTTTACCACATTTATGACAACTTCCCCATTATTTTTATAGGTAGCTGATACATCCAGATAAGGAACATCATTCTGCTGGGTTTGCGACTCTCCAAGACCGAGGAAAAAAGTATCGGTGTTATAGGTATCTGTTTCAACAAATACATCCAGAGAAGTTCCATGATTGAATGTTGCGAACAGCTGTAATGGGTAGTAAATGGTTTGCAGAAACATATCTGTTTCGCTGGTGAACATAGGAGCGATCACATTCACTAACTGAGCCATATTTGCGATCTTAACAATATCTGCGTTACGGACAAATACATTTAAGAATCCCGAGACTACAAGAGCATCCTCCAGATTGTAATGCTCTTCGAGCGCCCTTACACCGGTCATATCTTCACCTACACGGGCACGATACCATATATTCCATTCGTCCCAGGCAATGTAAATAGGATCCCTGTCGCCCCGATCGGCACGGCTCATTACATCGGTGATCAAACCACGCACAATCTGAGTTCTCTCATCCAGCACTTGTGGAGTGGCCATAAAATTATAGTAGTTATTATCAGGATTTCCGACATACATGTGAACGGCCAGATAGTCTACCACATCTTTTAGTTCTTCTAACACCACGCGATTCCAGTGCATCGGATTGGCTCCCGGGCGGAAGTTGGACGCACCGGCAGCTATAAGTTTAATGCTTGGATCGGTGAGTCGCATTACTTTAGCAGTCTCACGTGCTTTCTTGCTGTAGTCTTCGGCATTCAGGTGGCCAATTTGCCAGAAGCCGTCCATTTCATTTCCAAGACTCCAGTATTTAATATTCCATGGTTTTTCGAATCCATGTTTTTTACGAAGCTCCGCGTAATACGGTCCGCTTTCAACATTGGTATATTCAACCCATCGTTGTGCTTCAGAAATGGTACCGGTTCCCATATTAACCGCAAAATATGGCTCTGCCCCAATTTTATTAGTGAATTTCATGAACTCGTTGGTTCCGAATTCATTCGTTTCAAGACGATCCCATGCTAATTCCATTCGGGGGATGCGTTCCGGCCCTACCCCATCCATCCAATGGTAATTGGAAACAAAGTTACCACCCGGATAGCGCAGTAACGTCACTTTTAAATCTTTTGAGGCTTTGATAACATCTTTTCTGAAACCATCCTCATCAGCGAGTGGAGAATCCGGATCATAAGCACCGCCATAGACGGCGCGGCCCAAATGTTCCAGGAAATTCCCATAGATCAGGGGACTTATCTCGCCAATTGTCCGGTCGGTGTCAATTTTGATCCTTGCATCCTGAGCAAGAGCCAACGGAGTTAATAAGATTGCTATTAAGAAGGGCGTAATAGAACTCAGTGTTGCTTTCTTCATATTCGTGACTACTAAGTTAATGCAGGATAAAATTGACTGGTAAAAAATGACCTGCCGGTTCACCGGCAGATCATAACATTGCTGATATTGGTCATCTATGTAAGGGTATTCTCAGCTTTATTAATACCCCGGGTTCTGAGTCAAATTTGGGTTTGTGTTCAACTCCCCAGTCGGGATAGGGAATAACTCTCTGAAACTAGCGCTGGCATCATGAGAGAACCATGATTTTGAAGTGAATACTCCAAATCGGATAAGATCCATTCTGCGACGACCTTCCTGATTGAATTCCCAACCTAGTTCATCCAGGAATCTTCCGTAAGTGATATCCGCTCCACCTTCATTAGTAGTTGCCGTATGATCTCTTCTTCCGTAATCGTACACACTTCCACCCTGAAGCTCAGCTCCGGTAACAGCTGCTTTTAGTGGATCTGTTTCATCAAAAGAACGTTCACGAACTTGTGTTACAATGGTAGCTGCAGCATCGGCACTTCCGGTTCTAAGTAAGGCTTCAGCCTTCATCATTAACACATCAGCATATCGGAAAAATGGAAAATCATTATCCAGAATATTGGTTGCACCTAATTCGATCTCGAATTTACCCAATCTGAATCCATGAATTCCCTGAGACTGATCAACACCGGGTACTTCGTTAATATAAGCTAAAGGCTGGCCGGCGGCATCCCCAAGAGTTGCGTAAAGCATATCCCCTGATGATGAATACTGTTGTCCCATGATCCAGTTATCCTGATAGCGTTCATCATCAGTGTCGTATGAGCTGATCGCCTGTGGAATGGCACACATACCGCCCCATGGACCAAACAGTAACTCATAGGTAGCTTGATTTGCCGGTTGCAGAGTCTGCATGTGAATATCGAACGCATTCCAATTGGTCGTGTAATTCTTATCAACAGGGATAGCGAAAATGATTTCGTTTGAATTCTGATTTTCAGTTACGAAAACATTTTTCTGATCTGCTTCTAATGAATACATACCGGAATTGATTACCTCATCAGCATGGGTAATTACATTATTCCATTGTGCTGTTCCCGTATAGACTTCTGCATTCAGATAAATTCTTGCCAACAGCGTATGAGCTGCCCATTTATTGAACTTACCGTATTTACGAGCTTCTGAAAGGTTATCGATGTTATCTGTGATCTCACTCACAACAAAATCATAAACCTGTTGTCTGGTATTTTGTTCAGGTAAGAATCCATCAGGTACATCAAATTGAGTTACTATAGGTACGTTACCGAATGTATCGAGTAACAGTGAATAGTATGCAGCTCTTAGTACTTTCAATTCAGCCAGAGCTTCGATCTTTTGGGTTTCATCCAGATTTACCGTACCGGATTCAATTTGGTAGATTACCCGGTTTGCTGTGGATATTCCACCGTAAATACGATCCCAGATCGTTGAGAATACGGGATTATCTGGTCCCCAGTTATGTTCGTGTAAACGACGGTAAATGCCACCATCAACCCAACCGTTTGGTCGTGCAGGAATAACTATTTGATCTGCAGTGATCTCCTGAGCTCTCCAGAAGCCATTCCATTGTAGCATGATTGCATCCCAGGGCACATATGCTGAGCCGATTATAGCTTCAACATCACCTGCTGAGGGTTCAAATTCGCTGGCGATTATCTCCGTATAACTCTCGTTTGCCAATTCGGTACATCCTAATGGCATCATAAGAGCTACAAGGGCAATCCAAAATCCTTTGTAGGTATTTGATTTTATTACTTTCATTGTAGTTCCTATCCTCTAAAATTTAATATCTATTCCGAGTGTAAAAATACGTGTAGTCGGGTACTTATCACGGTTATCCACTCCTGGTTCCAGACCAGAAATAGTTACCTCAGGATCAATTCCTTTATAGCCGGTAATGACAAAGGTATTTTGACTTGACGCGTAAACACGGGCTGACTTGAAGTAAGGCACTTTATCAACCGGTATCTGATAACCTAACGTGATGTTATCGATCTTCCAGTAGTCTCCGTCTTCAATATAGTAGCTGTTATATTCGAGCGGCATATCTGTACTGAGCACTGTTTTACCAAATACAGGGTCATATGCTGATTTCAGGCGATTGTACACTTGATGGATGTATTTTCGTAGTACATACGTGAGAAGTTCAGTATCTGATAATCAAAAGCTCCCCTCATTGTTACACTCAGATCGAATGCTTTATACATGAAGGTATTATTCCATCCTGCATAGTAATTAGGAATACCGTTCCCTAATCTCATTTTATTAGCATCATTATGGAAATCGCCATATGCAGTCGCATCATCATAAAATACTTTTTCGCCTGCTTCATTCAGATATACCCAACGGCCGTTATCATCAACATCAACTACTTTAAATCCGTAGAAATCACCGATGTTATATCCTACCTGTACACGGTGTGTATAAGTTTGAATAGGCTCACCTGTGTAACCGGTGTTGAAGTAGTCATTAGTTGTTTCGTAAAGATCGTTTGAGAGACTCTTTAGCTTATTTTCATTGGTTGAGAAGTTAGCTGTAGTCACCCACTGGAAATCTTTGGTTTGAATTGGAGTGAACTCTAACAAAATCTCAAGACCTCTATTGGTCATTGTACCAACGTTTGCTGTGGTAACATTATATAGATTCGGAGGAGTAGGTACCGGATAGTTATATAATAAACCTTCAATATTACGAACGTAATAATCCACATTACCACTAAGCTTTCCGTCAAGCATAATGAAGTCAACACCCACATTATACTCGTGTTTTTCTTCCCACTTGATCTTGTCATTTTCATTCTGAGTTGGAGCCAGTGCCTGTATCCATTGACCATCAGAGTACACATAATCTGTATACCCAAGTTTTGGCTCTGCAAGGAACGAAGTACTTGGTGGCGTACCGGTTACACCATAACCAGCTCTAAACTTCAATTCATCCAGAAATTCTACATCATCCATGAATGATTCATTGGTAACTCTCCATCCTGCAGATATTGCAGGGAAAAGTCCCCATGGATTATCAGCACCATAAAGCTGAGAAGCTCCTTCGTAACGTAAACTTGCCATCAACAGGTACTTATTGTCATAATCGTAATTTACACGACCAAAGAAACCGATAAGGTTAGTGAGATATTTTGAACTATAAATATTATTCAATCCCTCTTTGAGTGCATTCCCTGCCCCAATGTTATTGTAGGAAAACGCATCTGTTGGGAAATCCCAGTTAGTCATCCAACTTTCACGACCAAACCATTCATTGTAGCTGTAACCACCAAGAAGGGTAACATCATGCAAATCGAAGTTTTTTACATATTCTCCGGTCAGTTCAAGTACTTTTTGCGTGTTTTCCACATAACCATTTGAGGCAAATCCATTTCTACCATCTCGCAGTGTGGATACGTGTTGATGAGTTTCGTAGTAACCACGAGACTGATTAAACTTATTAAAACTCATCATTGCTTTGAATGTAAGTGCATCGGAAGGCATGTAAGATACCGTACCACTTACTCGTGATTCTTCATTATGGTTGGTACCATCCGATTCATAGAGACGAGAAAGCGGATTTTCGTAGTTAAAATTACCTGTCTGTTGGTACCAGTCACCTTCACTGTCTTTTATTGGTGAAGTCGGATTAAAGATGATTGCCTGACGATAAGTGTATCCGTTAAAGCTATATCCATCGCCTGTAGTGGTATATTCATTTCTGTTATTCATTATGCCAACATTGATCAACACTTTGTTGTCAAGCATTCGATGATTCAGGTTAGCACGCATTCTGAGTGTACTGTTATCAGATTTTACAAAAATACCTTCTTCATCCTGCCAGTTCACATTAACCAGATAATTGGTATTTACTGTACCACCGCTAAACGAAAGGTTATTAACGTATGAGACCGGAGTTCTGGTAATTTCATCCAGCCAGTCTGTATTTGCACCAAGATCGTAAGAAGCTGCTCTTGTACCATCTGCTATCTGTTGTCTGTAATCAGCAGCTGTTAGTACGTCCAGTTTTCTCGTTATCTGTTGGGTACTGATAAAGCTCGAAAAGTTAACACTTGGTTGAAATGCACCGGTACTTCCTTTAGTTGTTACTAAAATAACACCGTTTGTTGCACGAACACCGTAAATAGCTGCAGCAGAACCATCCTTCAAAACGTTTACTGATTCTATATCCTGAGGAGCTACAAGATCTAAGCTACCAGGTACTCCATCTATCAGAACCAATGGGCTGGTACTAGTACCATAAATGGTTGTTCTACCACGTAAAGAAATCTGAGTGCCGGCAGTTGGATCACCGCTTGGATTGGCGATGGCCAAACCAGCAACTTTACCCTGAATTAACTGCCCTGCATCCTTAACATTGACAGTTGTAAAATCCTCAGAGGTAACACTGGCTACCGATGTAGTTAATTCATCTTTATTTATAGTACCATAACCAACTACTACTACATCTTCTCCAAAGAAAGTTTCCTGTTCCATACCAATATTTATAACGGTTCTTCCGTCTATCGGTATTTCTACATCTTTGTATCCAATGTAAGAGAAAATAAGCGTGTCACTGAGTGAAGGAACATTCAGAGAATAATTACCATCAATATCAGTTGAAACACCCTGAGTTGTTCCTTTAACGACAATGTTAACACCCGGAAGTGTTTCATTTGTCACTTGGTCTGTTACTACACCCGAAACCTGTTGTGCCATGGTATTTTGACAACAAAACAAGGTTAAGGCGAATACGAACATACTGAACGTATGCTTGGTAACTTTATTCATAATTAAACCTTAGATATTTTGATTAGACTTTAAGGACAGGCAATTAATTGCTGATACATATTGTGCTATTATTACATGCCTCCAACTTTTTTAAACCCCAATTTTCATTCAGGGAAAAACTGCTTATCCCCTCCTGTTTTACCATAGACCCCATCCGTAAAGAGAAGCGCTTCCAGCTTTATACTAAAGCTGGTTTATCTCAGTTAAGGTTAGGTATCTATAGATTGGTGTCGCAATTACACTTATGAAGTTTCACTTATCAGGGAAAACATGCAAGTGTTTTTTTGACACCTTTAACTTTTTAATAATATCCTTAATTAATTAAGCCCTACTCTCTTTTAGTTTACTTTTTTTTGAATCAGGCTTATAAATTAACATTTTTTTAATCTATGGAATTAATCCTCTTTTATGATAATGGAACGATTCTGACTTTTCATTTAAAAAAGTTTTCCACATTCACTTAAAATCAGAGCAAATTCTGCGCAACAGCCTCTAATAATCTCCAACTTCTCAGGTAGCGCTTTTTTAACACGGTAAAAGTCTGCTACCCGACACCAACATCACTTTGGATCTGAAATTAATGTTGTATAGCAGTCATATTTTTTAGATTATTCGTGTCATATATACACTTAAAATATTTTATTGTGAAATTTTCATTCCTTACTTCTATTGTATTTTTCTTTTTGGTGATTGGATGTTCCTGCGATCCAAAACAATCTCCAGCAGTAACTTTCACCAATCCATTGAATGAAAGTGGTCCGGACCCATGGATGACCTATTATAATGGCCACTATTATCTGGCTGCAACCACCTGGGGAGGTCCTGAAACCGGGTTAACTATGCGAAAAGCTAAAACGATAGCTGAGTTAAAAACGGCTGAACCTGTACAAATCTTTGTTGATTCTACTAAAGATCGTTGCTGTAATTTATGGGCACCGGAGTTTTTCCTGCTCGACGGTCCAAACGGTAAACGATGGTATGGATATTACACGGGCGGTGCTCAAAGTGAGGACTATGTTAACACTCAGTATATGCACGTAATTGAGAGTGAAGGAGCCGATCCAATGGGCCCTTATACCTATAAAGGAAAGCTGATTGAACGAAATGCCTTAGATGGAACCGTAGCAGAACTAAATGGGAAACTTTACACGATCTATAGTGAGTGGAACGCCACCCAGGACCTGGCTATCATGGAAATGGATACCCCATGGTCAACAATCGGGGAAGAAACAGTTATTTCCCGCCCGGAATTTGACTGGGAAATTCAGACCTATACTGTAAATGAAGGTCCTGTTATGATCGAGAATAATGGAACTCAGTATCTGATATACGCAGCCAGTGCATGCTGGGGACCTGATTATAAACTGGGGCTCATCACCTACAACGGCGGTGACCCGATGGATGCTTCATCCTGGATAAAAGATCCTGAGCCGGTCTTTGTACGGGATGATAGTGCCGGGGTTTTTGCTCCGGGACACAATACGTTCTTCAAATCACCGGACGGCACCGAAGACTGGATCGTCTATCACGCGAATGACGAAGTAACCGACGGATGTGATATGGGCCGAACTCCCAGAATTCAGCGCTTCACCTGGAATGAGGATGGAACACCGGATTTTGGCACTCCCGTATCTACCGACAGTCTGCTGACTGTACCTTCGGGAGAATAAATATTACTAACACAGACCAACCTGATATGAATACTTTATTAAAAAGAACACTTTTATTTTTTGGCACAATATTCGTGGTGAGCTGTACCGCTCAACAAGAAAAACCGGCTGAATCGGTACTCTTTGATGTACCTGTTCCCGAAATGGGGAATCCAATCATTACTGATAAATTCACTGCTGATCCCGCCGCATTAGTTTATAAGGATACGGTTTACCTCTATGCCGGGCATGATGAAGCTCCCCCGAATTCTTTCTATGATCTGAATGAATGGCTGGTTTATTCTTCAACGGATATGGTAAACTGGACAGAACACCCTGTACCACTTCGGGCCACCGATTTCGAATGGGCTGTGGATGATGCCTGGGCCGCTCAGGTAATTGAACGGGATGGCAAATTCTACTGGTATGTTACAGTGGAACATGACAAAACTCATCCTGGCAAAGCTATTGGAGTCGCAGTTTCCGACTCTCCTACCGGTCCTTTTGTTGATGCACGCGGATCTGCTCTTATCACCAACGATATGACCAAAGACGTGGATATCACCTGGGATGATATTGACCCTACTGTTTGGATCGAAGAAAATGGTCAGGCTTATCTGTATTGGGGAAATACTCAGCTTTATTGGGTAAAACTAAAGGATAACATGATAGAAATGGACGGTGAAATCCAGCGGGTTGATCTCCCCCATTTCACAGAAGCGCCTTATATCCACAAAAAAGGAGATTACTACTATCTGTCTTACGCTTACAAATTTCCCGAAAAAACGGCCTACGCTATGGCTGACAATATCGAAGGCCCATGGTATTTCAAAGGAATTCTAAACGAAGTTGCGGGTCACACAAATACCAATCATCAATCTATCATTGAATATAAAGGGAAGGATTATTTTATCTATCACACCGGAAACATCGGAGACAGTTACCGTCGCTCAGTATCTATCGACTATTTGTACTACAATCCGGATGGTACCTTAAAAAGAGTGGTAATGACCACAGAAGGAGTTGATAAAGCAGAATGATCCGCTGCTTAATGCAAAGCTAACAGTAAAAGCCGGTCAATTTGAAAGGACCGGCTTTTTTTATTCCTTTGTCTTGTCCTGAAATAGGTTGACACAATTTAGACTTAAAAATGTCAA
>CEVE01091169.1_pt1 | contig 53065 bp, 49 predicted proteins | sample 356431 | NCBI WGS metagenome assembly CEVE01 (sample SAMEA2622764, study PRJEB7988) | marine metagenome | isolation source: saline water (ENVO:00002010), including
CGGATTGCAAATCCGTCTACGCCGGTTCGATTCCGACCTCAGCCTCCATGTTGGATAGTTAATAAGCTTACTGACTCACGATAAGTGTTTATAATGCTCGAAGTTCAGATTTGAATTATGAGGGAGGATAAGTGAAAAAAATTGGAATAGTTGGTAGAGGTTTCGTTGGAGCTGCGGTAGCTCATGGTTTTTCTTCTGCTGTAGGATATGACGCTGAAGTAAGAGTTTATGATAAGGAGCCCAAGAAATCTCTAAATACTTTAGAAGAAGTCGTCAATGAATCTGAAGTAATATTTATTTCAGTTCCCACACCTTCAAACACAGAAGGCTCTATAAACTTAGATATGATTTATGATTGTTTAGAATCTATTAATATGCTTGTGGATAAAGCTAGAAATAATCCCGTTTTACTCGTTAGATCTACTGTAGTTCCTGGAACAACTAGAAAATTACAATCACAATATCCTAATCTGAATCTTGTTTTTAATCCTGAGTTTCTTACTGAACGTTCCGCTAATTTTGATTTCATTAGCCAAACAAGAGTAATTCTTGGTGGAGATAAAGGTTTAACTGCCAAAGTAGCTGACATTTATAGAGATAGATTTGGCGAAACAATAAAGATTCTAGAAACTGACTATGAATCAGCTGAATTAATAAAGTACACTTGTAACACCTATTTCGCTACTAAAGTGTCCTTTTTAAACGAGATAAGATTGATCTCAGATAAGGTCAATGCAAATTGGGAAGATGTTGTCTCAGGTTTTCTCAGTGATGGTAGAATTGGTAATTCTCATACTCAAGTTCCTGGACCAGATGGAAAATTTGGATTTGGTGGGAGTTGTTTTCCTAAAGATGTGCAAGCCCTTATATCATTTGCAGAAGACTTAGGTCTCACCCCTAATGTTTTGAAAGGAGCTTGGAATACAAATCTCGAAGTAAGACCAGAAAAGGACTGGGAACATCTTAAGGGAAGGGCTGTTGTAGATGATAAGATCTAAATTTAATCTCTAGCTTTATGCCCGGGTGGTGGAATTGGTAGACACAAGGGACTTAAAATCCCTCGAAGGAAACTTCGTGCCGGTTCGAGTCCGGCCCCGGGCACCAGCAGTCATGGTTTTATGAGTATTGAAAAAAAAATCTTATTTACAGCTTCTTTGGAGTTTAATAGCGAGTTAAAAGAAAAAATAATATCCAATACAAAAGTTGTGTATGCATATGGAAGCAGCTCCCAAGAATTACTAAATCTTAATTCCGTCTACAGATTCTCTGGATGGGTATGTAGTCCGACACCAAATTACTATATTGGTTCTGAATTACTTGATCGTTTCACCGACCTAGAGATACTATCCTCTCCATCAACAGGCTCATCTCATATCGACAGAGACTATTTAATTTCAAGAGATATTTCCTTTTTTTGCTTGAAAGGATCTTCTATAGTGAATGAAATATATGCTTCTTCAGAATATACATTTGGAATTTTGATTTCCCTTCTAAAGAATATACCTTCAAGCTATACGCAGGCTAAAAAAGGTGTCTGGAGAGAGAAAGAGGAAGACTTTCGAGGCAGGGAACTTCATTCTCTATCAATTGGAATCATTGGATATGGACGCATAGGTTCCAACTTATCTAAGTATTGTAATGCCTTTAACATGCAGGTTTATGCTTATGACCCTTACGTACATGAATTTGATGACTGGGTTTTGAAGGTTAGCGACATTCAAACAATAACAAAAAATGTTGATATTCTTGCTCCGTGTGTTCACCTAAACTCTGAAACAGAAGGACTAATTGGCCAAAAAGAAATCTTTAATTTAAGAAGAGGGAGCTATTTAATAAATACCTCAAGAGGAGAGGTTATAGATGAGGATGCTTTGATTTCTGCAATAGAGTCAAAACATTTGGCTGGAGCTGCTGTGGATGTAATTTCTGGAGAGCAAACAAAAAATATCAAAACTCACAAGCTGGTTGAACTTGCAAGAAAAAATAAGAATTTTTATATTACCCCTCACATAGCAGGACTTACAATAGAATCAGAGAGTAAAGCACAGACAGCTGCATACGAAGCAGTAACAAAATATTTGGAGAGTATATGATATTCATAGCGGAAGTTGGTTTAAACCATAATGGAAATTTAGATTTAGCTGGAGAGCTCATTAAGCAAGCAAAATTAGCGGGTGCTGATATTGTAAAATTTCAACTTGGTTGGAGGGGTTTAGAGGGTGAATTAAATTACATTGATGAAGATAAACTAAAAACACTTAGAGATTGGGCTGATTTTTACTCGATTGAACTTATGTTTTCAATATTTAACAAAGATGCGTTTGCACTATCCAAAAAGATCGAACTAAAAAGATATAAGATTGCAAGTAGAACTGTTATTGATGACCCAGCATTAGTTTCTCAAATTCTTCAAGAAGGGAAGGAGACCTTTTTGTCTCTGGGAATGTGGAAAGAAAAAGAATTACCTTTCAAAGAGTTTAAAAATGTAAGGTATTTATGGTGTAAATCTGAATATCCAACTCTGCCTTGGAATCTAAACGATTTTCCTAAAAGCTTTATTGGTTCTTCTTTTGCTGGTTACTCTGATCATACTATAGGAATTGAAGTAGCATTGATGGCAATATCAAGAGGTGCGGAAGTTATTGAAAGGCATCTAACCCTTGATAAATCAGATTCTACTATTCGCGATCATGTTTTATCTTCTACTCCTGATGAGTTTAAATTGATGGTAAATCTGGGAAGAAATTTAAATAAAAATCTTCTCCTAGGAGTTTGAGTTATTAAAGTCGTATTCTTAAGTTCAGATACTATACATCATAGATTCTTTCTCAATAAATTACTGAGAGATAGAATTGACATTGCTTTAGTAATTTTTGAAACGTCGGTAAATAAACCACAATTTGAGGTTGGACCTTTTTATAATCATGAGGAAGATGAATTTGAGAAGGAAAAATTTTCTAAGGATGTAAGTTTAGAACTCACTCATCCCAATGTAGTCTATACAGATAATGTGAATGACTTGAATGTGATTGAGCAGATCAAAAAAAGTGAATCTGACACAGCAATTGTTTTCGGTACGGGCTTGATCAAGCCACCTTTAATAAAATTATTTGATAATAAGATTATAAATATTCACCGAGGCATTGCCGAAGAGTATAGAGGCTTAGATTCTGATTTATGGGCACTTTACCACGAAGATTATAATAATTTAGGCGTTACTATTCACAAGGTAACTCAGGAGCTTGATAAAGGAGAGATTTCTTATCAGAGATATTTAAACCTTGATGAAGTCGAAAAGATATTTCATATTCGATATCATACGACCTTAATAGCATATGACTTAGTGCTTGAAACTTTAAGAGATATTTCTCTTGGAACAGTCAATTTTATTCCTCAAACTAAATTTGGTAGATATTATTCCTTTATGCCTTTGGATTTAAAGCGAATAGCTGAAAAAAAATTTATAAAATTTAAAAAATAAAAACATAATTTTATGTATTTACAAGAAACCAAAGAAAAGTTAGTAATACTTCTATATCACGGAGTGTCAGAGTACGAAAATAGAGGCATATGCAATCTTCAAGGAAAACATATTTCATATGAATTATTCTCTTCGCAAATGAAGTTTATAAAAAAGAACTGTAATCCAGTTTCTATAAATGATTGGATTGAGATAAAAAATGATCACTCTTCAATACCTCCTAATCCAGTAATTATTAGTTTTGATGATGGTTTTGAAAATAATTACACCACTGCTTGCCCCATTCTTGATAAATTTAATATCCCTGCTGTGTTTTATATTTCGAGTGGAATGATCGGAACAAATAAAATGTTTTGGGTTGATGTCTTAGAAAATCTAATAGAAGAATGTAAAAAGCCCTCTATTGTTGTAAAGCTAGATAAACCAAAGAAATTTTATCTAAATAATAATCTTTTAAAATTCCAAGCTCTCAAAGAAATTAAGAGCTGGTGCAAGCTTGCTAAGAATGATGAAAAAGAAAGATTGATAAATGAATTACGTTCTGTCACGAATGTAAATCCAAATCAAGACTCCAATCCAAACTACAGTTTATTGAATTGGAAGCAAGTGTCTGCCATCAACGATAATTCTTTATTTACAATTGGAGGCCATAGCCTCAATCATAATATCTTATCATCTCTTGATGAAGAGGATATGAAATTTGAGATAGAAGAGAGTTTGAGGTTGATATACAAAAATCTTGGAAAAAAAACTATCCACTACTCTTACCCTGAAGGTCAACAGGCACACTTTAATAACGAAGTTATATCTTTTTTAAAGGAAAATGGCATAGTCTGTTGTCCGACAGCCATAGAAGGATACAATACATATGATGAAGACCTTTTTAATTTAAGAAGGGTTATGGTTGGTTTCGAAAAAATTTCATTCCCTTACTTGTGAAATTCTTTATTCAGATAAAGTCTCTTTTAAAAAAAACCTTAGGAGAGAAATTTATATTTCACATCATTAGGCTTTTAAAAGCATGCTTTTTTATTAAGATAGAAAGGCTTAAAAAAAGGACACCTTTAGCACAACTTATACTCTCTAAATATTTCTCTTTTGGCTATCATTATTATTTTGAAAATCTAAATTTTCAGAAAGCTTACTATCTGAGGATACTTTATGCGCTCAATATATATAAAGGTCTTTTAGAAGGTAAGAAAATTGAAGCTCAGAATTATCTTTTTTTAATGACAGATTCTGATTTGCTAAATTTTACCGGTCTTGAGAATTTAATAAAACAAACTATACCTCCTGCTGAAAACCTTAAAAAGCTTTTTGAATTTAAAGATTTTGATAAAAAAACTTACGATAAAGTCTTGTTGTGTGGACCCAAAACAAATCTATCTGCGGTAAATATAGACGCTTATGATCTCCTTGTTTTTAATAAAATTCCCATTGAAGATATATTAAACACAGGTAAAGATATTATCGTCTGTACAGGCAATCAATGGTTCTTGGATAATCTAGATAATTTAGAAAAACTTGATGAGAAGTATGTAAATTTAAAAATTTACTCAACAACTAAAAGTAGCTTTTCTTATTACGGTAAAATTTTTGATCTATTACCGAAAGGCTTTGAACAATCTAGCTTAATGAATCTTCAGCGAACATTATTGCTAATATCTTCTACATACAGGTCTACTTCAATAGAAGTTGTCGGATATAATCTATTTTTATCAGAGATTTCAAAGGATCCTTGGTATTCTTCCCAAGCAATAAGCAATTACGATAACCCTAAAAAAAATATCATATCTTCTGTTAAAACGCATGATTACATTTTAAATTTTAATTTTTTAAAATCACTTATCACTTATAATAATTTTATTAATTTATCAGACGAAATAAACTTAGGTATGAATTATAAAATGTTGCAAATGAAGTTTTCAAAATTCTATGGTTAAAAAAAATCCACCAAAAATAAATTTTGGGATACTTACCACATTTGACCATCCTCTTTTGCCTTTTTATCTTTCTGAAATTGAAAAAAAAAGACTTAAGAATGTTTCCATAATCTGCGATTCAAAAATAAGAGGGAAAAAAAGTACTGATATTTGGTTACAAAGAACACAAGCTTCATTTAATGATAGGTATCGTGAAGAATTCCAATTACATAATTATGATCCTCAGTTTAAATTTTATTTTGTAGATAATCACAATTCCGTTGAAGCTCTCAAGTTATATAGTGAAATTAACTTGAACTGCTTTTTGAATGCTGGGACACCTCGCAAGATTGGAGGTGAATTGATTAGGAATTCTGGACTTGGTGTTGTGAACATCCATCCCGGTGTGTTGCCTAAATATAGAGGTTCATGCGCAGTAGAGTGGGCAATTATTAATGATGATCAAATTGGAAATACTGCTCATTTTATGAATGAGGATTATGATGCTGGTCCCATAATCGATATAGAAAAATATATCTTTGGGAAAGTAGACTCATATGTAGATATAAGATCTCGTGTGTTCATGTCTGGAATTAAGCTAGCAATAAATGTCCTTAAGTTAGCACAAGATGAGGGTACTATTTATTCAACATCACAGGATGAGAAACATTCCGATTACTATAGCCCTATAAATAACAAACAACTTCTACAAATTGAGCAAAAACTTCAATCTCAGCAGTACAAATTCCAAAAATAATACACGATGATCAATTATTCAAAATTAGAACGAGGAAAAGTTAATAATTATCATTTGGGCTATACTAATAAATTCTTGCAAGAAGATTCTTTTGAGCTTGTTCAAAAAGAAATATTAAATTTTTGCAACTCAGTATTCACTTCTAATTCCCTTGAATCTTGGAATGAGGTAAGACATGCAGATGAGAACATAGGTAAAAAGAAGCATTTTGTTTTTGGTGGTGGATATGAAGGCGATACTATTGAGAAATTTCATAAATTAATTAAAGAAAATAAACTTTTCTATTTTTCTAGTCTATTAGAAGCTTTTCATACTGAGAATTTTACTGATTATATTTTTAAAAATTTAAATCTAGGATTAAGTTATAAACCCTTTCGTCTTGTCTCTAAAGATTTCAAACAAGGATTATTTGGTTTAAGAGAACAACCTGTATTTATGAATTTTAAATTAAGCTGTTATCCTCCAGAATCTGGAATAGCATTTCATAGGGATAATCAAAGAAAGCTAGTAGGTATGCTATTTTATTTTGGATTTTCTGATAATAAAAATCGAGAGATTGGGGGCACTCAGTTTGCTTCTGACGAATTGGCTTCTAAAACTTGGTCTGAGAATCAAGTTAATCATTCATTTCATAATCATCCTAATCTTAATATTGTTCATGACCACAAACCTCTTCCTAATTCTTTTGCTGCCTTTAACATTAATGATCATTCCTGGCACAGAATAGACCCATATCAATCTAACGAAGACATTTTTAGAATAAACCTTCAGATAAATTTTATGAGAGTAAATAAAAGAACCTTTCCTTTGAAGCTCTTTCAGAAAATTCTTTCTCTAATTAAAAAATCTTGAATTACAGAAAAGATATAGACGGATTGAGAGCCTTCTCAGTTTTACCTGTGATATTTTTTCATGCGGGATTTACTTCCTTTTCGGGGGGTTACTTAGGAGTAGATATATTCTTCGTTATAAGCGGGTATCTCATAAGTGGAATAATAATATATGAGCTTTCTAATGAAAAATTTAGAATCTTTAATTTTTATGAAAGACGAATTAGAAGAATACTGCCGGCATTGCTTACAGTTCTCTTTTTTACTTTTTCAGTTAGCTATTTTGTGCTTTTGCCAGGAGAGATGCATGATTTATCTCAATCTCTCTTTTCGGTTATAGCTTTTGCTTCTAATATTTTATTCTGGGTTAAGAGTGATTACTTTGCCATCGAGTCAGAACTTAATCCTTTATTACATACTTGGAGCTTAGCTGTTGAAGAACAGTTTTATATTTTTTTCCCTCTAATGATGATCGCGATTTGGGGACTACGTTTGAAAACTCAAATCTTAGTTTTGGTAGCAATACTAATTTTAAGTTTACTAAGCACTACTAAGTTAGTACCCATGGACCAATCTGGAAAATTTTACTTACTTCCCTTTAGGGCATGGGAATTGCTTACAGGTGTTTTGGCTGCTTATATTAGCATCCACTTTCTATCTGATTCATTTAGAAAGAGCAAGGCCGCTAATTGGTTATCTTTTTTTGGCTTAATACTCATAGCTTTATCAATCCTATTTTTTGATAGAAACACACCCACACCTAGTCTTTTGACTGCGATACCTTGCTTTGGAGCTTTCTTGGTCCTCCTATTTTCTGAAGAGTCCTCCATATCTGGTAAAATACTTGGAAACAAATTATTAGTTTTTATAGGCTTACTTAGCTACAGCGCTTATCTATGGCACCAACCGATATTTGCATTAACAAGAATAGTTTCTATAAATGAGCCCAGCACATTATTATTATTTTTTTTAATATTTATAACTTTTTTATTGGCCTATTTAACTTATATCTTAATTGAAACTCCCTTCAGGAATAGAAAGAAAGTTCAATACAAGACAGTTATTCTGACTGTCTTCCCAATATCCCTAATTTTAGGATTCATTGGACTGAGTGGTCACTTTTTAAAAGGATTCCCGGATAGATTTAACCCTGAAGATTTGAAGGATTACATTGTTTATGCTGAATCTGTTAGTGATTGCCTTAATACGGAGCTTCCCGAAAATTGGTGTATAAGCCCGGAAAATGCAAAAGTTGCTATTTTAGGCGATAGCCATGCAGATGCTATCTCTCAGTCACTAAAGGGTGTTTTAGGTTCCTCTGATATTTTTTTAGATAAGATAGTATTCCCTTGTCTGCCGATATTATCTACATCAAGAGTAGATAAAGGAAATTTAATCAACTGTGAAAATCAAAATAACCTTGCTTATGAATACTTAAAATCCAATGAAGACATAGAAGTAATAATTCTTCATGCACGGTGGCCCCTATACGTTGAAAGTACTAGATTTAACAATCTTGAAGGAGGAATAGAGTATGGAAATGATGTTTTTTTAACCTCAACACTTGGAGAAGATAAGTCTAAGAAACTAGCTCAAAAAGATCTTTATTATATTTTTCAAAAATCTATTGAAAATTACTTAGAATTAGGAAAATTAGTGGTGCTGATTTACTCCGTACCAGAAGTAGGGTGGCATGTCCCAACAGTAGCTACTAGATCTCGTCTAATGGCCAGGGAAAATTTTGAGATTTCAACCTCTTATGAAAGATTTCAGTCACGTAATAAAAATGTGTATAAAATTTTAGACTCTTTAGGCGATCATCAAAACTTAGTAAGAATTTATCCAGAAAGTGTATTATGCAATTCTTATCAAAAAGGAAGATGTACAGCTTACTATGAGGATAAAATTTTTTATGGCGACGATGATCATTTGTCATTACTAGGCGCTGATTTAATTTCAAAATTGATACTTAAAGAAATAATTTCAAATGCAAGAAATAAATAAAAATAAATACGGCGCTTTGTTGGTTGCTAGGCTTAGCTCTTCAAGACTTCCCAGAAAGAATATATTGCCCATAGTTTCAAAGCCTATGATTGAGCTCTTGTATGAAAGAGTAAGTTATTCAAAAAATTTATCAAAGATAGTTATATGTACTAGCGACGAGAAGAGTGACGATGAGCTTGAAGATTTATGCTTACAAAGAGGATGGGACTGTTTTAGAGGATCATTGGACGACATTATGTCGAGGCAAGTGAAGGCGGCTGAGAAGTATAATATTGAAAACATAGTTGAGATATTGGGCGACAACCCATTAGTACATAGTGAAATAATTGACTCTGTAATAAGCTTATATGATCATTCTGATTGTGACTATTCTGCAAATTTAACTAAGGAATATGAGGGCATCTTACCAGCCAATAAACTTTTTTCTGTTGGATTAAGAGTTCAAGTATACAAAACAAAAATTGCCGAAACTTATAAGTCTTTTGAAGTTCATAAAAATCCTGATCTACATCCCTCATCATTTATTTACAATTCAGAAGAGTTTAAATCAAAATTTTTGGAAGCTGATGATGAATGGTCTTATCTTAATAGGCCTGATCTGAACTTTGCAGTGAATTATCCAAAAAACTTCCTACTTGCTCGTCTAATTTTTGAATCTATTTATCATAATGATAAAAATTTCGATCTTAAGAAAGTATTCTCTTTGCTAGACTCTCAACCCTATCTTTACAATTTATTTGGACCAGAATAATGATTCGTTCGGCTATTATAGGTTGTGGAAATATAGCTGGAGGTCTTGAACTTAGAGAATCTTATAATTACAACTTTACGCACGCTGGAGTAATTGAAAGTTCTGATAATTTTTCCCTAGTGACAGCTAGTGATATTGATCAAGCAAGATTATCTAATTTTTGTTCAAATTGGTCTCTGGAGCATGGTTACGCAGACTACAAAGAAATGATTTCAGAAGAGAATATAGATTTAGTGGTCGTGGCATTACCAATAGTTAACCATTACGAATGTTTAGACTATTTATTAGATTCTGATGTCAAGATTATTTTTTGCGAGAAACCCTTAACTGAAACTATTGGACAGGCCGACAATTTAAAAGGCAAGATTAATGATAAGATTTTTTGTATAAATTTCTTTAGAAAATGGAATAAAGCTTTTTCTACTCTGGCGAGAAATATACAACAGAATAAATATGGAAACTTCTTGTCAGGTAATGCATGGTATACAAAAGATTTGTTAACTAATGGATCTCACTTAATACACTTAGCAAATTGGCTAATAGGACAGCCTCTTACTGCAGAATTAGGTTATAAAAATAGAAATAAGTATTCACCTAATTTTAGATTAGTTTATGATACGCAAAATCTGGAGTTTCAGCACATAACATCTAGTAATTATGTTTTGCTGGAGATGGATTTGGTCTTTGAAGAAGGTCGGGTAAGAATTACCCAAAGAGGACAAAAACTTGCCATCAGCAGTATCTGCTCAGATCAAGATTATGGCTTTAATAAGCTGGAAGAAGAAAATTTTGATACACCTTGGAGAGATTGTTTAACTGAGGCATATAAGAATATCAATAAAAGCCTTGAGAACGAACAGGCAAATCTTTGTTCTTTTCAGGAAGGATATGAAGTTATGACAGTAATAGAAAAAATTAATAAAAGTATAAGTTGATAAATTATGGAAAAAAAGAATAAGAGAGATTTACTCGCAATAAATGGTGGAGAAAAAATAAGAAATATTCCCTATCCCAAACATAGCACTATGATCAATCATCTGGAGGAAGAAAATGTACTTGACCTATTGAGAGACGGCGAATTGTCTGGTTTTTCGGCCAGACCAGGTGATAGATTTCTGGGAGGAAAATATGTCAAGCTACTAGAGGAAAAAATAGCAAAAAGATTTGATGTCAAGCATGCAATTACTTTCAACTCTGCCACGTCCGCAGCTCATGCAGCGGTTTCAGCAGGAGGTATTGGCCCTGGTGATGAAATAATCACATCGCCATTCACTATGTCTGCAACTGCAAGTTCTATTTTAATGCAAGGTGCAGTTCCTGTTTTTGCAGATATCGAAGATAGAACCTATGGTCTTGATCCTCAATCTGTTCTCGAAAAAATAACAAATAGAACTAAAGGTATATTGACAGTAAATATTTTTGGTCACCCGTCTCGTTTAGATGAACTAAGAGCTATAGCTGATTCCAAAAATATTTTGTTGATGGAAGATAATGCTCAATCTCCAACTGCAAATTTTAAAGGTCAATTAGCGGGCACAGTAGGGGAGATAGGTATTTTAAGTTTGAACTACCATAAGGTCATTCAGACAGGAGAGGGTGGAGTTGCTCTCACCAATGATGATGACTTAGCTTTGCATATGCAATTGAAAAGAAATCACGGTGAAGTAGTAACAAAAAAAATTGGACAAGAAAATATGCTTAATCAGCTTGGGTTCAATTATAGACTCCCAGAGCTTTGTGCAGCTGTTGGAGCAGCTCAAATTGATAAGATAGATATCTTAACTGAAAAAAGAGTATCTCTTGCTGAAGAGTTGACTAGAAAACTTGCTGTCTTCGATTTTATAGAAACTCCATGCAAAGAAGAGCATGCTGATCATGTGTATTATCTTTATCCTTTTAAATTTTATGAAGAAAAAGCAGGGTATTCTAGGGAAAAATTTGCTCAAGCTTTATTAGCAGAGGGTGTGTCAATTCTCGAAGGTTATATGCAACCCCTTTATTTAGAACCAATTTATCAAAGTTTTAAGGCTTATGGAAATACGTCTTTTCCTTTTGAGGGCCTTAACTCTGAAATGAAATCAGATTACGCTAAAGGCATATGTCCTACTGCAGAGAAAATGTTTTACGAAACGCTCTTGACAACTGATATTTGTAAATACCCTAATGAAATAAAAGATATTCAAGAGTTTGTTGATGCTATAGAAAAGGTGCATTCGGGCTTGTCAGAATGAGCCATGAAATCCTATTTTATTTTCAAGACCCTGGCGGCTCAAATTTTTTTGGAGATGTTTTAGGTAATATAAATATACCTTCCAATGCGAGAGCAATGGTTCATCCTCTGAGTCACCACTTAATTGATAAAAATATTTTTTCTAATTTTGAGTTATGTAATCAAAATCTTTCCAAAGAATACTGGTTGAAATATTTAGGATTAAATAAGATTAAAAGAGTCATTTCTACTTTAAGCTCAAAATATAAAGATTTATCTAATTGTAATCTCATTGAGGCATGCAATGAATTGGATATAGAAACTTTAGGGTTTCTTGACCATTGGAAAGGTTTTGAAAGGCTAACTTCAGGAAATTCCTTAACATATTGCCCTAGTCTTTTAGGAGTAATTGATGATGTTGCCAGTGAAAGAGCTCAGTCTTTAGGTGTCGATAAGCAAAATATACGTACTGTAGGTCATCCGCAATTAGAAAAAAGATTAAAGACCGCTAGCTTTGAAAAATCATTTACACATAATAATTTTAATATCTGTTTACTTTCTCAACCTAATACCATGGACAAATCATTTCTTAGTATCTACAAGAAGCGTGAGGACGACAATGAGTTGCTTGATAGTATAAAGAATATTATTTTTCGTGAACTTCCCAATTCAGAATTTGTTTTGCGTCAACATCCAAAAGAAAATGCTATAAGTGAATATTCCAGACAAATAGATATCAGCAGTTGGGAAGATTGTCTTAAAAAGAATCAAATTTTTATAGGTGTTAGTTCCATAACAATGTTGGAGGCATATTTGTCTGGAAAAATAGTTATAGAGTTAGCTTTTAAAGAACTTCCAGTCCGGAAAAATGAAATTCCATATAATACTGGTTGCAAGGTAACTAACTTAAAACAGTTTACAGATGCGTTAAAAAAAATTAAACAAAATAGAGCAAACTCAAATAATCGTTATGATGAAGATTTAGAATGTGCTTTAGAGATGTCAGCTGAAAGATTACAAGCTCTTGTCTTAGATTTTATGAGTAAATAATGAAAGTAACTGTATATATAACTGCTTATAACTATGGTGAGTTTGTTGAAGAGGCTATAAATAGTGTTCTTTATCAGTCTTTTGAAGACTGGGAGCTAATAGTGATTAATGATGGTTCTACTGATAATACTAGGGAGGTGATTTCAAAATATGAAAATGATGCCCGAGTAAAAATAATCCATCAAGAAAATAAAGGTCTGAATGTATCAAATAACATAGCCCTTCGACTCTCGAGAGGCGAATATATTATGCGCTTAGATGCCGATGATTTTCTGCATAAACAGGCTTTAGAGCTGCTGTCTAAATATTTGGATGAAAATTTAGATAAAGATCTAGTCTTCCCGAATTATTTTGAAGTAGATTTAGATAGCATTCCTGTCAAAGAGGTCAAGATAAGAAAAATTGATGATGGTGATTTACTTGATATGCCTGCACATGGAGCTTGTACAATGTTTAGAACGAGTGTCTTAAGGATGTTAGGCGGATATTTAGAAGATTATTCTTGCCAAGATGGTTATGAACTTTGGTTGAGATTCATTCAAAATCACTCTCCAGGTAATATAGCTGAATCTCTTTTTTATTATCGACAACATCCCTCCTCTTTGTCTAAAGATAAAGAAAAGATATTGAAAACCAGACGACAAATCAAAAGTGACTTTATTAACTCAAGAAAAGAAAAGTTACCGAAAGTTGCTGGAGTAGTCCTTGCCTCCAGACAGACCCTTTTCAAAGAGAATGACCCATTTTGTATTTTAAATGGACAACACTTGATAGATTACACATTAAATTCTGTAAAAAATGCAAGAAATCTAGATAATGTAATAGTTTCTTCTGAGAGTGTCGAAGTGCTTGATTATGTGACTGAACATATTCCTGTTATCAAACATCATAGAACTGAGAATTTGTCTCACAGAGATGTTAAGCGTGAAGATATTCTTTTATCTGTACGAGAGTTGATTAAACAAGAATCCCCAGATGTAGAATATATTTGTGTTCTTAATATAAATTCACCATTAAGAACTTGGGAGCATATTGATTGGGCAATAAATACTCTTAAAGTTTTTGACTTAGATAAAGTTCTAAGTGTAGATGAGGAATTAGGAAATCTGTATACACACGAAAAGAACGGACTAGAGTCACTCAACCAACAGCAACAGTCTCTGAAACTAGAAAGAGATTCTGTTTTTCAAGAAAATGGGGCAATCACTATTTTACCTCTAGAAAATTTCGATAATGGGAAAGCAAAATTAAAAGTAGGTCATATATCTCTTTTGCCATATGAGAGTGTAAGAATCAACTCTAAATATGAATTCTGGTTATCAGAACAAATTCTTAAAAGCAAAGGTGCTTTTTGAAAGAGAAGATGTCTCAAAAAACAGGAATAATTTCTACTTCTCTTTTTCTCTTTAGAAGTTATGAAGAATTTATAGGAAACAAGATATATTTAATTCTTTCCTTAACTATCATAGCAGTCATATTAGAAGGTTTTGGTTTTACTCTATTGATGCCACTTATCGAGAGCCTTGGAGGTGAAATCAATGATAGCTCTAGTATTTATTTAGATTTAATCGACGATTATCTTTTATTGTTAGGGCCTGACTATAGAGATGAATCTTTACTATTACTAATGTGTGTAATCTTTTTACTTAAAGGAATCTTTATCTTCTTAGCGGGCTCGTATAAAGCTTTTCTTATGGCAGAGTTTGTAAGAAGTATAAAATCTTCGATGTTTAGAGGCATTGTGGGAATGAACTACCTGTACTACACAGAAAGCACTTCTGGTCATTTCGTAAATATATTAAATACTCAGGTAAATATAAGCATCAAGGCATTTGGCTCTTTTATAACTATGCTCACTCAACTAGTCATGACTGTTGTTTACATTATTATGGCTCTCATAGTCGCATTAAAGTTTGGTATTTTGATTCTTTTGATAGGTTCTTTTTTGCTACTTTTATTTAGATCATTAAACGCTTATTTAAATAATCTTTCTAACTTAATTGTTAAACAACAAACAATACAATCTAAGCTATCAATTGACTTCTTACAGTCACTGGTTTATCTAAAGTCTACAAACCAGACTAAAAAAATTTCAGATAAATTCAATAACTCTATTTCTACTTTGAAACAATTTGATACCACTAGAGGTGTAGCTGACTCTTTTACTAACTCAATTAGAGAACCTTTAGCAGTTTTAATAATTCTCTTCATCCTTTATTATGAAGTTGTTTTTATCGGTAATCCTCTTGCACCTCTTCTAGTCTCTATCTTATTTATATATAGGGGCTTAAGTTCCGCAAATACAGTACAACATAATTTTCAAATGACGATTGATAGAATGGGAGCACTAAGAAGTGTAATTGATGAATTAGGTGCCTTAAAATTGAATACAGAAAGAGATGGGATTATAGAAAAAAATGATTTCAATTATTGTATATCTTTTCAACGAGTCTCATATGGCTACCAAAGTGAATATATACTTCAAGATTTAAATTTTGAGATTAAAAAAAATCAATCTGTTGCCTTTGTAGGTAAATCTGGATCAGGAAAGTCTACTATCTTGAACCTCATTACATTAGCCTTAGAACCTAATAAAGGGACTATAAAGATTGATGGTGTTGATGCAGCTAATCTTAGGAAGTCTTTGTGGAGAGGTTTGGTTGGATATGTTTCTCAGGAATCAGCAATGTTTAATGATACTGTAGAAAATAATATAACTCTTTGGCAAGAGGATGCTAATTTTCAAGAAGTCAAAGAGCGTATAATAAGAGTTTGTAAAGAGGCCCATATACATGATTTTATAATGTCTCTACCAGAAGGTTATAAGACTAACGTAGGAGATAGAGCAATAAAATTATCAGGAGGACAGAGGCAAAGATTATTTATTGCACGGGAGTTATTTAGAGAGCCTGAAATTTTAATATTTGATGAGGCGACTAGTGCTCTGGATGGCAAAACTGAGGTAGATATTCAAAAGACTCTTGATGGACTTAAAGAAAAAATTACTCTTATTATTGTCGCACATAGACTTTCCACTATTAAGAATGTGGATAATATTCATGTAATTAAAGATAAGACAATAGTAGAGAGCGGGACTTATCAAGAATTGAGTAAAAACCAGCAATCTTCATTCAAGGAATTTTTAGATCCGTCTTAACTTCAATTTAATTTCTGACTCTTCATCAGATGAATATTTTGGCTAGATACCTTTGGGTTTTCTTTTAAGAATTTTGTAATATCATTACAGTAAAATTTTTTTTTGGAAAAATTATTTGCAATTGCCCTAATTACATTTAAGTCTTCCTGATAATCTACCGTCACTCTGAATTCTTTTTCGTTTATTTTATTTGTTACAGAAATAAGGTTGAATAAGTGTTTATTATTGTAAATATAAGGTGTTACATGCTCTCTCTCTTCTTGAGTAAGATTTTCTTTATTTATAGCTTTTAAGACCGATAGTTTAGTTGCCTCAACGTGCATGCCTAGAGGAAAGGTCTCTTCAAGGATAGTTGATGCATAATCTATGTCTTTTGATGCCATTAAAGCATTAGATGTTTTTTCTAAGATTTTAGGGCAGATTAAAGGACAATCTGCATTAATCCTTATTATGTTCTCAGATTGAAAATACTCAGCACAATCTACATACCTTTGTAAAACATCCTCTTCAGAACCTCGAAAGAATGCAATTTTATTCTTTTTGAGAACCTCTACTAAGATATCATCTTTTTTTGAAGTAGTTGTTGCAACAATTATCTTGAAATCTTTACTCAAGTACGAAGTCAATCTTTCATATTGATAGAGGATGCTGGGCATCCCATCTATATTCATCAAGACTTTACCTGGAAGTCTAGTTGATCCCATTCTTGCTTGAATTATTACAAGCATATATTTTATGTGGCTGTCCAGCCACCATCGACCGGAAGGACTGTTCCAGTTACATATTCAGAAGCATCACTAGCATAGTAAATAACGGCACCAACTATATCTTGTGAATTAGCCATTCTATTCATTGGTACATGATAGTTATATTTTTTTATAAATCCTCTCGGTTGGTTATTTTCTACTCCTCCAGGAGCCACAGCATTAACCCGTACATTTGATTTTGCAAAATAAGAACTAAAATATTTAGTAAGTCCAATTGTTCCAGATTTAAGAAAAGGATAGTCGGGTTCAGTTTCAAAGTCAGATCCTTCGTAGATTGACATTGTTGGTGCCACGAGACCGTAAATAGAAGATATATTTATAATGGAGCCTTTTTTTCTTTCACACATCTTCCTTCCTATATATCTAGAAGGAATAAATATTGCAGAGCTATTTGTTTTTATTGATTCCTCCCAGTTTTCAACGCTATCATCCAAAAACTTTGTTAAAGGCCTCCAAGCCGAACAATTTACTAAGATATCAATCCCATCTGTTTCATTCTCAATTTTCTCTGTAATTTCAATTACTTCGCCTTCTTTAGATGCATCCATTTTCAAGATTTCAATTTCTAATGAGTCATAAAACTCTTTTTTTTGGGCTTCTATTTTTGAAGATCTCGAACCGATGTATACTTTGCATTTACTTTTAGCAAGGGAAGATGAAATCTCACTGCCAATTTTTCCCTTTCCTCCTATTACAAGTGCTGTTTTATTCTCCAACGAGAAAAGTTCTTCAATATATTTTGTAGTCATTTATTTAAGGGATTTAGTTAAAAGATATTCTTTCTCTTCCATATACCACTTCTTCTCTTTCACTAAATGAAGAGCATCGATTTTGATGTCATAGTTTAGAGTATTATCGCAGCTTAAGATAAAATCTTTTAATCTAGACATTGCTTCTTCTCCAATAGGCGACAAAATTCTACCCAATGGTATGTGAACCCAATTAGATTGTTTTCTTGGTAGACCATCAGTATTCTTTCGTAAATACTTTCTAAATTTGAATATAGATTCATTTTCATCAATGCATTTAAGTATTATGCAGCCATCAATATGGAGCTGCATGCCGTAAACTTTCAGTTTAAATTTCCTTAATTCTGACGAATTTATAACCTCTTTGGCTTGTTTTAATAGTTTTTCATCTAGGTCATCTTCCGGCCACTTCACTACTGCATACTCAACCCCTAAATTTTCAGGTTTAACTAGATAGAAATTTTTGAGGTACAAAATATCTCTTATTGCTGCCATTATTGGCGTTATAAACTCTATAAAGTTTTTTTCAAAACTTATACCAGATAAAATAGCAAGCACTTCTACATCTATTGGCGAAGGGTCCTCAGAAATCTTTTTAAAAAGCTTCCGTGATGCTATTAAGTTTTTCTTATCAAAGTCTTTTAAGTCTGAGCTTAAATTAGAAACTTTTTCGTAACTTTCATTTAGTTTATGAAAGTGATTCTTGTCAAACTTCATTCATTAAATCTTCAACTAGATTTGAGAGATCTATGCTTTGCGCAATATCAGAATCAGATCTAAGAGCTGAATTTATCGGCAAACCTTTCTTATATTTATTTTTTATTTTGCGGTACCTAGAAGAATGCTCATCAAGAGAGCTTGGCAATATTACATACATTTCATTCAAGGCATAGGTTCTAAAACTTTCAACATCTGTGAATAGTTCTTCATATAGCTTTTCACCCGCTTTCAAGCCTGTCTCAATAATTTTAACCTTTGAATTCATCTTCTGAAATTCTTTTGCAAGATCTCCTATTGAGGCTGCACCCATATCTGAAATAAATATCTCTCCACCAATCATCTCTTCGCTCGCTTTGATACAAAGCTCAATTGCATCCTCTATGGAAATGAAGAATCTTGTCATATCTGGACTTGTTAAAGTTATATTTTTACCTTGTGTCACTTGGTTTCTAAAAATTGGACCTACAGATCCACTGGTATTCCATACATTTCCGAACCTAACGCAACTTATTTTAATGTCATCTTTGCCAGCCATATTATTTGCGTTGATAGCTAATTTTTCTGCTAATAATTTTGTCGCTCCCATCATGCTTGAAGGGTTTACAGCTTTGTCACTGCTGGTAATAAGCACCTTTTCCACCCCACACTTTATTGCAGCATTAACTACATTGTTAGTACCGTTGACATTTGTTTGCAATGCTTCAAAAGGATTATATTCACTTAATTCAACATGCTTCAATGCTGCACAATGAAATACCATATCCACTTTATCCATAGCTTGAACTAGTCTTTCTTGGTCCCTAATATCGCCTATAAAGATTTTTAATTTAGAGGATGTTTCTTTTTCCTTGTATTCATTCTTTATATGAAATAGTCCATCCTCGCTGTGATCAAAAGCACATACGGTGTGTTTTTTATTTATTAGTTTCTTTACTAATGCAGAGCCAATAGAGCCACATGCACCAGTTACTAAAATTCTTTTCATTATTTTTCTAAACTAGAGTATCTAAAGTGAAATGCTCACCTTTTTTTATAGATACTAACAATTTTTTTCCAATTATCTTTTCTAGATCATATGGTTTAATGCCATCAGAACTACAGGGTCGCAATGAGAATATTAAGTCTTTAGTTAGCTCTTCTCCTTTTTTAATATCTCTTGAAGCCCTTAAACTTCTTTGCTGGACTATTGAAGTCTCTTTTTCATTATCTTCTACAACTTTGATCCCGTTTCCAAGCATAGATTCTAATAATCTTGTTTCTTTTACCATTTCTGACCATTCTTTTGGATTAATTGCGAATCCATGATCCGGTCCGACTCTATTTCTATCATCTGTGAAATGCTTTTCTATTACTCTTGCCCCTAACGAGACCGCTCCAAGAACACTAGTCCAGCCTGGCATATGGCAGCTCAACCCGAAAATTAATTCTGGATAAAGCTCTTTAAAGGTTGTGATGACGTTTAAATTCTGGAATTGAGCATTTGACAACGCACCTTCGTAGTTGGTGTTACACTGCATTAGGCATATATTTGAACTTTTCTTTAACAATATATCCATAGCAAATTGAACTTCCTTTAGATCAGACGCCCCAGATGCTATTAGTATTGGTTTATCTTTATTCGAAATTTTTTCCAAAATCTCAAGATAAGTTATATCTCCAGAACCAATTTTGTACGCGTCCACATAGGGCTCAACATAATCAACAAGTTCGATTGAATAAGGGCTCGTGAAAAAGCTTATACCTCTTTGATGAGCAGTTTCAAATAATTCTTGTGTCCACTCTTTATTTAAAGAAGCCTTATCATAGGTTGAGGAAACGGATTCTTTCCAATTAGTTTGATGCGTTACTACAGAGGAACTAAGATTTTTAAAACCCACATCGCTCACGAGAGTTTCAGCAGTGTAATGTTGGAACTTAACTGCATCTGCACCACTATCTGCTGCAATCTTTATGAGTTCTTTCGCCCTAGTGAGGTCACCATCAAAGTTTGAGCCTATTTCGGCAATGAAGTATGAAGGTTGGTTTGGTCCAATCTTTTTATTATAAATTTCCATTTTTAACAATTGTATTTTATACAATGAAGATTTGATAGCTGGGGAGTTAAAAAAATTGTAATTAAATAAACTACTCTAATTTTTTTTTTAAACAGAATCCTTAATCAAAATATCAAATGCCTTGCTAAATATAATTTCTATTAATTAATCCTTGTTAAGTTAGAATAATGATCAATTTTCTTGGTAAATCTTGAATAATATATGACTAAAAGAGTTTTAATTGCTGGTGGAGCTGGGTTTCTAGGAAGAAATTTAACTAAAACACTATTAGCTGAAGGTCATACAGTTCATTGTATTGATAATTTTTCAACTGGTCACAAAAGAAATGTGAAAGAATTTATTGGAACAGAAAATTATAGTCTTCAAGAACTAGATATTTCAGAGGAATTTTCTTTAAATGGCAAATTTGAAGCAATTTATAATCTTGCTTGCCCTGCTAGCCCTCCAGCTTATCAACTAGATCCACTGCATACTCTAGCAACTTGCTATAAAGGATCAGTTAATCTTTTGGAGTTGGCACTTCAAAATGATTGTACTATTCTTCAAGCCTCAACCTCAGAAATTTATGGAGATCCTGAAATTAGCCCTCAACGTGAAGATTACAGGGGTAATGTTAATCCAATCGGTATAAGAGCTTGTTATGATGAAGGCAAGAGAGTGGCTGAAACTTTATTCTTTGACTACCATAGAATGTTTGGAGTTAAAATTAAGGTAATAAGAATTTTTAATACTTATGGTCCTTTTCTAGACCAAGACGATGGTAGGGTTGTTTCAAATTTTATCTGTCAGGCACTTCAAGGCAAAGATCTGACCATTTATGGATCAGGAAATCAAACTAGGAGTTTTTGTTACGTTGATGATTTAGTGCAAGGGATAACAAGTGTCATGAATTCTGATAATTCAATAATGGGGCCTGTGAATTTAGGAAATCCAAATGAGATTGAAGTTATTAAGATTGCAGAAAAAATCATAGAGTTGACTAATTCTTCTTCTAAAATCGTATTTAGACCTTTACCTTTAGACGACCCAATGCAACGCAAGCCTGACATAGCTAAAGCAAAAAAACTCCTCAGATGGGAACCAAAAATTGATCTAGAAACTGGGCTAAAGGAAACAATTTCTTACTTTAGAAATCTAGTTTAAATTTTATGAATAAATACGATTTTTTAATTGTAGGGTCAGGTCTTTTTGGTTGTGTTTTTTTTCATGAAGCAAAAAAAAGAGGAAAAAAATCTCTAATAATAGAAAAAAGAGAACATAAGGGGGGAAATGTTTTTACTGAAAATATCGAGGGTATTAATGTTCATAAATATGGACCTCATATATTTCATACAAATAATAAACCTATATGGGACTTCGTTAATCAGTTTGTAGAATTTAATAGATTCACATACTCACCATTAGCTAATTACAAGGGTGCAATTTATAACCTTCCTTTCAATATGAACACTTTTTACCAAATGTGGGGAATAAAAGATCCTGAGGAGGTAAAACAAAGAATCTTAGATCAAGCAAGTTCATTTAATTTTGAAAAGCCTCAAAACCTAGAAGAGCAGGCACTCTCGATGGTTGGAAATGACATTTATCACAAGCTTATAAAAGGCTACACGGAAAAACAATGGGGAAGAAGCGCAGTTGATCTCCCTGCTTTTATAATCAAGAGACTGCCTGTAAGGTTTACCTTTGATAATAATTATTTTAATGATGACTATCAAGGAATCCCAAAGGGTGGCTACAACCAACTCATAAACGGATTATTGGATGGAGCAGAAGTTCAGCTTGAAGAAAACTATCTAGAAAAAAGAGAATATTGGAATGGACTAGCTGATAAAGTAGTTTATACGGGAGCAATTGATGAATACTTTGATTACAGATATGGAGAACTGGAATATAGAAGTTTGGAGTTTAAGCATGAAGAATTGGATATAAAGAATTATCAAGGAGTTCCAGTTGTGAACTACACCGATTCAGATGTTCCCTATACAAGGATAATAGAACATAAACATTTTGAGTATGGAGATCAGGATATAACTGTCATTACTAAAGAATATCCTCAGAAGTGGGATAGATCAAAAGAAAAATTCTATCCAATAAATAACTATTCAAATAATAATCTTTATAAAAAATATCGTAATTTGGCTAAGAAGGAAACTAATTTAATTCTTGGAGGAAGGTTAGCAGAATACAAGTATTATGACATGCATCAAGTAATTGCTTCTTCTTTAAATAAAGCAAAAAATATAATTGATAAATGAATATTAAGTCTTTCCTTATACATGCTCCAGGAAATGCCATAGCTGGAGGATGTGAATCTTTACATCAATTAGGAGACGCAATTAACAGACTGGGAGGTGACGCTTCAATGTGTTACTACCCTCATGATAAAAGCTTCACAAAACCAGATAAATTTTCTAGGTACAATATTCAATCTTCAACATTTAAAGATTCTTTAAATGTTGTTCATGTATTCCCAGAGATATATACAAAATTGAGTCAAAAAGTTTCTAAAGGGACAAGTTGCATTTTCTGGCTATCTATCGACAATTATTATTTCAAGAAAGATCACTTCAATCCATTTGAAAGATATAAAAAATACTATGGCTCTTTGCTGACGGCTAGATTACCTATTTTTAGAATGAAAAACATGATTCACCTTATGCAAAGTGAGTACGCTGCATTACATTTCAAAAATAAGAATTTGAAACAATTTTACATTGGAGACTATGTTTATTTTGATGAACTTTATAATGATTCGCTTATTAGAGAAGATAAGATTTTATATAATCCGGCCAAGGGGTTGCACATTTCAGAAAAACTCATAGAAAATAATCCTGACCTTGAGTTTTTACCCCTCAAAGGTTACGAGGAAGGGGAGTTGAAAAATATCATGAGAAGCTCAAAAATTTATATCGATTTTGGAAATCATCCAGGGAGAGATAGACTTCCAAGAGAATTCGTTCTTGATGGAGGTGTTCTGATATCGGGACTAAGGGGGTCAGCAAAAAATGATAAAGACATACCTCTGCCAAAAAGATATAAGCTTGACGCAAATAAAAAATCTTTCTCATCTAACATGGGCGATCTTTTGAGAGATATTTTGAATAATTTTCAAACTGCTCAAAATCATATGGGTGAATATAGAAAAATTATAATAAATGATAAAGAAAAGCATCTTGAGATGGTCAAGAGATTTATAAGTAATTTTAAAAATTAAAGCAGGTTTCAGATTGGATTTCTCCATTGTTCTAAAAGAAATTTATACTGATAAATCTAAAGTTGACAATTCCAATATACCTAAATTAATTCAAATAGTTGAATATTGGTTCTGGTCTCTTGATAAGTTCATTGAACTTGCAGGAGAACAGGAGCTCCAAAAACTAGAAGATCTGCTAAAGGTGTCTCCAAACAATTCTCTGGTCTATGCAATAGATCAGTATTTTCATGGTCAAAGATATAATAAAAAAGTTAAAGAAACCTCAATAAGATTCAATATCTTTTATTTTTTGGTGGCAAAATTTTTTTTGTCACTTCTAAGAAATAATTTATATTTTATTCCAAAAAAGAAATCAGAGAAATTTGCTTCTTTTTTTGAAGTTTGTATTAGTAGGTCGAATATTCTCGCTTTAGATAATGAAGACAAGCTGAAATTCATAAGATATGTCATAGATAAAGGCAACTACTCTGAAACTGCCATATCGTTTATAAAGAAAAATCTTCCCAACAGTTTTTTTAAATATATTAAATATCCGAAACTTCGGCTTAAAGAGGCTACCATACACTGTGCCCCAAATATATTTTTGTCCAGCTATCGAGTAATTGAGCTTTTGTTTGTTTTCAATAGTCTATCTATAAATGGTTTTCAACACGGAGCAGGGTATGGTGCTTGGAAGATAAATAAGTATGAAGAGTCGGAAGAAAGTATTTCAGATAACTTTAATCTTTGGTTTCCTCACTCGAATAGTATTCATTATTTTAGAAAATCTCATGATGTAAAAAATAATAATATAAATATATATTGGGTAGGAAGAAAACAGGAAGATTCAGTACTGTTAAAGGATATGATTCCTTATCTTCACCAACATCTTCAGCAAGTTCAACATTTGCCCTTAATAGATGAAGAGTTTTCCGTATTGGAGAATTTTTATTTCTGCCCTTATCCAATAAAAGAGAGAGCATATTTGCCAATTAAATCTAGAATTAAAGAAAATTTGCAAATAGAACAAATCATTGACATAGATAATGACATTCTAATTTTTGATAACTTATCCGAAACCACATTATTTTTTGCTTTGAAATATTTTATTCCATTTGTGATCATCCTTCATAATTCAGATATACCGGGGCTTCAAAATAAATATGAAAGTTTACTAAACACTTTAAGAAATCAAGGGTTAATATTCTATTCTGAAGAAATAAAGGAAGCCTCAAAATTTGTTTTAGGTCTCCAAAATCGGTCTAATCGAGATGAGGTAAGCAAAAAAATTAAAAATTTAACAAGTAGTTCTATAATATAAGTCAATTAAGTCTAAGTGAATACAAATACATAGATGTCTAAATTTCAAAAAAGAATACTTGTCACTGGCGTTGCTGGATTCATAGGGGCACATTTATGTAATAGACTTTTAAGTGAAGGCTATGAAGTGATAGGTCTAGATAACTTGAATGATTATTATGATCGTAATCTTAAAAAAGACAGGTTAAAAAAATTAATCGCCTCAGAAAATATCAAAAACTTTCAATTCTTTAGAGGCGATCTGATAGACAGAAAATTTTTGAGTGAATTATTTCAAACCCATAGACCTAATATAGTAATAAATTTAGCCGCGCAGGCAGGAGTTAGATTCAGTTTAGAAAATCCCGATGTTTATATAAGCTCTAACATACAAGGTTTTCTTAATATTATTGAAGAATGTAAAGATCGAGGAATTGAACATTTGATATATGCAAGTACTAGCAGTGTCTACGGGGCAAGCACGGATATGCCATTTTCAGAAGATTCGTCTACTGATCATCCAATACAATTTTATGCTGTCACAAAAAAGACCAATGAACTTACTGCTCATGCATATTCCTCTTTGTATGGATTACCTACAACGGGTTTACGCTTTTTTACAGTTTACGGGCCATGGGGCAGACCTGACATGTCCCTATTTATTTTCACCAAAAACATAATCGACGGAAAGCCAATCTCACTTTTCAATAACGGCGATCATTCCAGATCCTTTACTTATGTAGATGATCTGGTGGAGACTATTTCTAAGGTCTCGTTAGATATTGCTCGTTCAGATAATAATTGGGATTCTAGTAATCCAACTACCTCTTCGAGCAATGTCCCTTACAGGATTTTAAATATAGGAAATCCTCAAACCGTAACCCTGAATGAATTCGTTTCGTACATTGAAGAAAGCTTGGAAATGAAGGCAATTAAAGAACTTATGCCTCTCCAGCAGGGAGATATAAGAGCAACAGAGGCATCCAATAAAATTATGGAAAAAAAGTACGGCAAGCAAAGCTATACTAGTTTAAAAGTGGGGGTGAATAATTTTATAAAGTGGTATCGGGATTATTATCGAAAATGAAGATCTTGGTCACTGGAGGACTGGGCTATGTCGGCTCTCATACTGTGTTGTATCTTTTGGAACAAGGATATGAGCCGGTTATTGTGGATAATCTTTCTAATTCATATCTCGAAGTTTTAGATATCTTGAATGATATTTCAGGAAAAAAGCTAGAGTTCCATAAAATTGACTTAAGGCATTCTAGCGAGTTAAGCAATCTCTTTAAGAAAAGAAACTTTGAGGGAATTATCCACTTTGCAGCCCATAAGGCACTGGGCGAAAGTATGGAAGATCCCATGAAGTTCTATGAAAACAATGTAATTTCTTTAATCAATGTACTCAAATTTAGTTTAGAAAACAGAGTAAAAAACTTTATTTTTAGCTCATCCTGTACTGTCTATGGTCAACCAGATGAGTTACCAATATCTGAAAATACTGATTTTATTGAGACACCATCTCCATATGGAAAGACAAAGCAAATCTGTGAAGTCATTCTTTCTGATATAGCTAAAAAGGAAAATATTAAAATTTATTCACTAAGATATTTTAATCCAGTTGGAGCGCATAAATCTGGAAATCTGGGCGAGTGGCAAAAAAATAGTGCTCAAAACCTGGTACCCTTGATGGCTCAAAATGCTACCGGTAAATTAGATAAGTTAATTGTGCATGGAGGTGATTATGATACTCCAGATGGATCAGCTATTAGAGATTATATTGATATTAATGATCTAGCTGAAGCCCATGTTCATTCTTTATCTTTAATAACAAGGAATAAAGTTGATTATCTTCATGATTATTTCAATCTTGGAAAAGGAAAGGGGATTAGCGTTCTTCAATTAATTTCCTCGTTTGAAAAGGTCACTGGAGTTAAATTAAATTATGAGATAAAGGCCAGAAGACCGGGAGATATTAAGGAAGTTTATGCTGATACTTCAAAAGCAAAGCAAATTTTAGATTGGGAACCAAGGTTTTCAATTTCAAAATCTCTTTTATCTGCATACGAGTGGGAAATGAAATTAGGAAAAGAATTAAGCCAAAAATGATGTTTATTGTTATCTAAGTTACAATAATTGAAATGGAAGAAAAGAATTATATTGAAAAAGATTTTTCAGATTACATAAATGTGATTTTGAATTTCTTTAAAGAAAATTTGATTCCAATATGTTCTGTAACTTTTCTATCAGCAATTTTTTCGATTTGGATAGCTTTGAATATTGTAAATGAGTACCGCTCTGTCGCTACCCTAATACCTTCATCATTGAATGAACAATCCTCTAGTCTGGGAGGTTTATCTGCACTTGGGGGATTAGCCGGTATGGATATGAACGTTGAAGGTGCCGCCAATAATTTGATTGCCAAAGAACTCTTTAAATCCAAAGTTTTTATAAACAAATTTGTTAATGATAATGATCTTTTGACTACAATCATGGCTGCAAAAGGTTGGAATCAAGAAAACAATCAAATAATAATAGATGAAAAAATCTTTAATAATGGCAAATGGCAAAGGCCTCAAGATGGACTAATTAAACCTAAACCTGGTCCTGAAGAAGTCTATTTAAAATTTACCTCAAAATTTAGTTTTAGTCAGGAAAGAGATAAAGTCATCACTGTCAGCTATACTTCTTTCAGCCCTTTCCTGTCTCAGAAAATATTGGCATTATTGATAGAGGCAGTAAATAATGAAGTAAGGCAAAGAGATATCTCAGAAGCTGAATCCAGCAAAGATTTCTTGATGAGGCAATTAGAAAATACTAAGGAAGTCAATATATCTGTTTTAATAGCAAACCTTATAGAAGATGAGATAAAAAATATTAAGCTAGCTCAAGTAAAGAAGGATTACATCTACACAATTGTTGACTCACCATCAAGTCCTATTTCAAGGTATGGCGTCCCTCGATCATTGATATGTTTTTTAATAACATTATCTGGATTTTTCTTATCTCTAGTATTGGTAATTTTAAAGAATTTCATTAAAAGATGATCGAGCATAGAGGAATGATGCCTTTTTTTTATAGGCTCAATCTCCTATCTATTTCTTCTTTCTTTTTATACCTTTTTAGTCTGTTAATTATCGGCTTTTCTTATCAAAGCTTTGAGCCTTATATCGTAATAAGTACCTTATCATTTATTTTTATCTCAATTACATACTTACTTTGCGGGAGAAATAACTTTGATGATTTTATTTCAACGCTACTGATTTTCACAGTTTGTCTATTTTGGAGTTCAGTATCATCTATTTATTTAAATGTATTTAATGATTCACAATACTTTGGTGCAGATTCTGGGTTTTTTTTAGAACTATCAAAAGGGGAACGCTTTGAAAATCCTATCTTGTTTGGTTCGAATTTCTATGATGGAATTGGTGCAGTAAATTTTTGGAAAGTTTTTTATGATTTTTTTTATTCTATAGGATTTGGTAAATATGCTTATATCGGCATAACAATTAACACCATTTTTGTTTCCTTGACAGGTCTATTTTCTTTGAAGATGGTTAAATTAATTTACCCTTCTGACAACGAAAGATATTTTCGTTATTTATTTTTGTTTTCATCTTGTTTTTTATTGCTTTTATTTGCTTCGTTGCATCTACGTGATGCATTTGTCCTTTTTTTTGTGACACTTCAATGTTTTGGGTGGATAAAATTTATAAATCAAAAGAACCTTATTAATTTTATTCTTTTATCTTTGATAACATTAACTTCATCATATGCACTTCTTTATTTAAGGGCAGAATTTACTGCATTAAGCTTGGGCTTTGGCATTGCTTTCGCTGCATCTTTTATACTCACAAATAGTTTATCCAAGATAAATAAATATTTTCTTTATTTAACTTTTGGCTCGGTCGTTTCCATTGTGGTTTTATTTATTTCAAATAATACTTCTGTCTTCTCAGACCTGATTAATGCATCGGAGCTTTATTCTAAAGCACCTAGTGAAAGCGACTCTTTAGGCTTTGATCTCATCATTTCTCAACCTATCCCAATCAGATTAATACTGGGCTCAATTCTTTTATTTGTCATGCCCATCCCTTTTTGGTCAGGAATTGGAGCAGATTCCATTTATTTCCTATTTAAAAGTTTAAATGCTGTCTACTTTTATTTCTTTCTGCCTTTGATATTTTTGTCTTTTTTGAATTTTTCAGTTTTGAGGAAGACCCGAACTGCTACAAACTATTTTTTATTATTTTGTATATTAGGTTTTACTTCAGTAGTTGTACTCACCTCATCAGAAAATAGACATATTGGTAGCTTTCTTCCTATTTTTTTCTTATTTGCTTTAATTCCAAATTTTTACAACAAAATAGAAATAAAAAATTATGTTACTTTATTTCTATTGTTTTTATCATTTATGCTTTTTGTCCACTCCATTTGGATTTTATTAAGATATTTATGAATAAAAAAAAAGTTTTATTAATTGGAGCGTCCAGTCAAATAGGTTCATCTTTACTTGCAGAGGATCAAGCATCTATAAATTTTATTGAAGCTTCAAGGAGTGATATAGATTTAACTCGATTAGATCAAATTGAACAGTTTATAAAAAATAATGATCCAGATATTGTAATAAACTGTGCCGCTTTCACAAATGTAGATTTGGCTGAAGAAGAGCCTTCCCTTGCAGCTACACTAAATGAATTATCAGTCAGAGAGATTGTAAAGGGATGTAATTCAACAAAAGCGACTTTGATTCATTTCTCTACTGATTATGTATTCAATGGAGAGTCCTCAGAACCTTATAGCGAGTCTTCTTCAACTAATCCTTTATCCATTTATGGTAAAACTAAGCTAAGTGGAGATTTGAGCATAGTAAGGGAGTCCAATAATTTTCTAATATTTCGAATATCTTGGATTTATGGCAATCACGGAAGTAATTTTTTAAAAGCAATTGTTAAAAAGATAAGAAGTAAAGAAGAATTTAAAGTTGTCGCAGACCAAATAGGTTCACCCACTTCGTCTAAATTTGTAGCACAAGTCCTTATTCATTTGATTTCAAAATTTGAATTAGCTGAATTCAAAGAGATTTTAAATCTCCAGCCGAGAGGATCTGTTAGCTGGTTCGAGTTTGCAAATTTTATAAACAATAATATTAAACCTTCCGATAAATTATCAAAGAAATTCATATCTGCTGTTTCGAGCGAAGACTATAACGCTAGGGCGAAAAGGCCAAAGTACTCTGTATTAAGCACAAAAAAGATTGAGAAGCTTTTTGATTTAAAATTCCTTCCGTGGCAGGATTATGCGGTTCAAGAAATAAATGATATGGAAAAGTGAAATTAAATTTCCGTACTAGAATCTTGTTTTAACCACCACGGATTTTTTTTAACCCATTCTATTGTCTTTATTATTCCTTTTTCTAGGTCTGTTGTTGCTTTCCATCCTATATCTTCATAGATCTTTGTAACATCGGGTACTCTCCGTTGTATATCTTCGTATTGTCCTGGATATTTTTTTAAGGTATCGAAAACCTCGGGCTGTAAACTAGGATTAGTATTATTTATTACTTTCAAAACAACCTCTTCCATAGTGTGCTCAAAATTACTTCCAATATGGTAAATTCCTTGTTTTTTCTCTTTCATAAGAATGTTCAAAGCCTTCAGTGCATCTTCAACATAAGTGAAACATCTGGTTTGTTTGCCAGAGTCATAAAGCAGAGGATTAAGGTTATTCATGCAATTGGAAATTGATTTGGGCACAACAAATATGGGATTTTGGTGGCTGCCATATATGTTAAAAAACCTAATAATTGTTGCAGAAAGTTTCTTAGTCTTGACCATGCCTAAAATTAGTTGTTCTGCAACACCTTTACTAGATCCATAAGACCATCTTTCTATTTCCGAAGAGCCATAAACCCTATCAGCTTCTTCCTTCCAAGGAGTATCAAGATTTTTTCCTAGGACTTCAGAGGTGCTGGTAAATAACATATGGGTTCCACTTTCAATACAGGCATTTGCGACATTCAAGGAACCCAGAATGGAGGTCATGATTACTTCTTCTGGGTTACTGATATAGTTCTTTATTCCAACTTGACTAGCGAGATTGTAAACCCCGTCGAATTTACTCCAAGAGAAAATCTCTTTCAAAAAGCTAGCTGAATTTACATTTCCTTGCCTATAGTGAATAGAGTATTCATTGAGGAAATTTTTGTCTTGTAAGCTGGGTGATTTTAAATCTATTGTGTAAATTTCAAACCCAAGTTCCGACAAATATTTTGACAAATTCTTTCCCACAAAACCAAGGCCGCCTATAAGTAAAAATTTTTTCATAATTTAAATAGATATGTAATTAGTATGGCCAACTATATCTGCTAAACTGCGATATCCCGACCTACCATCTACAATCAGTTTTTCTTTATTCATCAAGGGAAGGTGGTCTGCAATCATTTCTAGAGTAATGCTTGTATGTGCGCATCCAAAAATAATTACATGACTATTTTTCATTACATTCTCCAAACTTAAAAAATTTACCCTTTCTTTAACCAAATTTTCAAAATCTTCTTTCCTAACAATTGGATCATGAACCTTTAGTGACATATCATTTTTCAGGCTGTCGTATACCTCAGCCATTGGAGTGAATCTCAGATCATTAGTGTCTGATTTAAATGCTAGTCCTATTAACGCAACCATGGGTTTTTTTATATTCTTTTCTTCAAGCCATCTTCTAACTAAGTTTAAATATTCACTTGGCATAGATTCATTGACTTTTCTGGCATTTCTAACCATGGAAGAATCAAGGCCATTATCATCTAGAAGATTTGCAAAGAATAATGGATCTTTAGTCAAACAGCTTCCTCCAACACCAATTGAGCTTCTTAAGATATTTACATATGAACTTCCTTTTGGAAGGGTATTAGCTGAATCAATGATTTCATTTGAATTTGCTCCTAGCTTATAAGCAAGGGAAGAAATAAGATTAGCCAATGCTATATTGGAATCAATCCAAAGATTATCAGCTAATTTAGTCAGTTCAGCTGCAATAAAGCTAGTTACCTCAATTGTTTTTACTCCCAATGCTTCTTTCCAAAATTTTGAGCATAAACTAGAAGAGGCTTTGTTATTGGAGCCTATAACGATAGGAAATTTCCTTATTTCCTCTAATGCTTTTCCTTCGGCAATTCTTTCCGGAGAGAATGCTACATGGATATCTTTGCCCAACTCCAATCCAGAGACTTGTGAAATTATTTCGGAAAATCGTTCAGTTGACCCCGGAATGACGGTACTCTTGAGACAAATTAATGTGCCTTTAGAAATATACTTCCCTATTTCCATTGCAACGTTTTCCACTTGCGTAAGGTCAGCTTCTAGGTTTTCAGAAAGAGGGGTTCCAACAGTAACGATAATTACTGATGAGCTTTTAATTGACGAGAAGTCTGAAGAACAAGAAAAATAACCCCTTTTGACGATTTCCTCAATTTTTTCATCGATACCTGGTTCACTTATGAGAGTTTTCCCTTCATTAAGAAGATTAACGTTTTCCTTGTCTAAATCAACACCGTTTATGTTTATGTTTTCTGAAGCGAGCGCACAGCTTATTACAGTGCCTATATATCCAACTCCCACCACCGAGATTTCTATGTTCTTTTTTATCACTTATTGTAGATTTCTTCTTTAATTTTGATGAAAGATCCTAAGGTCAGATCCTTAGGGGAGAGTATAACTTCATTCTTAGAACATGGTAATTCAATCTTTAAGTCACCATCAAAGACATTTACACCCATTTCTTCTTGAGGCATATAATTAGAAGTTGTCTTATAAGTTACAGTAGTATCATCTGACAAGGTAAGATAGCCATGCAAGAAGCCTTCTGGAATATAAAGTTGAATATTATTTTCTTCACTCAAAATCTTTTTAGAATGCTTTCCGAAAGTTTTGGAATCCTTCCTTATATCCACTGCTATGTCAAGAATAGATCCAGATATGACGCTGACTAATTTTGCCTGACTATACTCTCCTCTTTGTTGGTGCAGCCCTCTGAACGTAAATTTTTTTTTAGTGAAAGCCAAGTTATCTTGAACGAACACTACATCTTTAAGTTGTTTATCGAATTTTAATTGATTGAATATTTCGTAAAAATACCCCCTATCATCATGAAAGCGTTTCAATTCTATTGCAATAAGACCATCAAGCATTGTGTAATGAAGTTAATACAAGGATAATAAAACTTATAATATATCTATGTCTTGCTCAAATCCAGAAAACAGTATGGGTATCATCTTGGCAGCTGGCACCGGAAGCAGGCTGTTTCCTCTAACTGCAAGTGTATCTAAGCAGCTTCTCCCCGTCTATGATAAACCGCTGATATATTATCCTCTTAGTACATTGCTTTTGATGGGATTGAAAAATATTCACCTAATAGTCAATTCAGATCAAACTTATATATTTGAGAAATTACTTGGCGATGGTTCTGACTTTGGAATCAACATTAACTATCATGTTCAAGATGCACCGAAAGGTTTGGCTGACGCCTTTAATGTTGTTGGAGAAAAAAACCTTGTTAAAAAAAATGTACTAATATTAGGAGATAATATTTTTTATGGCTCCGGCATGACTGGCTTACTTAAAGACTGCCTCGAGAAAAATTCAGGTGCGACGATATTTGGTTTAAGATCTAGAAACTTGCAAGATTTTGGAGTTCCATTTCTTAATGAAGGGAAAGTTTCAAAGATAGTTGAAAAGCCTGTTGATCCTCCGTCTGAATTCGCTATTCCAGGATTATATGTTTACGATGATAAAGTTTTTGCAAAGACCCAAATTCTAGAGCCTTCTTCAAGGGGAGAACTAGAAATAACAGATTTAAATAATGTTTACATCGAAGAAGATACATTAAATTTCGTAGAATTGCCTAGAGGAGTTGCGTGGTTTGATAGTGGGACAAATGAAACACTACATGAAGCCAATGCTTTTGTTTCTGCAGTCCAGAAGTCACAAAATATCTTAATAGGTAGTCCCCATGAGATTGCTTATTCTCAAGGTTTCATTTCTAAAGAGAGGCTAAATCAAATAATAGAGAAGTTCGGAAAAAGTGACTATGGCGCGGGCTTGAAAAAAATTATTGAAACTAAAAATTCACAAACAACAAGTCCTTGATTAATATCTTCCCATGAATTAATTTGAAGAAGGACTTAATAAATTTTGTAAAAATTGGAAGAGCAAGAAGCTCATCTATTACTTCAAACCTCTCAGCATTATTAAGAAGATTCTTTTTCATCCTTTTTAAATTTTCTTTAAAATCGGATTCTTCTGTTTTTTCTTCGAGAGAATTAATTCTTGTAAGTAACTCGTTAGCTGCATTAATCTTATCTAAATAGTAGTCTCTCTTTTCCATGTTTCTTTTAGTTGAAAAAAATTTTAACAAGTCTTTGAAGTATCTTTTCCAAATAGGAATCTTATATACAGAATTTACCGGATGATTGGTTGTATTAGTTTCGTATCTTCGATAAAGCTGGAGTGTCTCTTTTAAAATGATCCTAGAATTTGTGTTAATACCTATAAAACTTATCCAGCTGTCGTAGGACATTCTCTCGGAAAATGGAAAAAGAAGGGATTTGTATTTACTTCTGATCACAGAACAGCACCCAGGTATAAAACCTTCAATTGTGCCTTGATAATTCACGACTTGATTTATTTTTGATAAACCTGTGGGATTCATTTTGGAATCAGCAATTTCGCAGTCATTCATTGCCATATAAGCTTTTTCATCTGAAGAAATGTATTCAGTCATTTTCTCAATTTTATTTTTGTACCAAACGTCATCATGATCTGAGATAAAAATGAGGTCACCGGTGCAGAGATTTATTGCCTTCTCAAAATTTTTTGTAAATCCAATATTAGTCTGATTAATGTTAATTTTTACTTCAAAAGATGCTTTTTCCTTGAATTTATTAAGTATTTCTATTGTTTTGTCATTAGAAGAATCGTCACTGACAACCAATTCGTCTGGAAGTCTAGTTTGTTCCAAGAAACTCATTAGTTGTTCCTTAAGGTGTTTCTCTCCGTTATATGTTGTCATTGCAACAGAAACTCGCATAATGTTCTCTGATTAGGTTAATACATGAGTATAGAACAAAAATATCTTAACATTATAAGCAAGAACGGGATTTACCCTGATAAAAAAAATCTTTCTCTTCATTTGAGAAATATTTTCGATGGGATAGATTTCTCTGAAAAAAAAGTTTTAGATATTGGAGGAGGTACAGGTATTCACACCTTCTATGCAGCCATTAAAGGCGCAACTCATGTAGATTGTCTAGAACCAGAATTAGACGGTAGCTATCATGGAATGAGAGAAAACTTTCATAGACTGAAAACTGAGCTGAATTTGAAAAACGTACATATGCATTCTGTAACCTTTCAAGACTATGAAACTCAAATTACAGATTATGATCTTATTCTTACCTACAACGTTATAAATCATCTGGACGAAGAGGCATGTAAAACATTGGATACTTCTGAAAATTCAAGACACGCTTTTATAGAAATGTTTCAAAAATGTCATTCCATGATGTCTTCTGGAGGGATGATGCTTGTGGCTGATTGTGGAAGGAGAAATTTGTTTGGTGATCTAGGTGTGTATAATCCTTTTGCTAGTGATATAGACTGGAAAATTCATCAGGAACCTGATTTTTGGATATCACTTATGGAAAAAGCTGGCTTCGTAGCAACCTCGAAGCAATGGTCAACTTTTAATTCTTTAGGGAATTTAGGTAAAACCCTTTTTGGGAATAGATTCTTTTCTTATATAACTTTTAGTCACTTTTATTTTTGGACTTTAAAGAAGTAAATCACAAAAAATCTATCATACTGGCTTGTCCAAATTTGAGGCATGGCGGCGCAGAAAAGAATACTGTTAATCTGGCCAATGAGTTGCAAAATAAAGGCTTTGGTGTGTCAATCGTTCTACTCAATAAGGAAGGGGCATTATTAGATCAAGTAAATTCGGACGTAGAGATACTTTCTCTTAATAAATCTAGATCACGTTATGCGTTTATAGCTTTTGCTAAAGTTCTCAGAAAAAAACAAAGTAAATTTGTGATCTCTATGCTTAGAGAATCTTCTCTGATGGTTTCGATCTCTTTATTTTTCTCAAAAGTAAAACCTTTTTTCATTATCAGGGAAGCATGTCATTATGAATATAGACTTACACCATATAAGCAATTAATCACATTCCTATATTCGAAGGCAAATTTGTTTGTTGCAAATTCGCAATCAACTCTGGAGAGTTTCAAGGCAAATAATATTCTCACAAATGTCCCCTCAAAAGTTATATATAATCCCACTTTGTCAAAAAATTTTTTTGGCAATTTAGATCAAAATTTTCAGCATCAATGGCTTGATGATGATGAAATTATTACGCTTATTACGGGTGGAAGGCTTGAAAAAGGAAAGGGAGTTGATCAGGTGATTTTGGCATTTCAGCTTCTCTCTAAAAGACTAGAAAATCTCAGGTTGGTTATACTGGGTGATGGCTCTCAAAGAAATGATCTAAAAAAATCGGTCGAGAGTTCTGATTTAGATGATAAGGTTGATTTTTTAGGTTTTGTCGATAACCCTTCCCTTTATATTCGGAAAGCAAATTTATTTATCATGGCCTCAGAAAATGAAGGCTTTGGTAATTTATTAGTGGAGGCTATGGCCTGTGGTACTAAAGTTCTAGCAAGAAATTCAGGCGGACCAAAGGAAATTTTAGATAATGGTAAAGTTGGCTTTTTAAAAGAATTTAATTCTCCTGAAAGATTGGCTTTTGAAATTGAACAAGCTCTCTCATTGCCTTGTGATGTGAAAAAATTGATAGCTAGAGCAAAGAATTATAGTGTTTCCAGAATAACTGAAGAGTATCTAAGTATTTTTGACAAATCCTTAGAGTTTATTGAATAGATGTGCGGAATTACAGGAATTACAAGCAATTCATTATCTCCTGAAGAAATGACAAATAGGATTTCTGTCATGACTAAGGAGTTATTTCATCGTGGACCAGACAATTTTGGTACTTTTGTTAGTAATGGTGTTGCCTTAGGCCATACAAGACTAAGTATTATTGATTTGACAGAGACAGGCAGCCAGCCAATGACTGATATGGAAAGTCAAGTCACAGTAGTTTTAAATGGCGAGATCTATAATTTCAAAACCTTGAGGAAAGAACTCGAGCTCAAAGGAGTTAAATTTAAAGGCACTTCAGATACAGAAGTTCTTTTAAAAGTTTATGTTTTCTGGGGCCAATTAGGTCTTAAGAAATTGGAAGGCATATTTTCTTTTGCTGTATGGGATTCTAGAGATGGTACTTTGATTCTCTCAAGAGATAGATTAGGTATAAAACCACTTTTTTTTACGGTTTGTAGGGGTGATTTATTTTTTGCCTCAGAAATAAAATCACTTTTAAAAAATCCAGAAGTAAGCAAAGAAGTTAACTGTCAATCCTTTTCCGAATATCTCTGGTACGGAAATAGTTATGAAGATAGGACTATGTTTAATGATATTTACTCTTTGTTACCTGGTCATTGGCTGATTCAAAAAAATGGCAACATTGCGATAAATCCTTGGTGGTCAATAGAAGATTTTGCAGAGAAGGAAAAATTTCAAGGTACTTTTAATGAAGCAATTCCTGCAGTAAAAGAAGCATTAGACTTCTCTGTAAGTAGGCAACTCATTGCAGATGTGCCCTTATGCATATTCTTGAGTGGTGGGCTTGATTCTTCAGCAATAGCTGCTTATGCTTCAAGAAAAGAATCAATTGCAAGCTTCTCTTGCGGATTTGACTTTGCACAAGGTATAAAAGAGTTACCAAAAGCGAAAGTAGTAGCCAAACACCTTGATCTTAATCATAACGAAATTAATGTTTCCGGCGAAGACATAGAAGACTGTATATTAAATCTTGCCAATATTCATGATGAGCCTTTTGCAGACGCTGCAAATATACCCCTTTATCTTATGTCAGAAAAACTTAAGGGCTCGCATAAGGTTGTTTTACAAGGCGATGGAGGAGATGAGATTTTCGGTGGATATAGAAGGTATAAGCTGTTAAGTAATCATTTTTTATGGCAGTTATTACCTAAGTGGTCTTCAAAAAAACTTTATTCCTTTGGTTCTTTTGGTAGAAGGTTAGGTAGGTTAGCAGATACAATGCAAATACCAGAAATGTCAATGAAGATGGCGATGTTATCTACTCTCGAAACTAGGCATATGTCGCCAATGTTTTACCTCACAAATGAAAAATATAAGGATTTATCTCTAAACACTGACCCTTTTTTAGCTTATAAAAGAGCTGCTAAAAGGTTTAAAAATCATGATAAGGTCGATCAGATGCTCTTAACTGATTTGACTTTGCAGTTACCAAGTCAATTTCTTACAAAAGTTGATAGAGCAACTATGTCTCAGGGCATAGAAGCTAGAGTGCCACTATTGGATGAAAATTTATTAAGTTTATCTTTATCTTTACCCTCCAAATTTAAGGTTTCGATGTTTGAAGATAAAAAAATCTTAAGAAAATCAGTTGGCTCTCTTCTACCCGGCAAGATTGTTAACCAAAAGAAAACAGGATTTGGTGTTCCTTATCAGCATTGGATAAAAGGTTCACTATTTGAGTTAGTTTCAGATTCTATTTTAGATAAAAGCTTTTGCGATAATTATGGATTTGAGAAATACAAATTAGAAAAGGCTTTAAAAGATCATAGAAATAATAAACATGACGCAGGTTTTATTTTGTGGAAGACATTCCAATTTTCACTTTGGGCAAATACTTTATAGTGAAGATACTTAATGATAAAAATATTCTTTTCATTTCACCAAGAGAAAGCAAACAGCATAAGGGCGGGATTTCTTCTTGGACAGCTAAGCTACTGAATAATGGTCTTCCAGATGGATATTCTTTCAAAGTAATTGACTCTTCGGTCAGTTCAAATAGGGGAATTTTTAACCTTACTGAATATAACCATACTTCAGAGATCTTAAGAAGTCTCAAGATAATCATATTATTGATTTTTCAGATTTTTTTGTTCAGACCAAAAATCCTTCATGTAAATTCTTCAATATCAAAGTACGGCGTATTCAGAGATTTATTGTGCGTTTTTATTGCGAAATGTTTCTGCTTAACAACTTTTGTTCATTTTCGAGGTAATCTTCCTCAAGTTTGGCAAATTTCCAGCATATTTTCGTATAAAGTTCTTGATTTACTTATCAATACATCGAATAAAGTCCTTGCCATAAATGATTCTTCCTATTCTTATCTAAAGAGGAAAGTCCCAGAGGAGAAAATTTATAAGTTGGAAAGTTTCATAGAGGAAGATGCTTTTGAAAGAGCGCATTTTCACTTAAAAAAAAATAAAGTATTAAATGTACTTTTCACTGGTGCATTTATAGAGCAAAAAGGCGCTAATGAAATTTTAGCTCTTGCGAAATCTTTTCCCGAAGTTGTTTTTAATTTGGCTGGTCAAATTCCACAAGAATATCAAAACGACATATTGAAAAATGCTAACATTTTTCCTAAGGGAGTTATTTCTAGGGAAGAAATATTTGAACTTCTTGATAATAATGATATTTTTCTTTTTCCTTCTCATTCAGAAGGCTTTCCAAATGCGGTTTTAGAAGCAATGGCTAGAGGTTTACCAGTTATTGCATCGAATGTGGGCGCTATTCCCGAAATGATAGTTGATGGAGAGGGTGGTTATTTGTCTGATATTAAAGATATAAATAGTTATAGTGAATCTTTAAAACGCCTGGCTAAAAATTTAGAGTTAAGAGAGAAAATGGGAAAGTTTAATTACCTGAGGGCAAGAAAACATTATTCTTATGATTTCATTGTCAAAAAGATGCTCAAGATTTATCAAGATTAATGCAAAATAAAACTTATAATAGGTCGCATGTCTTTTGAGAAAAGTTCTGTTGAGGATTATTGGGACGAAGCATCTTGTGGAGAGGATTTGTATCTATTTGGTTCAGACAAAGAAGCTTATGACTTCCATTCTTCAAAAAGATATCAGCTCGAGGGGCACCTCATAGAACCGTTAGCAGATTTTAAATCTTCAAAAGGAAAAACTGTATTAGAGATAGGAGTTGGTTTAGGCGCTGATCACCAAAAATTTGCTGAAGCGGGCGCTATTTTGAGCGGAATTGACCTCACAGACAGAGCGATATATCACACGAAAAATAGATTCTCTTTATCTTCTCTAAGTTCCAATATCCGTAAAGGTGACGCAGAAAATTTGGATTTCGATGATAATGCATTCGATATAATCTATTCTTGGGGAGTGTTACATCACAGCCCTGATACTCAAAAGGCTATAGATGAGGTTTATAGGGTTTTAAAACCTGGCGGCGAAGCTCGTATTATGGTTTACCATAAATGGAGCCTTGTAGGTGCTATGTTATGGATACGGTATGGTTTATTTTTGTTACGGCCTTGGAGGTCTTTAGGATTTATATATTCAAACTTTCTTGAGAGTCCAGGTACTAAGGCTTATTCAAAGTCTGAAGCCTACGAATTATTTTCCAATTATAGTGAAGTAAATATTCGAACTGAACTTGGTCCAGCTGACTTATTAGAGTCTGATGCAGGTCAAAGACATAGAGGATTGATTCTCAGTCTTGCTTACTTAATATGGCCAAGATTTTTTGTCAAAAGGTACTTAAAGAATTTTGGGTTAGCATTATTAGTTACTGCAAAAAAATAAATCCAATCCATTGAAGTAAATTGATATGTGCGGCATTTTAGGTTATTCACTAACAAAAAATTCCACAGATGAAAATTTTTTCGAAGATCCGAAGTCTCTGGAAAGGATTTTAATTGAAGGAAATAAATTAATTAAACATCGCGGACCCGATGACTCAGGTCACTTCTTTGATCATTTTGCCGGTGTAGGCTTTGGACACAGAAGATTGTCCATAATTGACACCTCAAGTTTGGGCAAACAGCCCATGAGAGATTCTGACAACAAGATAGAGGTTATATATAACGGAGAAATTTATAACTTTAAAAGTCTGAGAAAAGATTTAAAAAGGAAAGGGGTAAATTTTAAAAGCAATTCTGATACTGAAGTAATAGTTTATTTATATTTAAAATACGGTAACAAAATGTTACCTATGCTTAATGGAATCTTTTCAATCGCAATTTGGGACAAAGAACAACAAGAAATTTTTATAGCAAGAGATAACTTAGGCGTAAAACCTCTTTACTATTATCAAGATGACAATATTTTTGCGTTTTCGAGTGAGATCAAGGCTTTGCTTGGTTTTTCAAATGGAAATTTGAAATTAGACCTTGAAAGTTTAGCTAGATACATAAGTTTTCTGTGGTGCCCTGGAAATGGAACCCCCATAACTAAAATTAAAAAGCTTAAACCCGGCCATTATATGATTGTGAAGAAAGGCAAAATTTCTAAATATGTTAAGTGGTTTAATATAGATTATTCAAAAAAGAAATATAGTAACAAAGACAAATGTATAGAAGATCTCGATAAAGTCCTTCGTACAAGTATTCATAATCAAATGATTTCGGATGTTGAGGTTGGCGCTTTCCTTTCTGGCGGCCTTGATTCTAGTAGCGTAGTTGCTTTTGCTAAGGAAATAAACCCCTCCATGCAGTGTTTTACGATAAATGCTAGTTATGAGAAGGGGATGGAGGATGACTTACCCTACGCAAAACAAGTTGCAAAGCACCTTAACTTACCTCTAACAGAAGTGAATGTAACTCCCGACATGATGATAAATGGGATCGAGAATATGGTAATTCAAATGGATGAGCCATTAGCAGATATTGCTCCCTTAAATGTGAAATTTATTTCTGAAATTGCTAAAAATCAGAATATCAAAGTACTTTTATCTGGCGCAGGGGGAGATGACATTTTTACGGGTTATAGAAGACACATTGCTTTAAAATTTGACAATTTTTTGAGTCATTTACCGAGATCTATTATGCATTCACTAGACTCATTTTCTTCAAAACTAGATCAAAGTTCTCCAACCCTTAGAAGAATATCTAAATTTCTTAATGGATCTGGATTAGCGGGAGATGAGAGAATAATAAATTATTTTTTGTGGACTAATAAATCTGATTTGATGAATTTGTTCTCTGAAGACGCTAGAAAAATACTAGCACTTTGCGATCCTTCAATGCCAATGCGAGAGCACTTAAATGAACAACAAACAAATGATAATTTCGATAAGATGCTTTCATTGGAACAAAGATTTTTCCTTTCGGATCACAATCTTTTATACACGGATAAAATGTCAATGGCCGAAGGAGTTGAAGTTAGAGTACCTCTTTTAGACAATGACTTGCTTGAGTTTTCAAGAAAAATACCTAATAAATGGAAACAGAAAGGCCTCTCTGGAAAATGGATATTTAAAAAAGTAATGGAAAAATATCTACCAAAAAAAATTATATATAGACCTAAATCAGGTTTTGGTTTACCTCTAAGAAATTGGATAAGGAACGAGTTAAAAGTTTTTACAAGAGACATCTTGTCTGAAGATACTATCAAGAAGAGAGGTATATTTGATCATAATGCAGTTCGGACGATGATTGAACAAAACGAAAGAGGAGAGGTTGACTCTTCTTACACCATATTGTCATTGATTTGCATAGAAATATGGTGCCAAAAATTTTTAGAGAAAGAATGATTAAAAAAATATTATTAGTTTTCGGAACTAGACCTGAAGCTATAAAGATGGCGCCTCTTTACAAGGTTTTAAAAAAAAATCACAACCAATTTGATACCAAAGTATGCGTTACTGGTCAGCATAGACAAATGTTAGACCAAGTAATTGAATCCTTTGATATTTTCGTAGATGAAGATTTAGATTTAATGACTGAAGATCAAGATCTTTTTGATGTTACTTCCTCTGTTCTGACGGAAATGAAGAGAGTATTAAAAGAATTTAATCCAGATATAGTAATGGTACATGGAGATACAACAACTGCATTTGCAACGTCTATTGCTTGTTTTTATCTACAAATACCGGTTTGGCATGTTGAGGCAGGTTTGAGGACATATGATTTAAAATCTCCTTTTCCAGAAGAATTTAATCGACAAATAATAACGAGAGTTTGTGAATTTCATTTGGCTCCTACTGAATCATCTAAATTTAATTTGCTCGATGAAGGAATCGAAGAATCTAAAATCCTTGTAACAGGAAATACAGTTATTGATTCTTTATTTCTTACTTTGAATAAGATCGAAAATGAGGTCGGCGTGAAAAATACGATCATGAAAAAGCTTGATGCAATAATACCTTTTGACTGGAATTCTCATAAGTTTATTTTGATTACTGGCCATAGAAGGGAGAATTTCGGTCAAGGCTTCAAAAACATTTGTGAAGCCTTAAGAAAGTCTGCATTAGAATTTCCAGATGTTCATTTCGTTTATCCCTTACACATGAACCCTCAAGTCCAGTCTCCAGTAAACGAAATCTTGGGCAAAATAAATAATATCCATATTGTTCCACCTATGGATTATGATATGTTTTCTTATCTTTTAAAAAGATGTTCTTTCGTTGTTACCGATAGTGGAGGTATACAGGAGGAGGCGCCTAGTTTAGGAAAACCGGTGTTGGTTATGAGAAATTCTACTGAGAGACCAGAGGCAGTTCAGGCAGGAACTGTAAAATTGGTTGGAACAGACAGCAATAAAATTCAAAAATACATATCAGATCTTATTCTTGAAGATGACCTTTATGATTCAATGTCAGCATCAGAAAACCCATATGGGGATGGTAAGGCTTGCGATAGAATCCTTAAAGCTCTATTAGAACACTAATAGAATTGATGTAATAAATTAGATTTATCAACATATCTGATTTATATTGAAAAGCATTTTTACTAAAAATTAATAGTCTTAAAATTTTGATGAATACAAAAACATGTATAGTAGGCCTTGGTTATATAGGATTGCCTACTGCGGCAGTTATAGCCCAATCAAAACAAAGTGTTCTGGGACTGGATGTTGATAATAAGGTTGTTGAAATAATAAATAACGGTGATATTCATATAGTTGAGCCAGGATTAGAGAAGCTTGTAAAGAAAGTTGTAGACTCCGGCTATCTCAGAGCTATCAATTCACCTGAAGAGTCTGAAATATTTGTAATAGCAGTTCCAACTCCTTTCAAGAATGGAAATAATGAACCTGATTTGTCTCATATAAAGTCTGCTGTAAAAAATATTGCTTCAGTAATAAAATCTGGCGATTTAGTAATACTTGAATCAACTTCTCCTGTAGGAACAACTGAGCTATTGAGAGATTGGCTTAGATCTGAAAGATCAGATCTTACCTTTTCGGATAAATCACTTAATAAACCAGATATTTTTATCGCTTATTGTCCAGAGCGAGTTTTACCGGGAAACACACTCAACGAATTAGTTAATAATGATAGGGTTATAGGAGGACTTTGCAGTAAAAGTAGCGATTTAGCTGAGAAATTTTATAAGTCTTTTATTAAAGGTAAATGCTTTAAAACCGATGCTAGAACAGCAGAGCTTACGAAACTAACTGAAAATAGTTTTCGGGATTTAAACATAGCTTTTGCAAATGAATTATCTTTAGTTGCAAAAAATCTTGAAATAGACGTGTGGGAATTGATTGATCTTGCAAACATGCATCCAAGGGTAGATATACTAAAACCAGGTGCTGGAGTAGGAGGACACTGCATAGCAGTGGACCCTTGGTTCATCATAAGTAAAAGTCCTGAAGCAAAACTCATTAAACAAGCAAGATTAATTAATGACTATAAACCAAAACATATTGTTGAAGAAATAAAGGATTTTTGTTCAACAAATCCTAATGTAAAAAGTATTTCTGTTTTTGGATTAACTTATAAACCTAATATCGATGATATTCGGGAGAGTCCTGCTTTTGAAATATACTCTTCATTGAATAGGGATTCAGGTTGTAAAATTTCTGCCGTTGACCCTTATTTAGAAAACGGAGAGTTGCAGAATCAAGTAGATTTTATTTCGTCAAAGGAAGCGATTGAAAAAACAGATTTATTGATATTATTAGTACCTCACAGTGAATTTAAAAATTTATTCAAAAATATAGATTCTGACCAACTAGTTCTTGATTATTGTGGGTTACTTCATTAATCAAGATAATTGACTAGTAAATCTTTCAGATATTAGGTTAAGTTTGTATTTGCGTCTAAAATAATTATCTTAGATTGATAAAAGTGAAACAGATATTGCAAAACCTTGGCACGGGAGAGACTTCCATAGTTGAGTGTCCTGCCCCAGAACTGAAAGCAAATTCTTTAAAAATTGCCACTTCAGCCTCTCTTATCTCTTCTGGGACAGAAAGAATGTTAGTGGATTTTGGAGCATCGTCCTTAATTGATAAAGCAAGGAAGCAACCAGACAAAGTTAAACAGGCCATCAGTAAAATTCAAACAGATGGCCTTTACTCTACCTTTGAGGCTATATCTTCAAAAATGTCACAACCAATACCTCTCGGTTATTCAAATGTTGGCGTTGTTCAAGAGGTCAGTAAAAGTACAGAAGGGTTTAAGCCAGGAGATCGTGTTGTTTCAAATGGAGCTCATGCTGATGTAGTTGTAGTTAAAGAAAATTTATGTGCTTTGGTACCTCCATCTGTAACGGACGAACAAGCTGCATTTACAGTAGTCGGAAGCATTGCACTTCAAGGCGTTAGACTAGCAAAACCAACTCTTGGTGAAGCTTTCGTTGTAATAGGAGCTGGTTTGATTGGATTATTAACAATCCAGCTGCTAAAGGCAAATGGTTGCAGGGTTATGGCTATTGACTTTGATCCTGAAAAATTAGAGTTGGCAAGAAAATTTGGTGCTATAGCCATAGACGCTTCTAAGGAGGCCGATACACTGTCTTTGGCAGAAAATTTTAGTCGTGGTAGAGGTGTCGATGGAGTGATCATAACCGCCTCAACAGATTCAAGTGAGCCTATTAAGACAGCAGCAAATATGTGCAGAAAAAGAGCAAGAATTATTCTTGTAGGAGTGGTAGGCTTAGAAATTGACAGAGAAGATTTTTACGAAAAAGAGATTACTTTTCAAGTAAGTTGCTCTTATGGGCCTGGCAGATATGATCATTCTTACGAAGAACTATCGCAAGATTACCCAGTAGGTTTTGTAAGATGGACTGAAAAAAGAAATTTTGAAGCCTTTTTGGATTTACTATCTTCCGGACAAATTAATACTGAATCTCTCATTTCCTCTAGATTTTTGTTTGAAAATGGTAAAGATGCGTACAAAGAACTTTTATCTAATTCAAGCTCATTAGGAATTCTTCTCGAGTATAAATCTGAAGTATCAAGCAGATTAATTGACTCTATAAAACTAAATCAGCATTTTAGAAGTACTCAAGAACCTTACGTAGGTGTTATCGGAGCAGGAAACTATGCTTCAAGAATCTTAATTCCAGCCATAAAAAAAACAGGTGTTAGACTCCATACTCTAATTACCGAAAATGGATTAAGCGGTAATGTTCAAGGAAAGAAGCACGGTTTTGATAACACTTCAACTGATTATGCGAAGGTATTATGTGAAGACCAAATAGATACAGTCTTCATTGCAACTCGTCATGATTCTCATGCGAGTTTGGTTATAGAGTGTTTAAAGCATAATAAAAATGTATGGGTCGAAAAACCGTTGGCTATCAATCTTGAAGAGTTAGAGCAGATAAAGTTAATATATGAAAAGGTTAGTTCAAAGATTAAAAACGGACCTCAGCTTATGGTTGGGTTTAACAGAAGGTTTTCACCTCATGCGATAAAAATCAAAGATTTACTTTCTAATATTCATTCTTCTAAGTCTATTTTGGTCACTGTAAATGCTGGTCATATACCAAAAGATCATTGGACTCAAGATCCAAAAATCGGAGGAGGTAGAATAATTGGAGAAGCATGTCATTATATTGATTTAATTAGATTTTTTGTGGGGAAGAAGATAATTAAAGTCACCTCAGAAAATGCTGAAGAATCTGGTTCAGTGATAAAGGATAGATCAACAATAAGTTTAAAATTTGAAGACGGATCACTAGGAACAATCCTTTATTTATCAAATGGAGCTCCTAATTATCCGAAAGAAAGAGTTGAGATATTTTCCGAAGGAAAAATATTACAGCTCGATAACTTTAAAAAAATGAAGGGCTTTGGTTGGAAAAATTTTAAAAAAATGAATCTCTTTCAACAAGACAAAGGTCAGTCAGCCTGCACATTAGAATTCATAAAAGGGCTTGAAGCAGGTATACCCACAATTGCATCTGAGGAGATTTTTGATGTCGCAGAGGCTACAATTTTAGCTGGTGAGTCCTAATCATTAGAACTTAGTATTTAATGAAAATTTCTAATAGCCTTTTTGCAACTATTTGGAGGCTGGGGTTATTAGACGTTTTTAGGGTACTTATTTATAAATTAACTATTAGATTAAATATACATCCCGCTTGTAGAGCAAAAGCACAAGTGATCAAAGGTCCTTATTTTTCTAAATCTCTTTCCAAACCAATCAGAGCAAATCCAGTTTCAGCCTGGCAAGAATCAGGAATATTATTTGATAATATATTGATTGATTCAATTAATTCAATCCCGAATTGGCTTCAAAACCCCCTAACATCTTCTAGTTCTTACAAAAATTATAATCCTTGGTGGAAGATAAATGACTTTGATAGTGCCAATGGCGATATAAAGCTGATTTGGGAACAATCTAGAATGCATTGGTTGATTTCTTTTGCTCAACGAGCAAGAAATGGCGATTCTCACTATCTAGAAAAAATGAACCTTTGGTTAGAGGACTGGATAAAGGTAAATCCGCCATTCTATGGGCCCAATTGGAAATGTGGACAAGAAGCTTCAATAAGAGTGATGAATATTTGCATAGCATTATTAATTCTTGATCAATATAAGCAACCATCAACAAGTCTTTTGAAAATAATTGAATTACATCTGCGTAGAATCTCATCGACAATGTCATATGCTATTGGACAAAGAAATAATCACGGCACTTCTGAAGCAGCAGCCTTATTTTTAGGAGGAAGCTTATTAGCTAAATCTGGCAGCTTTAGTGGCGCAAGGTGGGAAGTTAAAGGAAGAAAATGGATTGAAAGATTATTAAAAAAGCTTGTAAGTTCCGATGGGAGCTTTAGTCAGCATTCCATCAACTACCATCGTATGTTGATTGATACAGTTTCGTTAATAGAGATTTGGCGAAGCAGAAATAATTTAAATAAATTTTCTGAAAATTTTTATGGACAGATAGATAATGCATGTTCTTGGCTTTATCAAATGATCTCTAGTGACAAAGGAGACGGGCCAAATTTGGGAGCTAATGATGGGACTAGGCTCATTCAAATATCTGATACAGATTATCGAGATTTCAGGCCATGTCTTCAACTTGCTATGGCAGTTTTCAAAAGGGAGATTCCATACGCAAGGAGTGAAGTTAATGATGAAAATTTAAAATGGCTAGGATTAAAGACAGAAACAGTAAAAGCACAAAAGAAAGAATCAAAAATATTTAAGGATGGAGGATATGCTTTGCTCAGAAGAGGTGAAGCAACTGTCATGTTAAGGTTACCAACATTTAGATTCAGACCAAGCCAATGTGATGGTCTTCATTTAGATTTATGGCTGCACAATAAAAATTGTCTAATCGATGCTGGTACTTATTCCTATAATGATAAAAAAGAGGTGATGGATTATTTTTCTGGTAATGAAGGTCATAATGTTGTGGTCTTTGATGAAAGAGATCAGATGCCAAAAATTTCAAGATTCTTATATGGAAATTGGTTGAAGGGTAATTGCGATCAAAGATTGAAAATTAAAGATGAAAATATATCATTCAGAGCATTCTACAAAGACTATCAGGGAGCTAAGCATCATCGGAAAATTACTCTATACGACACAAAACTTATTATCGAAGATCAAGTAAGTGGATTTAACCAAAGTGCAAAAATTAGATGGAGGTTAGGTACTTCCAATTGGAAATTTTTACAAGAAATTGGAAAAGTTATCATTACAGACTCAGAACATGCTCTGTCAATCAAAAGTAACTCAAGATCCTTTAGTGGTGAGTTAACTTCTGGCTGGAAGTCTCTGAATTATTTTAGTAAAGAGCAAATATCAGTTTTAGAAGCAGAAATTAATGAAAGCGGATCTTTTATAACTGAGTATTCATGGAATTTATGAGGATACTGTATTTCCACCAACATTTCACTACGCCAAATGGAAATGGTGGAACAAGGTCTTATGAGTTTGCAAAATATTTTGCTTCAATGAACATAGATGTAACAATAATTTGTGGCAACTATATTGGAGGTAGTAGTGGTCTTGAAGGGGAATTTATTAAGGGCAAAAGAGAAGGTTATGTAGACGGATTTAAGGTAGTTGAATTTCATATACCTTATTCAAATAAAGATAGTTTTCTGCAAAGGGCTATAAAATTTCTTCTTTACTCAATAAGAAGCACAAAATTAGTCTTTTCAAAAGACCATGATATTGTTTACTGCACGTCAACCCCACTGACGGCTGCCATTCCGGGGCTAATTTCAAAGTACTTTAGAAAAAAGCAATTCATCTTTGAGATTAGAGATTTATGGCCTGATCTTCCAATTGCTATGGGCATTATAAAAAATCCCCTAATAAAAGCCTTACTGGGATATCTGGAGGTCATCTCTTACCATAAAAGTGATTTGCTTATTGGTTTGTCGCCGGGAATCGCTGATGGTATAGCTGAAAAATTAAAAGTCTTTAAACCAATTAAAATGATTCCTAATGGATGCGATAGTTATATTTTTGAAAATGCACCAACAAATTGGTCACACAAAGAAATAAGTAAAACGGATTTTATAGCTACTTATACAGGAACTCATGGATTAGCAAATGGATTAGATGTTGTCATCGATGCTGCCGATTACTTAAGAAAACGCAATGTTGAAAACGTAAAAATTGTCTTGGTGGGAAATGGTAGTCAAAAAGATAGATTGAAACTGATGGCCTTAAACAAAAAGCTCACAAATATTTTATTTTTAGATCCTGTAAGCAAAAATGAAGTATCAGCAATTCTTGCGCGTGCTAACGTAGGTTTGCAACTGCTTTCAGATATTGAAGAATTCTATTACGGAACTTCACCTAATAAATTTTTTGACTACATTGCTTCAGAACTACCTGTAATTACAAACTACCCTGGCTGGGTTGCTGATTTAATTTCTAAACATAATATGGGCTATACCGCTGAACCAAATAATGGGATATCTTTAGCACAAACTATAATCAAGGCATCATTAGATCCAAACATAGATGATAAAGCATTAAATGCTTTGAAGTTGTCCAGAAATGATTTCGATAGGAAGAAACTTGCAGATACTCTGCATCAAGCTATTCTTAATGTTTATGAAAACTAAAGTAAAAAGATTAATTGATATCTTTTTCTCCTTATCTGCCTTAGTTTTATTGATTCCCGTTTTTATAACTGTTTCAGTATCAGTTTTAATCTTTTTGGGAAGACCTATATTTTTTTTTCAAAAAAGACCTGGGCTAAATGGAGAATTATTTAAGCTGGTAAAGTTCAGAAGCATGAAGAATATTGGTAAACAATCAGATGAATTACGCCTAACGAAGTTTGGAAGAATTTTGAGGTCTACTAGTTTGGATGAGTTGCCGGAGCTATATAATGTCTTAAAAGGTGATATGAGTCTTGTAGGTCCAAGGCCTCTTTTACCAGAATACTTAGAACTTTACTCTGAACGGCAAATGCAAAGACATAAAGTAAAACCTGGAATTACAGGCTGGGCCCAAATTAATGGGAGAAATCTTTTAACTTGGGAAGAAAGATTTGACTTCGACTTATGGTATGTCAATAACTTTTCATTGTTTTTAGATTTTAAAATATTATTAATTACTATAAAGAAAGTTCTTTTCAGGGATGGAATTTCCGCTCAGGGTGAGGCTACAATGAATAAATTCACAGGAAATAAAAAATGAGAATTTCTTATGGTTTGTATGGAGCATCTGGATTTGGTTCGGAAGTTATGCCGTTGGTTATAGAACAATATAATTCTCTTAAAACCGACAAACAATTTTTAGACTATTTTTTCATTGATGATAATAAGCAAGGCTCAGACCTCAATGGAATAAAGATTATCAGTGAAGAGGAATTTTGTTCTTTTAAGCATGATAAGTTTTTCAATATATCAATTGCAGATCCTAAGATCAGACAAAAAATAAGTGAGAAGATGCAAAAGAAAGGATGTAAACCATTCGACATTAGGTCTCAACATTCGAGAATAATAGGTGATATCAAAATTGGTGAAGGAAGCATACTTACAGACTTCAGCATAGTGACTTCAAATGTGGTTATAGGGAAATTTTTTCATTCGAACTTATTCTCATACATAGCTCATAATTGTCATGTAGGGGATTACGTAACATTGGCTCCTGGAGTTAAAGTAAACGGGAATATCCATATTGAAGATCATGTATTTATTGGAACAGGAGCTATAATAAAGCAGGGCATACCAGAAAAGCCCCGACTTATCGGTAAAGGTGCAAAAATTGGGATGGGTGCAGTTGTAACTAGAGATGTTGAGTCTGGAGCAACAGTTGTTGGAAACCCAGCTAGAATACTAGAAGAATAAAAATAAGACTATGCCAAAATTTCATAAGCTTCCTGGTTGGCCGGCATTTAGCAATCAAGAAGCTATAGCCGTATCCAATGTAATAAAATCAAATCGCGTTAATTATTGGACGGGAAACGAGTGTAAGGAATTCGAGAAAGAATTTTCAAAGTTTGCTGATTCAAAATATTCTATCTCTCTTTCAAATGGAACAGTTGCCTTAGAACTTGCATTGATCGCATTAGATATTCAAAAAGGGGATGAGATTATAGTGACACCTCGATCTTTCATTGCTTCAGCCTCGTCAGTGGTGAATATTGGCGGTAAACCAATATTTTCAGATGTTGACCCTTTAACTGGAAATATAACTGCTCGCTTTATAAAAGAGAAAATTACGAAGAAAACCAAAGCGATAGTTTGTGTTCACCTAGGTGGAATGCCATGTGAGATGGACGAAATTATGAGCATAGCGAAGCAAAATAATCTATTCGTTATTGAAGATTGTGCTCAAGCACATGGTGCAACTTATAAAGGTAAAAGCGTAGGAACTTTTGGAGATATAGGAGCGTGGTCTTTTTGCCAAGACAAGATAATAACTACAGGAGGAGAGGGCGGTATGGTCACCACCAATAGCAAAAAGCTTTGGGAAAAAATGAGGTCCTATAAAGACCATGGCAAGAATTATCAACTTATGGAAAATCCTTCAAAAAAAAATGGATTTAAATGGGTTCACGATACTTTTGGTACAAATTTTCGAATGACAGAGATGCAGGCGTCTATTGGCAGAATTCAGTTGCGAAGGATGAAAAAATGGAATGCCTTGAGAAAAAGAAACGCATATGAGATATTGGATTGCCTTAATAAATTTCCCGATTTGATTGAACTACCTCCCATTCCTCACCACGTTAATCATGCTTTCTACAGGGTCTACTGTGTTTTAAAAAAACACTCTCTCAAAAAAGGGTGGACTCGAGATAGGATTATTGAAGAGATCAATAATGCAGGAGTCCCTTGCTTTTCAGGTTCATGTCCTGAGATATATAACGAAAAAGCTTTTGTCGATTCGCGGTTTGTACCATCAAAAAGGCTTATGAATGCATGCAATCTGGGTGAAAACTCAATTGCTTTTTTGTGCCATCCAACATTGAGATCAAAAGACATGAAATTTATAAAAGAAATAATAGATTCAGTTCTGGAAAAGGCAAGTTGTTGAGTTTCACATCTAAAATTTATAATTGAAAAAATTTGCATTAAATTTACCGAGATTCATGAAGCAAATTATCATAGCTTCAACGGATTTTTTTTCAATTTTCTCAAGTATCCTTTTTTCAACATTTTTAATAGTTGATGATTTCCAGATTGCTTCGAACCTTATTCTGATATCCGCTTTGATTTCAGCAGCTTGCATCTTTGTTTTTTATGCAACTGGAGTTTACAGGTCTGTTTTAAGGTTTATTGATCTCACTTCTATCTACCTAGTTTTTAATTCAATTATTCTTT
>CEVE01017847.1_pt1 | contig 52683 bp, 40 predicted proteins | sample 356431 | NCBI WGS metagenome assembly CEVE01 (sample SAMEA2622764, study PRJEB7988) | marine metagenome | isolation source: saline water (ENVO:00002010), including
TAAGTCATTTAGAGAGAGCGGCGGTTGCGCGCCGTCAACGTGCTGCGCCTGACCGTCGACCCACTCGACCTGGTCAACTTCAACGTCCCATGTTTTCGCGGCGCGTCCTCGTAGGTCTTCTACTATGAGACGGCACGCGTCAACAACAGCGGCACCTGTAGCCAGAGTTACTCTGCTCCCCCCTGTTACGTCATTGAAGCCGACCGTTTCGGTATCAGCCACTACGGGTTTGATCGACTCATAGGGAATTCCCAACTCTTCGGCAGCCATCAACGCCATTGACTGGCGGCTGCCACCAATATCTGGGGATCCTGTCACTACAGTCGCTGTTCCGTTTTCGTTGATATGAACAGTTGCACTGGACATCATGCCCGCGTTAAACCAAAAGCCAGCGGCGACACCGCGTCCTTGGTTTGGCCCCAGGTCAGCGGTGTAGTTGGGGTGCTCTTTGATGGCTTCAAGCGTTTCGACAAAGCCAATTCGAGGGAATTTAGGACCATAAGACGCTTGGGTTCCTTCAACAGCTGCGTTTGCTAGACGGATGTCGATTGGATCCATTTCAATGTTTCGAGCTAGTTCGTCAAGAACTGACTCAACTGCGAACGCGGCCATGGGAGCACCGGGCGCACGATACGCGGCGACTCGGGGCTTGTTGCAAACAACGTCGTATCCTTCGACTACAAAGTTCGGAATGTCGTAACAAGCAATTGCAGTCATTCCTGCTGCGCCCACCGGAGAGCCGGCGTAGGCACCTGCTTCATAGGCCATCCACACTTCTGCTGCGGTTATTTTCCCGTCTTTGGAAACGCCCATTTTGACTTTGATACGGGTTCCAGATGTTGGACCGGTAGCACGAAAAACTTCATCTCGGTCCATCACTAGCTTGACAGGTCGACCAGCTCGCTGGGACAAACGAACAGCTAACGGCTCGAGATAAATAACGGTTTTACCTCCGAAACCGCCACCAATTTCAGCGGCCGTGACTTTAAGAGTGCCGGGAGAAACTCCCAACACTGTCGCCGTGTAAGCCCTCATTTGGAAATGGCCTTGTGATGAGCACCAGATGTGCGCCCTACCGTCGGTGTTAGCGTCGGCGACCGCCGCGTGGGGTTCGATATAACCCTGATGGACTGGTTTTGTTGTGAATTCTCGTTCAACAACCGAATCTGCTTCACCGAAACCCTGATCGAGATCGCCTCGCTCATGAAGAATCTTGCTCGCAATGTTTGACGGTTCTTCGGGAGCTGGGTCAACTCCTTTAGTGATCATTGCGTCGTGTAGTAAGGGAGCATCATCAGCCATCGCTTCGTCAACTGTCAGGACGTGCGGCAACACTTCGTATGTCACTGTCACGGCTTTAGCAGCTGCTTCGGCTTGCTCACGAGTGATCGCGGCTACAGCAGCTACGACATGACCTTCATACAACACCTTGTCGCGGGCGATGGTGTTGTTAGCTACGTCAATCTCACTTGGGTGGGCACCATTTGCTGCCAAATCAGGGAAGTCTGCTCCGGTGATTACTGCTTTGACGCCCTCCATAGATTCAGCAGCGCTCGTGTCGATAGACACGATACGAGCATGAGCATGAGGTGATCGCACGACCTTGCCGTGCAGCATCCCAGGCAGGATAAGGTCAGCGCCGAACCGGGCTTTCCCGGTGACTTTTTCTACGCCGTCAGGTCGTACGGGTCGCGTTCCGACCCATTTGTAACCAGGGTTTTCTTCAGTTATAGCCATTACTGACCCCTCATTTCTCTTGCTGCTTCTTGAACAGCGCGAATAATTTTGTCGTATCCAGTGCACCGGCACAGATTGCCGGCCAGGGCGTATCGAATTTCTGTTTCAGTCGGATCCGGGTTTTTGTCCAGCAGGGCTTTCGCTGCCATAAGGAACCCCGGTGTGCAGATCCCACATTGAAGAGCTGCGCCCTCAAGGAAGCATTGTTGTAGGGGGTGGAGTTCGCCAGAATCAGCGAGTCCTTCCACTGTGACAATTACAGTTCCATCCGCTTCAGGGGCAAACATTAGACATGCACAATTGACCCTGTCATCAACAAGGATGGAGCAGGCACCGCAATCGCCGGTTCCGCATCCTTCTTTAGCTCCCGTTAGACCAACTTCGTCTCGGAGAGCGTTTAGTAACGAGGTGCTGTCTTCGGTAAGAAATTCGGTCTCGTCGCCATTTATGACCGTGGTGATATGAGTTCGCGGCATTAGTTTGATCCGTTTCTTTGTTCTGCTCGTTCAATTGCGATAACGACCGCTCGTTTCGCCAAGACGCCTGCTACCTGTTTGCGGTACTCGACGGTGCCGCGCTTGTCGTCAATCGGGTTGCAAGCTGCACTTGCTGCCGCTGCGACAGCATTCAAAGTTTCTTCATCAGCAGTGGAACCTAAAAGTGCCTGCTCTGCATCAGGAATCCGGACAACCGTTGGGGCTACAGCCCCTAGAGCAAGAACAGCTTGTTCAATACTGCCGTCGTCAGCGAGTGTTACTCGAGCTCCTGCTCCTACAACTGCGATATCCATTTCGGTTCTAGGAGTCATGCGCAGGTAGGCATCGCCGCTTCGGTTGGGCATTTTGTCGATTTCGAATTCCACAATGAATTCGTCGTCGTCAAGCGTTGTTTGTCCAGGCCCAGTAACGACTTCTGAGACATCAAGTACACGGGTGCCATTTGGGCCTGCTACTACAGCTCGAACTCCATTGACCACCATCGCAGGTACTGAGTCTGCCGCTGGTGAGGCGTTGCACAAATTCCCGCCCAGGCTCGACCGATTTTGAATTTGGTCTGATCCAATCAGCCCAGCGGCTTCAGATAAACCCGGGAATTCATGGCTAAAGGATTCGTCTTCTGTGAGGTAAGCCGTCGGTGTAGCAGCCCCGACCGTCCATTTATCGCCGTCACTATTTACCTCAACTAGTTCTTTGATTTTTTTTAGGTCGACTAAGACTTCAGGTGCTGTTCTTCCCGATCGAAGTTGGGGAACAACGTCCGTTGCTCCAGCGAACACCTGTGCGGACGGCGAAGAGGAAAGCAGCGATGTTGCTTCCTCTACCGAAGATGGTGCTACGTATTTCACTCATTCCCCCTATTTAGGCAAATCGTATAGATGCCATTGGCGTGCTCTATCGAAAGGTAGTCGTTAGTTCGTTCATTGTCCTGTCGAACATCCTTCTGGCTAGTTTAGAGCCATGTCATCCTCGGATAACCAACCAGGTCCCCTTGCTTCTTACAATATTTTTTCGGCCGACCCAGTGCTTTCGGATGCGGTAAGTCGAGAGGGTGGGGATATTGCGCTGTTGGAAAACTTCGGTGAGCGAGTTGGGAGCGAAGAAATCAGAGAGTGGGGGCGGTTAGCCAATAAAAACGTTCCGATTTTGCACACTCATGACCCGTTCGGAGAGCGAATTGATGAGGTCGAATTCCATCCCGCCTATCACTCGATGTTGGGACTTGCCGTGGAGTCTGGGATCCATTGCATGCGCTATGAGCAACCAGCCGGCGATGGTGCATATGTAACTCGTAACGCGTTGATGGGGTTAATTACTCAAGTAGAGATGGGCCATGGCTGCCCTACGTCTATGACTTCCGGTGCTCTCGTGGCTTTGAGACATCAACCCGAGTTATATGAGATTTGGGAACCGCTCACCGTTACCAGGAGCTACGACCCGCACCTCAAAGCACCAGATCAAAAATCGGGCCTCCTGTTAGGGATGGGAATGACCGAAAAACAAGGCGGCTCAGATGTGCGGGCCAACACAAGTACGGCAACACCGATTTCCGGAGGGCAATACCGCCTTGAAGGACATAAGTGGTTTACGTCTGCTCCTATGTGCGACGCGTTTCTGGTTTTGGCTTACGCACCAAAGGGAATGTCTTGTTTTCTTGTTCCTCGTGTGTTGCCTGATGGCACGCGAAATTCTCTTCGATTTATGAGATTGAAAGACAAGCTCGGAAATCGTTCTAATGCTTCCGCTGAATTGGAGTTCGATAACACCTTGGCTTGGATCGTGGGTGAAGAAGGGCGCGGCGTTCCAACCATTATCGACATGGTGCATGCAACTCGGTTGGATGTTGCGAACTGGGGAGTGTCTCTTATGCGTCAAGCGGTGAGCCAAGCGGGCTGGCACGTCGCTAACCGTGATGCTTTTGGAAGTACCTTGATAGATAAACCGCTGATGCAAAACGTCCTAGCTGATCTCGAGATTGAGGTAGAGGCGGCGACGTTGATGATTACTCGGCTTTCAGGCGCTCACGAACGGATGGAGATTGATGAACACGAACGCGCATTCGCGCGCCTAGCTACGCCCATCGCAAAATATTGGCTCACCAAACAATCAAACCCAGTCGTGCGTGAGTCCTTGGAGTGTGTCGGTGGTAACGGATACGTTGAAGACTCAATCATGCCCCGCTTGTATCGTGAAGCTCCTTTGAACGCCATTTGGGAGGGTGCTGGCAATGTCATTGCTTTAGACATTGGGAGAGCGGTCTCGCGGAACCCTGAAAGCGTTGATGCGTTTCTTAATGAGCTTGAGCGGTCTCGCGGTCGAGATTCAGCAATAGATACGCGTATAGATCAGATTCGTTCAGATTTGGCGCAGCCGTTAGCGGAGGTGGATGCTCGGCGAATAATTGAAAAGCTTGCAACCACGTGGGCTGCGACTTTGATGGTCGAACATGGCGACCCTTCCGTAAGTGACGCCTATTTGTCTTCTCGTATCGCTGGTGACCACGGCTGGTTGTTTGGGACCTTGTCAGAAAGCTGCAACTTGGATCACATTTCCCGAAGAGCAGTGCCCATCAACCAGGCATGATTTCTATCAGCCAGTAAATGCCGGTCCATCGGCTCGATCGACAGTGGTGAACTCCTCAACTTTTTTACGTGTGAGTTTGGTCAATTGTTTTTTTGGTTTACCAATAGTGAGAAGAGCTGCAACCGCTACGTGCGGTTCAAGGCCGAGGAGTTCTTGAGCTTTAGCTTCTTGAGCGGCTATCAGAGTGGTGAGAGTCCCTCCGAAGCCTTCATTGCGTGCGCCGAGGAGTATGTTCCAGGCCATTGGGTAGATCGAGCCACCGCTAATGACCCCAACCCGGTCAAGGTCTTTATCTAAGGATGCGACTACTCCAAGATCAACAGCAACCACCAATACCGTTGGCGTTAGTGAGAGGTCTTCAAACATAGGTATAACGGCTGGTATCGACTCATCATTCCAGACGTTGTCGACGTCGATACCTGTTGGGTGGACGCTCTGCCAGGGGCTTTCACCATTACGGCGCTGTTCTCCGTAAACCCGCAGTTGGGGAAGACATAGTTGACCGAGTGCCTTCTTGGTCTCTGGATTTTTGACGACTATGACTTTTCCGCCCTGCCGGTTACCGCCACTAGGAGCAAAGCGAGCGTTGTCTAAAATGCGGTAAAGAGTTTCATCAGGCAGCTCATCGTCGGTGAAATCTCGGGCTGCGAAAGTGGTGCGCATGACTTCATAAAGTTCCATGTCCTCATACTTTCACGAGCAAGGCGCTACATGCAGCGCTCTTTCATTCATGGGTTACTTCACGTGGCAGCATCAAAGAATTTTTTGAATCCGTATCTTGGATAAGGGCCCACGACCAGTTGTTCCAATACGCCTACACCTTCAGCAGAGCCGCTGCGAACTTTCACTACTTCTTGGATATGAATATTTTCCGGAGCGACGGGGTCGATTTCGGTTATGTCCCAGCTTTCACCAGATGTAGCTAATTCACCTTTCCAATAGCCATGACCCCATTCGGGGTGGCCGTATCCCATGCCCTTCATCAGAATCGTCTTCATTGGTTCAATTTCCACCTCGATTGGGGCAAAGTTTGCGCGCCCCAAAATGAGCTGTCCTCCCGACACTCTGCGCGTACCCGGTGCCCAAGTGAATTCGTGGTCGACTGAGGCGAGTCGTTCGATTTCTGGATCTTCGATGCCCGGTATTTGTGAAGCATCGGGGTAGGCGGGGAGGCGAAAGCCATCCCAATGCCAAACTTCGTCATTGTCTCCTTCGAAGAGCGCCATGTGGGTGACGTGGTCTGACCAATGCAAGGGCGCCCAAAAAAATTTGAGTCCTTTAGGGATAGTTGGAGCTCCAGGTGGGGCGGGGTCTCCGACAGGGCGAATGCCCCATGATCGGTCTTTGGTCCCGTAAGTCCTTTCGGGGTCAATCGTGATTGTCTTGTTGGGAAGCCGAAGTTCGCCTTGCCAGAACCCGAACTGGTTCATGCGAGTCGACGTCATCCACCGACCTATTTGTTGAGGGGTGAGTATCTGATGGTCTTCGGCAAAATGTGCTGTTCTTGGGATCCATACAAGGTTCGCACTAATGCCGGTTTCATTTTCATCAAGGACAACCCGCAATGTTTTCATAGCTTCTTGAATTTCGATGCGGAACGGTCCAGTGCTCATATCGATCGGATCATCAGGTGCTCTTCGTGAGCCATGAAAGGAGTGCTGCTCATTTTCGACAGCAATGGTTAACGCACAGTCTTGGATACCCAGGTTCGGGTAGCGAGCAGAACTAATCCCAAAATAGAGATATCCATCTGCTGTATAGCCATTGAAAAATGAGCGGTCGTAGGCATTTCGGTCACTTGTAGCCGGGGTAGCTATGGGGCGTGACGTCTGATGTATGTAGAACTCATCAAAGGAACTCAGCAAATTACCCAACCCCCCTTTCGGCTCAAAGTCTGCCCTCAATTTGGGTTCCAACATAGGGGTCGACGGGTTGAAACCCCCACACACAACGCCTTGCTCGAGTACCTCAATTTGCTTTGAGAAATAGTTACGGCCAACTGACTTCCGAAAATCTAACTATCGTCGGGCTTACGTTTTGTTTGGGGAGGTCCTGATGGCGGGGGTGTTAGACGGAATTCGCGTGTTGGATTTCGGTCGATTTATCGCGGGGCCGTTCGCTGCAACCATCCTGGGTGATCTCGGCGCCGATGTGATACGTATCGAGAGAATTGATGGCGGGGAAGACCGCTGGACCACTCCGGTGACCCCCGATGGTCAAGGTGCGCTCTTTCTACAGGTGGGGCGAAATAAGAGAAGTTTTACCTTGAATCCAATGAAGCCTGAGGGTCGAGAAATCATGAATTCTCTGATCGAAACTGCGGATGTGGTTGTAGCTAATCTGCCGCCCGAAACCAGAAAGCAAATGGGTTTGGATTATGAGTCGCTTAAAAAAATTAAGGAAGACATCATTGTTTCCACGGTCACCTGCTTTGGTTCCGGGGGGCCGTTTAGCGATCGAGTCGGCTTTGATGGTCTAGCGCAAGCAATGTCAGGCGCAATGCACATGACTGGGCCTGAGGGGCAGCCGACTCGCAACTCGACTCCGTATGTGGATTTCTGCACTGGCTCATTGCTTGCGATGGCCACACTTGCCGCGCTGCGACATCGTGATCTCACTGGTGAGGGGCAAGAACTTGAAGGGGCATTGTTAAAAACCGCGATGACTATTGCGAACGCGACCCTCATTGAACAGGATCAACTTCAGATCGATCGGGAGGCTTCACACAATCAAGGGCAAACAGCTGCTCCATCTGACACTTTCGTTACGCAGGATGGGTTGGTGCTGGTGTCGGTGATCGGGAATTATCAGTTCGCACGTTGGGCCAAACTCGTGGGTCGACCTGAGCTAGCAGATGACCCGAGATTTCAAGATGACGAGGGGCGAGGCAACCATCGACATGAAATTTGTGGAGTGATGTCGGATTGGTGTGCGGATAAATCAACTGAGGAGGTGTTGTCGGCACTCGCAGAACTAAAAATCCCGGGTGCCCCCGTTCTGAAACCGCAGGAAACTCTTGACCACCCTCACGTGGAGTCATTGGGATTTTTAGAACGTATTTCCTACCCTACGGCCGTCAAAGATATTCCAATAAGCCAGTTTCCTGTTTCGATGACCGCGAGTCCAGGGACCATCCGTCACAGATCTCCCGAACTTGGGGAACATACAGACGAGTTACTTGTCGAGCTTGGGTTCAGTTCATCGGATATCAATGATTTACGTTCGGATCGAGTGGTTTGAGGTTTTGTGATGGATTTTGTCGATGTAGCGAGAACCACATTTGCTGCGAGGGAATTTACTGACGACCCTGTACCTGATGATGTGTTGTACCGAATTTTCGATACAGCACGTTTCGCACCGAACGGCGGCAATCGTCAAGGTTGGAAAGTCATAGTCATTCGTGATGAGGAGACAAAGAAGTCTCTTGGCGAATTGTGCTGGTCTCCTATGAGGGTGGCTGCTGCTCAAACCAAAGCTGGTGAGGTGTATTGGCAGTCGGTGACTCCAACTTCAGTGAATATCGAAGAAGCAGCTGCGGATGAATCATTACCGATCGCAATACCTATGTTTGAACATCTCGACAAGGTGCCAGTTGTCTGCATTGTTGTTGTCGATCTGAACGTCGTTGCTTCTATGGATCAGTATTTAGACAGGGTGGGAGTAGTGAGCGGGGCGTCTGTATATCCGATGGCTTGGAGCGCATTAATGGCAGCACGAAACGAAGGTTTCGGCGGAACTTTGACCACTCTCCTCGCTGCTCAAGAACCCGCAGTTCAAGACCTTTTGGGTCTTGAGTCGTACGAGGCAGTAGCAGCGATGCTGACAATCGGTCGCCCCCCTAAGCAGCTCTCCAAGTTGTCTAGAAAACCAGTCGAAGAGTTTGTGTTTCTTGAACATGCGAAAGGCCAACCGCTGAGTGGCTGACGTTGATTACATAGTGGCGTCGTCATTTCTCGTTTGTGGTTTCGATGAGCCGGCCATCAATGATTGATGCATTTCGTTTTGGAAGATGATTGACGCGATAGTCGTCATAGTCGGTGAACATTGAAAGCATTTGCTCGCGACTTTGATAGTGATAGATCAGGGCTTCGTCCCAACATTCTTCTTCTGGGCCTATGAGCGTCGCAACTGGAAAAGCACGCCATGTGATTTCAACACCTGCTCGTTCTGCATATAGAGAAGTGACTCCAGTTCGGTACTCCTCATAACCCTCGGCGCCTGACATGTTGTCAACCCCTCCACCGGACCGCGTGACCTCAGCGAGGCGAATCAGATTCAACATATCCGTTGGTTGTTTTGGGTCCCGCTCGTTGACTGCATTTACCCGAGGGTCACTGAAGAGCCCTGGTCGTTCAATGATCGGATCCGATGGTGGCGGTGCTTGAAGATTCAACGGGTAACCCGCTGGGGTGTCATTTACACATTCGATGAGTCGACTATTCGTAAGAGCGTTGGATCGGTACCTAAGAAGCTCTTGATATTCCGGGTCCGTAATCATCTCAATAAAGGCGCTTCTGGAGGGATATTGGACGATCAGCAGATAGTCCCAATCTTCGTTGACGGTGGCGAAGAAACACGAATGCACCTCATTGCGATAGAGAAGGGAATACCCGGTGCCAAGACGATCCGCTATAGGAGAAACTCCTGCTGCGTAATGATTGAAGTAACAATCACGGCCGCTAATTGAACTTATGTCGGCTTCAGGCTGGGTGATGTCACGAAATTTCAGCAAGTTAATCATCGCTACTGGTTCGTCAGGGTCGCGCACTCGCATCGAGTCAATCATTTGTTCCGTTAGCTCGACATGGCTCATCATTCACGGCCCTTTCTCATGGCACCTAAGGCTGATCGTGCCATAACAGCGCCAACAAAAGAGGTCAAAAGGGATCAACATTAAGCGATCCAAATATTGCTGCTGCCGCGGCACAGCTCGGTGTTACCGAAGAGCAGCTTCTTAACTTGGAGTAATTCCTGGCGCCTTGCGAGCTGCTTTAGCTAGCGGCCGCTAAGTCTCTAGTCACCGAATGATGTCGCTTGTTTGTTGCGGCGGTTCTGGTTCGGTGTCACTGCTGGCTGTCGTAATTTCACCTTGCGCTCCCGAATCTCCCCATTCGTTGGTTTCTACAGAACTGGGCTGAACAAGCCAATACAGCAGAACCAAATTACCGAAGGGGACAAGACCAAGTAGAAGCCATGTTCCTTTTCGACCTATGTCATGCAGGCGACGAACTCCTAATGCGATCGACAACCACACGTAGGCAATGAAATAAACAATCTCCGGTCCAATCTGATCGGTATCAAGGTCCAAAATGGCAGCGAAGATACCCCCAAGAACAAAGAACACCAGAGGGTGGAGAAGAAATGGCCACCAATAGGCGGGTCGCGACGACCGGCCCCGAAAATCTCCAAAACGTCGCCAAGATTCAACGTAATAATTTAAAACTTTCATTTCAAACCTCCAGAATCAGTTGAGAAACCTTAAGCCAGCAAGTCAGACAAACTTTGACCTCTTGTCACTGAATAGCTTTGAACACCGGTACTTGGGGCCAAATCCTTGCTCATCAATTTCAGAGCTACAGCGCCATCAACATGGTGACAGTGATAGCCGCGGTCATAACTGCTGTTATTGCTCTAAAGATTCCTAACGGAGCTTTAAGCCACTCTTTACCTGTAGTCGAGTCAGCTAGTTCGGCGGGCATATCTTTTCTCAAAGCTTGGAATTGCGCCATTTGACTGTCGCTGCTCAGAAGCAAAAGAAGATTGACACCAAGGATGGCGAACACCATCATCGGACGTTTTCCATCAAGATGGTCTCCACCAAAGACAATTACAGCTATCAGCGCACTAGAACTCAGCGAATAATTTCGCCAGCTAGATCGAAGTGACGCTGCGTTGCTTTCCACCATTGCGTTGAAATCCGTGAAATTCATACTTACCCCTCTTCCAAAGAGTGACGTTAGACCACCCTCAAACGTCTTAGTGACATGGGGTTGACTTGTATATCCGTTCTGGTTTGCTGCAAGTCTCAATTACTGCTCTATTCTCAGCTTCACAGACGACGAAGAAAGGCTTCCCGTGCAACAACCGGAAGGTCACGTTCAACGGATCGACGCCATAACTTTTGCCACCGCAAACATGGCGGAGTCGGTCGGTTTCTACCGAGCACTTGGCTTCGTTGAAACATTTGGTGACTCTTCCAGCGCCTTCGTTACTTTGGAATCCGGGTCTTGCTTTGTAAACCTATGGTTAGTTGGCGAAGAGGAGATATCTCCGCGCTGGTGGGGGCGAGTTATCTTTCATGTCGACGATGTAGACGAGTTCTATAAACGCGCAATCGCTGCAGGGCTTTCTCCCACCGCCGAACCAAAAGACGCCCCCTGGGGTGAAAGGTTTTTCCCTATCTCCGACCCGTCGGGACACGACCTCAGCTTTGCCAAGAGAATTAGGGACTGAAGGACGGCGGGGAAGGATGACTTTCGATTCGGGAGAGGACCGGTACGCGGGGTTTCCCGCAGGATTTTTCGACCGAGTCGACCAATCTCCAGACCGTGAGTTTTATCTGGAACCGAGGTTGGTCGCACATATTGATGAAAGAGCAATTGCCGCTGTAGGTGAGTTGTACCGCGATCTCAAAATCGGAGGCAAGGTTTTAGATTTGATGGGCTCTTGGATTAGCCATTTCCTGGACCCACCGCAGGACTTGACCGTGTTGGGTATGAACACGACTGAACTCAAAAGCAACATACAGATGTCTTCTTGGGTGCAGCAGGACCTGAACGAAGATCAGCAGCTTCCTTTTGGTGATGATTGTTTTGACAGTGTCGTGTGCTGCGTCTCAGTGGATTATTTGGTTCGGCCTTTGGAGGTGTTTGACGAGGTGCATAGGTGCCTCAAGAGTGGCGGCGTATTTGTAAACACTTTTTCCAATCGATGTTTCCCTACAAAAGCAATACAAGGTTGGGGACAAATGGATGATCAGGGTCATGTAGCTGTTGTGGGTGAGTATTTTCGGCGGTCTGGCGGCTGGGCCGATCTTCACGCTGAGCTACGGACGGACAGTTCCAGCCCAGGTGATCCTCTTTATGCCGTATGGGGCTACAAAAAGTGATCTCTATTACCTGGCTGGTTAGGACAACTATCGTTAGCGAATCAAACGAGGGGGAACATTGACCGGAGCCGAAGCTAAGGAACTCGTACGCCACATAATGGAAGATGGGTTCAACAAACAAGATCTATCTGTCGTGGAAGCCTCATTTACCCAGGACTATGTGCGGCATGGTTACGGTGGCCCTTCGGCTCATTCTCTAGCTGAGCACATTGAGTCCTTAAAGGCGTATCACTCTGCGCTTAGTAATGCTCGATTCGAGATTCAGCAGATGGTCAGCGACGGAGACTCTGTAGCAGTCAGATACATCTTGAGAGGAACTCATACTGGGACATTTATGGGGGTGACGGCTTCGGGTAACGAAGTAGAGCGTCACGCGGTGGCGATTTTCTCCATTGAGGACGGCAAGGTCGTTGAAGGTCACATAGTTAGCGACAGCGGCGGCCTATTGGAACAACTCACGAACGAACCGACGTAGCTGCCCTATCTAGCCGAACAGTAGTTGTTCGATAAGTGTGGCTTGGTGTTGGGCTTCTGAGGGTTCGATAGCCCATATTGGTGGTTTCACGCAGATAGAGGTTGCGTGTTGGGCAACGCTGTGGATCTGTTCCCCTACTTCGTCTGCAGTTCCGCAGACTGCGAACGTTCGCGCTGCTTCCAAAGGCACCAAGTCCAGGCAGTTCTCTAGGGGTAGTGATCGTCTTGCTTCTACAAGTGTGTCGAATAGTTCTCCGAACCCGTGGGCCTCGAAATAAGAACGGTAGCTGGGAATCGAAGCATAAAAAGCGACGTTGCCTCGCGCTCGTCTCGCGGCAACGGCTGGGTCTGAGTCAATTGAGGCCGTTAACCAGAGCTGCACTTCTATATCGGCGAGGTCGCGTCCAGCGCGAGATGCTCCTTTGTGAAGTGCTGGTAGCGCTCGTTCCTCGAGCCACCATTGTGACCAAATGGAGTGACCTATGAAGCCATCAGCGCATTCGCCTGCTAATTCACATAGCTTTTCGCGAAGCGAAGCAACCCATATGGGAACTCTTCTGACGTCGTCTCCGAAATTTGGGTGTAGAGCTCCAAATGAGAGTTGGTAATACTTCCCGTGGTAGTCCGGAAGCGACGAAGCGTTATTCGCGGCGGCGTCAAAGATCATCCGAAGAATTTCGATAATTTCGCGCATTCGCCCAATTGGTGGTTGGAAGTCCTCATCAAAAAAATTTTCAGTCCATGTTTGGGGCGCGGTCCCCAAACCAAGTGAGAAACGTCCGTTACTGATCTGGTCAAGTTCAAGAGCAGCGCAAGCAGTTTCGAACGGGGAACGTACAAATGCCATCGCGATTCCTGTTTCTAACTTCAAGGAGCTAGTGGATGTCGCTGCTACTGCCAAGCTGGCCCATGGTGGTCCGTAAACTTGGTTACCGATAACTCCTGTATATCCGCGTTGTTCTAATTCTTGGCTGCGAGACGCAATTGTGGAGGCATCGCCTCGGCCGATCGGTGCCCAGCAGTTCAACACAATAAGAGTTATCGACGTCCACGGATTAGGCGACCTGGGCGGGCTCCGGTGAATTCGTCATTTTCTCGGACGATTTCGCCGGCAACTAGGGTCGCTTTGTAGCCACTTGCTTCTTGTAAGAGGCGAGGCGCTCCAGTGGGAAGGTCGTACACCATCTCGGGTGCCGAGATCGATAAATTCTCGTAGTCGATGACGTTTATATCGGCACGTTTGCCAACTTCAATGGTGCCTCGATCGCCGAGCAAGCCGTAGATTTCGGCTGTGTCATGAGTCATCAACTTGACTGCTTCTTCAACTTTCATTTTGGGACCGTTGGTTCGGTCTCGGGTCCAGTGACTCAGCATGAAGGTGGAGGTTGAAGCGTCACATATCAAGCGGCAATGCGCTCCACCGTCGGAAAGGCTCCAGAAAGCGCCGTGATGGTTTAGGCGTTCATAGGTCGGATCAAGAGTGTGCTCTGCGAAGTCGGCAAGCGGGAAGAAGATCAAGCCTTTTCCGTTTTTCGCTAGGAGGACGTCGTAGGCGTATTCGTAGGGGTCGCGATTTTCTTTTTTGGCCCGAGCTTCTACTGAGTCTTCGGGTTTAGGTTCATAATCGGGGTTGTCGAGTAATGGGTACATCTTGTGAAAGGCGTGAGCGACGTCGTAATTGAAGCGTCCGGTGTAGCCGGTGGTTTCACTTAGAATTTGTTCTTTCACCGCTGGTTTGGAAAGTTCTTCCATGAGTTCCGAATGAGTGCATTTCTCTGCCAATGCCATGTATGTGGGGTGCATTTTGAATGGGTGGAGTGATGTTTCAAGGCCAAACAACAACCCCGCTGGTCGACCTGCTACCTGTGCAATTACTTTGCCGTCACCATCGATCGGTGCTGAAGAGAGTTCAAGAAGTTCGCGCCATTGTTGCGGGTGGCGGTCAGCTTGGTTCAACGCGTAGGTGACGGTTAATCCGTAATCGTTGGCTAATGCTCGCATCCAGTCGATATCGGAACCGAAATTACCTTCAAGGCCGCCAAGGCCAATATCGGATGCGACTTCTACAACGCCGCCGCCCGCGTCAGCGACTGCTTTACCCATTGCAATGAGTTCTTCTGCGCCGGCAAAAGTTCCCGGGACAGGTTCTCCGTCGAGGGCTCGGTGGAGCATGGTTCGAGAGGAGGTGAAGCCCAAAGCTCCGGCTTCGATTCCCTCTTGCACGATTTGAGCCATCGCTATTAAGTCATCCGCTGTGGGGTCTTCGTTGCGTGCGCCGCGCTCCCCCATGACATATGCACGTACCGAACCGTGAGGCACTTGTGTCGCGATGTCCATCACTCTTGGCATTTTCTCAAGTGCGTCAAGATATTCCGGAAAGGTTTCCCAGTTCCATTCGATGCCTTCAGCTAGGGCTGCTCCAGGGATATCTTCGACCCCTTCCATGAGTTGGATCAGCCAGTCGTGGCTATCTGGTTGAGCGGGGGCGAAGCCAACTCCACAATTGCCGAAAACGGTCGTCGTTACACCGTGATAGGACGAGGGGCTCATTTCTGGGTCCCAAGTTGCTTGTCCGTCGTAATGGGTGTGGACATCAACGAAGCCTGGGGTGACTAAATGATTGGACGCATCAATTTCGGTTCGACCTTCACCTATGTCGTTGCCAACTGCTGTGATCAACCCATTGTCGATGGCGATGTCCATTTGTTGAATAGCTTTTCCGGTGCCGTCCACTACCTTGCCGGATCTAATAACGATGTCGTGCATTGAGTTCCCCTCTCACCCATCACCAATCTTATTCGTTGGAGGGCGGCGCGTTCTCAGAATGATTTCCGCGGGGGATCTAGACTCGCAGGGTGGCAGCAGTAGACAACTCTCTCCTCGATGCGTTTGATCGAGATGGGTTTGTGGTTGTAGAGGATTTCTTTGATGCAACGGAGTTAGAACTGTTCGGGTCAATCGTTGATCGGGCTGTTAAGGACCGGGTAGGCGAAGACTCGCGGTCAATGGGCGACAAGTCGTTGTATGAGCAGAGTTTTCAGCAGTGCATGAATCTTTGGGAGGATAACCCTGCTCTTAAGGAGTTGACATTTAGCCAGAAACTCGGGGAGGTAGCGGCATCGTTGCTTGGCGCTAAAGCGCTGCGTATTTGGCACGACCAGGCGCTCTACAAAGAGCCTGGAGGGCGGGAAACAGACCCTCATCAGGACTGGCCTTTGTGGCCTATGGGACCGGCAAGACAAATTACGGCTTGGATCCCTTTTAACGGGTCGACGTTGGCGTCGGGAGCAATGGGGTATTCGCCGGGTTCGCATCGCTTGGGTTTAGCTAAGTTTTCTGACATCACTCGCGAGATTCGCGAGGAGCCATATCCATATTTTGATCACTCTGAGATAGCAGATGTCGTTTGGGTGGAGGCTCCAGTGGGCTCGGTCGTTTTCCACCATTCCTTGACGGTGCACCGAGCTAAGCCCAACAGCTCTGATCAAGTTCGCCGCGTGTATTGCGTTATTTATTTTGAGGACGGCTGCGTACGTTCTCGACCTTTTCCTCATCAGAGCCTTGACCGTCAGGGGATTCAAGAAGGGGAGCCGATTCAGGGGCGCGTGACTCCTATTGCCTGGCCTCGTCCGTCAGGCGATGTTCCAGAATCTCCGCTCGATTTGGGGTCACCACCCATTACAGGATTCCGGTCTCAGTGACTATCGTTTTCGCTCAAACCTGCAACTTGGAGAGCTTTAAGTTTTGCTGCGTCTAGGTCGTAGTGGTTTCTGGTGACAATGCGTTGAGCGTACAAGCCTCCTCCGGCTTGAATGTTTGTCACGAATTTCCACCCGCCATAGCTGTCAGCGGTGAGGTCTCGGATGGTGTGCATCAAACGTGCTCTGTACTCTCCGTCAATGTCAGGTCCCGTCGACATGTATTTGCGAGCGAGGTCACCTACTTCTTTGTTTTCGAAGTCTGCGGGGCTTGGGGTCGTTAGGACTGCTCCCCCGGCAATGTCGTGAAGGTGTCGAACAATATGGTTGTAGTTGGCGGCAGCGTGGAATTTGCCAGCATTGGTGAATAATTCGTTGGGGAAAGCTGCTCCTTCGGGCCCGACATTACAGTTTTCTATCGCTGCTTCTAACGTCGCCCGGATGAGGGTTGCGTGAATAATCATTTCGGAGATCTTTTCTTTGACGTGGGCAATGCCTGCTGTTCCATTGGCTTCAGCTACCAATTGGGCTAAGCCAACTAATTGATCTGCTTCCTCAACAAAAGCTGAGAGACCTCCTAGGCGTTCCCACAAACCGAGAGAGTGAGCGAAGACAGCGGCGAAAGCTGTCTCGCCATCTAAGAAGATTCGCTCATGTGGAACAAATACATCGTCGAAGATCACGAACCCTTCGGGATAGTGATGGGTGCCTGAGACTGGAAATGAGCGGGTGTCTTCGTGACGGGGAGCGTATGTCGTGTTAATGATTCGTACCCCTTCTGCATTGACGGGAACGGCGCAGCCGATGGACCAGTCTTCTTCACCGCTTTTCATTGATTTGGTGGGGATCGTTAGCAGTTCGTGACCAAAAGAGGCGCCGGTTATGTGGAGCTTTGCGCCGCGGATGACAACTCCGTCTCTCTGGCGATCGACGACTCTCACATAGCTGTCAAGGTCGTCTTGTTTTGCGGGTGGTCGAGAGCGGTCTCCTTTAGCGTCAGTGATGCATTGAGTTATTCGCACATCGCCGACTTGAGCTTCTGCGATGAATGCGTTCATGCGTTCGATGTAGTCGGGTTTCACATCATTCATTCGTCCAGCAGCTGTTTTCAGCGTTTGGATGGATGTGTAGGTGACGTGGGCCATCATCCCTGCTTCATGGAGTAGCGGAATCATCTCCCGTAGGTCATCTGCTGAAGAAGGCACTGTCATTAGGGGGGAGGTCGCGTTAGGTGTCGGGTCATAGAACCGGTCATAACCAGCAGCGGTTGTCTCTACGGTCTGACCAAGGAGGGGATGTTCAACAAGGTCGTCGATTTTTTCTCCTTCGAAAAACGTTTCCCTGCCATCTTGCAACGATCCTTTATATTCCTCACCGGTCAGCATGTGGATTAGCCCCTTTGGATTGTCAATCTTGTCAATTCGGCCTCAAGATTACGGGTTCCATGCCAATGCTCGCTGAGAGATCTGCGCTGACATGACTCTGTGCACGTGTTCGAGCTCTGGTGCTCAGCAGTTTCAAAATCTATGATCAAGGCTTCGTAACCCTAGGGATCTCATATGTACCTTGAACTTTCAGCTGACGAACTGCTTACAACTACGCGGGCTGTTCGCAAGCGACTAGATCTGAATCGCCCGGTAGAAAGATCGGTGCTTCTCGAATGCGCCGACATTGCTTTTCAATCTCCTACTGGCTCGAACGCTCAGGGTTGGCATTTTCTGTTTGTTGAAGACTCCGAGAAGAAACGTCAATTAGCGGATCTGTATGGGCAAGGATTTGATCCTTACGTGAATGGTCCTCCTCGGGAGTACGCGCCAGGAGATATCAGAGCAGAACGGGCTGAATTTGTGAGGGGTTCTGCGGTGCATTTGCGGGAAATCTTTCACGAAGTTCCTGTCCTGCTTGTCCCTTTGATGTTGGGTCGAGCTGAAGGCGCTGACGCTTTTGGTCAGGCTTCTATGTGGGGTTCAATCATTCCAGCAGTTTGGAGTTTCATGCTCGCGGCACGCGAGCGTGGACTAGGTAGTGCTTGGACCACTCTTCATTTGCCTTTCGAAAAAGAAGCTGCGGAAGTATTGGGGATTGATTATGCCGAGTGGACACAAGTTGGTTTGTTTCCGGTTGCGTACACAATCGGCACAGATTTTAAGAAAGCGCCTCGGTTGGATACGGCTGACCTTGTGAGTTTCGACACGTTTGGAGCCAATTAACCTCTATTCCAACACAGGTCGCAAGTTGAGTGGAATCGGGAGGCGACACACCGACGATGGATCTTGAATTGTTGACCGGGACTATCACCCGAGGCGAAGACGAAATTTATTGGGAGTTGGCGCGCGACGCCGAAGCGGGAGTATCCGATAGCCGTCCAGTGGTTGTTTTGTCTCACGGCGCTGGTGGTTCACATGCTGTCTGGTATCAGCAGGTTCCCGAAATCGGTCAGAGATACCGGGTCGTGACTTGGGACAGCCAAGGGTTCGGTAATTCAACCAACAACAGACCCTTGGACGCCAGTAACGCGGCCAATGACCTAGCGAAGGTGTTGGATCATCTTGACATCGGGTCAGCTCATCTTGTCGGACAGTCGATGGGCGGGTGGTATATATCGGCATTTCTGCAGCGATACGAAGAGCGGGTGCTCTCGCTTACCTACGCCAACACTGTGGGGGCTCTGTGGACTGATGATCTTCGTAAGGCTGTTGAAGAATTCGGGGGCGCTGGTGGGCTAAGGGGTAAACGGGACCTCCCATTGGTTGGGGGTCATGTCGCACTGTGGCCTGGAACTGCAGCTCAGGATCTAGCCCAAGCATTTCTGTACCAGGCGTTGGGCTCATTTCATTCACCCCCTCTTGAACAACTCGGAGAAGTCCTTGCGTTCGAAATCAACCATTCCGATTTCGATGATCTTGACATTCCGGTTCTCTTCATTACAGGTGAACACGACCAAATTTTTCCAGCCAGAATGATCCATGATTCGGCTGATCGCGTCCGCGGGTCTCAGTTCGTAGAAATCACTGATGCAGGCCACAGCCCTTATTTCGAACAACCTGCTGCTTGGAACGCGGCCCTACTCAAATTTCTTTCTGGCATCGATGACGACCAGAATGATTGACATCCCGACGCTCCCGTAATCTGAGCCCAATCGAATCACTTGCAGGGCCACTAAGACCGGGCGGTAGTGGCCAATTGGTGAGCCAAGAGCCGGGAGTACAGGCCCCCCTCTTGTAAGAGTGAATCGTGGTCGCCGATTTGGACAATCTTTCCTGCCTCCATGACAACGATTTGTGTTGAGTTTCGCACTGTCGATAGTCGGTGGGCGATGATCAGGGTGGTGCGGCCATGCATGAGTTGTTGCAGCGATTCGTGCACAGCAGCTTCATTTACTGCGTCGAGGTGTGATGTGGCTTCATCCAAGATGAGTACGGGAGCATCTTTCAAGAACGCTCGCGCTATTGCTACTCGCTGACGTTGGCCACCAGATAGGCGAACTCCGCGTTCGCCCACGTTTGTTTCTAGCCCTTCGGGCAGATTGTGTACGAAATCAGTGAGGGAGGCTTGTTCAATTGCTGCGGTTACTTCAGCTTCAGTTGCATCGGGTCGAGCCATCAAAATGTTCTGGGCAAGGGTGTCGTTGAATAGGTAAGTCTCTTGGCTGACCATCGCGACGTGCGCTCTGAGGTCGTCAAGGTCGAGATCGCACAAGCTTTGATCAAACAAACGAATATGACCCGTGTCCGCGTCCCAGAATCTCAGTATGAGTTGGGCTGCTGTGGTCTTACCAGCCCCTGAAGGGCCAACTATTGCGACTGTGGAGCCAGCTGCTACTTCGAACGAGACTCCCGCTAAAGCGTCGATTTCAGTTCCCGGATAGCTGAATTCGACTTGGTGGAAGCTAATCGCGTTAGTGGCGTTGTGAACGTTGATGGGTGTTGGGGCCGTAGCGGAGTTAACGACTACTGGTTCGTTGTGAACTTGGTGCAGTCGGCGGGCCGCGCCCAGGGTGTCGGCCAACTGACGGCCAACATGAACGATTTCTGATACCGGCAAGAAGCACGCCAAGGCAAGAAGGGTAAGTAACGGGAGGGTGGTTGGATTTAGGTCTCCGGAGGAAACCAGCGTTGCTCCGGTAACGACGACGGCTAAGCCACCAAGGCCCGTCGCCACTTCTAGCAGCGCGGTCTGGCGAGAAAGGTCGCTGTAGAACGGAAGCCGAGTGTCAATGTGACGTTGGACTCGTTGCAGAAAGGACTTCGATCTTGTGGCTGTTTGTTGAAAGGCCAATACCTCGCCCAAACCTTGCACTGTGTCAACCACGAAAGCATTCAAATCACCTAAAGCTTCTCGGTCTTCTGAGCCCAATTTGTCTAACCGCTTTCGCAGCAGGAATGGGCTAATCGCGACGATTGCTAGGAATGGGATTAATGCAAGTGCCATTTGCCAGCCAAGAATGCCGAGCGTGATCAACACAGTTGATGGGACCAGCAACGCCACAAATGCTGGGGCGACCGTATGGGCGAAGAAATATTCCACCATCTCAACATCGTGGGTGGCCATTGCGACCATGTCACCGGTGCGTCTACGAACTAAGTAGGCCGGTGCGAGCTGATCAAGTTTTGCATACAGGGCTACGCGCATTTCGGCCAGCATTCGAAATGCCATGTCGTGGGCTATCCACGATTCCAACCAGTGCAAGATACCTGCTAGTGGGGCAACGATAATCAGTGCCGTAAGAAGGCCGCTGAAAGGTTCACCGCGTTTCACCGCCGCGACAATGAGAGCGCTGATAACTCCTACTCCTATAAGCGCTGCCACGCGAGTAACACCAAATACGAACGTTGCGATGAGTTTTGTTCGCCACGGCTGTATTTCGGAGAACAGCCATTTGATGGCCGCGAACCATCCAAGACCTGTCGCTGAAACAATCTCGTTGTCTGTTAGTTCGGTTGCTTCGCGAGAAAAATCGGACTTGTTATTATCAGTTTGCGACCTGTCGGTTGCGGGACGAACAACTTTTTCGCTTGAAAGTTGGGCGGCCATGAGCGCGAAGTATTTGCCCTGCTTCGCCATTAGTTCGTCGTGGGTTCCGGATTCGACGACGTTGCCGGCGTCAAGCACAAGGATCCGATCTGCGGCGATGACGCTTGAAAGACGGTGAGCGAAGATCAAGGTTGTGCGGCCCACCATAAGGCGGTCGAGGGCTTCCTGAATTACCGCTTCGTTTTCCGCGTCTACTGATGACAGTGCTTCATCTAGCACGAGAATCGGAGAATCTTTTAAGAGTGCCCTCGCGATCGCGATTCGTTGTCGTTGTCCTCCGGACAAGCGGATACCGCGTTCGCCGATGACGGTGTCGTAACCGTTTGGCAGTTGGCTGACAAATTCGTGGGCGTTTGCATCTATTGCCGCTTGACGAACATCTTCCATATCGGCGTCGGGTGCACCAAACCGAATATTTTCGAGGACCGTTCCGTGAAAAAGAAATGTGTCTTGGGATACGAGCGCTATCGCTCCGTAGCGATCTTGCGCGGCAAGGTCTTGTAGATCGTGTCCGCCGAGCGTGATATGACCATTGGTGGGGTCGTAGAAGCGAAGTAGGAGTTTCGCGATGGTGCTTTTCCCAGAACCGCTTGACCCTACGATCCCGATTCGTTCACCGGGTTCCACGTTGATGTTGAGTTTGTGGAGTGTTGCTTCTGTTGCTGCTGGGTATTGGAAGGTGACGTCGTTAAATGAGATGCGTGGTTCGAGTGGTTGTTGAAGATTTGTGGGTTCGTTTGGTTCACACACCTGAGGTTCAGTGTCAAAGACTTTGAAGATGCCTTGTGCTGCCGACAGGCCCATCATTCCGTTGTGAAGCAGAGCACGAAGGTCGCGTTGTGGGCGGAATACTTCGATGCCGATCATCAAAATGATCAGCAGAGTCGCCATTTCCATATCTCCTGCTTGCACTCGGTATGCACCCAGTGTGAGTGCTGCTGCTGCTCCTAGTGCCAGCCCGGTGTCGGTGATACCTCGAGTGAGGGAGTTGGTGGCGAGGACCCACATTGTGCTTTTGAAGACATCGTGTGCTCGTCTCGCAAGAGTGCGGCCTCGTTCGGCGCTTTGGCCGAATGCTTTTAGGGTCCCGAGGCCTTGAAGCGAATCTAGGAAATCGGCTGCGAATTTGCTGTAGGCCTCTTGTCGTTCCAAGCTTCGGGCTGCGTCCCATCGATGGAACACAGCTGGCGCGACCAAGGTGATTAACGCGAAACCAGTTAAGACGCCGGCGACTGGAAGATCTAGTGGGGACAAGATCGCGAAGACCGCTATTGGTGTGATCGCTGCAACTATGAGTTGAGGTAAATATTCGCCGAACCAGACTTCTAGTTGTTCAACGCCTTCGACTAGGGACAGCAAAACTTCGCCGGTGCGTACATGCCCAAAATGTGAGGGCCCCAGTTGGAGGACGTGGTCGTGGAGTTGGGAGCGAAGCTTGAGTTGGACAGTGGCTGCGGTTCGATGTGCCACCATCTTCCGCCAGTGTTCCAGAAACCCGCGGCTGATCATTACGATCCCGACTAGAAGCATCGGGGTTAGTAGATCGGTGAAGGTAGCGCCGTTAAAGACTTTACTGAGCAGCCACCCAAGTAGTCCGAGACGTGCAATGCCGGCGAGCGATGCTATGACTCCAATGGTCACTGCTTGAGCAATGGCTGCTCGAGTGCCTTTGGTGAGCGCCCAGAGTCGCAAGTCAAAGAACATCGGTCCGAATCCTACGCTGCCATGGCTGAAAGCGTGTTCAGTTCCTTCTGAGGAACCGAAGTGCAACACTAGGCATGTGAGTGAACTTCTCGATAGGCATAACAAGGCGATGGGGGGACATGCTCCATTGTTTTACGAAGATCCTCTGCAGTTGGTTAGTGGAAGCGGCGTGTGGCTCCAAGATGTAGAGGGAGCGCGTTATTTGGATCTTTACAACAACGTTCCTTGCGTGGGGCACTCGAACCCCAGGGTTGTCGCAAACCTGTCGGAACAGGCTGCGAAATTAAACGTGCATAGCCGTTATTTGCACGAGGGCGTCGTCGATTACGTGGAGCGCCTGGTGGCCCTACATCACGATGGAATCGAGTCCGCAATTTTGGGATGCAGTGGCACCGAGGCAACTGAAATGGCTCTTACGCTCGCTCGGACGGTAACAGGTAAGCGCGGAATCATTTGCACCGATGCGACGTACCACGGAAATTCTTCGCTCGTAGGTCGCCTATCTGGGTTGCCAGTCGGAGTCGAGAGAAACGGCGTCAAGTCAATTGCAACTCCTCAACTATTTCGACCAATTACTGAAGGACTTTCAGAGAGCGAATTGTTGCAAGAACATCTTGATCAACTAGCGGCCACAATCGCTTCTTTCTCGGACAGTGGTGGTTTCGCTGGAATGATGTTGTGCTCAATTCTTGCCAATGAGGGATTGCCTAACCCTCCGTCAGGATGGTTTGCGGAAGCTACTGCGATGGTGTCAGCTGCTGGTGGTTTGGTAATTGCAGATGAGGTTCAGGCGGGTTTTGCGCGCAGCGGGTCTTGGTGGGGTTACGAAGTGAACGGTTTCGCACCCGATGTGGTGTGTATGGGCAAGCCGATGGGTAATGGGTTCCCAATTTCTGCAATGGCGGCGAACCACGAAATGGTGACAACTTTTAGGGAGCGCCATCGTTACTTCAACACATTTGCTTCTTCTCCTCTGCAGGCGGCAGCCGGTGGAGCAGTGATTGACGAAATCACAGAACGGGGTCTGGTGCATCAGGTAGCCGAAGTTGGTGGCCATCTAAAATCGTCTCTTTCTGAACTTCAGAGAACTCACCCCCAAATCGGTGATGTTCGAGGGAGTGGTTTGTTTATTGGAGTGGACTGGGTCGAACCCGGAACCAACATTCCTGATCCTGAGGGAGCACAGAGAATGGTTGAGAATTTGAAGTCTCGGTTTGTCTTGTTGGGTAAAGCTGGACAATACGGCAATGTTTTAAAGATTCGGCCCCCGTTGGTATTCGAAGATCAGCACGCACAGATTTTCTTGAACGCATTTGAGGACTCTTTAGTTAATGCTTAGCGAACACGATTTCGTTGAGGCTGCGAAACGTGCGTGCGGTTTTTGGAATCTTGCCCCCACACAAGTTGACGTGTTGTCCCACACTGAGAACGTTGTTTGCCGCATAAAAGTTAGTTCTGACAAACAAGTGGTAATGCGCTTTCACCGCCCTGGCTACAACGAGTTGGCTGAGTTGAATTCGGAAGTGGTGTGGGTCCAGTCGCTCGCCGTTTCAGGATTACCGGTTCCTGCTGCGTTACAAACAGCTGCTGGGGATTATTACCGTTCGGTTGACATCGGCGCTGTGGATTCGAATGAACAACGAATTGTCGGGGTCGTCGACTGGGTTGAAGGTCAACCATTGGGAGGCGCGTTGAGCAACGCTTCTGACGACGTTGTCGCCCATTATGAGACAATCGGCTCGCTCGCCGCGCAGATTCGATGTCACTCACATGCGTGGGAGCCCCCAAAAGGTTTTGTGCGGCGCCGCTGGGATATCGACGGGTTACTTGGTGAAGATCCCTTGTGGGGACGTTTTTGGGAGGTGAGCTCATTAACCCCGAACCAAAAGGCGATCTTCGGTGAAGCTCGAAAGGTTTTAAGGGAAGGCTTAGGTGGCCTTTCTGTAGAGCCTGATCGTTTCGGTCTCATTCACTCTGATCTTCATCTAGGAAACATTATGTGCAGTGGCGACGAGTTAACCATTATCGACTTCGACGACGCCGGCTACGGATGGTTTGCTCACGAAATAGCTGTAGCGCTTCATCCTGGGATAGGTGAGTCCTGGTTCGCGTCCGCTCGGCAAGCTTTTCTTGACGGCTACTGCTCGGTTTATGAACTGGCGTTAGACGAGATTGAATCGGTAGATCTTTTTCTCGTTATTCGGAGTTTGATGATTGTCGGTTGGTTAGATGCTCGCCCAGAGTTATCTGCATATGACTACTTTCCGATAGTCGTTGAACGCGCAGAACAAGCTGCAAAAAACCTGCTTTCACGTTCATGAGACATCTACGTTTGTTGATGGATGCAGCTGCTGTTATCGCTTTAACTGCATGTGCTAGTGCAAACCCGGTTAACTCTGCTCCTAGTTCTCAATCTGTTGTCAGCACTACTGCAGCTGCACAACATAAAGAGGCGCCAACAGTGACCTCAGTTGCCAGCGCATCGATCCAGACCACGCCGACCACTAGTGCGGTCACAACCACGAGCGAGGCCACTAGATCAGCATCTGGACAGATTGAGGTAACTCCAAAAAGCTTCCATCAAGTGTCACAAACAATTAAAAACTTTGTTGATCGAAATCAATTGAATGGCGCTGGCTTTATAGTCGTTGATCGCGATCGCGGAGTTATTTATCACAACCACTGGGGAGAGTTTTCACCTGATCGCATTTCCTTGATTGCGTCAACGAGCAAAGTGATCAGTGCTGGGGTTCTTGTTCACCTTCACGACCAAGGGATACTGAACCTTGAAGCACCTATTGGTCAGGTCATCGATTACGCGGGTCGACTCGGCGGTATCACTCCAGTGCAATTGCTGTCTGGAAGTTCAGGTATTCCGGGACTGCAGCCCGAAGATCCTCTCTACATTTGTATGTTCCTACCAAGTAGTTCGCTACAAAGATGCGCTGCTGAAGCTTTATCCGTCGCAGCCTCTGACCCCCGGACTGTTGCGCCCGATACAGAGTTCCGTTACGGAGGTGTCCAACTTCAGGTAGCGGGCGCTGTGGCCGAAATTGCTTCTGGGAAGCAATGGGCCGATTTAGTCGATGAAATTTATGTTCAGCCCTGTGAGATGAGATCGTTGGGCTACTCAAATCCTTGGATCCCGCTTCAAGCAGTGAGCGGCGAATATCCCAACTGGTCGGGTGACCTATCGCTGCTGCCTCCCACCGACAACCCCCATATAGGGGGCGGTGGCTATATCACGACTGGCGATTACGGGAAGCTTCTATCCATGCATCTAAATGACGGCACGTGCGGCGGCTACGAGGTGTTATCACGTTCGGGTGTCGAATTGATGCAACAGAACCGATCTGGTGAGGTCTACGGATCGCCTATCGGTTACGGCTTGGGTTGGTGGACTCAAAGCCCCAATCGGTACGGAGCGTCAGCCAACCAAGAAACGCAGTCAACAGTCCGACTGACAGATCCTGGTTTGTATGGTTCCACTGCTTGGCTTCAACCTGACGACGGCTTCGGTGCGTACCTGGTGGTTGAAAGCACAACATCAGTTGGGCAGCGCCTCGCGAACATGCTCTATCCAATAGTTGAGTCTGCTGTACAGGCCTTCCGTTCGGGCTAGCAGTTCATTATTGGGTACTAAATCCTGCTTTGACTAAGCCTTCTCGTTCGGCTGCTTCAACCGCTAAACCAGGTTCAGTCAAACGGGTCAGGGTGACTCCATCAATAGTTGCGCTACATCGGAAGTCGTGCGGGTAGGGCCCTACTGGGGATCCAGTATCGATGCCTACATCAAAGGTCTCGCCACTCATGGAGAAACCAACTGGCACAGTTCGTTCGAGACGTTCATGTGCCACTGCTGTTTCGTCGACAACGAGCACAAGGTCCCCACCTTTGCCGAAACCACCGTCGTAGTCGAACACTGCTTCAATCAGGTGATTCCCTGCTTTGAGGGTGTTGCCGGCCAGCGTCGTAATCTCATGTCCGTAACAGTTGTAGGTAAAACTTGGTACGCCATCATTGAGCCACATTGACCATCCGGACATGTTGCCGCCCTGGCACGCAATAACACCAACGTCAGCATCTGTGGTCGTCACTTGAGCAGCGATTTTCCACGAACAATTCTTGAGGCGTACCACAATACTTTCAGGCATTCTCACGTGGGCTGTGGTGTAGGTCATGGTTCGTAGACCTCCAAGTGCATGAGGCACACCCAGGTCCCCTCCCCTACGAGAACCGGCGTCTCTCAGCGGATACACCCCGAACCGTTGAGCTTCAGCATCAAAGAGTTCTAGCAACTCTTCCAACAGTTCGGGATTCTCATTAGCCAGATCGGTTGCTTGCGAGAAGTCATTTTCGATGTCGTACAACTCCCACTGCTCTTGTGGTCCGTCGAATTCGTAGCCCTGCATCCGTATCCAAGGAACTCGACCATGAAAGCAAGAGGCGATCCATCCATCGCTATAGATTGCTCGGTTGCCAAGAATTTCAAAATATTGAGTCTTGCGCTGGCTAGGTCCGTCCTGGGCATAGGAATAGCCCATAGGAACACCGTGGACAGGCATTTGGGTAATCCCATTGACACTCTCTGGCATGGTAACGCCAGCTGCTTCGAGGATCGTCGGAGCGATATCTACGACGTGGTGGAACTGAGAACGCAGCGCACCCTTGTCCGTGATCTTTTTTGGCCATTCAATCGCAAGCCCATTTCGTGTGCCACCGAAGTGCGAGGCAACTTGCTTCATCCACTGAAATGGCGAATCGAGCGCCCAGGCCCATCCGACATTGAAATGGTTCTCACACTTTGAGGTGCCAAAGTCATCAATGTGTTCAAGGAGCCATTCTGGGTCCTCATGTACCCCATTCTGGAAAGACGGAGCGCTCCACGCACCATGGATGGTTCCTTCAGCAGATGCTCCATTGTCGCCTGACAAATAGATGATCAGCGTGTCACGTTCTTGTTGCCTGGCTGCGTCGATGACACGACTGATGTGATGATCGGTATGAGCAAGAAAACCCGCAAAACACTCCATCAGTCGCGTGGCCACAGGTCGATACCGCTCTGGGTATTCACTCCACGCTGGAATTTCTTCTGGTCTCGTCGTCAACGTTGTGTGTTCTGGGATAACACCAAGACGGAGTTGTTCAGCGTAAATCTCTTCTCTGAGGACGTCCCAGCCAGCGTCAAATCTACCCTGATATTTGTTGATCCATTCGGCTGGTGCATGGTGTGGCGCGTGCACGGCAGGGGTTGAGAAGTAACAGAACCATGGGCGGTTAGGTGCCGAGACTCGGTGTTGTTCCATCCATTTAATTGCTTGATCAGCTAAGTCTTCTGTCAGGTGGTAATCGGGACGGTTGACATGCGGTGAAATTGGGGTGGTCTGGTCATAGGCAGCCGGTTCCCAATGGGAGGCTTCGGCACCGATAATTCCGTAAAAGCGGTCGAAACCAATACCAGTTGGCCAACGCTCGAAAGGACCTGCAGGGCCCTGCTCCCACGAGGGTGTTAGGTGCCACTTGCCAAAGCAGGACGTCCCATAGCCCGACATTTTAAGTATTTGAGCCACTGTCGCAGCTTCAGCTGGAATTTGTGAATCGTAGCCAGGGAAAGAGTTAGCGATTTCGGTAATGCCTCCCATGTGCACGCTGTGGTGCTGCCTTCCTGTTAGTAACGCTGCCCGAGTGGGAGAACATAAGGCGGTGGTGTGGAACTGGTTATACAGAAGGCCGTTATCGGCAACGCTTTGGAAACCGGCCCCTTCAACGGGGCCACCAAACGTAGAAAAAGAGCCAAATCCAACGTCGTCCAACATAACTAAAAGTACGTTCGGCGCATTATCAGGCGGAGCGGGAGCTTCGAGACGACGAGCTTTTGCATCTGTGATTAATCGTTCGACTTGCCCCGTAAATGGTTCCGTCGGCCTTGGCAGTTTTGTTGTCATCGGAATGCCGGGTGGTCTATTGCTTTCAATGCTTCGATTGCGGTGATCTTGTCCCCTTCTAGCGAAACATCACCATTGTTCAAAGCTGACTGTAGATCTAATGCTCCGGTGAGCATTTCATCCCAAATAGCTCTCGTTGCAATCAAGATGGTGTCGCCACCTTCGCCGTCAGTAGGGCAAGCGATGTGGTTGCGGAAATGAAGACCTGTTCGTTCCCCATCAAGTTCGACTGTTAAGTGGATGTCAATTCCCGCGAGGGTTGCGGGATCAATCAATACTCTGAGCACTGATACAGCGGTTTCCACAGACCACCCTTCAATTTGCCGTCGACTAAATCGATGGTTGTTAAGTCTTGCGCCATCAATGCGCCCTTCCAGCGTAAGCGCCCGAGTTAAGCACCAGTTGCGAAGATTGGATGAAGTGGTACGTTGGCCAACTTTTCTAAGAGCATCCGCTAGCAAGGTGCGATCATCTTCACTTGCCTGAGAATGATTAGTGAGACGGCTGGCGAGCGAGATCGCCCAACGAAGATCGTTCTCAGAGCCCTCCAAAGCTTCCGCGCAAAGCCTTCGTACCTGTTCAATCCCTCCCATAGCTGAGATCATTCGTTCAGCTTCTTCTTCAGTGTCGAGCGGGAACACTCCGACTGGATCCCCATCGAAAAACCCGAACAAACCGGATCGAATTTGCCGCACGTGATGTTCTGCTAATCCGTAGTGCTGTTTAGTTAACCAATCTTCGTCGTACATGGGTGGAAGTTGGATGCGGTAGGCCAGTTCGGGTCCGGTCGCTCCCTTATTCGTCCATCGAACTGTTTGATCCCACAAAAACTGAATTGAATCTCTGTACGCCGTGACTCTTCGATATATATCTTGCGCTCCTTGCATCGGAGGGCCATGGGTTGCAATCAGATAATCAGCTTTAAGAGATCGAAGATGATCAATTCCCTGAACCAATAACTGCGGATTGCGGTACTCTTCGCCGCGAATTGCGAAAATGTTGAAAAGGGCTGGCCAGACCAAATTGTGTACAGCGACACTAAGCTCAGGAAACCAGAGCGTGACAGAGTCATCAGCATCTGATGGTGCGTGTGTTACTTCCATTTCTAGACCAGCGACCGTGACCGAACTATCTCCGGGAAAATGTTGCGTTGCCGTGACATGACCGGGGGTCGATGGTGCGTGGTGTGCCATCCGGTAGGCAAGACCTAATCCGACATTGACCAACCCATCGGGCCCATCGTCGGGCAAGTAGATACCAAACTGCTCAATAAGTCCCCGTGTGTAAGCGGGCGCGATTTCTGTTGCTGATCGTTCAAGATTGTGTTCAATGCGTTCGTGGCCCCAAATTGCCTTCACAGGCTCGGTTTCTGTGATCGCAGTCGTTCCGTTTACGTAGTGAAAATGTGTGTAGACAACCGCAACTATTGGTTCCTGGCAAACAGTCCGTAATTGTTGCAGCGCACTCTGCATCTCTTCGACAGATTCCCCCGTGTCGATCGCAATAACACCTTCTGGGCCACGGATGAACGTTTGATTCGACAGGCCATTACCCACAAGACACCACACGCCGTCGGCAACTTCATACATTTTTGGAAGGAGACGGCTGGAGTGTTCGTGCAGAGATCGGTGAGCAGTCCGACCTTGCCCATCTGAAACAACGTCAGAGTTGTCTACGGCGAAAGTTCGCGAGTGCCCCATTTTGGGATCCTACGTCGCTGAACTGCTCAATTCCGATTTTGGCAATTCAAAACAAGGTCTTAATTCAGCCTCTTTGAGGTTGAAATCGCTGCGCCGCCTGCCGGTGCCTAACAAGAATTTCATCGAGACCAGGATTCGCAAGAACGCCATTTTCAACAATTGCTCGACCGTGGACAAAAACATGCGCAGCGCTAACCGGGCCGCATCTCAGCCATCCTTCAATCGGGTCATCGATAACACCGGCAAATTGCGGACCTTCAAGTTTCCAGACCGCTACATCTCCAACAGCGCCAATCGACAACTCACCGATTTCTCCATTTCGTCCGAGGCAAGCCGCTCCTCCACGAGTTGCTATTTCTAAGGCAGTCCTTGCGTCCATTTGATCGGCACCCGAAATCAACTTCCCTTGAAGCATCGCCAACCGTGCCTCTTGCCATAATGATGCCGAATCAGCCGACGATGATCCGTCACAACCTAAGCCGACATGACATCCAGCGTGTCTCATTTGAACTACAGGGGCAATCCCCGATGACAAGATCATGTTGGAGCTCGGGCAATGAGCAATACCAACACCCGCTGCTCCTAAACGCGCTATCTCGTCAGCGTTCGGGCGGACAACATGTGCTCCCCAACTACGCTCGCTTAGCCACCCGACGTCTTCATACAGATCCACTGGTCGAAGGCCAAACTGTGCGATTGAGAATTCATCATCTTCAGCATTTTCTGCGAGATGAGTATGGAGCCTTACGTCTAGCTGTTCAGCTAATTCCGCTGTGCTGCGCATTAAGTCTGGAGTAACGGTAAACGGCGAGCATGGGGCTAACGCTATTTGGATCATCGACCCGAAAGACGGATCGTGCCACCGCTCCACTTGCCTTTTACTTTCAGACAAAATGTCGTCCTCAGTGCGAACAGCGTCATCTGGCGGTAATCCACCGTCTTTGACAGACAAACTCATTGACCCATATGTGGGATGAAACCGCATAGACAGGTCAATCGCTGCTTGAATTTCGGCAGCTAGCAAATCTCCCGCTCGAGCGGGATGCAAATAGTGGTGATCGGTAGTAGTTGTGCATCCGGACATAGCCAATTCAGCTAGCCCCACCCAGGCTGCAAGATAAACGGCTTCTTCATCTATGGATTTAGTCCACAAGGGATACAACGACTGGAGCCAACCAAATAAGGGGGCGGCAGTCATTGGTCGATAAGCACGTGTCAGGTTTTGGAACATGTGATGGTGCGTGTTCACGAGTCCCGGGGTTACCAGACACCCTGAGGCATCAACTGAACTTTGAGCCGCTGGCGGGACTTCGGTACCAGCGCCTATACCAACGACATAACCGTCGGAAATAGCAACCCATCCGCCTGTCAACTCTCGCCGCTGATCATCCATTGTTGCTACCAACCAAGCGTTTTTGATCAGCAGATCAACGGGATCAGTCATGGCGGACAGTTTGACATCGTTGCCGGGGTTCTGTGTTGACTAATTACAGACTCATAGGTCTATCTTGGGAGAATGCCTCGTCCATTAGCGGTATTTGACGAATTTGATCCTGCCGGCAAAAAAGCGTTTGAAAACGCCGTGACTCGCTTCAGCGAACGAAATATCGTCTTGCCAAGATTCAGTCAATTACGAGACCCTTCCACTATCGATTCCGACGTAATTGAAGCTCTAGAGGGTGTTGATCGAAACTCTGCGGACCCATTAAATCTATTTCGCGTTCACTGGTTCAACACAAGCAGGCAGGCAGCTCCTGCAAAAACACCTGACCACATTGAGTTACCGCCAGAGATGACCGGTACAGACGCTCGTATTGTCGTGGCGCTAGGCAACCGATTCCCAATGATTGGGGCCCACAAAGTCTTGGCTGCTTATTCCTGCCTGGTCGCTCGTCTGGTAACTGGGCGTTTCGATCCAACCATCAACCGAGCGGTATGGCCATCTACTGGCAACTATGCAAGGGGTGGGGTAGCAATCTCGAAGATTATGGGTTGTCGCGGAGTTGCTGTCTTACCTGAGGGCATGAGCCGGGAACGGTTCGAATGGTTAGAGCGATGGATTGATCACCCAGAAGACGTAATCCGCACCCCTGGGACCGAAGCCAATGTGAAAGAAATTTATGACGAATGTGCCCGCCTTGAAACCGATAACTCCAATGTAATTCTTAATCAGTTCAGCGAATTCTCAAACCACCTCGGGCACTACGCGGTGACTGGTCCTGCACTTGGCTCCATCTTTCAGCATGTGACATCAGATCGCCCGGCACGCTTAGCAGCTTTTGTTTCAGCTTCCGGTTCTGCAGGCACCCTAGGAGCGGGTGATTATCTCAAAGACCACCACAACGCTCGAATTGTTGCCGTCGAAGCACTCGAAGTACCAACGATGTTGTACAACGGCTTTGGGGATCACAACATCCAAGGCATTGGCGATAAACACGTACCTTTAATACACAATGTGACAAACACCGATCTAGTCGTAGGAATTTCTGACACCGCAACCGATCAACTCGATGTTGCATTCAACAGCCCCGGCGGTCTTCGGGCCTTGGAGCGCTTGGGAGTAAATTCCGATCTTACATTGATGCTCACCAATCTCGGTTACTCGTCCATTTGTAACGTCTTGGCCGCAATCAAGGCAGCCAAACACTGGAATCTAGGGCCAGATGACATGATCGTTACCGTCGCCACAGATGGTTCTGAGTTGTACAACTCGGAGAGAGAAAAAGTAATGCGACGCGACTACCCCGAAGGATTTGATGACGCCGAGGGAGAAGACGTTGTCGTAAAGCATCTTGCTGGGATTACTACTGACCACGTACTCGATATGGACGAAACAAATAGGAATCGCGTGTTCAATCTCGGGTATTTCACCTGGGTTGAGCAACAGGGCATTTCAGTCGAAGATTTTGAACGGCGCCGAAATCAAAGCTGGTGGAACAATCTGCGGCCACTGATTGATAGCTGGGATAGCCGTATCGACGAATTCAATGAAGCAACCGGGGCAAAGCACCTCAAGTGACGTGACCGAGACAAATCCTTTTATCGTGTACCGCGAGCGTCTCGACTCGTACAACAACGCAATGCTCAACGGTTGGAGTGACCAACAATTTGTGGACCTGGTGAGTCGACTAGATCAAGACATAGCACTCATCGACGGCACTGGATTTTCAATAACCCCTGTTCTTGATGGGTCGGAGCTAGCCAAGGCCCTCGGTCTTAAAGTCGACCTGAAGATAAAAGTGGAGATTGATTCGGTGGGAGGATCACACAAAGCAAGGCATTTATTTGGAGTTGCACTGCATCTAGCAGTTGCGGAAGACACCAAAGAAACTCAACCGCTGGCAATTGCCAGTTGCGGTAACGCAGCAATAGCAGCTGCCATAGTCGCCAAAGCAATCAACCGGCCAATAGAAGTCTTTGTGCCAACTTGGGCTGAAAAGTCGGCGCTTGCGACACTGCAAAACTTGGGGGCTCAAATTCAAGTGTGCGAGTCAAATCCAAGCGCGTTAGGTGATCCTTGTTACGCACGTTTCATGGCTCAGGTGCGGAGGGGTTCACAGCCTTTTGGCGTTCAGGGAATTAACACTCCGTCAACTTTTGACGGGGGGCGCACATTGGGATGGGAACTCAGAGACCAGGTCGACAACCTTGACCGAGTTTTTGTGCAAGTTGGTGGAGGTGCCCTGGGAACTGCAACTGGCAGGGCTTTACCGAATGTAGCGCTTTATCCGGTTCAAGTTGCTGGGTGCGCTCCACTCAAACGCGCCTGGGATTTGCTGGCACCAGAATTTGACCTTGAAAGGGGTCGAGCTAACCCTGAGGAGTTCATGTGGCCGTGGGATCAGCCCTCAAGCGCCGCCTCAGGCTTGCTTGACGATGTCACCTATGACTGGCTCCCATTACTAGAAGCGACGATAGAAAGTGGAGGAACGCCTCTCGTTGTTCCTGAAACCACACTTATTGAAACTCATGAAGTTGCCACTAGCGTTACTGGATTAAATGTGTCACCCACCGGGGTAGCGGGCTTGGCTGGTTTAGTGGAAGCCTCCGTTGAGGACGGATCAGTAGTCGGGGTGTTGTTCACAGGTATCGACCGTGAAAATGAGGTATCGGCATGAATTTTGAAGAGATCCAAATAAATGGACATGCAGGGACCCTTCACCTTCGGTTGTGGAGCCCTTCAGTAAAGCCGCGTGCACTTGTGTTGATCCTTCATGGATACGCCGAGTACGGCGGCCGCTACGCGCATGTAGCCGAGGCACTAGTGAAGAATGGACTAGCGGTTCTAGCTCCAGACCACGTCGGTCACGGACTGTCGGAGGGTGAACGTGCACTGATCACCGATTTCGGTCTCGTTGTAGATGACATAGGAGCCACGGCAACGGCGGCAGGTGAACATTTGTCAGGTCGGCTCCCTTTGATTCTTGTGGGTCATTCAATGGGCGGTCTGTTAGCAGCTCGTTTTGTACAACGTTGGCCAGAACGAGCGGCAGGGGCAGCATTTTTTGGGGCAGTAATAGGTGACTGGAAATGGGCTCGTGAAGTTCTTTCACTGCCGGAACTACCTCCTGAAGACTCAGATCCCTTAGGCATGTCCCGAGATTTGGAAGTGTGCGCTGCATATGACGCTGATCCACTGGTATATCGAGGCTTATACAAGCGAGCACTTCTCGAAGCAGAAGTAATCGCTCTAGATCAATTCCGGGAAGAGATCGACAACATTCGGATTCCGGTCGGGTTCTTCCACGGCACCGCTGACCCATTTGTCCCTTATGGCGATTCTCTTCAAGCAATTGAGGACATGCCCAGCCCAACAAAGACAATCAAACTTTACGACGGGGCCAAGCACGAACTTTTGAACGAGATCAATAAGGAAGAAGTTATTGGCGATCTTCAAAGCTGGGTAGACGACACTCTCAGAGACCTGAAAGCAAAGTCGACATGAATCTAGAAGCGGGACTTCTTCATGAGTCCCAGCGACTGGGAACACAGATCGAGAAGGTCTTGAAACCAGCAAGTTGGGAGGAAGCCCTTGATATGTACGCTGCCTTTCCTGATGCGCGTCCACTCGCGGGTGCCACCGATCTTGTCCTGGAACTTCATCGCCAAAATGATGAACCCGGTGACCGTACGGCTGTTCTCCTAGACCTATGGGGCCTCTCCGAATGCACTCAAATCGATATCGACGACAGCTCGATCGAAATTGGATGTTCGGTAACGCACAATCAAGTACTTAACTCAACGGATTTGGATCCCGCATTTGATTTGTTGCGGATGGCGTGTCTGGAGATTGGGTCAGCACAACTTCGCAACCGAGCAACTGTTGTAGGCAATATTGTGACGGCTAGTCCGGCTAACGACACTATTTCGGCGCTTGTCGCTCTTGACTCGAAAGTCGTCATCGATTCATCAGGTGGAAGCCGTGAAATTCCAATTCGCGACTTTTTTACCGGATTTAGAAAAACTGTTCTCAAGAGGTCCGAACTCGTCCGATCTATAAGGGTGCCCCGGTGGAACAAGCACACCATCGGGACTTGGTTCAAAGTTGGGAACCGAAGCGCCCAGGCAATCTCAGTTGTGCATGCTGGAATTGTTCTTGAAATTGACGAGGTAACAGCTGCAATTACGCGCGCCGACATAGCAATAGGCAGCGTTAGCGAAGTCGTCTCTATCTCAGAAGCTCTCAGAGAATATTTAATTGGAGAAAAACTGAGTAGAGCTACAGCAAAGACTGCCGCTCAAGTTGCGGGAGAAGCTATCTCTCCTATTGACGATATACGCGGCACAGCAACATACCGTCAAGCCGTTACCAAGACCGCTATCGAACGGTCCCTAGTGGGACTATCGGAAGGTTTTGTTCCAAATCCTGAGGTTGGCCCGTTGCTTGGTTGGAACCTCGGTCAGTCCGTCCCAAGTCAGAGCGAAATATCTACTCTGTCAGAGATTGCCTGCGAGGTGAATGGGACGTCGATTGCAGCCCCATTGGGCGCTAATTCCACTCTTCTTGGATGGCTTCGAGCAAACGTCTCCACTGGAACAAAAGAGGGTTGCTCTGAAGGTGAATGTGGCGCGTGCACAGTTCGGTTAAACGGTTCGGCGGTGATGAGTTGCCTTACCCCGACAGCACAAGCCGACGGCGCGTCGGTGGTAACTATTGAGGGCCTTGCTAGCGGGGAACACCTTCACCCAGTTCAGGAACGCTTTCTTGAAGAGTTCGCTGTTCAATGCGGATTTTGCACACCTGGGTTTCTAGTTGCTGCCGCCACATTATTAGAGGAAAACAACAACCCATCAAATGACGAAATTGAATCCGCTCTGGCCGGAAACCTATGTCGATGCACTGGGTACTACTCGATAATTAAGTCCCTTCGGCTAAGCGATAAAGCGGGAAGTGATTCCTGATGGCGGTCGGAAAAGATCCAGCACGTGTCGATGCAGTCGACAAAGTTACCGGTCTAGCGCTGTACCCAGCAGACCGAGTACCAGACAACGCGCTACATGCCGTTGTCGTCTTTACGAATCAACCACACGCCCGGTTGGTGTCTATAGATCTATCGAAGGTGGTCGCATCACCAGGTGTCGTAACAGTTGTTACAGCCGCTGATGTTCCGGTGAATGAATATGGGCTTACTTTATTTGATCAACCAGTTTTCATTGGGCTCAACGACACTGGGCGCAGTTCGGTCCCATGTGACATAAGCCGATGGGAGGCTGATCATCTTGCAGTGGTCGTCGCAGAGTCCCTGAGTGAAGCGCGACGAGCGTCAGCACTAATCGATACCGAGTGGGAGCCATTGCCGATGGCAAGTGACGTCGCTTCCGCCAAGACGGACGAAGTTTTAGTACACCCGGGCTCTTCAACAAACACGTACCACACCTTGCAAATTCGCAAAGGCGACGCAGCTCAAGGTATGGAGGCTGCTGACATAGTGATTGAGGGGACTTACGAGCTACCGCATCAGGAACACGCTTACCTTCAGGTGGAGGCCGCCACAGCCTGGATAGACGAACAGGATCGCGTCACCGTCGAAACAAGTGGTCAATGGGTGCACGAGGATCGAGAGCAGATCGCTCATGCTCTTGCTCTGGATGAAGAAGAAGTTCGTGTCAGATATGCCGCTATCGGGGGCGCGTTTGGCGGAAAAGAAGACATGAGCTTGCAGATCGTTATGGCGGTTACAGCCCACAAGTTGCATGCTTTGGGGATCAATCGACCTGTTCATTGTGGTTGGTCCCGAGAAGAGTCAATCGTTGGTCACCACAAGCGGCATCGAGCCACCGTTACTGCTCGACTGGGCTCCACGTCTGACGGTGTGATTACCGCTGTTGAAGCCGATGTTTGGCTCGATGCTGGCGCCTACAACTACACATCTAACAAGGTTTTGGGAAATCTTCATTTGTCGGTAGCCGGTGCCTACAACGTTCCTAACGCTCGTATCGACAGTAGAGCTATCTACACCCATAGCGTTCCGGGTGGAGCGTTTCGCGGATTTGGTGGTCCACAAGGCGCGTTTGTCGCTGAATCACAGATGAACAAGTTGGCGAGCAAACTGGGGATGGATCCCATGGAGTTGCGGCAACGCAACGCTCTTACTGACTTATCTGATGGCATTACTCAGTCAGGTCTGCCGGAGGGCGTCGGTGTAACCAGGGTGATAGATGCATGCGTTGAGCGAGTGCCGCCCTCAGAAGATTTACCTAACCACCCTCCCTTTGCGCCGATTGCATCATTGCCTGCTGAAACTACGCAGCTCCGCCAAGGGCGCGGATATGCAGTCGGTATGAAAAATGTGGGCTTTAGTTTCGGCTTTCCAGAAGCATGTGAAGCAGACGTCGTTTTCCACGGTGATGTAGACGATGAGCGCCCTAGTCGCGTGGAGCTTTTCCATAGTGCTGCTGAGGTAGGGCAAGGTGTTCACACGGCGCTAACTCAAATGGTTGCTGACGCGGTCGGTCTTGATTTCGAATGCGTCGAGGGGTCCTTCAGTGATACTTCAACGGGCGGAGACTCGGGATCAGCGTCGGCATCTCGTTTGACATTCATGGCGGGGAATTCAGTTTTGGGTGCGGTAGAAGAAGCAGAAAAAACCTGGGCAGATGGAGCAAGACCTGCAGCAGGGCATTTCCGTTATAAACCCCCCGCGACCGAGGCGTTGGACCCGGTGACTGGTGAGGGGCAACCAAACTTTTGCTACGGCTACATGGCTCAAGCCGTCGAGCTCACTGTAGATATTGGAACTGGCCACATAAGAGTTGATCGTGTTGTGTCAGTTCATGATGTCGGCAGAGCGATCCATCCTCAGATGCTGCGAGGTCAGATTGAAGGGGCTATCGCCCAGGCACATGGTTATACCTTGAGCGAGCAACTCGTCGTGGAAAATGGACGCATTCAAAATCCGCGGTTATCGCAGTATTTGATTCCTGGAATCGGAGATGTTCCAGGCCAGGTGGACTGTGTAATTTTGGAAGGTGCTGATCCTTTGGGTCCGTGGGGAGCACGTGGCGTGTCGGAGATGCCGTACATCACATATGCACCCGCTGTAACTGCGGCGCTTCATGATGCAACTGGCGTTTGGATTAATAAATTTCCTCTAACGCCTTCGCTAGTGCTTGAGCACCTGGCCTCTGTTGATAGTTAGGGATCACACCATATTTTCGAGCTTCGCAAAAAGACGTTGTGCTTGCTCTGCAGCTTTGGCTCGAATTTCCGTCGCATCTACGCGGGTTGGCTTCCCTTCGGTGTAGACAACTTCTCCGCCAATTTCTACTGACTGAGGTTTCATGTTGGTATGAAATGCGAGCCGCCATGGATCGATCGGTCCGTCAAACCATGTGACTCGATCATGTGCCGCTTCGGGAGTTATTCGATACCCAGTTTCTAGCCAGGACCAAGGAAGTTCAGGGGTTGCCGTAACGTCGTATTCTCGGAGTCGGGCGTACGCGATACGAAATTCTTCGAGCATTGCCGCGCCTATACCGTCAGTTCCCAGAGCTATTGGGAGTCCGAGTCTGTGTGGTGCTGCATAGCCAACTGAGTTGTTCATATTTGATCGGGGATTATGCACGATGTAGCCATTCAGTCCATGGTTGTCATCTAAGTGGACTCCATGGACTAGGAGCCAGTTATCCCGGCTGAGATCTCTTAGCCGGTCACTTGCGTCCAAATCGTCCGTTCCTTCGGCTACGTGTATGTGAACTCCGACACCATGAGTTTGGGCTAGTTCGCTGGCTGCGAGGAGGGTGTCAGGTTCACAGGTAAAGGCCGCGTGAACGCCGACCATGCCCACACCTCCTGCCGCTAAGTACCGTCTATTTTCTTCGAGGCCTCGTTGCGCGCCTTCTGTTCCATGGCGATCGGTGACCCCATATGAGCAATTCACTCGCACACCCACTTCTGCGCAGGCGTTAGCAATCACATCTAATGAGCCTTCAATCACATTGGGTGATTCGTGATGGTCAACTATGGCCGTAGTGCCAGCTTCGATGGCCTCAAGGGCTCCAAGTTTGGCTGACCATTCCAGCATTTCTAGGTCTAACGCTCGGTCGAGGCGCCACCATACGAGTTCAAGAATGTCTCGAAAGGAAGTAGGGGTTCGCGGGGGTGCCGGCATGCCTGGGGCAAGCGCGCTGTATAGGTGATGGTGTGCGCAAACCAACCCGCTGGTTTGGTTAGGCGCTAAGTCTTCTAACGCCACGCGTCGGCTCGTTCACGGTTTGCTGTGTTTTGAATCGGCAATTCGGTTGGCCATTCTTGACCTGTTGAGCGAATGGCGGCGGCGACTGCGCCTGCAGTGGGTACAAGCCCAATTTCGCCAACGCCTTTTATCCCATAGGGAGCTCCAGGTTCAGGTGATTCGACGATGATGACGTCAACGGGAGGCATGTCCTTTGGTCGGATGATGTCGAGACTCCGAAGAGTGGTGTTGAGGGGTCGACCCAACAAATCAGTCGGAAATCCCTCAGTTAGCGCGTAACCCAAGCCCATGTGAACAGCGCCTTCAATCTGCCCTTCGCACAGCAGTGGATTGACTGCCCGTCCAACATCATGGGCGGCAACAACGCGTTCGACTTCGTATGTTTCTGGATCAAGCAGCACCAGTTGTGCCGCGTATCCAAAAGTTGAATGGATAACTGGATTTTCGACGCCTTCGCTCAGGGAGTTGGTCCAGTTGATGCGATAGCTACCTTCATAGTCGACTCCGACTCGGCAATTATCAAGGAGTGCTACCCGGCAGGCGTCTTGCACTGCTCCGGCGCCCATAAGTGTGCCCCTGCTTCCAGTTGTCTGACCGGCTCCCAATTCACGGGTCGAATCGACGATCACTTTGACCTGATCAGCGGAGACTCCGAGCTCCTCAACCGCTACTTGGAGAGCGACGTTGTGGACACCCTGACCCATTTCGGTCCAGCAGTGGCGTACTTCTACGGTTCCATCTTCGCAAAAGTGGACTACTGCTTTCGCTATTTCGTCAAACCCGTTACCAAGTCCTGAATTTTTCAGTCCCAGGCCTATTCCTACTGGCACCTTTGCTTGGAGTGCAGTTTCATAAGCAGGTTTAATTGCGTCAAGACACGCTCGAGCACCAAGACATCCGTCGTCCATGATTTGGCCTGGACCCCAGACGTCTCCTGGCTTGACGACATTTCGAGAGCGAATTTCCCAGCCGCTGATTCCTACTTGTTCTGCTAGTCGGTCCATTACGCCTTCCATGGCGAACTGCGCCTGGTTGGCGCCGAATCCTCGGAAAGCTCCGCAAACCGGGTTATTGGTGCGAACGGCGATGGCCTCAACGTCTACGGCTGGTAGAACGTAGGGCCCTGTGGCGTGACCGGCGGCGCGTTCCAGAACTTTCATTCCAACTGATGCATAGGGTCCTGAATCACCGAGCATTCTCGCTCTTACAGCTGTTAATTTTCCTTCGGAATCGCATCCGGCTTCGTAGGTCATGCGAATCGGGTGTCGTTTTGGGTGCATCAGCAAGGACTGTTCGCGAGACAACGTGATTTGGACCGGACGCTGCAGAAGCCATGCAGATAGGGCTGCATGGACCTGGTTCGACATGTCTTCTTTGCCACCAAATGCCCCACCATTTGTGACTAGCTCGGTAACAATCCTTGCCGGTTCTAGGTCAAGTACACGGGCTATGTCGTTGCGATCGTCCCAGATCCCTTGTCCCCCGGTGTAGACGTGTAATCCCTGATCGGTTGGGATAGCCAATGTTGATTCCGGTTCAAGAAACGCGTGCTCAACTCGTTGGGTTTGAAAGGTTTCAGTTACTACATGAGCTGAGTGTTCGAGAGCTGTGTCGACGTCACCTCGTTGATAGGTAGACGTTGACAAGACGTTTCCTTCGAGTCCCCAGACCGCGTCCTCACTGTCGGTTACTACTCGGATTGGGTCGGTCTTTGGTTGATGTACTTCGTACTCAACGTGAACTAACTCGGTCGCTCGAACAGCTATGGATTTATTGATGGCCACCACTACGGCTAATACGTCACCGAGGTAAGACGTTCGTCCTCCTTCGGGAATCATTACCGGCCAATCTTTATGGATTAAACCAACCCGAATTTCGCCGGGGATATCGGCTGCAGTGAAGACTCCAACCACTCCTTCTAAAGCGCGAGCTTCGTCGACGTTAATTGCCACAACGTCTGCTCTGGCATGGTCGCTGAGTTTAAGAGCGCCGTGAAGGAGCCCGTCAGCATCCATGTCGTCGATAAAAGGTCTTACTCCTGCAGCAAGTGCTTCGGCTTCATATTTCGTGCCTCTAGAACCCACTCCTTTGGGCGGCTGAACGGACACTGGCACTCCAGTTGCTAGGTCCTCAATAGCGTCCAAGATTTTGACGTAGCCCGTACAACGACATAGGTGCGCACCAAGATGTCGCGCTGTTTCATCACGAGTGAGGGCTTCACCCTTTTTTTGGATTAACGCTTTGGCTCGCACAAGAATGCCCGGGATACAAAACCCACATTGGAGTGCACCATTAGCAGCAAACACTTCGCAGTATCGATCTAGTTCCTGCCGATCGAATCCTTCAAGTGTGGTGATTTCTTCTCCGGCGACTCGTTCAAGAGAAGTTTGACAAGCTACGCGGGCTTTGTCCCCAACCAATACGGTGCAGCAGCCACACTGCCCTGAGGGAGCACAACCATCTTTTGGCGAAATCACACCGAGTTCATCTCTGAGAGCGCTAAGGAGATGTTCGTGTTGATCCGACACTGAAACGGGGCTCCCGTTCAAATTAAAGGAAATCATTGTCCGCTCTTTGGCTCCGCTATCAGGTCATACATTTCGGGTCGGCGATAGCGCTCGAAGTCGAACAGTGTTTCTTTGTAATGCTTGCACCAGTCAAGGTCGCAATCCGCGACGACTAGCTCATCTTGGGCCGTAGTTGCCTGAGCAATGATTTGGCCGGATGGAGCAATAATCATCGACTCAGCGAGGGAATCGACGCCTTCTTCAACGCCTCCTTTTGCAACCCCAACAACCCAGGTTCCATTTTGGTACGCGCCTGCTTGCATAACGAGCTGATTGTGGAACGACTGGAGCGCATCTTGTGAGGGGTCTGGGGCGTAGTGCATCGGCGTGTTGTAACCAATAAGGATTACTTCAACGCCTTTCAGCGCCATAACTCGATATGTTTCTGGCCATCGGCGGTCGTTACACAGCGCCATCCCGATAAGGCCACCGAAGGCATTAGATACATCAAAGCCATCAGGCCCTTCTTCAAAATATCTGCGTTCTAAATGCTGAAACGGGCGCTCAGGTTCGTGTTCCTCGTGACCGGGTAAATGAACTTTGCGATACTTCGCGACGATAGAGCCGTCACGTTCCACCAGAACCGAGGTGTTGTACCGATTGCCTTGGGGGGTTTGTTCCGCGTAGCCAAGATAGAAACCAACGCCTAGTGATTTTGCTTCATCGAAGAGCGCTTGGGTTTCTGGGCCAGGCATAGCACTTTCGTAATATGCATCTAATTCTGTTGGGTTGTCGTCGAGGTACCAACGTGGGAAAAAAGTAGTAAGCGCCAATTCCGGGAAAACAACCAGCTCACAGCCAGCATCGCTCCCCTGACGAAGCAGTGCAATCAAGCGTTCTACGACTTCAGTTCTGGTTTCGGTTCTTTCTATCGGGCCTAGTTGAGCGGCCCCTATTCGCAAGGATCTCACCAGGTCACCTCAGTTAGAGCGAGCATCGCGTCTGCAAGCAGTTGCGTACCGGCGACCAAATCTTCGTCGTCAGTATGTTCAGCCGGATTATGGCTGACGCCATCGAGACTGGGAACAAAAATCATTCCAGTTGGGCAAACACGCGCGATCATCTGGGCATCATGACCTGCGCCCGAAGGCATTCTCCGTGTCGATAGACCCTTTTGTTTCGCTAGAGCCTCAATACAGTCGACAACTCGCTCATCGAATTCAACGGGTTCGAAACGCGCGAGCGAACGACTTTCAACAATGACGTCTTCACGATCAGCAATTTGTTGGACACTGTTCATTAACTGTTGTTCAGCTTGACGTAGCAAAGTTTCATCTGTGTTACGCAAATCCACGGTCATGGTTGCATGCGCGGGAACAACATTCACAAGGTTTGGGTGAAGGGTGAGTGATCCCACTGTGGCGACTTGGGTGCCACCTAGATCAGTCGCTATTGATCGCGCCGCTACCGCCACTTCTGCCGCTACCGCCATAGGGTCACGACGCAAGGACATGGGTGTGGTGCCAGCATGGTTACTTTGACCAATGAATTTCAGCTCGGTCCATGAGATCCCTTGCACTCCTTCAACGACGCCTATTTGGACCGCTTCATTGTCTAGAACCGGTCCCTGTTCGATATGCAGTTCAACAAAAGCATGGGGCACAGCTCCAGGGCACGGCGCCGCTCCGCGATACCCGATACGTTCTAATTCGTCTCCGACAACTGTCCCATCGGCGCCCTCTATTTCGAGGACAGACTCAACGCTCATCCCTCCCACATAGGCAAGACTTCCCATCATGTCTGGCGGGTACCGAGAACCCTCCTCGTTGGAAAAGAAGGCAACAGCAAGTGGCCGATTGAGTTCGATATCGGCAGCGAGAGTCGCTTCAATGACCTCCAACCCAGCTAAAACGCCTAGGTTGCCGTCAAAACGGCCCCCGGTTCCAACTGTGTCAATGTGCGAGCCCGCCATTACCGCTCCTGTGGCACCAGCTGAACTGGTTGAGGCCACAACATTTCCGACTGCGTCAACTGTGACTGTCAAACCCAGATCGGTCATCCAGGTCATCACAAGGTCTCTGCCCTCACGATCGGAGTCGGTAAATGCCAGCCTTGAACAGCCTTGAGTTCCTTCAATCGCCCCGATTTGTGCAAGTTCCTGTATGCGCGCCAGAAGACGGGTGCCGTTGATGGTCACCGATGGTCCTGTTGGCAACTCCATGTGTTTATTGAACCCGATTCATTCCCAAAATAGCCAGTGATTCCTGTTAGCTCGATATTTCGTTAGTGTTCATTCTGCACTTCTACATCGGAGATTCTGTGACTCGACCCGCTATATACCTCCAGGACGCGCATGCTATTTCCGAGGGAATTAGCTTCTCCAAATACGCCGAAGAGCGCAATTTTGACGCTGTTTGGCAGGCAGATTCCCGATTGGTGAGGGAAGCATCCGTACCAATGGCAGCTTTTGCGGCATGTACTGAAAAAATCAAGATTGGTTCCGGAGTTATCGACGTTTGGACAAGAAATCCAGCTCGTCTCGCGTCAATGTTCGCGACTCTTGATGATCTTGCTCCGGGCCGAATTCTGTGTGGTTTGGGCGCGTGGTGGGACCCGCTAGCTACAAAAGTTGGTGTATCTCGCGTTCGACCGCTGAAAGTCATGCGTGAGGTTGTTGATGTTGTGCGCGCGTTGCTTGCAAATGAAACCGTCACGTTTGAAGGTGAGTTTGTAAGCCTTGACGGGGTCGAACTGGATTACGTGTATCAGGAACGCAAACCTAAAGACGTACCCATTTATATCGGTGCAACCGGTATGAAAATGATGGAACTGACGGGTGAAATTGCAGACGGAGTAGTCTTGAATTACCTCGTTTCTCCTGACTACAACAACCGGGCAATGGACGCTTTGCAAAAGGGCGCGGAGAAAGCTGGGCGATCTATAGACGAGATTGACCGTCCCCAGCTAGTTGTGTGCTCTGTGCATGAAGATCGAGACACTGCTCTCAGCATGGCAAGAAATATGGTCGCTCAATACCTTGGGCAACAACCCCACATAATGGAAGCATCTGGTGTGCCTAAATCATTACTTGACGATGTGGGGCAAATTTTGACCTGGCCAGCTACCCATGAGCAGGTGGAAGCAGCAGCAAAATTGGTTCCCGATGACATTGTCCAAATGTTGACTGCCTCAGGAACTGCCGCCGAAGCTCGGGAGGCCGTCGCCGGTTACATGGCTAACGGCTGCACTTCACCAGTTCTGTACCCACTCGGTGACGTATACGCAACGATTGATGCATTTGCCGGGTGGGACCACAACTCTTAGACGGCAGTAGATAGCTGCGTTATCAGCTGATCCGAAAACAATTTTCAGTCAACAACTTTCTTTGTTAACTCTTGCTTCTTTCTTTGTTAACTCTTGACTCTAAGCGCTCACCGGGCACCGAGAGTGTGGCATGATGCGAGGGTTCGAAGTCGAATTTAACGATAGGGCGGATAATGCGGAAAAGATTAATTGCACTACTTGCAGTGCTGTTTGCCTTCGGCATGCTTACGGCATGTGGAAGCGACGACAGCAGTTCATCAAGCAGTAGCGAAGCAAGTTCTTCATCTGAGACAGAAGAAGAGGCTGATTCTGGGCCAGAGACCAAGGCAGCTTTCATAATGGTCGCACCAATTGGTGATGCCGGGTGGAATTACGCCCATGATGTTGGTCGCCAATACGCCGAAGAAATGACTGGGGTTGAAACTGCGTACGTGGACGCCGTTCCCGAGGGAACGGCTGATTTCGGCAATTACGTTCGGGATTTCATTGACCAGGGCTACAACGTAATTATCGGTACCTCTTTCGGGTACATGGATGACATGTTGGCGCTTGCTGATGAATACCCCGACGTCGTTTTTGAACACGTTTCCGGTTACAAGATGAATGAAACAAACTTCGGAAACACCTTTGGCCGCATGTATGAACCTCGCTACTTGTCCGGCATGGTTGCTGGCTCAGCAACAACGTCAAATCTGATCGGCTACGTGGCGGCGTTCCCGATTCCAGAAGTAATTCGCGGAATCAACGCTTTCACACTTGGTGTTCAAGCAATTAACCCAGACGCTGAAGTAGAAGTGATTTGGACAAGTACCTGGTTCGATCCTGCAGTAGAAGGCGATTCAGCTCAAGCCCTCTTGGATAAAGGCGCCGATGTGATCGCTATGCATCAAGACTCCACTGCTGCCGGTGAAAAAGCTGAAGCAGCGGGGGCACGTTGGGTTTCCTATAACACCGATATGAGTGAATTTGCTCCTGAAGCGTTCCTGACCGCACCTGTATGGAACTGGGGTCCGCGATACGTAGAGATTATTGAAGCGGCACAAGCCGGCACCTATGCGCCAACTGCATACTGGGGCTCAATGGCTGAGGGAATCGTTGATCTAGCTCCAATAGCGAGTGATGTTGACCAAGGAGTTGTAGATCAGGTGATGGAAGCGAAGGCCGCAATCATCGCAGGTGATCTACACCCATTCACCGGGCCTATCAACGATCAGGATGGAAATGAAGTTCTGGCCGCCGGAGAAGTCATGGATGACGGCGCAATGCTCGGAATGATGTTCTTCGTCGAAGGCGTAATCGGATCTACAGGCTGAGTTAGCCAATCAAAGGACAACCTTTAGCGGCGTCGGCGCGAAGTATTCACGTCGGCGCCGCTATCGCGTTCTCGCTACCAGAATTTCATTGATATGAACCAGGCTCCATTTTCGATTAACGACTCAGCATTAGCAGTCGAGCTATCCGACGTTTGGAAGTCTTTCCCTGGCGTTACGGCAAACGCTGGAGTGAATCTAAGTGTACGGACTGGCAGCATTCACGCCCTGTTGGGAGAGAATGGAGCTGGAAAATCAACGCTGATGAACATCCTCGCCGGGGTATACCGACCAGATAGTGGAGAGTTGAGGATTCACGGTCAATCCCAACAGTTTCGGAACCCTGCTGACGCCCTAAGCGCTGGAATTGGAATGGTCCATCAAGAGTTCCGATTAATCCCATCTTTTTCGGTGGCTGAAAACGTGATTCTTGGGTCGGCTCCAAGAGTTCTGCGGACCAAGCAAGTCGAGTTAAAAGTCTCGGAACTAGCCGAACGGTTTGGTCTCAAGGTTGATCCTTCTCAACCGCTTTGGCAACTCTCTATGGGCGAGCGCCAAAAGGTAGAGATATTAAAAATTCTTTGGCGCAACGCGCAAGTATTGATTCTTGACGAACCGACCACGGTACTGACACCAAGCGAAGTTGATGAACTAGGCGAGATTTTGACAAAAATGGCAGATGACGGCAGGTCCATCATCTTCATTAGCCATAAGTTGCACGAAGTTTCGGGGATATGCGATGAGGCAACTGTGCTGCGACAGGGGAAAACCGTAGCGAGTGCCCTACCAATTGAGTCAACTGATCAGCGCGAGTTGGCCCAGTTAATGGTCGGCACTTCCGCTAGTACCGCAGACAGGCCCGAACCCAATACCCCCGGAGCTCCTGTATTAAAGCTCAATGGATTAAGCACCTTGGGAGATCGTGGACTCGAGGCCTTCTCTAACCTCAGCTTTCAAGTCAACGCTGGTGAAATCATCGGCATCGCTGGCGTCGCCGGTAATGGCCAGCGCGAGCTAGCCGATGTGATCGCAGGGCTCAGACCTTCCACCAGTGGTTCGTTGTTAATGAACGATGCTGACATCACCGATGCCAGTCCTCAATTTCGATTTAGGTCCGGACTCGCTTACATACCCGAGGATCGTTTAGGAGTTGGGTTAGCACCAAGACTGTCGATAACCGACAATGCGATTTTGCGGGTTTACCGTCAACAACGCCGCGGCCCGTTTATTTTGGCCGAGAAAGCGCTGGCATATTGCAAAGACATTGTGCAACGTTTTGGTGTCCGTTCAGCAGACTTCAACGGGCCTATTGCGGCACTCTCGGGGGGCAATCTCCAACGTTTGCTAGTTGGCAGAGAACTTGATGGACAACCCTCAGTGATAGTGGCCTCGCAGCCAACGCGCGGCCTTGACGTCCAGGGTGTTAAAGCAATACAAGAACTCCTCATCGAGCAACGAAATTCTGGTGTCGCTGTAATTATGATCTCTGAAGACTTAGACGAGTTATTGACTATCGCCGACCGGCTTCTAGTCATGGAAAGTGGAATTATTCGAGGCGAATTTGATCCTCGAACTGCGTCGCGAGATGCCGTTGGAATAGCGATGCTCTCTGATGGACAGGCAATGACTGAAATATGAGACAGCCGCGCCTCAGTCTTCGAGAACAACCACTACCAGGTGGGCAACCCCTTGCTTTTGGGGCCGGGTTGCTTATTGCACTGATTGTCGGAACATTGCTGCTACTCGCCGCTGGGCACGATCCCTTGAAGATCTACTCCCGTATGTTTGAAGCCTCACTTGGAGATCCAGATGCTTGGGCAAAGACAATTAACCGAGCGGTGCCTCTCGGTTTAGCAGGGCTCGCGGTGGCAGTAGCAGGATCCATGGGGCTTTGGAACATTGGCGCCGAAGGCCAAATTATGGCAGGTGCGATTGCCGCTGCGTGGGTTGCACGAATTGGAGGAGATTGGCCTGGAATCATCCTGATTTCAATGATGCTCATCGCCGCAATAGGAGGCGGTGGGGTTCTAGCACTGGGGCCCGCCCTAGCCCGAGCAAAACTAGGCGTGAATGAAATCATCACGACATTGATGTTGAACGAAGTGGCAATTCGGTTAGTCCAATGGCTGATACATGGCCCATGGAAAGATCCCGATTCTTTCAATTTCCCACTCGCACCAATGCTTCCTGACCAAGCTCGTTTACCCACATTGTTCAGCAGAACTCATTTCGGCCTTCTCATAGCAGTTGCCGTTATCGTCATCGCTTCAGTGGCAGTCCGGTACACCGCATGGGGTTACGAGTTGAGGATTGCTGGTTCTTCGGAAGCCACAGCACGCTATAGCGGTATTTCTCTGTCTAAGAAAATCCTCACCGTCCTCGTGTTAAGTGGTGCGATCGCAGGACTAGCAGGAGGAATTGAGCTAACAGGCACAGCCGACCGTCTAACTGAAACTATCTCCAACGGGTTCGGCTTCGCCGGCATCATCGTTGCTGCTCTCGCATTAATGCGCCCTTCGGGTGTAGCTGTCGTCGCTTTACTTTTCGGAGCAGTACAAATTGGCGGACAAAGTATCCAAACACTGGGCGTTTCCTCTTCTGTTTCCACAATCTTGCAAGCCTTCGTTCTGTTTGGCGCCATTGGAGCCGGAGTGTTAAGCCGCTACCGAATTGTTTTAGATGCCAACACACGTTCTATAAAGAAGGAAATGAGTGATGACTGAGGCCTCAATCATTGGGCTTTTTGTCGCAACCGTCTCTTTCGGCGCCCTCCTCTACCTAGCTGCGCTTGGTGAACTTCTAGCCGAAAAGGCAGGTGTCCTTAACCTCGGTGTTGAAGGCATGATGGCCATTGGCGCCGTAACTGCGTTCATAATTGGAGTCGAACTTAAGAACCCCTGGGCAGCGTTACTGGTTGCAATGCTGAGCGGCGCGCTTTTGGCTTCAGTGCACGGTGTCTTTACAGTTGGGTTAGGTGCCGAACAAGTTGTTTCTGGTTTATCGCTAACCATATTGGGCCTTGGGCTAGCGGCATATTTAGGTAAAGACTACGTAGGCCTACCACCGGGCGCCGAGTTAGTTCCGGTCGAATGGGGAGGCCTTTCTGACCTACCTTGGATCGGACCAATTTTCTTTAATCAAGCTCCCATTGTTTATTTGGCTCTTTTGATGGGAATTGCAGTGAGCCTTGTGCTGTCCAGTACACGCCTCGGCTTGGCTTTACGAGCTGCGGGTGAATCAGCTTCATCTACAGACTCCGCTGGTCACTCAGTGTTGGGTTTACGTCTATCAGCTGTCGCTGCCGGTGGCGCCCTGGCTGGGGCGTCCGGTGCATATCTGACCTTGAGCATCACCCCCCAGTGGGCTGAAGGACTTACAGCCGGTAGGGGTTGGATCGCTGTCGCTCTGGTGATCTTTGGGGCATGGCGCCCAGGGCGCGTGGGAATTGGCGCTTTAATCTTTGGTGGCACGCTTGCGTTGAAAACACGTTTACAACCATTCGGTGTCGAATTTTCACCGATTATTCTTTCAATGCTTCCTTATGTGCTTACGCTCGCGATTCTTCTCATAATTTCCGTGCGAGCACGTAAGAGGCCTTCCCCAGCACCTTTTGGGTTGGGTTTGGCATACCGTCGCGAGGAACGCTAGTTACTTTTTTGTTAGGGGTAGCTAGAGAATTGCTCTTGCAGCCGCCCAAAAGTAAGCGATGACGATAACAAGAAAGGCGAACCGCCAGATCCGTTTTCTCACGTGTTCTAACTTAAACGTCTCGTTTTAGTACTTCCAATTCTGCGCTACGAGACCTTCAAGGTCATAGCAACAAGGCAATGAGGTGGAAGTTCAATTACAGGCGACAAACCGCTAGACATTTCTATTTGAGACCGTCGAACTGAGTCAGGATTGTCCCAAGTGTTTTGTGTTGTTGGGTCCGAATGATGCAGCAACTCACAGGAAACGGGTTCCAGGTGTGAACCCGACAACTCGACCGTCAACTCCACATTGGCTTCAGTGGAACGGTTTACTGCAAAGACGTATAACTCGTTACCTTCACTCAATATTGCTGCGCCATCCAACATGGCTACCGAATCAAATTCGGGTGAAGGTACTGCCGGTCCGCTGTAACCCAGACGCAATGAATTTCCTGCGCGCCGCCCTACGAACATCGCTAAGGCTTCAAAAATAGTTTGTCGGAGTAGCTTGTCGTCTTTTGTGAGGATTGGAGCAATCACGTTTGCAATCTGTGCAAGATTGGCAACCTTCACAACATCAGCGTTACGAATGAAACTCATCAAGAATTGGGCGCACACCAGAGCATCCTGAAGGTCATATATTTCTTCAACCAGATGCGCTGGGAATTTCCCATCAGCCCACATTCCGTCCCAATTGCGCGTCCGATACCAAACGTTCCATTCATCAAAAGCTATAAACGGACGCCGAGTCGAACGTCGTTTCCCAGCGACGTAACGACATACAGAATCAATTTCAGCAATTTGTCGGTCAATGGCAACGCCTGAAGTCAAAAATGCTGAAGTGTCTCCCGAGTAATTATCTAGATATCGGTGAGTAGATAGATAGTCGGCGAAACCCCCAACTGACTCCAGTGCGATCTGATCCCAGGTGAGGTAAGTCGAACTCTCAGGCAAAGACGTGCCCGACACGACAAGTTCAATTGAAGGATCGACGAGTTTCATCATGTGAGCTGCCTGTCTCGCTTTAGTCCCATATTCAGCTGCCGACATGTGTCCGATTTGCCAGGGCCCATCCATTTCATTCCCTAGACACCACAGTGGGACTGGTTGTGTTGACGTTGGGTCGTCATTTGCTCGTTGTCTACTAACTTCCGTTGTCGAATTACCGTTGGTGTATTCGACCCAGTCAGCAGCTTCTTCAGGAGTGCCAGTCCCCAGGTTCACTGCGAACATTGGAGACCAACCCATTCGTTCAGTTAACGACAAGAACTCATTTGTACCGAAGGTGTTTGGTTCTATTGTTCCCCACGCCAGCTCCCGACGGGTGGGACGTTCAGTGACTGGGCCGACGCCGTCTCGCCAGTGATAATTGGAAACGAAATTTCCCCCGGGATATCTCATAACAGTGAACTCGAGTTCTCTCAAGGCAGCGAGCACATCTGTCCGGCACCCAAATTCGTCCGCGTGAATTGATGAGGGATCAAATACACCCTGGTATACCGCTCGACCCATATGTTCTAAAAAGCCCCCGAAGATACGAGGATCCACTGAGCCCACATGATGTTGTGGATGGAGATTGAAGGTGGCTTTAGTCACGCCGGGAGCGTAGTTCCAAATAGACAGTCACTGTCTCTCGATAGCAACACAACAAGCGCCATGTGATATTTGATTTGAATGG
>CEVE01061172.1_pt1 | contig 39465 bp, 30 predicted proteins | sample 356431 | NCBI WGS metagenome assembly CEVE01 (sample SAMEA2622764, study PRJEB7988) | marine metagenome | isolation source: saline water (ENVO:00002010), including
CTACTATTCCTACAAGGACCAAGGGTATCAGTCCGACTGTGATTTTCGGCCAGCGGGGGGCTTTTGGCAAGGTATCCAAATCGGTTATGAGGGCTTCTGAGTCGATTGAGGACGAAATGTTCCACGCTCGTTCGATGCCAGCGAGATGACCGGCCCCGACAACGGCCAAAACCCGGCCTCTTTCAGATAACAATCTAATTTTATTCGCCATGTACTGATCTCTTTCATCTATGAGTACTGAACCTGCCTTTGGAGCAACGTCCCTAGCTTCCTCCAGTACCTTCGTTAACATATCAGAATCCTCCAGAAGTGCTTCAATGTCCTCAGGCTCTTCTGCCTCATCATCCCATAGTAATGCGTTCAATACTCTAAATTTCTCAAAGAAACCCATATTCTTCCACGCTCTCTTCAAGGTGGTCACGATATCCCGGTCAATCAATTCAACAGGAATTTCATTCTCGATGGCTAGATCGATAGCCCGGAGTAATTCAGCCCCGGGGCTTTCTCCGTGCTCAATGCCCATGCGTCTTTGCTGACTTGCCAAGGCGGATTGCAGAAGTATCATCCCGGATCTACCGTCCTTTATGATTGACAACAGATCTTCATCATCTAAAGCTGAGGGGTTTTGGAGAGAGTTCAATCGTGACTCACAAAGTTCCACTGCAATTACATCTGGATCGAAATCCTCTATTTGTTCTTGAACAAGATCTATTGAAGATCTGCTGATATGTGCGGTACCAACGACTCTTATTTTCTTAGTCAAATCAATAATTGGAATACTCATTTGATAACCACATCCTTTGAACAATGCAACATCGAAGTTAGGAGATCATTGTGTTCTTTGACGTCATGGACCCTGAGAACATCGATACCCATCATAAACGCGGTTGCTGCCACTCCTAGGGTACCTTCCAATCTTTCTGAGGGCATCTCCCGCCCCAGTAGGTCGGCAAACATTCTCTTTCTGCTGACTCCCCATAGGATTCTTACATCATCCCTAGGGATCAGATCCTTACCAATCCTCAACAACTGAAGATTATGATCAAGCGTCTTACCGAAACCTATGCCCGGATCGATCAGTATTTTGGATGGTTCGACACCATTGGATTCCAGGTCTGCAACCCTAGACGCGAGATAATCTCCGACCTCGGTTACTACGTTGCCGTATACCGGATAATTTTGCATGGTCCCCGGGTCCCCCTTTTTGTGCATCACACACAACCAGACGTTTGTCGAAGCGACCAAACTCATCATTTGGGGGTTTTCTGCGCCCGACACGTCATTTATCATTTTACAACCGATAGCGACAGCTTTCCTAGCCACATCAGGTTTCATGGTATCTATCGAAATGAAAGCGTCCGGCCGAGCCTTCAGGATGCCTTCGATAACTGGCAATACTCTCTGAGCCTCAGATTCCGAATCAACAGGCTCAGCCCCCGGTCGCGTCGATTCGCCACCGATGTCAATTATGGACGCACCCTCGTCTAACATCCTCAGCCCATTCGTTACCGCCTCATCGATTGTGGATGACCTGGATTTGGGAAAAAATGAGTCTGGCGTGACATTTACTACGCCCATCAAGGCTGGTAACGCCCCTCCTCCGGCGAACGCCTCATCCCCCAAAGTACGCACCCATTGGCCCCGGAAACGACGTTGGCTTTATGATGTGATGGAATGCGATGCTCTCCAAGATGGAAGAGGGCAATGCCGGTCAGCCCGGAGAAAGTACGCTTCCGCCAGAGACCGTTGAGCTTATGCAATCTATTGTTTTGAGGCATAATCCATCAGACTCTCACCACATGAGGAGCCTGATGACAAATGCAGGTTTGCTATCCGGTGCATACGCAATGGCGGCTGGATTGGTGTGGTGGATTACCGTGGCCAAGGGCGGCTCACAATTAGGGGATTCTGACATACCCGACTCATTATTGGGTTTGGATTTCAGCACGGCAAGCATTGTAGTCCCAATTTTGGTACTCCTTTCAACTGCCGTATTTGTATTCGGCAGTTACAGAGGGACTCCAGGTGCCCTACTGTTTGGAGGTGGTACAGCATTGCTTGTGGCGTACCTCACAATCGAGCCAATGGGCCTTCTGGTTGTCGGTTCAATTGATGAGGTGACAACCGCCTTGGCAGCAACGGCGAGGCTGGCAGTACTTTCCCTCCTGACATATCTGGCTGTTATGAGCGGTATAAGTGCCATTCTGCTCTCATGGGTCCTTGGTCAGCACCACTATCTCCCATTCGATGTTTTTGAGGTTGTCAAGGGGTACAAGGAGGGAGAGGATGATGTGTCATCACCTATCCCGTAGCACGTGGATAACACAGGGCTGCCTCACTTGGATGTCATAAGACTCGGACATAGAATAGATCGAGACAAGAGGATTACCTCTCATCTGGGGCTGACTGCAAGAGCTCTCGGAGCCGATAGTATAGTTGTTTTCGGTGATGAGGACCCTGGACTTATCCAATCTCTTGATGACGTTGTTGAAAGGTTCGGAGGCTCGTTCAGCGCGAGTTTTGGAAAAAGCCCAATCAAGTATCTGAGATCGTTTAAGTCGGGTTCTGGAAAATTCAAACCCGGAACTGTCGTTCACCTCACCATGTACGGAGAAGACTACAGGGAAACATTTCCAAAAATCAGGCGGGACAGGCCAATTGCCTTCGTCGTTGGAGGCACTAAAGTCCCAGGGGAGTTGTTTAGTATTGCAGATTACAACGTTTCTGTCGGAAATCAACCACACTCCGAGGTCGCCGCCCTCGCGATAGCGCTCAATGAGTGGCACAAATCTGTGGCTACAAAAGGGAAATTTTTCAATCCACAAATCGAGATTTTACCATCTGAAAGGGGTAAGTCAATCATCGAAAGAGAATAGGGCTGTTTGTCAATGTATAAGAATCGTATCCAGCCATCATAATCGATGTCGGAGGAGTCGGGCCATGCCGGGTTCAGTCCGGGCCGGGGCCAATCTGGGGTATCAGACCCTCCCCACTTTCCCGATGCAGCCGACAAGTTAGTGGATACCAAGTCGCTAGATCCATTCTCCGGGCCTACTGGAGTTCTGTTATTGGCAGATGGAACAAGGATGCAAGGAAGGTTGTTCGGATCCTGTGGCATAGGCCAAGGAGAAATAGTGTTCACTACGGGTATGTGTGGATATCAAGAAAGTATGACCGACCCGTCTTTCAGAGGACAAATCTTGACCTTCACATGGCCTTTGCTCGGAAATTATGGCATCCACAGAGGCATGAGCGAGTCGTCCGGATTGCACCCACGCGGCATTGTATGTCGGGAACTTATGCTGAATCCCGACCATCGTGATTCAATAGGAAGCGTACATGAGTTCCTAGCCGCACATAACGTCCCGGGAATCTGCGATATAGATACCCGATCACTTACTCGCAAAGTGAGGGAACATGGTACGATGCTGGCTATATTTGGACCCTCGGAACAAGAAGAGGAAATGTCGGTTTTATTGGACCAGATGGAACCTCCGGATAAAAACGATCTCGTGGCAGAGGTTACAATCACAAAACCCGTCGTAATCAACCCTGGCGCACTTTCCGCCTCCGGGAGCCCCCTCAGAAAGTTAGCTGTTCTGGATTGTGGAATCAAATTTAATATTCTCAGAGAGCTATGTAATAGGTTTGAGGTAATGTGGTGTCCAGCAGACATGGAATTACAGGATATCATGACTTTATGGTCTCCAGATGCGCTTTTTGCCTCAAACGGACCGGGCGACCCTGCACATCCGGGAGCGGCAAGAAAAGCAAAAGAAACACTCGCAGGAGCTGTACGCCAAGGATTACCAGTCATGGGGATATGCTTGGGACATCAGCTAATGGGCTTGGCTGCCGGTCTGAGAACCTACAAACTCAGGTACGGCCATCGCGGGGCGAATCAGCCGGTGTTGGACCTCCAGTCAAACAAAGTTCACATAACGAGTCAGAACCATGGTTTTGCGGTTGAGGATCCATCTCGGGGCATGTTGGCTCCTCACCCCTCCGGAGCCCTTTCAGACACTGGAGAGAACATATTGAACAGTGAATTTACAGTTAGATACATCAACGCGAATGACGGCACTGTCGAAGGCTTGGATCTCATTAACAGGCCATGTTTCACCATCCAATTCCATCCTGAGGCTTGCCCCGGCCCTCATGACGCCTCATTGTTGTTTGATCGTTTCTCGACCACGGTCGATGACAACATCAAATCCCACCAAGAGCTAAGGAGTAGGGCCTGATGCCAAGAAGGAACGATCTCGAAAGGATCGTAATCCTAGGGTCTGGACCTATCAGGATTGGACAAGCGGCCGAGTTCGATTTCTCTGGTTCACAGGCTTGTCGAGCTCTGCGAAATGACGGATTTGAAGTCATTTTAATCAACTCCAACCCTGCGACGATTCAGAATGACCCAGAAATGGCTGACAAGATATACATCGAACCCCTATTGCCCGAGGTCGTTGCTAGAATTTTGGAGATAGAGTCCCCTGATGCTTTGCTTGCGGGGATGGGCGGTCAAACTGCTCTAAATATTGCCACAGCACTCGCTCACGACGGCACCTTGGCCCGCTTGGGCGTCGAGTTGATAGGGTGTGACCTGGATGCCATTGATGACGCTGAAGACAGGGACCGATTCAAGAAAGTCTGCGAGGAAATTGACTTGCCGGTATGCAAAGCTATCGCATGTAGTTCGATCGATGAGGTTTTGACAGCTGCAGACAAGTTGGGCTCATTTCCACTGTTGATTCGTCCCGCTTTCACTTTGGGCGGGCTTGGAGGAGGCACTGCATTTAACACAGGTGAACTAGTTGAAATTGCCCGACAGGGAATTTTGCACTCGTCGATTGGACAGGTTTTGATTGAGGAGAGTATACTGGGTTGGCAGGAACACGAATATGAAGTGATGAGGGATGCCTCAGACAACGCGATCATCGTTTGTACAATGGAGAATCTAGATCCAATGGGAGTACATACAGGTGAGTCAGTAGTTGTCGCTCCTCAACAAACACTGTCTGACCGTGATCACCAGAATCTCCGCGATGCTGCGCTTAAACTGATCAGGAGGCTGAATATAAAGGGCGGTTGTAACGTTCAATTCGCGGTAGAGCAATCTACAGGAGAATACAGAGTTATCGAGGTGAATCCAAGAGTAAGCAGATCGTCTGCTCTTGCCTCAAAAGCGACAGGATACCCAATAGCAAGGATGGCCGCGTTGATCGCTGTGGGCTATACTCTGGATGAATTGCCAAATCCAATAACAGGTGAAGGGACAACTGCGGCGTTCGAGCCGACGCTAGACTATTGTGTTGTAAAAATCCCTAGATGGCCCTTTGACAAGTTTAGGACAGCAGACCGAACCATCGGCACTTCCATGAAATCCACTGGGGAGGTGATGGCTATTGGGCGAAGGTTCGAAGAGGCATTTTTGAAGGCATGGTCCAGTTTGGAGTATGGCCATCCTCATCCAAGACCGCTAACAATGGCCGATGCTTCTGGTGGGGAAACAATGGACCAGAGATCGTCAACACCCCTCGACGATAAGACTCTGGAAGATTGGCTCGCAGTCCCTTCAGATCGTAGGATGGGGGCGTTGTTTGAAGCCTTCAGGAGAGGTTGGGAAATTGACAGGGTCAGAGAGGTAACCGGGGGCGTGACAAGGTGGTTCCTTCACAGATTTCAATCAATGGCCCGGGTTGAGAGGGAAATAATTGATTTTGGGTTAAAAAATAATCTTAATGACCTGTCTCCGATTCAAATCAGAAACTGGAAGGGTTTCGGATTTTCAGACGCTCATATCCACGATGCAATTTCGAATTTTTCCCAAAATAATTTGTATGAAGGACAGATTGAAATAACCAAATTACGGCATAGTATGCTCATTCATCCTGTCTACAGAATGGTGGACTCGTGTGCAGCAGAATTCGCTGCGGTTACCCCTTACTATTACTCAACATATGAAGGCGGTAATACCTTCGAAGGGGTTGATAGGGTCGCAAAAAATAACAATAGCAAATCCAAGAGGATGGTCGTGATCGGATCAGGACCTATCAGAATCGGCCAAGGCATTGAATTCGATTACGGGTGCGTTCATGCAGTTGGCGCGATAAGGGACATGGGTCATGAGGCCGTAATTATTAACAACAATCCCGAAACGGTATCTACGGATTTTGACACAAGTGATAGGCTTTATTTTGATCCACTGACACTAGAATCCGTTATCGAGATACTCCTAAGAGAGAATGCAGACGGGATTTTACTCCAATTTGGCGGGCAGACAGCCATCAATCTGGCTGTCCCACTAGAAAATCAACTAAATCACTTGAAGGATATGGGTGTCAATCTAAAAATGTCAGGGACTTCTCCTGATTCAATTGACGAGGCCAGTGATAGGTATCGATTCGAGAAATTCGCAGCGAAAAACAATCTTTTGATGCCCAGGGGAGCAACCGCCATTAGCCCTGCGGAAGTCAGAGAGGCAGTTGGAGAAATTGGATTTCCAGTCCTCATCAGGCCATCGTATGTTCTTGGTGGCCGTGGGATGGAGGTCCTTACAGGAAAATCACAGCTTGAGGCATACATGCAAGAGGCATTTATTGCGCCAGAAAAACCACTGCTTGTGGATGAGTACCTCGGTAATGCGATTGAATTGGACGTTGATGCGGTGTGTGATGGAACCGACGTTCTAATTGGAGCTATCATGGAGCATCTTGAAGAGGCAGGAATTCATTCCGGGGATTCAACCTGCTTCATACCTACTCAAAATGTATCACAAGACATGCTGAAAATGGTGGAAGATTGGACAAAAACAATCGGTTTGGAACTCGGAATCATCGGCTGTTATAATATACAGTTCGCAATAAGAGGTAAGGAACTTTTCGTGCTCGAGGTAAACCCGCGTGGCTCTAGGACATTCCCATTTGTAGCCAAGTCTACAGGTATACCTCTTGCACGAATTGCAGCAAGAATAACCATGGGAGACAAGCTTTCAGATCTTCCAATTCCGGCAAGGCAGGTAGACGCTGTTGCTGTGAAGGCCCCCGTTTTCCCGTTCATCAAACTCAGGGGGCTAGATCCAGCACCAGGGCCCGAAATGAAATCTACTGGAGAGGTCATGGGCTCTCATAAGACAGCGGCGGCAGCATATCTGAAGGCTAGAATGGCAACTGAAATTCCGGTTCCCACGCATGGCGGTGTATACCTCACCGTGAAAGACGAGGACAAAGACTCAATCATGGACATGGCAAAATCACTCGACAAATTGGGATTCGTATTATACGCAACACGAGGAACTGCCGACGTCCTCAGAGAGGCTGGAAAATTGCCTGTCAACACAGCTTACAGAATCGCTGAACAGGGGTCGCCAGATGCACTTGATTTGATGAGACAAGGCAAAATTCAACTCATTATCAACACGCCCACGAGCTCAGGTGGAGCAGTTCTGGATGGAAACATGATGAGGAGGTTGGCGGTTGAGCTAAATATTCCGTTTGTCACAACATTGTCAGGTGCGAAAATGGAGGTTTTGGCTATATCTGAACTCAGGAAAGGTGTGCCAGAACCGCGAAGTTTGACAATAGGAACCGTCTAGAGCGAATCGAAGAGTAATAGGACTGATTTTTGATCCAACTCTGCCATCATTGTGGATACTTTTGGCCCCTTTGACTTGCCAACCAGCAGTGTGTATAGGGCTTCATAGCAGTCTGAGACGCGAGTTTCGCAGTTCTGAATGGCGACGGCGATTGCTGAGTTGATTGCATCATCATTCCAATCTGCGCCATTGAGCCGATCACCCAGCGCTTTTAGAAAAGATAGTTGGGAACTTGACAGGGAGTGTCTTATTTTTTCTGTAACAACATCAGTCACCTCTATCCTGAAATCAGTTGGAAAGTGATCACTTTCAATCCAATTTCTCAGCCTTTTTAATTTCAAAACAAGATCCTCTGTCGGATGTTCAGGTATATGGCCCGAGTTTCTAAGGGATTCCCATATCTGATCATCGTCTTTCCTGATCTGAGCCAATAAAGCGAGATGACGTAGGGGAACTTGGCTCCCAGAAACTCCTCCATTCCTGTTTTTCTGACTCATCCTCAGTGCGCCTAACGAAGTTTCTGCCGCTACTCTCTTCCTCCTGGGCATATCGGGTTCTATTGTTGGAGGAAATGAAGCGATCCTCTCATATTCGTCGGCGATATCAAAAAGCATTTTACCTGTGTTGAAATCAATGTGTTTTGACATCTTCGATCTTGCAATCAGGTATCTCAAAATCTCTGGTGGAACTATATTGAGGGCTTCGATTGGCCCTATTGTGTTGCCTGTAGAACTTGACATCGGGCCTCCGCCTTTGATTTGAATCCATTCATAGACCATTTTGGGTGGAGGTTCGTAACCGAGAATCTTGGAAATCGGAATGGCCGTGTCATATGAACCGCCTGATGCACCATGGTCCTTGCCGGCCGGCTCACAGGTAATGCCGTGAAGGCCCCACCTCGCTGCCCAGTCTACTCTCCACGGCATTTTCCCGTCTGCCTTTCTTATGTCTGAAACACCTTCAATTCCATTACCATCTATCCATCTTACAAATGGGCGATTGTAATCAATGATTGTGACATTGTCAAACGAGCCATCAGAGTTTAGTGGATTGTAGGGGAACCACTCTGATCCTAATTCCCTGCCTGAAATAGACTCTATTATGCCCTTTATGTCCTCTCGACGAGACATCGCTTCGTGTATCAGATCCTCCAAAACGCCAGATGAATAGACCTCATGATTCATGATTAATTGGGGTTTTACCCCGATTTCCTCTAATGCCTTGAGAAACGGGCCCAAGAAAAAATCACAATAATTGCCTAACTTCGGATCAGGCATGCCGTTTTGGTTTGGTGCAGGTACGAATGCGAGTGGATGCCCGATGTATCTCTCATATGACTGGTCAAGAAACGAGTAAACTCTTCTCAAAGGATCCATGCTGTCAACTATGAAGATATAACGTGATTCGAGTCCGAGGTCTAGACAACTTCTGTGAATCATCTCAGCAGACAGAATCTCGCGCAAGTGGCCGATATGGAAGCTACCTGATGGTGTTATACCTGAGGCGATTGTTTGTTGATTTCCCCTCGAGGCTAGTAATTTAGCCGCGTGATCAGCCCAGTGCATATGCCTACACTCTCATATCCTTGCGGCCCTAACTAACGCTCTCAGGGGGATGCCATCGATGTCATCCATCCATGTCTTGTTGACGAGCGCCAAACACAAGACGGCCTCTGCCCCAGCATTCCTGAGGCGCTGAATGGTCTTCCTCATAGTCAATCCAGAAGAAACGACATCATCTATGACGACCACTCTTTTGCCTTCAACTCCGGCAAACACCTCGGATAAGTGGCCCCCTTCCTCTTCGCTGATGCTTCGTGCAACGCTCAGTTCTAGGTCCATGCCAGCGGCAATGCAGGTTGCAAACGGAATCCCATTGATTGATATCCCTACTATTGTTTCTACCTCCGTACCGATTTCTTCTACCATGATATCCGCAAGAACTTCGGAAACAGATTCTATCCTCTCTCCTTTTACTGCAATTGATCTCCATCCGACTCTGATGTCCGCGGGGTGATCCTCCATTGGCTGTTGACTCGATGACAGCCACTGAATGGTAGTTTGGGATAATGATAGCTCATCTGCTATTTGTTGGGAATTGAGCCCCTTCGCCTTCATTGTAGTCACTGCGGAGCGTAGTTCATCGATTGACTGTGGGGGCATGATACTATCCCAACACCATGGGACAAGAATGCTTCGTCAATAATGGTGTATTTGCGTCTAGAATCGACCAGTTGATCCAAAACCGCCGGAACCCCTAGTGGTATCTCCTAATCCATCAGTACTAACCTCTGTGAACTCAACATTCGGAATCGGAGCGATGACTATTTGCGCTATCCGCTCTCCTTTTTGAATTATGTAAGAGGAACCTTCTCCAATCCAAGTCATGAGCACGAACAATTCCCCCCTGTAATCAGCATCTATTGTGCCAATGCTATGGGGTAGTATCAGCCCCCTTTTTCCAAGGGACGATCTGGCCCTTATTTGGCCCTCATATCCTTCTGGGATTGCAACTTTGAGCCCCGTCGGCACCATTGTGGAACTTCGAAATGTGACTTCTGTTTGCTCTACTGCTCTGATGTCCCATCCCGCTGCATATTCCGACCCTTTCTCTGGCAAAACGGCATCCTCATGCGTCCTAACGACCTTTACCTCGACGGCGACATCCATGTACGGCGCACCCGGATCCTGCCCATATCCTCTCCGGTGAGGTGAAAAAGGCAAGGCGCTACGACCGGCCATGACCTCATTTGATTATGAGTCCCTGCTCGACAGGGCTAGGGAACTAATTCCCAAAGACATCAGTGAGAGGGCCAGGTGGACAATGCCTGAGCCCGAAATACTGTTGGAGGGCAACCAGACAATATTACGTAACTTCTCATCGATAGTCGATTCAATGGACAGGGATGCAAACCATGTGTACCAATTTCTAATCAACGAACTTGGGACCTCAGGCACCCAAGAAAACACAAGGATCCTGCTGAAAGGCAGAGTACCTCCCAAGAGAATCAAAGAAAAGATTGTTTCCTACGTGAAGACCTTCATATTGTGCGATCAGTGTCGTGCACCCGACACGAGATTCATCAAGGAAGACAGAACGACCTTGCTTAAGTGCCAGGCCTGTGGGGCTACACGTCCCGTGCGACTCTGAAAATAGAAAACGACCTAAGGGTACTAGGGGGACTTCCCGGGAGGAGGCGCTCGGCTGCAAAGGCACCCCTTCATCTAGGCTGCCGGGCGTCATATCTTCTTTCCGAAATATCATTCTTGTATCTGGTGCCCAAGTGCTTACCATTTTCGAGAAGCCAATTAGAGAACTTTGTGGAGCCCATCGGAGGACCGTCTGAAGCCATGAGGCCCTGCATTAAACCATTTATTTCTGCCATAGTTATCACATCGTCCCTGAGGAATGCCCCAATCCCTCTACCCACTAGCCAACCCATTCGAGGCGGGATTGATATGAATATTCTTCGAACCCCTATTCCACGGGATATCAAACTGACGAACTCCCTGTATGAGAAAGTCTCAGGCCCTGCGACCTCGAGTATACTGTTTCGTTCATCTTGAGCAGCATCAATCGATATTTTCGCTACGTCGTCGATATGAATAGGCTGAACACTGTAGTCCCCGGTCCCAAATATTCCGAACACAGGCGACTTCCTGAGGATCCATGCTATGTTATTCACCAAAACATTACGCTGACCCCCGAAAAATAACGTCGGCCTGAGGATTGAATAATTTAGACCGGAGCTTATCAAGATCTGCTCTGTTTTTGCCTTTCCACTGAAGTAAGGCCAATCAGGGGCATCATTCACCTTGGACACGCTGAAGTGAACGACTTTCTCAACATTGGCCATAGCGGCTGCTTCAAACAAAATAGAACTATTTCTGGTGGCGATTTCATGGTCGTAACCGTGTTTTTCTTTCTTGTACCTAACCCAGTAAGTATTGTACAGTACCTTCGCACCTTGCATTGACTTGGCTAGATTATCAATATCTCTGAAATCGAGGGGCGCGATTTCTATTCTGTTTCCAAAAGGATTTTCACGGCCAACAGCGTTAGTCAGAGTCTTTACATTGACCCCCTTTTCTAACAATCTTTTCGTTATCCATCTCCCGGAATATCCGAGCGATCCGGTGACTACTTCAAAATCGTCGCCCATAGATCGCTATGGTGGCGTTGATTGAAAAGTTTCGTCCACATTTCTTCGTAGGCTTCAAGTTTGACCATCTTTAGAGGGGACTATGCAGCACCCCTTGATCGCCTTGACCTTCTCTTTGATGATGGCCACAATGGCCGTCTCGGGATGTATTCAAAATGAAGACACCCCGATTCAAACAGATCCAGAGACAGGCAATGAAGGAATATTCGTCACTGGTCCAGACGGGCTGCCGTCGGATAATCTCCCGTTGCAGCTAAACTTCAACCTCAGTGACGTAGGACAGGATGGAGCGGAGCCCAGCATAGGGGTTACATCATCAGGTTGTGTGTTTTTCATTGCTTTCGAGAAGGTCATGAGGTCGTGCGATTACGGCGGATCTTGGGAAGACGTGAAAGGGCCAATGTGCGCATTTCAGACCAATGATCCTTGGGGTTGGGTCGACCCCGTTACAGACCGAATATTCAACGTCCAAATGCAGGGATTGGAGACATCATGGATTTGCTGGAGCGACGATGACGGTGAAACCTGGTTAGGTAATCCACACGACTCTGGAACCACGCCAATCAATGACCACATCAAGCTGGCAACAGGTCCGTGGACTGATATCGGGTATGGTTTAGCGGGCCAATTTTCCCAGCAAATCTACGAGCAAGCAGTTTACTACTGTTACAACAAATTGGCTGGAATATTCTGCTTCACCAGCTTCGATGGCGGTGCATCGTTCGAGGCTGGTGGACAAATAATCGGGCTGGCCACGACCGACGGAGGCCTGCATGGGGCAATAACTTCCGCCCCGGACGGTACGGTCTATGTAACCCCCAGAGTCGAGACTCCAACAGTAATAGTATCCAAGGACAACGGATTTTCTTGGTTCGCAGAGACAATGGGTGAAGATGCCGGCACACCCTATCCCAGAAAAAACTCGGAGGTTGCAACGGACACTCAGTCCAATGCATACCACATATGGACAGGCTCAGACGAGGGGGTGTACATGTCTAGGAGCATAGACTCGGGTTTAACATGGGACCAAACTAGTACCCGAATCAGCCCGGTGGAGATCATCTCCTCAGTTTTCCCACAGGTTGACGCCGGGGACCCAGGGAGGATCGCAGTCACATACCTAGGGAGCGAAGACTCAGGCGAACTAGGTCAACCAGACATTGATGGCCAGGAATGGGACGGCAATGCCCACTTCGCAAACGCAAATGTCAGTTACCACCTATACGTGACAATCAGTCTCAATGCCCTTGATGAGAAACCGACTTTTCACACATACAGGGTAACCAGTGACCCTGTCCAGATCGGCAGTATCTGCCTCAACAGTGGTGATTGCCGTGATATAGGTGGGTCGAATCGTAATTTACTAGATTTCAACGACCTACACATAGATAGAGAAGGACGGATCTTCATCTCTTTTGCTGACGGCTGCACAGGATCGTGTGCCACAGGAAATAACTCCACGCCCGAAGACTCCAGATCCAGGAGGGGCGTTATGGCCTACTTGGCCAGTGGGCCGAGCCTCTTCACAGAAACCAGTCTTCTCACCGATCCTTAGTGTAATCTGTCAAGACCACATTTGTTATTTTAGGGAAGCCTAAAATTTATTTCACCCCCCTATGTGGGATAGGCATGATTCTGAAGAATGCGGCACAGTGGGCCGCCGCCAACAAAGCCATATCAATCGCTGTAATGCTCGTCCTCGGAGGTGGTGGTTTCTACCTCTTGGTCTACGAACCCGATTACGAGGAATGCGATCCTGACAAAAATTGTTTGACCATAGCATACCAAGTGCAAGAAGATTACCAGGTTTGGGACACCAACCCACAACAACTCGCCGATAAAATGAGTTCCCTAATGGGCGATGATTGGGACGTAGAGATATATCCTGTGACCGATTCCGTACCATTGATAGAGGCGATCGACAAAGGCAATGCCGATATCGGCTTCGTCGACGGCGCAGCTGGCTGGCTGGCTTGGGAGGTGTACGACCTCGGCGTCCTAGCTGCCGAGACAAAATCAGACGGTAGAACATACTACAATGCAGCAGCATGGGTCAAAGCTGATTCTGATATGGCAGCCGCTTACTTGGATGACGACCCCGACACCGACCCGTTTGAGCTGATGAGGGGCAAGAAATCATGCCACACAGGATGGCTCAAATCTGCAGGAATGCTGATACCTATGGGATACCTCATCGGTAACGGATACGCTGAAGTCAAGGGCGACCCGTCAGAAATAGATTCCTTGGAAGCTACTGTCCATGGCTTTTTCTCTCCTGATTCCAGTATACCCAGAGGCAGCACCCCCTATTCTTCGTACAAGGGAGCCATGAGATGTATGATGGATGGAACGGGCGATATAGCCCTCATCAAAGATACTGTCTATGACTCATACTGCACGGGAAGCGATGCATACGATTGGTGCCTAGATCGTGACGAGGTTGTGATGTTGGAACCATTTGGGCAAGCACCAAGTCACCCCGCGTTGTACAACCCGGATGTGAATGCCCCGAATTACCTCGATGCTGACGCTGTTGCACTTGTACAGACCGCCCTCGGGTCATTGAGCGATGACGCAGAAGGAAAGGAAATTCTCTGGGATCTTCTCTACACTGATGACATGATACCTACCACAGCTGAGGACCACTTGGGAACCTACGGAGCAGCAGTATCAAATGTCCCGGGCATCCAAGCTTACTTTGGGTGAGGGGGATATGAGGGTCAATGCAGCAGTAGCGTTACTAATCATATCTGCAGCATTCTCAGGATGTTTTGAGGAAGATGACGGCTTTCAATGGCCGGAACCTACAAGTTCAGAATGCGAATTGGAATTGGACGAGCTTGGTTGCACAACTATCATAGAGGGATCCGAGACCCCCCACCGGTCTTTGATCAACCCTCTCACTGGTAACCAGTGGATCCTCTACCTGAATGGATATGTTAAATCCTGGGACGGGCAAACTCTCGACTGGGCCGTTGACCTCAGTGAAGTGGTGAATAGATGTCACATGGAACAGGGCCTGCTTGGAATGGCCTTAGAGGCAGATTTTGAGAACACGGGGACTGTACTGATTTCGTACATCGAGGACGGTACCTGCGAGGGGCCGAACCAATCCGACCTGATCCTCGCCTCAATTAAAATCGACGAAATGGATACCTTTGATCTTGACACACTAACGGTACTATTGAGGGTTAACCAACCATACAGGAACCACAATGGAGGGCACCTAATACACGCAGGTGACAACAATTTCCTTTGGGGCATCGGAGATGGTGGCAGCTCTGACGACCCCTTGTTGAACGGGCAAAATTCGTCAAATCCACTGGGGACCATGTATTACGTTAAATTCGAAGACAACACGGTGTCGCCAGCTGTTGATACTGGAGCCGGTGATCCATATGTCCTTCATCATGGGCTGAGGAACCCATGGAGATTCGACTTAGACCCAGACGGAGGACTGTGGATAGCGGATGTCGGACAAGCCTGCTGGGAAGAGGTCAATTTGGTGAATCTTACCGTTCCGGCTAACCTCGGATGGTCCGACAGGGAGGGTTTCTATGAGTTCGCCGATGATGGAAAATGCAGACCCAGCCAACCAGAAGTTGGACCTAACTACACCGATCCTGTCGTAGTATATCCTCATGAGAATGGAAATTGCTCCATAACAGGCGGGTTCTGGATGGATTGGGGTCCCGAAATACTGCAAGAGGGTTTCCTCTATGGAGACTTCTGCACAGGTTCAATTTGGGTCCTCCGTGAACAATCTGGGGTCTGGTCCGAAGAATACATCGGCACCAGTGGGGGAATGATAGTTGGCTTTGGAAAATCCCTTTCAGATGATCTACTGGTCTTCCATTGGACAGGTCAAGTCGTCCTTATCGGATGATTGTCACTCCAAATACAACCTGATATCCTTCAATGGTTTTTTCTGAATGTTTGGCACTGAGGCGGGGTACCCTACTTTCAGGAAACCAATTATGTTCTCTTCCCCTTTCGAGATTCCAAGTTTATCATAGACATAATCTGATCTTGTTATGCCTCCGGTCGACCACTGTAACCCGACCCCTTGGTCCCACAATGATAAAGTCAGGTTGTGTATTGCGCATACAGTTGCGGCATAATCTTCCATTTCTCTGAATTTATCACCAATAGTCCTCGCGGAGGTCACCACTATCAGAATCGGTGGAGAGGTTATCTTCGCGATTGCCTTTTTCATACCTTCATCCGAGGATGATCTCCCTAATCTCAAGGATTTCAATTCTGCCAACCTCTTAACCTCTGGTAGTATCGAGGACCTCGCCTCTTGACCTAGTACGTAGAACTTCCACGGATGGGTATGCTTGTGATTCGGAGCATGCCTCGCGGCTTCAAATGCAATCTCTAGGACAGTCGCCGGTACTTCCCGCTGATCGAACTTGTAAACCGTGCGTCTTGAGATGATGTTTTTCTGTACATCACTCATGATGCCACCTGTCAAAGCTGGTCCAACTTCGCAGCCAGTATGAAATCTGACTCTGTGAGCCCATCGATCTTGTGTGTCCAGATCTGTGCCACTACCCTACCCCAACCAATCTCAAAATCTGCATGGTGCCCCTCAAGTTCGCAGATAGCTCCTGCTGAGTTAAGAAATTCAAGCGCCGTGATGAAATCTGGAAAACCCCATGTTCTTACGAGGTGATGCTGGTCCACCACGCTCCATGCAGCATCGATTTCAGGCATTAGTTTTGATATCGCATCCCCACTCATTGGCGGGACGCCACCTTGGCATGGTACGCATGTCTTCTTGTTCAGTTCTGTCATTGTAATTCACCCCCAGACGTGCGAGTCATCATGCCCATCTGCAAGTCGTTCGGCCTGCTCACTCACACTTGTTCTTCTCCGCATATCCTCTCGCTCGAAAAATAACAACTCCTCGTCGTCGATATACTGAGGCCTCATGTGGGCAATTAGCCGTATTTCAACTACCACGTCTCTCGAGAAGGATCGAAACAACCCAGCCTCATCTAGCATATCTATGGAACTCCTGCCTGTGGATATTAGCATGCCTCTGATTATGTTTGGCTGATCAGCCTTGACCGACCTTGCATCGATGACCATTTCAACCAAGTCATCCTTCCTGAGGCCGGATTTCCTTCCCATCAGAGGACCCACGTAGACGTCTCCGAATGAAGTGATGTCTGGGCGGCCATGTGATGTGTAGAACTCCTCTGCCCAGTCGGGAAGACTCGCAGATCGGGTCCCGTCTGTGGTTGGCATACCCTTCGCTCAATACCCTGCCTAATTAAGTAAAACGTAATCTTGTTGGTTTACAGCCAAGCAGTTCAAGACCATGTTAACAAGCGGCCTCCCAAGGGTAATGACATGGTAACGGCGGAATGGCGTAGAATTCCGACAGTCCTCCTTCCTCAAGAGATCATAGACAAGGCCTTTCGCCGCGCAAGCAAATTATCGGGCTTGGTGGACGACCCCGACAAATATCACAGGGTGAGAAAACAGATGAATAGAATGGTCCAATCTGCCTCCGACACAATCGCGACAACCTTGTTAGATTGGGTCGACAGGTGGCCAAGTTTGAATTCCCTGTCTGTATTTGATCAGGCATTGATAGATGCGTCGGTCGGTGCGGACGAATATCGTAGAAATTTGGGAGCCATCCAGTGGGGCGCGCAGCAAATAAGAAAAATTGGAGGCAGAATCCAGTCAGAAATGCTGAGGATCAGAGATATAGACGGCTTCCATGTAAGTAGAAGAGCCGCATACGGAAGATTCGCTTCAGTCCTCGAACAACTATCTCAAGAGCTTGAATGGCTAAACAATGCGAGAGATGTGTTGAGAGAGCTCCCATCCATTGATCCTGGTGATCCATGTATTGTCGTGGCCGGTGCCCCAAATGTTGGTAAATCTGCATTGATTTCCGCACTTTCCTCCGGAGAACCAGAAGTGGCCGCGTACCCGTTCACAACGAAGAGGCTACATCTGGGGCACTTCAACCATAGGAGAAGAAAATATCAGATGGTCGACACACCGGGCCTACTCGACCGTCCAAATACGAAACGCAACCAAATTGAGATGCAGGCCATAGCGGCCCTAGAAAACATAGGAGACTTGGTATTGTTTCTCGTCGATCCCTCGGAATCCGGAGGAACGCCCCTGAGAGACCAACTCAACTTGCTTGAGGAAGTTGAGTCGCTAATGAGTGCCAAGAAGATGATTGTTCTGCACTCCAAGTCCGATTTGCCATCGAAAAGAGATATTCCAGGGGCCATGAAGGTAAGTTCAATCGAGTCAGACGGACTAGAGGATCTCAGGGCTAGAACAATCAAGATGATTGACGCTGACGCTGTGGGAGATCCTTTGGAGTTACCAGATGATTGGCCACGACAGTTTACTGGCGTAGAAGAGGAATCATTCGACTAACCAGTTATGGCCGCAAACCTTGCAGTAAATGTAGAAACCACCGAATGACCTGGGAAGGCCTTCAACCTCCACCGGGGTGTTGCAGTTGGCGCACTTTTGAGACCTCATGGCAATCACGTAAGACCCATAGTTATTCAACAAAGCGCAAATAATCACTGTTTTATGAATCGTTTCCACAGCACTTCCACGGGATAGATCATCTCGATCGCGCACAAAAGAAGCACGGCACCTACAGCGACGAAAATCAACTCGAATAGAGGTGCAATCGCTAATTCTGAACTTATCGTCACTAGCTGCTCGTCAAGGTCAGCACCCTCTCTGCCGGCCGAGACGAACCTGTATGCCCCTGGTTGTAGGTCAAACACAAAGTCCCCGGATGATTCAGGCCCCCCTGAAACGTATTCAAAATCATCTTTGTTGCATGTAGTTAAACCATCAGCGTCAGGGGGACATTTTTCTGCAAAACTTGCGTCAACAACACCAATCCAACTTTTTGATGGTTCACTCCATGCTATGTCCATCCTAACATCAAGGATCACAAAGCCTCCCGGTACGGTGAGATCAGATCCGGTCATGCCAACCAAACACCCTTCATCAGAAACCTCTGTGCATGGAACCACTGGTATCTGGGTGCGCTCCGTATCCAGACCGATCCCAAGCATGCTAATTCCGCCGATTAAAAGACAGAACACTCCGACTGCGCCGGGCAAAACAGAGAGGATACGGACTACCCGCATGGCAGTTCGCTAGACGCATACAAAAATGACGCTTGCGCTTACACAGCTGATAGGAAGGCAAGAACTAGAGCTATGGCAGGGAATAGGTATAGCATTACGGTAAACCGCTTTCTGGAAGCTTCCCTCTTGACGTTTATCTTTGCACATTCATCGGCCCTGCATATCGCCGGGTCTCTGTCAAGTGGTATCGGGGTCCAACAAACTATGCAGTGCCGGTGAGGAGTCATTGTATTTCGACCTCTATTCCCCTGACTCATCACATTCACCCAATCACTTGACGCTTATCTGCGTTCCATTGAACTTCAATCCTGCAAGCGCATTACTCATCGCTGAATGGTCTCGACCATCCACAATGTCTAGGTCAAGGTCAGATTCTCTTGCTATCTTGGCGCCTACAGGATCGACAACTGACCTTCCCCCAGCTTTGTGATCCTTTGGCTCACCAACAAGAACTCTGAGATCTTCATGGCTCATAGTCGATATTGGAGTAGCATTCGGATCCGTGCTCGGATCACTTGTGTATACATGAGAGACATTTGTTGCTATTAGACAGGACTGGGCCTTGATTCCGATTGCAATTTCAATCGCCACGCAATCGGTCGTATGGCCCGGTTCAGTCCCGCCCATCACAAGTAGTTCATGTCCTGTGTTTCGTATCGCATCCTGTACAGAGGTCGGTTCCTCTCTGGAGACGTGAACTCCAAGTGAAAGGAGCTTCTCCCTTATGATGGTGGCATTCAAACGGGTGGCTGAAATACCGACCCTGTCAAGCGAATCCCTGTCTCTGGTTGTTTTGGAAACCACATTTATGGCATTCCTCGCGACAGCCCCGCCACCTACAACGAGGACCGTCTTCGATTCTTGATCAGAACGCTTCTTCAATATCTCGGCAAGACCTTCCATCCATTTTTCAAACACGATAGAATCATCACTCAGAAGAGATCCTCCCAGCGCAATTACGCGAACATCCACGGTCTTCCCACATGGTTGATGTCTATCAACAACTCGTCTGTTTTTCCCACAGGCTTCATCAATCTCTCCCCTCAGGTTGGTGCAGGAGCGAGGGTATGACTGAGGACCCGGAACAACAATATCGAAGATTAAGACTCAAGAAGTCTCTGGAAGATCTTCGTGTTATGAAGGGGATGGGCACAGAATTAGTTTCCGTGCTGATCCCTCCCGACAAGAAGATACATGATGTCCGTCAACAACTATCTCAAGAGGCCGGACAGGCTGCGAATATCAAATCCAAGTCCACAAAGAAACATGTACAGGACGCGATCGAATCTGCTATTGCCACCTTAAACAGACATCCCTCGCCCGGTGAAAGAGGGATTGCACTGTTTGTGGGCCATGTAATCGTGGGCAACAACAAAACAAAACTTGTTTCTGTTGTACTGGACGACCCACCTGAAACACTTCAATCCTTTAGGTATAGGTGCGACTCTGTTTTTGAGATATCCCAACTTGAGGAGATGCTCATCGACAGGACATCATACGGGCTGTTTGTGATCGATAGAGGCGAAGCAGCCTACGGGATAGCCACTGGAAGGAGGATTCATTGCCAAGAGGAGCTACAAAGCAACATAATGGGAAAACACAGACAGGGCGGCCAATCTGCTCAAAGATTCGAGAGGTTGATTGAGGAGGCTGCCCACAACTTCTTCAAAAGGGCAACAGAACACGCCTGTTCCTATTGGCTCCCTAACATCGAGAACATAAGTGGAATAATTGTCGGTGGACCAGGTGGAACTAAGGATTTTGTTATGAAGAACGACTATCTTCATCACGAAATTAAGAAGCTTGTAAGAGAGCCTTATTTCGACGTTGGTTACTCCAACGAGAGTGGTCTGAGAGAGCTCGTGCAGAGAGCCGGTGGATTAATGGACAAGATTGACCTTGATGCTGAAAGGGAACTAGTAGATCGATTTCTCCGTGAGGTCATGCAAGCAAACCCCAAAGCCACCTATGGAGAAGTGCTGGTCAGGGCGGCTTTGGAGCAAGGAGCAGTAGAAACACTCCTACTCTCGGAGGGACTAAGGATGCAGAGAGTTGGTTGGGTCTGCAAGTCGTGCCGCTCTGAATGGAGCACTTCTCAACAGGTGCCCTATGAACCTCCGAAATGCCCCGATTGTGGAAATAATTCTGTAAAAGAGGATGCTTCGAAAACACTTGACATCGTCGATGATCTAAGCATTCTCGCCAGCAGGACGGCATCCAAGGTTTCCTTGGTATCATTAGACTCCGAAGAGGGTGCTACACTTGCGAACAGTTTCGGGGGAATAGCAGCAGTTTTGAGGTATCCATGGAATTGATGCTATGCGTGAACTACACATGCCCATATCCAAAGCACTTCAGCCCGTATTGAATAAATTAAATTTGACTGGAGTTGACATCAACTCGATTATCGGAAAGGCCACGGACCAGTCACAAGGAGACGTAGCAATCCCATTTCACAGGTTTTCCCGAGAACTAAAAAAATCTCCCCAAGAAATAGCCGAACATGTCGCAAACCAAATTCGACCTGAACTCGAGGGAATTGGTCAAGTTACTTCTAAATCTGGATTCGTCAACATCGTAGCAGACCCGTCATGGGTAACAAAAAGAATAACAGAACTATCCATGGGTCAAAATTGTGGTATTTCCCGTGACGCAAAGAGAAAAGTAGTAATTGACTACTCCTCACCTAACATTGCTAAAGAAATGCACGTAGGCCATCTCAGGTCGACGGTTATTGGCGATTCTCTCGTAAGGATATTGGAGTCAAAAGGTTGCAGTGTGATCAGGGAAAATCACATCGGAGACTGGGGCACCCCGTTTGGCATGTTGATTGAAAGAATGGAGAACCTAAAGACATCTGGAGTAAAACCAGAAGAGGCTTTGTCTGATTTGGGGGAATTTTATCGTCAGACCCGCGAAATTTTTGACAGTGATGATGATTTCCGGATGAGATCTAGAAACCGGGTTGTCAAACTGCAGGCGGGTGACGAAGAAACTCTTGTGATATGGCGGCAGTTAGTTCATATTTCCTTGGAGCACTTCAAGGAAGTGTACGAATTATTGGGGGTTCTATTGACGGATAAGGACATAATGGGCGAATCATATTATGATCCCCTTCTACCAAGCGTTCTTCACAGGCTGAACGAATCTGGGTTGGTTGAAATAAATGATGGTGCACAAGTAATATACCCCGGAGAATGGGTGAACAGGGAAGGAGAAAAACTACCTCTAATCGTAAAGAAGGCTGATGGAGGTTATAACTACGCCACATCAGACTTGGCCTGCATCATAGACAGAGTCGAGAGACTAGGCGCAGAGGATCTGATTTATGTCGTGGGCGCAGAACAAAAACAACATTTCGAGATGGTATTCGCCAGCGCCCGTCTCGGCGGTTTCATCGATCCGAATCACACTACTCGGCACGTTCAATTTGGCCTTGTTTTGAGTCCTGAGGGCGGGAAACTGAAGAGCAGGAGTGGCGGCGCGGTAAAGTTGCTAGACTTGCTGACCGAGGCTGTTGAAAGAGCCGAAAAATCAGTCGCTGAAAGAAACCCTAAAATCAACCCTGAGGAAAGGTCAAGAATAGCTAGGATTGTGGGAGTAGGAGCGGTAAAATATCACGACCTGAAAGCAGATCGGAATCGAGACTATGTCTTCGATTGGGATAAAATGCTGAGTTTCGAGGGGGACACCGGACCGTATTTGCAGTATGCACACGCGAGAATTAACAGCATAATCAATCGGAACAAGAAGGATGGCATTACAAATGGATCAATGATCTTCAACCTCAGGGAAGATACAGAATTAAGGCTGGCAAAAGAGATCCTAAGATTTCCTGAATCCGTAAACATAGCCGCCAGAGACCTAGCTCCTCATCGAATATGCCAGCAGTTACACAGAATAGCCCAGGCATTTGGAGCGTTCTATGAGAAATGCCCAGTACTGGTCGAGGATCCAATATTGAGATCAGAGAGAGTGTCAATATGCACAATCACCGGCACGGTACTGAAGACTGGCATGGGGCTCTTGGGAGTAGAAGCCCCGGAAAGAATGTGAGACCGGAGGGTTCGTGAACTCAATCCCTCTGGCAATGCCATGCTTAGCGTAGGTGATTTGGCGCCAGACTTCCTTCTGACCGCCCAAGATAAATCGATATTCAACACTGAAGACTACAAAAAACACAGACTACTGATCGTCTTTTACCCTGCTGCCTTCACAGGCGTATGCACAGAGGAGATGTGCTCCTTTGCCGATATGATGTCGGAACTAGAGAACGCCGGTTGTAAAGTAGTAGGCATATCTGTCGATGCACCATTTTCCAACGCCGCCTTTGCCAAGTCGAATGGTATTGAGTTCCCATTGCTGTCTGACGTTCACCGATCTGTAATTGATGCCTATGGAGTAGGTTACGAGAACTTCGTGATACAGGGTTACAAGGTGGCCACAAGATCGGTGTTCCTCGTCGAGCCCGATGGGAAAATAAGCTACGCATGGGCAGCCGATAATCCAGGTATCCAACCGGATTATTCGGATGTCATGTCACATATCTCTGGTGATTGAGCGAAGTCAATCTTCCTCTGGACGCTGCATCCCTCGTGCCCCAACAATCACTAGGTAGATTGCTACCAAATAAAGTGCAACTGCGAGGAAATCTGCGAGATCATCCGAACTTCCTTCAGCCGCTGTACCAAAGTCCGTCCAGTATAGTACTCCCTGGTTGTCAAGAACCGCGGCGACAAACTCATCAGCATCTTCATTCGATATCTCAGAGGAAGTGTGTATCTCGAATACGGGCACTGTGTCTTCGTTGATAGTCGGGTTCATCATTCCCGGGCCTCTTAGATCCAAGTGGAAGGTCGACATGCTCTTGCCGTACATCGCAATGCCTGTTATCTCTTCAACATAAATGTCAACATTTGACTCGAAGTATACTGGCAAGGCGCCGGGGAGAACATCGACGACAGTGCCAGATCCGACCAATTTAGCCTGTATTTGATTTGCTGTTGGGTCTAATGCTACCCTGTGATGGACCATCGGTATGCCCTTGAATTCAATGTTCCCGACAACCTCGGTCTCCGCCAAAGCATAACCGACAAGGTTGACTTTTTGACTTTCATCGACATCTGGAACAATACCTCCGATTGCATCCGTCTGATCAGTGAAGTCGTTGCCCACGTGTGCGGTGAGCAGGCCAAATGTAGCATCCTCAGCCGCTGCAGATCTCCATGGCATGTCTGAGCCCATCCCATATATGTCACCAGTTTCGGCATCCACATATCCTTCGGACACCCTCATACCAGGTGTACCGCCGGTGGCTGATGTTGTCTCTTCATAGACACTGTAGTCACCAGTGGACAAACCACCGCTACCATAGTATGTAGCGTTGGTCTCAAGGCTGACCCAGCTGTTCGCGGATCCATACAGCCCGGTGAGCACAGGATCCGACCAACCGTAGAGCCAGTTAGTTATCGATTGGGTGGTTAGAGGTCCGGCTCCATACTGGAAATTTAATAGAAGCCCTACGACTTGTTCGAACATCAGATCTTTTACCCATGATCTCAGTAGCGCTGCGTCTTCGACCGAGATCCCGTACATGTTAGAGACATACATGTCATTCCACTCCATCTGCATTCCGCCGGTTGCAGGACCTGTTGCAGTCATTGGGAATGACATTCCTGATAGTTCTCCGTACATGAACATGGTAGCCACATTGGGGTCCGTTAGAGCGTAGGGTCCAGTGTAGAGAATTTCATCCACCTTCTGGATCGGCAGGTTCGCGCCCTCACCCGCAGCGAGACCTCTATTCAATCCTACAGGGATATTTACACCGAGCAATGGATCCATTCCTCCGAAGGACATTTTCCACCATGTGTCAGAGTTGATCGTTCCTGCACCTGCCGGATTTAGAATCCTGAGCGGGAATTCTGATGTTCCCAACTGCCAGTCCCCTGGCCAGTAAGCTACATCCGCCAATGTCTCCAGACCTGGTAGGTTGTATTCTTCAATCAGCGCTAGCGGCTGGGGGGGGCTGGATGTGAGTGGTAGTAACATCAGAACGACGCCATACAGTGGTATACCCCCAAGGTCTTGTTCAGCTAGAATCCCAGCAGGATACCCCGAAGCTGCATTGGTGCCGTACAGGAAGTACTCCAAGTCGTCTTCTGGGAAATCATAGCCAGTTAGAACTTCTACCCTGTGTCCGTTGTCGGTAGCCACGTCGGGATGTATTCCTGCTCCGAATTGTTGCATCTTGAGCGCTGCTCCGGCATAGACGGCCCAGTCCATCAGGTTGGTCTCGACTGGATCAGTCGATCCATACCCTAGGAGATCAGCTCTCAGGGGCGTAATTTGTGGGCTTGGGGCACCCCATGCTGCAACCATCCAAGGACCGTAGTCGCAAGTTAGTGCCATGCAGACACCGCTTGTCGGGTCAGTTGCTGTGTGGAGTATGGATGTTGCAGAACTGGTGAAGTCTGGCGTGGAATCCATAGCGCCAAGTGCAGTTCTCTCTGCATCGCTCAGAGTGGCATTCCATGCTGCGAAGAATCCATCCATCACCATTGCATCAGACATAGCGGCTACTTGAGCCCCGTCTAAAGCGCCACCGGTCATTGCGTCGACAGCCACGTTTGTGGAGTCAACAATGCCTTGAATGTCATCGGCAGTTTCCATGCTAGGAGCCAAGTACATCATGTCGTATGTCACCATACCTCTGGTGAAACCCGCCTTGGCAAACTCCTCTCCGTACGTAATGCCAGTAGAAATGCCAGCTACTCGCTGTGTGTTCCAGAGGATATTTTGGTTAGTAATCATGGTGTCACCGGACATAGACTGGTGCTCAACCCCCATGTCATCTACCCAGACGCATTCTGAGCAGTGCTCAAAGACATCATAAGAGGAATAAGTTATGGTCCCGCCTTCTTCATCCCATTCCAGCATTTCATTGTGAACTGTCACGTTGTAGATAAACGGCCCCATCTTGGTCAGCTCTGGGCCTGCAGTCCCCCCGACTACTTCCTCGGGGTTGGTAATTGAGTATGCGAAGTAAGACCTTTGAGATGTTGATTCTACCCAACTTTCATCGCCGGTGTAATCTTCCTCATCATCGTAACTAGAATCCACTCGCTCCTGAACGGTGTCCAAGGTGGCTTGAGACACGTATGGTGCGAGTGCAAATGCATTCAATCCAATCAGAATTATTCCAACAATTAGGTAGGTCGTAGAGCGGTTGCTAGACATGTTATCGTACGTGGCTGGAGGCCTTTCCCGAATAAGTGTTTTAGTCAACACCTGCTGTTTTGGGTGTTACCGCCTCAGGACAGTCAAGATTTTAGGAATCAAAACATGGTTTTGTCGCCGGTCCCGAAATCTAATGTTATTGAGAAGATCCAAAAATACATTGCCTTGTGTCCTTCATAGGACCCGTAGCTCAGTTGGTTAGAGCGCCCGGCTCATAACCGGGTGGTCATCGGTTCAAATCCGGTCGGGTCCACCATTAACAAAACATCGTAGGCCGTGGGGATCATATTCAGACCCCAGAAAAGGGCGATATTGGATTCATGTGTTAAGAACCGCTAAATACGGCCTCTCCGGAGATGACTGAACATGTCCGGGCGCAAGTCAGCACGAGGGGCTGTCATGATACTTGTTGTGTACGTCCTAAGTACATGGGCCGGAGCAGCTGTTGTACAGGCTCAAGGCGCAGTCCCTGACATCACACTGACGTGCTCACAACCATCTCCAATTGACGTCGAGCCCGGTGCACCAAGGTCGACCATTGTAAATTGCAATCTAGAGAACCCCTCTGTTCATCAGGTCAAGGTGGAAATACGAATTCAAGCAGGGAACCTAGCGTATTCAGGACCTGCAAGCGTGACTGTCGGAAACGGGCTATCTGCCTCCTTCCAAGTCACCCTGAGAGCAGACCTTCGAGCACCAGAAGGCTCGCAGACCGTGGCTATAACCGCCGAGGTGACCCAGGCAAACGGAGTACCCGTCACCAGCTCACCCTCAACATACACAGTTTTAGCCATAATCCGTCAATTTAGCAGACTTCGCGTGGAAAGTGACGTCGCATTTATCCAACTGAGGCCAAAGGTCGACACAAATCTGGTCTTTGCCGTTTACAACGATGGGAACGCTATGGATAGATTTGCCATTGGTATAGATAACAGGGAGGAATTGAATGATGAAGGATTCCAACTGAGCATCCCCCTCGTCTCGGTAGAGATAGAATCAATGGCTCCGCCACAGAAAATATACGTTCAAATGAGGACTCCAAAAAACCAGGGCTGGACTGACAAGTACTATAATTTGAACTTCAAAGCAACTAGTGACTACTCAATCAAGACCGTCGGTGTCGCCGATTATCAAATACAGACAATGACAATATACATTCGGGGCATATACCTACCAGGATTCGAGTTAGTTGGGACAATGATGATTTCTGCATTGGCTGCCGCTGCATTGGCGGGCAGGAACGGTCGCCAATCAGCCGACGAGGATATTGTCGATGCCGATGGTAACGTTACTCCTTTGAGCTCGTCTATATTTTGAACGAGCCTTCCTCTGGAACGCACAGTCGACTGTTTCATAACCAATCGGCGAGCGTAATCCCCCATCATGGCGAGCGGCGGACTCCTTGAAAAGGCAGCACAACAACAAACTGGCGAACCTAAACTGACGTCGGGCACATCAAAATCTGATTCGGCGGATAGCAGTGGAAATGGCATTGCAAGATTGGCCACTATGATCTCCGTTGGCATGGTATTGCCCTTTTTCATCATGATGTGGTTTGGAGGAGTTTTTCTTGGCCAGAGTGCAGGCATTTTAACTGCCGCAGTCCTGTTGATCTCCTCAGTAGCGATTTGGTTCCTAATCGGCAAGCCTCGACCTTCCTCTGTTCACACAATAGCCATCGGCATGTCCTGCATACTATTGCTATCAAGTAACCTAGCAATTTCTATTTTATTAACCGGAGAAATGTCCCTAGGTGAAATAAGACACGATGCTGATTCTGACGAAGTCGTTGTGTTGGTCCGTCAAAGCGGCGGCTCCGGTAATTACGACGCGGAGGTTTCAATCACTCAGGGGTCGTATGTTTACGATGCTAGTATGACATTGTCTCTGGACAGGAGTGACTCCCAAGGCGAGTACGGATGGTTGAGGATACCAGTCGATTCGTTCTATAATGAGAACGCCCTTCCGCAGTCAGATTATTTGATGTCACTGAAAGTTGACGGAAAAACATGGACAAGGACACTCGACGCCAACGTGCTGTCGAGGACCATCACGGGCGTGGATGTGTCAGCTACACCGTCTTTCAAGACCCAAGATTGTGAGGGGTCTCAAAAAGACCAATGCCTTGCAGGGGTCGCTCTGAGTGTGACAGCCGGCTTGATAGGGTCGTCTCAGGATTTCATAGCCCCAATGCCTCTAGCAGACTACGGATTGTCAGTAACAATGCAATTAGAAGGGTCAACAGCCATACAATACCCCTCAATCGAAGTCCAACAGACCATTGCTAGCTGGCAATCAGTCGGAGGGGAGTTCGGGTCTGGAAGCGGCTTCATTGGAGACGGCGGGTCAACCATGTCTCTTGCTGGTAGCGTCGAGGCCAACGACATATCGAGGTCAATTATACTGAAGGGTGATTGGGATAATTCCGACTACGGATGCTATCAGTTGACCGTCACCGGAACCAACATGGAACCATGGTCACAGACTAGTATCGACCACACCACATATTACATGTACGAAGAAACCAACAGGCTGGAAAACGGTCAATACAGTTCGGAGAGCTGGACCGAGGTCAACTCATGTTGACCGTAATCGCCTGATCATATACCACCCGAAACCAAGTATCGCCACTCCAATCACGATCAATGCTGGCAGAACGCTTCCACTCCCTGTATCCGGTTGATCCTCGAACGTCACGTAAGGGCCACTCAAGGTACCTCCCCCCCATTTTGTCTCGTCAACAAGCTGGCTTGGAGTGATTATTTCGCAAACAAGGGAGAAGTAACCTTCATTCACTGGAGTCCATATTATTGGGAAAGTAGATTCACTGTTGGATTCCACTAGACCGCCAACATATGAGTCTCCTATTGACTGCCTCATCCCACTATCCATATCGTTGCAAACGAAGTAAACGAAGGCCGCAGCATTTCCAGAATTGATGATTGTGACATTAGCCAACCATCCGGAATTTGGATCAGCACTCAGGGATTCATAATCAATTATTTGGTCAAATTCGATGAACGGCTCGGACCATGTTACCACGTCCGAGGATCCTCTGGAAGCATCCAATGTCGTTTTGTTCCAATCGATATTGACCACTCCACCATACTCAAGGCCGCCACCACTTGGATTCCACGCGGTTCGATATGACTCAGTGCTTAGATAGGCTTCTTCGGCCCAAACAGGGGAGATGGCAAATTCCTGTGAGGTCTCTGACCAGCCAATTTCCACGGTCCTTTCAATGCCCTGACCGACCACACCTACGCCAAATTGGTCAGTTGATTGAACGCCGAGGGAGGACATGGTTGGACCCAGACCGTGAACAATATAATCAACTTCACTTGATGCGAACTCAACCTTTTGTGGCCCGACTCTACGCTCCCATCGGTCAGTTAGGCCGTCGCTCCAATCGACTTCTTCAAATGTGAATTCGGTAGAGGGTCCGAGTCGCACATCGTGATCCTCAAGGCTCCATCCAATTGTACTGTTGGCAATGGAAAGTGAAGACGAGGGAGACTGGACGATAAGTGGAGTAGAACGGTTGAATGATGTATTTGAAATGGAGGCAAAGCCATCTATTTGCCACGTACCCCCTATAATCGAACTTTCAATAATCTCCACTGTACCGTCAGAAACAATGGAAAAGCCACTGGAACCGAAGGGACGCATGTTTTTGGTTTTGAGATCAGTGGGCACGAGAATCTCGGTGGTTCCATCATCGAATTCCAGTTCTATCTCACTTATACCGACACTAGATGAGGGAAGCCCGATCACAGTTATCCACGTATCTGAATCACCGCCTGCGAACTGAATTGTTGCTCCATCATTGGTCCCATATATTGAATCAGAACCGTCCAGTAAAAACTCAAGTCCGAAGAAAGACGAGTCATTTGCAGGTATCAGGTGCACGTAAAAATCTTCAAAATAAGACCCAGCAGGGATCATGAATGATGAGGCTCTTTCGCCAGGACCATATCCAAATCCAACAATTCCTGTGGGCGGGGAAGACGCTATTATTTGTGAATCCCTGATTGTCAATGAGCCTCCCTCTTCAACTCTGATAGTGGATCCAAGGCCCATTTTCACCTCTGCACCCTCAATAGTCAACGAGCTCCCCGCTGTTACTGTAATAGATCCTGTGTGACTTCTATCCGTATCCCACGTTAAGTCCGAATTTATGTCACCCTCAGCGGCGCTGACAGCCAAGGATGAAACGAGCATTAGGGCAACAAGCATGTTAGATGTTAGGGCGCTCATGGTTGTCTGAGTGCATACAAGGACATCAACATCACCCTAGTTAGGGCATAGTTCAAGCCCATGGTCCGATCGTAAGGTACATGGACGGGGTAGTTTTCCCTTCAACGGGCCTTTATGATGTTGCATTGAACATTGCTTCGGTGATAATTCTGTTCGGCCCAGCTTACTTGGCAAATACAGGAGCGATGCTCTTCGGAAAATGGATTCCGGACCTATTTGGTGTCGGCAATCACAAAATAGACTCCGGCAAAAATTGGTATGACGGGAACAGGGCTCTGGGAGACGGCAAGTCCTGGGAGGGTCTGATAGGAGGAGCGGCAGTGTCTTCTTGTCTGACGGTGGCAGCCCACAAATTATGGGAGGGGAACACCACATCATCAAACAGGCCATTTTTAGACCCACTGGCTATTCTTAAACCTGAATCTTGGTATCATTTTGATGACTTATGGATATCCGCGGCCATCATAGGTTTCATACTTGGAATGTCTTGCATGATCGGAGATAGTGTTGGATCTTTTGTAAAGAGGAGGAAAGGCCTGAGGAGGGAGGGGGACGTATCATCCAAAGCGCCCTTGTTGGATACTCTCCCTTTCGCATTTGCAATACTCCTGTCCACACTCATACTTTTCAAGGACACAATTTACTTTGAAAGTTCGGTCAGACCATACGCGGTAGCACTTCTGGTGCTAACTCCAGCAATTCATCGAATGACCAACATTTTGGGTTATAAAATCGGATTGAAATCAGTACCCTACTGACGAATTGAGTCATATGCTCCACCTTCGTCCGAGGCACATGCAAAACGGCACTGTGCTCGTCGTCGGCTCCGGTGGAAGGGAACACGCAATTGTAATTGGGCTTGAAAGGTCAGAATCCGTTTCCAACATTCACATCACGCCGGGCAATGCGGGAACCGGGTCCATTGGAACCAATCATGACATCCAAGCCGATGATCTGGAGGGAGTCTGCGAATTAGCTAAGGCAATACAGGCCGATCTTGTGGTGATCGGACCAGAGGGTCCACTGGTTGCGGGCCTCGCTGATTTGATCAGGAGTATGGGGATTCCATGCTTCGGACCAAACGCCAGTGGCGCAAAAATAGAAGGCTCGAAACAACACGCCAATGAACTGATGAATAAATTGAGCATTCCCACAGCACAGTCGATGGTCACAAAAGATCTAGAACGGATTCAAACTGTTTTGAGTGAGACTCCGCCTCCATGGGTGCTGAAAAGGGATGGATTAGCCGCCGGGAAGGGCGTAACAGTCACATCAGATGTCCAAGTTGCCCTCGAAGCAGCAAGCAATGCAATCAATACGGACGGAAGAGTCATAATCGAAGAGTACATGCATGGAGAAGAGGCTTCTATTCTTGTCTTGATGGATGAATCAGGATATATCGTCCTGCCGCCTAGTCAAGACCACAAGAGGGTGAAGGACGGAGATTTGGGTCCTAACACTGGAGGAATGGGAGCATATGCCCCTGCCCCTGTGGTTACTGAAGACGTGATGTCCAGAACCGTCGATCAAATAATTAAACCAATGTGGCAGTACTTTAGAGGACTCAAAGAACCTTACAGAGGATGCCTTTACGTGGGTCTCATGATATCAAATGGCATCCCAAGGGTTGTAGAATTCAACGCGAGGTTCGGGGACCCTGAAACACAAGTTACCTTACCATTGGTGAACTCTGATATCGGACTTCTTTTGCTTTCGGTGTCCCAAGGTAGAGTGGGCCAGTTCGAGATTGATCTGAGTCCATTGCATGCTGCCACGGTGGTTCTTGCCTCTGAGGGGTACCCAGGGGATACCAAGATAGGACGACCGATAATTGGATTGAATGAAGGAAATGACGACGAATGGACATACATTTATCACGCGGCAACTACCAAAGAATCTGGAAAATATATTTCCTCAGGTGGTAGAGTTGTTAGCGTCACAGGAATATCTCACAGTCTGGAAGACGCTCTCCGAAAGTCGTATGAATCGATTAAAAAAATCAACTTGGAGGGTAGCCACTACAGATCAGATATCGGCCAGAGGGCCCTCCGAAAGCGTTGATATGAAGCCAAATTGAAGTGCTATTTTGGGCAATGGAACCGTCCCGCTTAAATGGAGAGGCAAGGTGGCCGCGATGCTGGACAGCCTCGGCTGTACTGGGTGAACAAAATGAAAGACGAAAACGGCAACACTGCAGCAGGCGACTTCAGGGGTACATTAGGCGGGCCAATTTTGATGGCTGCGAGCCTATTTGTGTTCTTGATAGCCGCTCAGGTATCGGGACAGAATGGATGGACGGATGAATTAAGCCTCCTCGCTCTACCTGCCACGGCCGCCATCGGTGCGGCCCTCGGGAGGATTAGCTCGGAGCACACTTCTGGTATCAAAGTGGATCGCTCTATCATCACTTCCTGTTTGATCATCCTCCCGCTGTTGGGCACCTTGATTGCACCGGTTTATCTCTGTCTCACTCTACTGGTATCTGCCTTGGGTACCCACATACTAACATCTAGAGGCAGGGTCATGGAAGCAAATCTACTAATTGGTGTTTTGATAGCACTCCTCTTTGCAATAATACACTCCGTCACTACGGCAACTCCAGATGAAGCTCCTGTAAACGCCACAAGGGCTTACCTCGGAGCAAAATTTTCCACCATGTTTTCTGTACTGGCCTTCGGTTCTATCTACGGGGTATTAATCCTGTCGAGGACACTGGACAAAAAAAGCGATGCTGGCATGCTAGCTGAATTCCCATTTGAGTTGAACAACAAATCCACTCATATCGCTGCAGGAGCCTTCATGACCTCCTTAGTGATTCCAATGATCTGGATTTCAGTTATCAATGACCCCCAAACCTACGAAGAGGGAGCCCATCTGGGTCCTATATGGGGTCTCTTTTCTGCAGCAATAGTGCTCATTGTAGCGATGTTCAAAACAGAAAGGTGGAACGTACTCGCTGGTGTATTGGCCCTCAACTGGGTTTTGTTCTCGCTCGGTCGCCTCAATGACCTTGGAGTTCAGGGATTCCCCAATGCGCTGTCCGACGATGGATCGTATTCCATGGTCCTCTGGTTCTTGATTGTGTTTTGGGCAAATGTGGGTATAATCATGATGGCCTCGAAAGGCTACATCGGGGCAATGGCCCCACTCAGAGAACATTCTGCTCTACGGAATTGGTGGAAGGCTCACAACTACACAATTCTTGTTGGGATGGCCGTGATTGTCGCATTCGTAATCCGGGTTGTTTGGAATGTTGTACCTGCAATGAACGCGCAAGTAATCGGTGAATGGGACATGTCAGGGGGTTCCGACCCATGGTACATGAAGAGGATAATAGATTACGTAGCGGTCGAGAGAGCACATTTGGTATTCGATGCGGATCGGAACTACCCAGTCGGAGGTTTGAACCCTAGGCCACCTCTATTTTCATGGTCTCTTGCAATGGGGGGAATCTTCCTCTCGTGGCTTACAGAAATGCCACTAGAAGAGGCTGTTTGGTGGTCAGTAGAGACACAACCAGCCGTCTGGGGCGCTCTAATAGTCATACCACTCGCGGGCATGGCTAGGAGGTTCCACTCGCCGCTCGCTGGAATCGCAGCATCTTGGTTAATCGCTCTCATGCCCGGCCACATCACTCACTCCACCTTCGGCCTAGCCGATCACGACTCGTTTGCGATGTTCTTCCTGACCTTCGGATTCTACTGGTGGATAAGGTCCATGATGGAAATGAAACAGCAAAGAATTTTTTCTCGCACATCATGGAATCCAGCTTACTTATTGGCTGGTGCCAGGGTCATGTGGCGGGATCAAAAGGCCTCAATGACACACGCAACAATGGCTGGATTATTCTTTGCTGTAGCTGGCTTGGCATGGAAAGGGTTTGTGTTTGCCCCAGGAATTATCTTTCTGGCGTATTCAGGCATAGTCTTTCTAAATCTCTTCCGAGGGAGAGATGCCCTACCCATCACATCAGCAATGTTACAGATGCTAACAACCTCCATCTTGATTCCTTTACCATTCTACATATGGCCGGGAATGAACCTACTCACAAACCCGAGTGGAATGGCTCCCCTCCTATACATGCTGGTTTTCACAATTGGTCTGGGTTATGTCGTCTCGGCTTCTAGAGACAAACCATGGCTACTCGTATTCACTTTGACTGCAACCCTCTCGGGAACTGTCCTGAGTATACTATATGTGTTGCAAGCTCTAGATTACTACGCTGGATGGGACATCCTCTTCACAGGCGGATTTTACTTTTCCAAGAATAAAGTGTTCTCGACCATCGGGGAAGCACAAGCACCTGATCGCGGGATACTATTCGCATCCTTCGGACCGATTGTCACAATAGCCGCGATCGGTTACGGACTTATCCTCATGTGGAGGGGCGGAAGGAAGGAAAATGCGGCTGCTTTTTCCTTGGGGACCTGGGTTGTAGTGGCCTCGTACATGTCTTGGACAGCTGGAAGATTCATCTTTAATGCGGCACCTCCGATGGCCGTTGTTGGGGGCATAGGACTAACTGCAATGTGGGCCTATGCAAACCCATCTGAATTCAACAAAATCTGGAAAAGGAGTGGAATTGGCTCACCTCGCGCACGATTCAACAGCACCTTTTCAGCAAGCAGATCCAAGCCCGGTGTCCCTGCAGCACTCATGGTCTTGCTCATAGTTTTCTCCCAACATGCCACATATGGCATCGACTCTGGGATACCTAGAGGAGATTCTTCTGCCGGGGAAGTGGACGAGGCGATTCAGGGGATAATGCCCGATGTACTGAGATACGAGGTGCTTGGCTTCTCAGTCCTGAACTCCAATCAATACAACCCCGACTCCAGGTGTACAAGCGGTTGCTGGTATCTCGGTACATTCGGACCGGGATTCAACGGCGGTGGCTGGAATATGGCCTATCAGTGGCTCTCAGAACAAGACTCAACCACACCTTTCACCGAACGTCCAGCTTTCCTATCATGGTGGGATTATGGCTTCCAAGCCTTAGCTCATGGACAGCATCCAACTGTGGCAGATAACTTCCAATCTGGTATACCTGTCTCCGGAAATATGCTCCTTAGCTCAGGTCAAGAAGACGTGATCGCGCTCATGATAATGAATGCGTTGAGAATCGGCGGAGTCTCCGACGAAGAAAACAAAGCAGCCCTAGGCTCATATCTAGAAGTTGAACAGATCAGAGAACTGGAACGTATTCACGCCATGAGTGCCGCAGATGTGGAGGATCGTTCGCTGGCATTGATCCATACTGAGGGAGATGTCCAACTCCTACACGGGTCTTACCTCGATCCAAGTGGTATCCCACTCACACCTGGATGGTATGTTCTTGAGGATGGCCAGATTGTTGGCGAAAGGATGGATGACGAATCAACCGCAATGAGCCTTTTCAACACCACAAGGTCCTCTCAAAATCCATTTTCTGATAGCCCAACCCACTATTTATTTGGTGATTACAGATACACCGCCGACCTAATAGATGACTACAACGACCTCTCGACCGGGATCCATCGAAATAACGCCAAGCTCGCTGTCGGCAGGGCATTCTTGACTCACGTTCTCGAATTATCGGACCTAGTTGGTTTGATGTCAGACCTATCCTCTATTCACCGGGATGTGCAGACTTACGATGGTCGTATTGGAGATACCGTACAGAGGAACACAGAAGTCCGATATTTTGCCGTCGACGACAGACTCTACCCACTCGGCGGATTGTTCTACGAGGGTTATAATTACCACGGAGGCCAAACAACCGGTATCTTTTATGCACCAACCACATTGGCAGGATTGGATCCAGAGGATTACATATCAAGCAGCTATCTAACAAGAAGGGGAGATGGCCCCATTATCCCGAGATCTGCTGGTGAATACGAACAAGAGTACCTCGACGACATTGTAAGACAGCAATCTGGGGCCATAACTGACCAGAACCAAATCATATCCCTGGAGGACATAAACTACGTTCAGGAAGAGGCTTTCTTCGAGACATTCTTGGCTAGAATCTACGTTGGTTATGGCACGACGACGCTCGGTCTAAACAGTGATAATTCCGGACAACCCGGGCCGACCTGGGCAAAGTCCGGAACGCCAGGAACTCCTCTAAGAAATTCATATGCACTTCCCGGAGCAATGATGAATCACTTCGTTCTTGCAAATTACTATGATGAAGGAAGCGACTATCCCGACGACGATAACGACGGGACTCCGGACATATACAACTGGACAGACCCTCGTCAGGACCCAAGCAGTTACTACAGTGCTATCGGCATTGCCAACTCAAATGTCAAGATCCTGAAGTACTACAGTGGAGCGTCGTTGAATGGGCAGGTTCTATTGGAAAATGGGGAACCAGTGCCAAATGCGAGGATCCTGATAGAAAGAGACGCTTTTAGTTCCGAAGGCGACAAGGATTCTGATCCAAGGACCTACTGGATACCAATATCCTCCGAAGTCGCTGACTCAAACGGCGAATACTCCGCAACAGTACCCGCTGGCAAGATAAGAATCTCCGCATTCTACGGTAACCCAGACGAAACTGCGGCGAGAACCCTCATAGAATCTGGAGGCTTTGACATGCTTTCTGATATAACGAGGGAACAGTCCAACAATGAAGACAGAGTTGTCAATCCTATCACCGCCATACTAGGAGGAGTTGCAGGAACTTCCTACCTCGGGGCATCAATAGTGAATGTCACCGGTGATGAAGGACACAGCAAGGGAACCTCAATCATAACCCAAGATATCGAAGTCCCAGCCGTAACTGCAACCGGACAATTGCAGTGGATTGGAGAGCCGAAATTCACTGGACAGGCAATACAAAATGCCACAGTGAATCTTGTTCCATCAGATCCAATTGCCACACATCCAGGATACTCAATCTCTACTTCCTCTGGTACAATTCAGGGGCTTGGATTGTATTTCCAGGGCGAAGGTACAGCAGTGTTTGAAGGGGAGGGGCAGTTCGATTCCCCGACCCCAGCCACTGCCACTGATTTCACAGGCACGTTGAGCCAGACTATCAGAAACAATCAATCTGTCACAGGCACTGGTACATTCGACGGTAACGGGATTCTGAGTGGAACGATCTCTGACCAAGTAGACACACCGCCCTGCGAAGCCAACAACACCATGCCCACTGGATCCGAGCTTTGTGGTTTAGAATCCGGCGACATACTACTCTCAGGTTCTGTGAATGCCACCGGACGCTTCGTCTCTGAAGGACAATCGAAATTTATCAGGCATTACGAAAACTCTTCCTTTACCGCTGCAGGCCGGTTTACTGTAGAAGCGTCGGGTTCCGGCACAATAACGGGAGATGGAGTCTTCCAAGGCAATGGCCTGTTCAGCGGACCGATGGTTAGAGAGGGTACCTTCCACATCTCCGGGGCTATCCCCGGGGACTACAATGTGGTTGTCACACTGGAGTCTGGTCAGGAGGTCGAGGTGGGATCTCAATTCTCTATACAAAGAACCCAAACCCCAGAAACAAGGACCATAGAAGTCGAGGGAATCTCAGTGAGCGCTGTGTTCTCAGACGAGGACGGTTCTCCAGTTACTGGCACCGCCGTTTTGACTGATCCATCATCACAAAACGCTCTCCCAACTACTGAATGTGCGGTTTCAACATCTGCCCCATGCTACGTTTCAATCGACCTATCAGGGGCCTTGAATATAGCTCCGATTCCATCGTCGCCCCACATACTGTCATTTGATGCAGACTCGGATGGCTTCTATGATCTGACTGTCGACATTCTCCCACAAGACGCCATCTCAGGTGCTGTCACTCTGGATGCAACTGTCCCAAAAACTTACGATTTACATGTAACCCTGGTCGCCGAGGACGGAAGTCATGTCCCAGAGCTCGATCTGAGTCTGAGGGGGGCACTCGACTCTGAGGTTTATGACCTCACCTTCGACAATGATTCGCATACATACGCAGCCGAATTATTACCAGGGGTATACCTTCTCAACCATACATACGAGGGTACCCAGATATGGGAGCGTATCACGATATCAGAAGACCTGCATCTGACGTCGAACTTCAGAGTCAGCTCGCAATTGAATGGTACTGTTTACACTTCTGACGATGATGACCAGCCCGCGCCCGAGGACTACGTTCAATTTGCTAAGGTCACAGCCAGATGGGATGGATTCGAAGTATCGACGACTTCGGATGAGGAAGGGGAATACCAGTTTACACTACCAGTAGGAGAAAATGTGACGATAACCTCAACAGTCGGCCTAGGTAACCTCGTCGACGGCAAAGTCATTTTCACTACCGAAAATAACCCACCGCTGGATCTCGTGACAAGAAAAGGATACATCTACGAAGGATACGTCTCCGTGAACAGAGTCAATTACCTCTACAACGATGGTTTGGTTGGATGGGAACCCCTCACAGTCATTGCGGAAAACAATACAACTGAGGTCACATGGACAGCAAGAGTCAACGAAATTGGTGGCTTTGAAATCGCTTTACCAACCGGACAGTGGACGGTCTCGTTGGAGGGAACCGATATGGACGCCTCAACAACCCAGACTGTCAGAGACACGCCAATTGAACTGACCTTATTCCCAGAGAACAGCACCCTCGACGTGTTCGCGTTCATAGACAATACCAGAGACGGATCTACACTAAACGGAACAGGCGTCTCAGTGGACTTCAGGATAGTCTCGTCATCCCCCGATGGCATCGATCTGAACTTTTCAACCACTTCAAGTGGTGATTCATCGGTGTCCTTGGAGCCGGGAAGCTATACCATCGAAACATCGGTACTCACACCTGACAGCACACTATTCGGCACACGCATCCTGACGGGCACCACCACACTTCAGGTCCCACTCGAACAAACTTCGTTAATCAGGGAAATAGGGTTCGACCCAGAGGGCGTTGTCAATGTTTCAATTGTCGACCAGCTATTGTCACCTATCCCAGGATTGGATGTGAAATTCAGGAACCTGGATCGGGTGCCTACGATTGTAACCTCACTGGTAACAGACGAAAACGGGGAAATCCTCGCATTCCTGCCAGAAGGCAGAACACTACTTGAGATCGA